>Ga0126342_10002434_pt1 | contig 29026 bp, 28 predicted proteins | sample Cyp1metagenome_FD_92528 | JGI IMG/M metagenome (GOLD analysis project Ga0126342, IMG submission 92528) | Coral microbial communities from Lord Howe Island, Old Settlement Bay, Australia - Cyphastrea 1 metagenome | ecosystem: Host-associated > Invertebrates > Cnidaria > Coral ... | reverse complement strand
TAAGCTGAGCTAAGCTGAGCTAAGCTGAGCTAAGCTGAGCTAAGCTGAGCTATGGGTATCCAGTCTTAGCCATGGAGGGTTTCCCAACCACCTGGGCTTGTCCAAATATGATCATTTCATGGCGGTTTCAGCAACCACAAAGCATGGACTTAATGGCATTCAATGGTAATATGGCAAGCAAAAGTATGATTTCGGCGTTTGTCCAGAAAATGGTCCAAGTTTGTTGGACAAAAATGTGTCAATCCATTGGAATTGAAGCTATCTCATGTTCAGATAAAACCCATATTTCCCTTTGGGAATTGTTGGTTGTTTTCTTCATATTGGATTAATCCAGCCGGAATGGGGGAATCGGTTGAGAATGACGAAAGCTTGCAGGTTTCCTAAAGTGGTTTGTGGGGTGCCTTCACTTATGGAAACCCACAATTGGATACTGTTGATTTTGCATGTCTCCTGGGTTGCATATCCAAGGTGAAATGCAAAAGGATCGTGACTTGCCAGTTTTGTTTAACAGATTTTGATGATGGTGTTCCAGTTGTGCACTTTTCCTGGCCCCCCGCAAAGGTGGGTATACCGTATACCGTATACCCTGTTTTCCCTTTATTTGTTGGATATTCTTGGTGTTTGTATTAATGGTGTGTTCTTGTGGTGAATTTGAAATTGAGATGGCAAGTGGGAATTCTTTATTTGTGAGGACACTGTTTGTTTGTGGTCGTTTTTTTGCCATGCCGTACTGTTTTACCAGAGTTTCAAGTGCCTTCCTGTGGGACTCCAGGAATTCTGCGCCAAACATACCACTCCAGCTAGATGGGTTAAAAATGTGGTTTTTGCAACAGCCAGCAGTTTCCATGTATCCATTTAGTTTGATGATTTTTTTGACCCATTAAGTCCTAGTGTGTTCCGCCATGGACTGGACAGTGGATCTTTTTCAGAAAATGGACAAGTTGGAAGCACATAAACACATACATGATTTTTAGTAAATGTCACTTGAGCAAAATTCTGGACAGAATTCATCTACTCGGGGACCGGAACTTGGAATGACTTGGATGTGCATCTGAGTTGGTATGTGGATCACTTGGTTGCGAACTAACCATGGCTATCACAGGGTGAATTTACCACCATAAGGATATGTTTCCCAATCGTTTCACCACTTGCCATGGCAACAGGGGGAAAAGAAAACAAACCCAGAACCATTGTGTTTCTTTTAGCTTCAACCGTGGGATATCTGCAGATCCTGCAGATTTTCGCACACTTTGGGCAGGTACTTTCCAAGAGCTACTGGGAGCAGAAAGCTCTTCGCCGAGTTAACGCTGGCTGAGATCAGCTAATTAAGATTAGCTGACTTGCGGAGCATTTTTTTTTGGTGGTTTTGCAGGACAAATTATGGGGAACAAACAGGGAAAGCTGAGGTGAAATCTTGGTCACAGCTACCTCTAAAGTGCCAAACCGTTGACCTCAAAACGAATGGTTAGCTCTTAAGTCGCTGTTTAACTTGGGGTTAATCCAGCAAACCAGTGATAAGCAACGGGTGAAGGAGTGGTAGTTTTGGGGATTAATACGGTATAAATGATTTAAATACTACACAGTTTTTGTGGGGTATCCGAGATTTGCTACTTCAGTACTCGCACTGGCCTCATCATAGATGATGGCTAGTACTTACGGGAGATCATACCAACAAATGACGTGCGATGTTTTTTCGTTCACATTTTGTTTGCCACCCGGTCAAGATTAGATGCAAATTCGCTTTTGAATTTGCAATATCCCCCTAGGGTGCCTGGCTTTTGAAGCATTGAGAATTCTATGCCTTTTTTGGGTAGGACCAACCGGCATGAAGATTTGTGACATATCCACATCTTATTGAAGTTGGTGGATAGATCATGCGCTGCTTGCTGGACATGTTTGAAAACATCCTTGGTCAGATCCAGAAAGCCATAGAAAATCCCAAATTATCAACATTTACCCACCATAAAAAGATGCCAGGGTCTCAATCATCCCACAACTATCCATATTTTTTAACTGCAAATTTCAAGAACCAAATTTCAAGAACCTTAAAAGGTGTTTGGGGAGCGATGGGCTGTGGCATGGTCACCTTCTTTTTAGTATTTTTTCAGTACGCCCGTCCTGCAGCCGTAGATGTCGTGTCACCAAAGCCTGTGACCATCGCTGTGATTCGAGCCAGTGTTCGAAAATGCTGGAGGTGTAGGTATCTCCATGTAACCTCCAACTGATTGGCCTCCAACAAGAAATGGATGGTTTAGAAGAATTTTGATGCCCGTTTCTCAGCACCAAAATTCAACAAGTTGATGAATGCTGTCCATTTTTGGCCCATAACCCTTGCTTGGCCACACGCAACCGCTGGTCATCCGGCAGCAGTTTCACTCCCGCAGTCGGGCTCGTTGGGCTCAAAAATTTCGGGCCAAAGGGATTTAAGGGATGCAGTCGCTGTTCGGTTGGAGTATCATCTAATACCCTCTGGTAAACATACAAGAAACTATGGATAATCACCATTTTTCATGGGAAAATCCACTATTTCTATGGCCATTTTCAATAGCAACTTGTTAAATTACCAGAGGGTATATCATGGGGATATATGGAACCATTTTTTATATAGTGTATATAGGCTTTAACCATCAAGAATATGTGAAATTAGTTAATACATGTTCAAGATCCTTGCTGGTTGGTCATACGATGGTCTTTAATGGGCATTGAACCACCTTTTTCCATATAGGGATTTTAACCTTCAATGGATGGGGATATGATTGATAAACGATGGTTGGTTGATGATTCGTTCCATTGCTTTTCTCCTCTTGCCCCATAGGAACCTCATGGTTTCCAATTGGTTTCCTCATTTTCCCGTGCCATGAGGTGGGGAATCCAATTGACCAACCATCACGAACGGACGAGAGTGGGCATTGAAATGTTTGAACACTGCTCAGTTGTCTTCGATGTTCTGGTACGGTTTTGGAATGGATTCTTTCAACACATTTCAAGATCAAGAAATCATGTAATCCCTTTCCCCTAGTATCGAATATTCCCTAGAGCACCTGGGATAGTATTTGGATCTATCATTTGGGCACCCCAAATTGATTATCAATCGTCAATGTTGGGGGGATGGAATTGGAATAAGTAGTTTCCTCATATGCGGCCATTCACCCCTAAGTGTTTCCACCTCTAACCTGGTCTATGATACTTGTTCACTCTTGCAGCTTCAAACACGGAAATTTTCATAGGAAACCTGTGGTGGAGAATTCAATTTGATTTAGTAAGCCACATGAAATCCTGTATTAGATCGGGATAGTTGCGAGCCAGCTAAGAATTGAACTTTTTACAGAGTATCTAAGATTGACCATTTTGTAGCCCAAGACCAGGGGTAAGAGGAAGAATTTCAATCTTGCAGTTGATGGATTGCTTATGAGCTTTGAAAGAATAGTGCGGCCACTTACCTCCATGACATTTGACACAAAACCAGCATGATTTGGAAGGTTTGCAGGGGTAGATTTGCATGTGGAATTTTTGTCATGTCTATCGAAGTGTGGACAAGAGTTTCCAATTTCCAACAAGCTTGCCGGAGAATCACCATGGTCAACCACTACTGTTGGATGAAGAAAACATGTCATGTTCGAACAATATTTGTTGATCTGTTTTTGGTAAACTAGTTAGCCATCACTTCTGTTTGACTTGTAGGGGTTCTTTCTCCTTCACGGGGCCCTTCAGTATGCTCCTCGGCCCCAGGTGCTGGGGTGAACTGCGGGAGGTAGATCTCAATTTCATCGCAGAATCGTTGTGGCCAGATGTTGAGGGTCCAGGCACCCCATGGTTATAGTTCAACATGATTAAACAGCTGAAAGTGGTATGTTTTTTTAGTATAGAAAGGTTATAAACACAGTTGGTTCATGTTTGTTTCATTCCACTTAGAGTTGCTGATGAGTTGGTGACTCATTAGGTTCCACCATTATCCTCAAGCCACGGTGCCAATCACCAGGGTCACAAAACTGGCAGCCCAGTAGCCTTTGCACAGCGTCAACATTCAGTTTTGCACTTTCCCATTTGTACCGTACAGACATGCACCCCATGCCGTGTCTGAAGAGAAGGCCGATTTTTTTTACAAACAAGAAGTCTTGTTTTCCAGCTATGGACGGCCCCTGCTGTGCCGTCACGCGTGGGGTTGCGCCTCTTGTTTTCGGGGGGTGTTTTTCGAAAGCGCCTTGGGCTGGACTCTGTTCGCAGTGCTGCGCCAGGTTGGCCGCTGGACAACCAGTGGTTTACAGCGGACAGGAGCGACACCCCAATGTTTTCCCCATCAAGACACGCAATGACAGCAGTTGCTGCGTGGGATGGGCCCCGAGAATTTTCCCCTAACATTTTGGGGGTAAGGTTGAGCCATTGGCCCGCGTGAGGACCACGCACAGCGGCGTGAGATTGTGAGCGTATGATTTTCTTTGGCTGTCCGACGGAGGCGTTGAGCATCAAGATTTGAAACGTCAATTTAATAGTAACTTCTTTTTGTTTTTAAGTATACAATTGAATTTTCTAATTTCTTCATGACACACGAAACTAGGTTTTGGTGATATTTTTGCCTGATCATATTTTTGCTGGACTTGCATTTACGTGAAAAATTTGGCACGCATCCGCTTCAAGTCTTTTGGAATGCATGTCGTGTATCTTTTGCGGACGGCCAGGCGGTGTAACTTTGTACATCAACGTACAGTGTACAGTTGTCTGCATGGGTGGGCTTAAGACAGGCCAAACCCAGCTATGTTGATGGTTAGTCCATCCCAACTACCATGGGAGAACGGTGGTTTCACTAGTCCAATATTATTGTCGGTCCATCTCAATCATGCACGTTCTCCTGGTGCAAGATGGCAAAAGATGCGCCCAAGAAATTCGGGGAAAGTTGGTGTGGCAAGTTTCTCTTTGGGCGCGTCCAGTTTCACAGAGCGATGTGCAGGAGAGACTTCGGCTAACACAATCGCAGGGGTAAGAGTTGGCATGCCAGCACCAACATGGAGGACCATGATGACATAAAGGCGGGCACAACATTTTGATAATTTGTTTTGTTTCGTTTGTTCAATCCAGTGCATTGCATGAGGATTCCACTTAACTGCCATTTTGGCAGTGGGTTGAAATAATTTCTCACTGGGAATTGCACAGGCGAATGAATGTCCCCCCACGACAAATGAACCTGTGGGTGTCAATTTCAATGGCAGGGTTTTCGTTAGCCACTAGTCATTATTCTTGCAGATTCCCTAATTGAACCCTCCCCCAAACTTGATAAACTCAGGGTATCTTCCTCCGGAGCCATCAAGATGTCACTGTGACGCCTGGTCATCCCATTGTGGGCGGTTTTTGTTTTGAACATGTTCAACAGAACCCTAAACCGAAGCAAAACGGTGGTATATGTGGTTCAGAAATTCGATCCTGGACGGCAGCTAATTTCTCATGAAAATCAAAAAGGACCAAAAACGGGTATAGGATCCAAACCCCCAGGTCTAAAGAGCATCTCCGGGTTGGGGATCACATGAATTGTGTTTGATGCTCCAACTTTTCCAGGTGGATTCGTCATGGATTCGTTTAAAAGCCAGGGCAAGGCAGTAATCTGGTGGCAAGCGGTCGCATGGTGATGATGGTCATGTTGATGATGGCGATGACGATTAGTGATCAGTGTCTGTGTGTTTGTTAAGTATCCTTATTTGTGCAGGTATTATTTTGTTACTATTGGGATTATTGTAACGAACTCGACCTGGACACTTGGTCTTTGAAGGCATTAAGAAGTGGGTCCCTAAATGACTTTCAGTCATTAGTTTACACATGAACATCTGAAAATTTCCATTACACATTTCCATTGGGAACCCCCAGCATGAGAATCAACAACACCCCATAAAGGTTGCGCTGAAGTCGGTTCGCTCGTCCATTGACGCGTGTTGTCGCTTGAGGCTGGTTTCCCACAAGCATTAGGAGAGTGAGCATAGACTGAAATGCAGCGGTTCTCCCTTTAGTTTTCACCTGATTTCCGGGAGTTCTAGCAACAAACATCCTCAGCAGATGCAGTGTTCCGCCAACTGGACGGGAATTGGGCATTTGAGATCCAACGTTTTCCATCAACCTGTGCTTGGCCGGGCATGTCCCTGAGCGCACCGCTTCCTGTCCATTCGAGCTTTCCGGTGGCCGGGGTCCAAGGCAAAGAATTCCGGGAAGCACGGAAAGCCCGCTATGGATTCTTAACAATAATAATAATATTATAATAATAATATAATGATAATATTTTAATGATATAAACCAGCAATATTAGTAAATTTGAGTAATGACAATATTTTGAAGCCATTGATATCGATTACAAACGGTGTAAAATGAAGGGAGTATATCCCCTCGTTTATTGGGAAAACAATCTGGATGGATATTTCAATCCTTTAATTTTTTGACTGTGGTTTTTTTTTGGTTGCATGCTGGCAAGAAAAAAATAAAAAAAAGTGCCTAAGATTTTCTGGAAAAAACCATGTAAATGGGTAAATGGGTTCTAATTTGTTGAAGGTCCTTTGGCTTGTTGGTTTCCCGTATGATTGGCGCCGAAATCTGAGATTTTGATTGTGGAGCCAAGGAGCCGAGGGATGCATGTGCTTGCGCTACTAGCCCTGATATCACTAAATGTGGAGCCAAGAAAACTACTCGCACTCCGCACTATCTCAAGATCAATGGTTGTTTGAACAACATGAGTTTCTCATGTTCTTATATATATATACACACACATATATATATATGTTTAATATATGTATATGTATGTATGCAAGTTGTCTACAGTTTTTTTTCAAAACCCAAGAGGATTATCACACAAACCCATCCTCAACATGCCGTCCAACGCGCCACTCCTGAACTCGAATATACATTTTTCTTCATTGAATCATGAGATAGTTATGTGATAAAAACAACTTACATTTCTACTACGCAGCACGTCAAACTGAACTTTCATCCACCGATCCAACATCAGAACAGTACAGAAGCAAAGGTGGAAAAAGCAAACAAATGACATAAGCATTGGCACGACCGCAAACCATACGTGCAAAAACGAACACAACAATGACACGGTAAAAAAAATGGCACAGAAATGGCCAGCAAACGAATACACATTCAAGTTGTACTTTTTTCGTCGCACCCCGTCGCGCTACTTCAGCTTTCTTTTTTGCACTCCAATTATGACACTAGCCATGACATTTCTCAAGACACATCCCCAACCATCACGAACTAGTTCAGACACAAGGCGCTGAGGATCCCACAGCAGTATCAAGTCCACGTTAGCAGTGAACCGTGACAACAAGGGGACAACAACGGGAGCATTGGGGAGAATGCGAGCAAGAACCCGAAGGCCGGGGTCCGACATGGAGGATGGGGGGTGATTCACTTGGATGATTGGATGGTTAGATTTAAGATGATTTAAGGAGTCCACCAAGCCCGCGGTAGCGTTTTGGAGCTCAAGCTACTCAAGCTGAAGTGTTTCTTTTCTGATTCGGCTTCGGTCATGTTGCAGCTTGCCTTCGCCATTTTCTTGGGTTTCAATGAAGCTGCTACTGCTCTCATGATAGGTGCAGAAGCAAGGAATGGGCACCTGGCCATGGACGTCTTCAGTTCTGTTCTGGCCACGAACTTCCTGAGCCGATCCCCAGTTGATGCTGCCTTGGCTGCAGAGGCTCTGCAGTACAAGCAGCAGTTCGACTTGTTCGACATCGATGGCAATGGAGAGATCACAGCTAGGGAGCTGTCCTCCAGCATGAAGAAGATCAATGGGAAAAGCCTCCCAGAGGAAGTGAAAAGCACTATCAATGAGGTGGATGGAGACCGAAGTGGCACCATCAACTTTTCGGAGTTTATGACTTTGTTGAGTCGAAAAATGCACGAGACAGACACTGGCGAGGAAATCAGGGAAAGCTTCAGAGTCTATGATGCAGATGGCAATGGCTATATCACTGGACAGGAGTTTTATGATTTCAACAACAAGCTGGGTCTCCTGGACTGGTGTTTCTTTTGTTTTTTTGTCGTTAAAACCCCGGGTTTTCTATGATCGCTGCGCACGTGAATGTGCCAAAACACAGCATTTTTTGTCTCGTAGAACAGTTACACACCTGTTTGGTTCAATGTTCAACTGAGGAGGGAAGTTTCATGCGCTTGAAAACGTCGATGAGGTCATCCGTGAGGCCGACATTGATGGTGATGGCAGGGTCAGCTACGAAGAGTTTGTCCAAAAAATGAACTACCCCAATCGCAAGGGAAAAGGTGGTGCTTCCTCTGGAAAGTGAGACCGGCGGCAATGAGCCCAGAAGCAAAAAGTTTGCTGAGCGCCAAAAAAACTGGTCACCAGGTCCCAAAAAGAGGAAGGCCTGATGTTCAGTGCTCAAGAGAATCTAGTTTGCAACTTGGTGCATTCGCGGACTCGAACTAGACCTTGCCAGATCACCTCCAAATATATCCAAGTTCATCCAACTGCAATTGTTCACCATCCGCCCCGCATGCAGGTTGTCAACATCAAGTTCTTTTGGTTCTGGGCTCTCTGCAAGGAGAGAAATGGTCAGGATGAGGGTGATGATGGTATTCTTGCTAGTAGGTACTGTACTATACTGTACTGAACTGTAGGTGTTATTTTTTTTGCTAGAACGCAGAGGTTTGATCGCAGCATTGTCCTGTGCTCGGCAAACAAAAATAACATCAGCAGGAGAGTTTCAAGAGCTTGGATACATGGCCTTCCCCAGCCTTCAAAACTTGGCATGGCTAATCAAAACACAGGAGGGGACATGTCACTACAAAGCAGTTGCAAAGCAATGCGTCGCATTCACACTGTCCAAGCGCAACTTTAGGATTGGAATGTACTTCAAAGATCATCCCATAATTGCCCCATAATTATCCCACATTTATCTCAATCGATCTCAGAACTATCAAATTATTTTCAGAACTATACCACATATTTATCCCATAACCTCCCTGAATCTCATCTGATTTCCGAACCATCCTTTTCCAAGGTGAGCCCTGCGAGAACTTCGAAGGTTCTCAGGCCAAGGAAACTTCGCAGTTTTGTCGAAAACCAACGTGGAGTGGTCCATGACAACATGAAAACAATGGGGCAGCCGGCAAAACGATGGCATTACAGGATGATTATGATGTTTACATATTGTTTCTTCCATCTCAATTTGCGGTTCATTATTTGGACGCCTTTACTTGGGGTAATTTGTAGCACCCAAGTGGACTAAGTGGTCGGGAATTGGGTTGTTTTTTTTGTGGATCCCACATCTGTCGGGACTGCTGGTAATCTTATGTTTATTGATCTTTGTGAGGGCCATATATCATCCTATATATATATATATATAATGTAGATTTGAATTTGCTGAGTCATCGTTTTTGTTTCCTTTCTAGTCAATGTCAGTCAACTTCCAAAGAAAAGGACAGTTACCAGGAGCTTTGTTTGTTGGCTTTTCTGTATTGGCCAGAAGCAACTCCAACATGGTCGGGCGCGGCGATTGTGAACAAACTGTGACTTACAGGAAACATGGTGAAAGAACTTGGATTGGATGTTTTCCCGCGTGGAACCTATATGCCAGCTATATGCCATGACAATTTTCTGCATTTGTTGGGTCGCATTCCCCCTTCAGGCTACTTGTATTTTCACCAGCAATACCAAGTCACGCCCGTCAGGGCAAGTGAGCGTGCACCTGATGGTGCGACTGGACCTGCTGTGCCGGCACCCAGTGGGTAGAAAGTTGGTTGCAAGGCCATGGATTTCCGATATCTGCGGGAAATTGGTTAATTTGGAGAGGGCGATTCCTTGACAATGTCATTAGGCGGTTTTGCAACCAACTTCCATGCACGGTGCCAATTTGGCAGCCCAAGTTTTCATGATGTTTATAGATTTGTTTGGGCTCCAGATTGGGATCCAACCGGATACTTTTAATGGGCATCACATCTTCAAATACCCACATAAGACATGCAACCTTTGCCGGCCGAGGCATCTCTACCATGCGCAATCGCATTGAAATTCACCAGCACCATCCACAATCTCAGTCTTTGTTTGTATTGTCCAGGCTGCCCTAATTTCGTTTTGGTGGCCGCCATCAATTCTATCCTTTGTCCAAGGGGGGGTGCTAGAGGCTAAGGGTTTGAGACACTGGCGCGTGCAGTTAGATGGGGGTGCAACCGAAGGCCTAAATCAAAACCTAATATTTGTCCAACAATTTTCCCGTGCCCTTTCTACACCACAGAGAATTCTTTGACAGCGGGATCAGAAGCTTATGGAAGTGGAGGTCCCATGGCTCAGGGTTATAGTTGGAGATTCCACACGGTTGGTTCCATGAAGCAAGTGCTCTCCAAACAAATTTGGTAGACTCACCCCTTTATCGTTCAAGAAAAACCGGAGAATTTCAGCGTCAACAGCCGCCCGCCCACTCACAAGTTTTAGGTTCAAATAGTAGCACGAATGAAGATGATGATAAGGGCCAGCTGCAGCCGACTGTTGCGGGTTGTTACAACATGCCACAACCGGTTGCCATCGGTATTTAGCTATGAAAGTCCGACAGGCGTGACAAGTGAACAACTTGAGGCCCTGGTTCTTGAGGAGAAACCCTTGGCGCTTTGAAATGAAGTCATCACCCTCCAAGTCCCACCCGCACATTCTCTTTGTTTATTTTGAGACCGGCTACAAGATGCCTGGTGGAAATTTGCGCAGTTCTGAATGTGCAAGACCAATTATTCAAAATCTACCAGCTCAAAAAACATTTGGTGGTTCCAAATGCGCCTCATTTTGTGACCATGTTTGGCATGATTTCCACGGAGTGACGTATTTTTTCAGCAGGACCAAGCAGCCAATCAGAAAACACATTGCAAACCTTGCCATGGCGAGTTTTGCTTGTAGGCACAGCCTCAATGGGTTTGGTGGCTTTGATGCTGATGGATTGGCCCAAACAAAAAGAGTTCAAACTGATTTGAGATTGAAATCATATTTACACCCAGCACTTCGTTGAGGGGTGGTTTGGAAAAAAATACCATGGATGATGTCACCAGAATGGTGACACGAGTCTATACCCAACGTGCCCAAGCTGCTGTAGATTGTTGGTTTGCTATCCTACGGTACCCCAATGAATTTCCACCCGTATCTTGCCATTGATATATGGCTACAAATTTATGTTTTGTCATCATTTTCAGTATTCAAACATACCTAGACAAATATGATAAACAAAGTGAACAACAGCCTTTAATTGTGGTTTAAACCAGCCATTTGTGGTGATATTACAGATTGTTTGTTATTGGCCGCCTTCTTATGCCTACGTGGGGTATCCCTACGACTCAAGACCTCTTCAGGTTGGTGTTGATCCTGGGTACCGCACTGGCGGATCTTGCCAAAGAGGCTGGTTGGGGGCAACGAACGTTCCAAGCACCAACAAGTGTACATTCCATACATGTTATCATATTGGTGTCCGGTTTTTGCCGTTGCTGGCACACATTTCCCATAGCAAATTGGCCCCTTCGTGTTCAATCTCACACAATGTGTGGACGACCCACGTCATCTATATGAGATCATATGACATATGGCATTTGTGGTCCATGTGTCCATATACATGTTTGATGGTTTTCCATGTGTAAGCGCGCCGCAAACGACCTGCAAGGAGTAACTTAATGTTAAAAACATTTGTATAGTCAAAGATGCCAACTTACCATGGTTTAGGAAAGGTGGAAGGCCTACTTTGCCAGGAATCTCCGTGTCTGTTTGCGTCAAATCCACGCTTACAGCCCAAAAAAATAGATCTGCATTTTTGAGTTCATTGGTGGTGGGGTGTTTTGCATTGGAGATCACTTGCACTTGCACACGCGCTTGACGCTACGTCATAGAGGGCGTGAAGTGTGGAGCAGCAACATTCACTTGCATTTGCACACGCACTGTAGGTGATGCCACGTGTGGGGGCAGCAACGTCGCTCGCACTTGCACATGCACACGGAGTTGATGCTGCGCTAATATCTCGCGGCTTGCACTTGAAGCACGTGTACTTGATGCTACGGCGTTTTTTTCTTCACTTGCACTGTCATGTGCTTCATAAATACCTGGTGAATAAATCATTGCAAGGCCACCGGCAAAGCATTGCGCTACCTGCGGAAAGAAAATAAACCCGAGTCCTCGGAATAAAGATTGTTATCAGGACTTTGTCACCGAGTAGGCCGGGTGGATGACTTCCGTCCAGCACCATAGCTCTACTTTAACCTGTTTGTTCTTTCCACCTTTTTTACATTGCTGGGCTGTCATTTTTCCACCTTATTGTAGCAAAAGAATGCATTTTTGGATGCCCCTGGTTATTGATGGCAAAGAGGAAGACTTGACCTAAGCGTCACCCTCAAGACGCCCTCGTGGAACACCTCGCTAGAAGTCATCTTCAACGTTTGCAATATCCTCATGTGGCATTACGATGTCGTGGGAAAGCCATCCAAAAAGCGAGCCTAAAAAGGCAAGACCAAAAGTCTGCAGGCTATGACTGGCCGTCGCCCTGGCCGTGGGCAATTTAAGCACACGTACGTGGTCGATGAGCGTGAAACTGAGGGCCCGTGCCAGGACTACTTCATGGCGAAGGGCAGCCCTCGCAAGAGGGTCTGTGGTCCCGCAACAGCCAAGATGCACTGGCATGCGCGGTGCCAGCACATAGGATAGATAAGGTCACTGGGCAGGTGGAGAAGATGCGAAAGAGTATTTTGGCATACTGTGTCAGGATGCGTGGGATGGAACTGCAGAGATCCAAGCTTTGCGCGGTGCTTGTCATCGCGGGGTCGGTCCTCAACTACCACGGCGGCTCCGGGATGTTTTCGTGGAGCTGTAAGGGCACCGCCTTTCAAACCGCGGTTGCCGCGAGGTTTCTCATGAAAGAGGCCCTAACGCGTTGAAGGAGCAAGGCTTGTGCAAGGAACTTGTCAACTCTGACACGTGGACGTGGAAGCACGTGCAAAGGATGCAGGGCTCCGCCATCCGCGAATCGCAGGAGATGACAGTTGCTAAGCTGAAAGCAATTTTTACACTTCTGTTTTTCAACAGTTTTGACGCACTTCCAACAAGTTGATTCCATAATTTTGTCACCAGCGCATCTGCATCCTTTATGCACGAGTGAAAGGCCAGAGCTTGTACTTGGCGGTTGCTTTTTACCTATGGTTCTTGCAAGTAACATATGGAATTTGCTGGAAACGTAGAACTTGCAAGTTGGACTTTGCACACTTCAAAAAAAGTTTTCTCAAGTGTCCACACTTGGGTGGTTTTTACGGTAGGACTTTGATCGAGGTGCTCACTCTGGCTGACCGCCCTTTTTCCCGTAAATTCTCGTGAACAATGGTTCGAAAATTGATGTCCATGTGCATGTCGATTGCACAGGCTCGCACAAAGTCTGCAGCGCGACCTTGGGGTGCAACATTTTTCCTGTGAATTTCTGCATAAAATGGCTCTTGTGACATGTCCATCCTCCTCCACCTCATCATCCGAAACATCATCCTCCTCCACCTCATCTTCCGCAACATTATCATCCTTTTCATCATCCTCCTCATCATCATCATCCTCCACCTCATCATCCGAAACATCATCCTCCTCCACCTCATCTTCCGCAACATTATCATCTTTTTCATCATCCTCATCATCATCCTCCACCTCATCATCCGCAACATCATCCTCCTCCACCTCATCTTCCGCAACATTATCATCCTTTTCATCATCCTCCTCCTCATCATCATCATCATCCACCTCATCATCCGCAACATCATCCTCCTCCACCTCATCTTCCGCAACATTATCATCCTTTTCATCATCCTCATCATCATCATCTTCCACCTCATCTTCCGCAACATCATCCTCCTCCACCTCATGATCATCTTCTGCAACAGTATCATCTGTTTCATGATCATCTTCAACAGCATCATCCTAACATCATGATCTTCCTCCTTCTCAACATCATCATCCTGCACCTTGTCCTCCTTCACTTCATCTTCCGCATTTTCATCCTCATCCTCATCCTCATCCTCCTCAACATCATCATCCTCATCCCCACCCTCCTCAACGTCACCATCCTCAACCTCATCCTCCACCTCATCACCCGTAACATCATTATCCTGCACCTCATCATCCTCAACATCCTCATCCTCTACAACTCTACATCATCGTCCACAACATTATCTTTCTCCCCTTCCTCATCACCATCATCAACTTCCACATTATCAAGCAGTATCCACACACACACTGTTTGGGGTCTCTTGCCGGTGTAATCTTTTTGGGTAAGACAAAAAAACAATGACAAATCTATGTTTTTTGATGTTAAGGAAGCTCGGTTGTTTTTGGGATGGTAACAAGAATATCTGGAAGCAAGTGGAGTTTTTGCCTAGATGATCACACATTTACAGGAAAATTGGAAGGCCGTGAGGATCTGGAGCCACTGCGGCCAAACATGCCGACTATCACATGTGACCCATGATTATTCTTGCTATTACTCTTGGACGATTTTTGATTATCGAGCCTGTGACATTTTCTTGCTGCCCACTGGGCCGCACGACAAATTGCAAAGACAAATCATATAACTATAATCACATCAGAAACTTGGTCGAAAACAAAAAAATGGAGAAGAACCAATTTGAAATCTGTGTTGAATGCTTTATTGGAAAAGCGTATCGGTATGAGGTGTCGAACATTGATCCCCCCTTCCTCCCTGAGACTGGAAAATCACGTGTCATGCAACTGGTGATCTCAGAAGAAGTAGGGGCGTGTAGCCATGCGTAACCATGTGTAAACAGAAAGACTGGCTTGACACATGTGAAGCAGGAAGAAAAGTAAAATACGCGAGTAAAAAACAACTGGATTTACACAGTGTAGCCTTGTGTAGCCATGTGTAGCCATGTGTAGACGTATTTTCTAAAAACATATGAGAAAATCATGTTGTGTGTGCTGTAAAAACCATACCTCCGAGAAAAAGCAACATGTGGGATGCTGCTGTGACCGCTCAAGGAAGGCGAGACTCACTGTTTGACAGCAGCTGAAGAAGTAGGTGCAATTCTTCCGCATAGAGTAGCGTGAGCCTTGAGCACGCCATGAATATTGTCTGCCAACAGAGGTGCAAAGGCATGAAATTTGGAATCAGCTCACACCAGCTCACGAAACTGCGGGTAAATTTGCGGCTCAAGGAGCCGCGCCTGGAACAATCTTGAGTAGCAAAAGCGTTTGTACAGCCCAAAAGCTCCATGTCAGGCTGCACTTTCCAATCATTTTTCTTTAGAATCAAAAAAGGCAAGGAAAATTGACAAAAAACTTGCTCCAACAAAAACCAGTTACAAAAACCTAAAAAGTTAAGTTGGCAAAGTATTTTTAAAGTACTTTATGTAGATTTTTGTCGCTTTTCGAAAAGCAACTTCAAACATTTGTAAAAACATGTTTGGTTTTTGATTTGTAAGTGCTGTAACTTCACTTACAAGTTACAGCCTACTTACCGCACTTGCAAAATGCTGCACCCAGTTGCAAGTGGGATTGCATCTATACATGTAAGTACACGCAAGTGGTCTAAACAAAAAAGCAACCATCAAGTATGAGTTTGTCATGCTTGTGTTTCACAACTTAGGTCAGGTTCAAACTTCACCCTTGTCTCTTGTCAGGTTCAAACTTCACAGCCTTGTCTCTTGTGGCATACGTGGGCCGAAATCACTATGATTACCTGGCGCCTGAGCCTGCCCCTTCCGCAGTTGGAGTCCCAGATGACGCACAGGCACCAAAGTGCTTATGTGACATTGGAGTCTGGAAACACATTGACCCACCAAAGAATCCCCAATGCTTGGGGGATCCCCGGCAATCCCCACAAGCAGGAGCTGAAAGACGCCCTGGGCCCAAAGAAACAGGGCACTCCTTGTGCAAGCGCAGCGGAGTACTACGACTATATAGTCAATGTACCGACACCGCAGCTCAAGGAAGACACGTGCATTCGACAGGCTCGGAAGCACAAAATGGAGTGGAGCGGAGTGGAATGGAATGGGAGGAGTTCGAAAGAATTATCAATTGTCTAAAGTTGAGAAGAGGCGATGCTAGTTCTACCGGCGGTCCGTCACTGAGTCTCAAGCATCTGGAGGCCTCCACAGCCATGCGCAGGGAGATGAAACTTTTGTGCTCCATTGGCGCACCTACAGAGACTACATCGGCTTTTTGCTGGGCAAAGACTTGGTGACCTCACCGGTCACGGCACGCGACGCCTTGACACGCGAGAACAAATGGGGATACTTTCAAGAGTTGCGGGTACAGCACAGCCACAGTCAATTTCCAGGCTCGTAAATTATCCGTCGCCACCCATATTTTGTTGAGCCACTACCCGGCGGCAGCCAGCGACCAGGACTGCGACATATCATATGTTATCAATTATGAGTGAACCTGACTTTAGAACATGTGTTCGAACCTGACTTGTCATGAGTTGTCCAACCATGTCCTGCACAGGAGCGCAAGAGCTTCCAAGATGCAGCCGCTGGCCTGGTGGAGTTCATCAAGGACTGCTCAACGTCAGTCCCCGATGCAGTGGCGATGGCAGGCAACTACCTGGCCTGGCGTTTTATGTTCTAAATTCAAACCACGGAGCATGTGGGGACGTGCCGCAAGCTGGCGGCATCACATTCCATTTTTGTTTTATTTGGCATTCCACCAAAATCTGACAATCAAACTTTGGCGTTCTATCTGGCATTCTATTTGGCATAGTGTTCGGGCCCGGCGAAGCCCAGACCTCACGATAGAGCGGCTGTTTAGAACAGGCTGCTGAGGAAGCTGCTTGCCTTTTGGTGGCGATATTTACCCGTTTTACATTGTTCGTACTGACAAATCTTTCCAACACCTTTCCAATACCGCTGAAAGTGGAGCATGCTTATCTTATTTTCAGAGAAAAATGGTTCCACTTTGCGCATTGGGGTGGAGGCATCATCGCACTCATCATCATCAACATCATCATCATCATCATCGTAATCACCATCCTAACCATCATCCTAGCCATCATCACTTCTCAAACCGTCCAAGTTCTCGTCTACCTGGCAACCTTGTAAGGTGTCCCTTTCCCACGGCCTTTCCAAAAAATGAACCCAACATTGTTGGTTATTCCTCCATTCCTTGTGCCTTATTAAATGGCTTGGTTGGGAAAGGGCCAAGATGCTCACAATAGATGAATTGAAAACAGATGAGTAATAAACAAACCCACTCGTGCACCGATGACACATTATGTAGTAAGCATCATCAGCCTTTGTTTCCGCACTTCAAGTCGATAAAATGGTGTCAACAAAACAAACCTGAAAGTGACCGAAACCGTAATGAGAAACTGAAAACTCCAAGTTTACGGTCACTTGAAATGCATGAAAGCAACAAGATTCCCCCACGCAACTCGCAGTGCAGCAGTTCGTAGCTGTAATGGAAAGTGCAGTAGCAGAGTCCTTGCGTCGAGCGCCCTGCTGAAGCGGAAGTGGATAGTAATGGTTCTGGCTTGATGAGTCTGTGACGGAGTGTGAGTATTTAGGATAGAAACCAGCACTTTGTGTGACAATGCTCGCTTCCCAGGCGCTCTAGAAGTTGAGTGTTATTTGAAGAATATATTCACCATCACTTTGATAAACCATTTGAAAACTATTGTTTTTGTCGTCTATATGTCTATATATATATATATATTTTTTCTACGTTGTTTTTCGTATCAACATTTACGGCATCCAATGAATACCACTGAAGCGAAGCAAATTCTATCATCACAGCATGTCAACACATGTATAACACATCGGTTTTTCCCAGTCTGTCCTCTACCATGTTATCGCCCAGCTATTTTTTCCCTCTCCCGTGGCCCTGAATTCGTTTGCTCAGGCGCCGCTGAGTACTTCAGGTGTCTCGGGCCGTCGCTTCAGCGGTGAGGTGTTGAGAGATACACCGGAACTGCGTTGCCCGGTGATTTGATGGTTGGGGATGGGGTTGGGGATGATGGTGCTCCATAACTAGTTTAATTTGCTCTTAATGTTCTTGAAAATATCGTGGTAGATACATCTATATTATAGTTGGTGTTTAAAATCAAAATTTGCAATTTGAGCCACCAAAATGAGGTGTTGGAGGTTTCGGCTGAAATATGCGATCAGTTTTGTTGATGTGTCGAAACCCACATGTATTGACGGAATGGATGAAGTCTGACTGCTAAAATCCTGCGCCGGCGGTTATGTCGATTGCAAATCCACTTGGGTGACTGGTTGAATTCTCATTTGGAGTTCAGGTTCATACGCATTTTGAAGCTACATTTTTGGTCTTTACTTTGTTGCGGTTTTCGATGGAAGGACGGCGCCTCCATTCAAAATCCGACGTTTGTCTAGTGGACGCCTCTGTTCTGGGATTGTGAGTGAAGTGCATGAAGAAAAGCATGTTTGATTTCTGACAGGAAATGAAATTGTGAAATTCGGTTGTTACCGCCATGCACTTAACATGTTGCCTACGTTTTAACCACGGATGCAAAGAAACCAATGTTACCATTTGGTTTGCTGGAAAAAATCATTTTGCAGATGGTTTTGAAATTCAACCCTGTTTGTGGGTCATTTTTTCATGTAAAATTTATTCCCAGCCATGTTAGCATTTTGAGGCTTTGAAGGTCGCCAGAGCGACCTCAAGGTGAGATTTGCTGTTGGGGAAACGAGGGGAGCCCAATAAATAATTGGATATTGCAGGTTATCACCCGGAAAATATAGCTTTATATTGGAAGAATAGCGGGACAATAATGGACAATTATGGGATAACTATGGTAAACTATCCTTTTGGGTGTGCCCCTATTTGGGATGTGTTAAAAAGCCCGCAGTCATTGTTAGTTTATGGGATGCCTGTTATTGGGTTTACCGCCATACAACCAACAACTTGCTGGAAACAAACAGGGATATAACTTGTTTTAACCATGATGCCATGAACATGGGGATATAACTAGTGAAAATAGTTGCTTTTGGCTGGCGCAATAATGTATTTTCATTGTATGTAGATATGTTTTTTTTTCCGGGCATTTGGCAATTTTTGTGCGAAGGCAATTGACGGTAGCCATGATTGTGGTCCGTTTTTCAAGATGGGTTGTTGTTTCGATTTGTTTTTGTTTTTAAGATGTTTGCCCGACAAATGGTGCAATCCGTGATTTGCATGGCTGGACATTGAGAAAGTGTGCGTACGGATCTTTAATTTCAAGGACGTCTCAAGTCCTATTTTTTGACGGGGGGTTACTGGTGAAAACTATGGAAAATCGATGCAAACTTTGGGTAAATCGATGAACACCATGAAAAAACCGATGAACAGTGCAAATGGCAAATTTTAGCTGCAAAATTCAGAAAAGTACATGTTTTTTTGCTCCAAAATGTAGCAAATAGCGAGGAAAAGTGCCTCAGACTGAAACCAAAAAAAATGCACCCATTTTGATATCTTGCTTGCCTCCAATTTAAGAGCTTGAAATTTCTTCACATTTGGGGTTCGTTACTTTGTCCTTTTTTGGAAAATCACCTATTGTCCGGATGGTTTCGCAAAGCCTCGCTTGTTTTTTTGAGGATGAGATTGGCAAACACCATGAGTTATAAACGAAAAATCATCACCCACTTTAAGCATGGGGCCTAATAAATTTTACAATTCACTTAATATCACGACCTTGTTGTTGGAAGAACCATGTTTTGACCTTACCATGTTCCCACTGTTTAAGGAAAACAACTGCAAAAATACATCTTATCTCACTGCCTACCTATATATCTATCTGTGGTTATGTTGTCCCATCGATTTTCCCTGGAAAAAAACAGGTCCTGGTGAACAGCAGCTGCGAGCGATGGATTGTGGTGACCTCCATCTTTCAACCATCAGCTGCTACCAGGACACCATTCATAGAACCATCCGTTGGGCTAAAGATGGGACCTATACCCACTATATTATCCAAAGATGATGGGTAGGATTGGGGAAACCATGGTAAACATATGAAATTCAACATATGTCAGGTGGTTTTTTGTTGCGTAATCTGTCGAACCTTTAAACTGGCCATGGGTTTCATGGATCTATATGGGGAAACTCTTCGGTGTCGGAGATGGATCGATTGAGAGCCCAAAAAACTCGAGAACCAACGGATATTTTGTGAACTGTGAAGTCAAAAACTGCGCTCAACGTGAAACAACCAATTCTTTAAAACAGTTCGGGGCACAAACTGCAGATAGACGAATTGGAAGGATTGTTTTCTTGACAGGTTTGTTTAAGGCAGTGTCATATGTTCATCTACCTTGCTGTCAGCTGTGAAATTTTCACATGAGTATAAATTGAAACTAAAGGCTCATGACTTGTCCACATTCAAATATATTCAAATGAAGATCAGATAGGGTATACCCAAGTCTTGGAAAACCCCAATTTATCAATTTTTTTGATGCAGAAATGGCTGCTTGAGCATTCCAGCTTAAAGGGTCAGCCACATCGGCCTGAAAACTGAGAAGGCCTCAAAAGAAACTGAGAAGGTGGTGTGAAGAGTTGGGTTGACGTGATGTTTTTTGTGGTGGTAATTTGCGCGCATGCCAATTTTCTGGGTGTCCTATCATCATGTCCTATCATTTTTGGTCCAAGCTATTCAATTATTCCTTTCCTGATGTTTCCTGTGCTTTTGGGGATTTTTACGGCACCAATCCAGATCCATATCTCTAAGAGGTCCATCCACCCGCACATCCGTCAGGAAACTCGGAGAATTGACCCGACAGGGCTGGTGTTACGTGGTGGTGGCGGACAAGAATGGGCCTGAGGAATGGCATGGTGTCGAAGGCCAGAGATTTCTTAGATTTCGTAAGGGGGGAGTTGCTGAGTTGCTGAGTTGGCTTTTAAGTTGGATTTGGTTAGCCCGTCCAAGAACCATATATTGAAGAAATTGGAACAATTTATGATATGTTATGTTTATTTTTTGGTTCAGTGATTGAGGAAATTTCCGTTTTGGTTACCCTGTGGTAATCTATACATATATATATATATATAATTATGTGCTTTGGAAGCTGGCCTATTTAAATATTGTTGATTGAGCTCTTATGAATGGCGATTCTCCATAGCTATGTTAGTTTACCAGAGGGTAACCCACGTTAATCCACCAGATACTGAAAAGCAACATTGTAATTCGTTTGTGTTACTTTTTTTTGTGGGTGGCCAAATCACAAGCTGCGGAAATCAAGTAATTATGGTGAATCCAACCTTCTTATCATGTGATAAGCCAACACAATGCTGGCAGGTTTGGAGGGTTCATGTCACCCATGTCAGATGAAATTGGGGATGCTTTGTTATTGCGTTTGCCACATTAGTCAGATGTCTATAAACTGGATATATGTTCAGGTATTTTCTCTTGCCGCGCTTGATCTCCATGGGGCAAAGTCCTTTTTATGGTGATTTGTTGGGCTTTGGATTGTTGGGCGAAGGATGAGGGTTCAAGATTCAAAGACACTTCCCAATCTTAATTCCCAGCAATAGTTTAAGGCAGTTACATGACATCATGAATCATGACATTAAGATACATTAGCATAAAATGTATAATATACATTAATATACATTAATATACATTAATTAATTAATATACTGTTTGCCACCTTTTTTATCCCATTGATTACCGTAATGATCGGGTAGCATCGCCATCATCCCATCCTTGGAAAAGGAGTGATCTACCTCACTGTGGAACGTCCGGGGGGCCATGTGCGTTTGTCGGTTGGGAAGAAATTTCTCTCTGGATTTTTTACCGTTTGCTACTGAAAATTGCTGATATCTAGTTGGTTTATGTTGGTTTAGCTTCTTCAAATTGTGTTATTGTTTATGTCAAAATACCTGAGCGTTTCAAGTTCTTTTGCCAGTCAGGACTTGGGAACATTCACTCTTACCCCAGCTATATTGATATTCACCGGTTATTTATTTGTTTTATAGTTGTTTATATATTCAATGATGATGACTTTACTTAGGGAGCCCCGACCTCCAACAGCGTTTTTGGCTTCAAAAAATCCCACCAATTGAGCCATCCCCTTCATCATTGTTTGTTGGTTTCCAAGACTTTAAATCCAACTTGTCCTTTTTAAAATCGTTTTCATCACCACTATATGACTAAAAAGCCTTGAGGCTTCCCGTGGGAAGCCTTGCGTGGGAAGCCTTGCTGGGAAGCCTTGCTGGGAAATTGAGGCCAACGGGAATTGCATTTCCACATCATGGATCATCTTCCATGGCGACATTTCGGTCGCAAGAACGCCTGGGCTCCGAAGGATGCGAGAGATGTCTCAGGGGTTGAAGGGTTTTTTAAATACAGACACCGAAATCGAAGCCCTTCAGTTAGGGATAGTTTCATTGAACTTGTTTCTGTAAAAATTGAGGGGTCTGATTGGGTTTGCCACATTGTATACTGGCTATACTGGTGCCGTGGTAGCTTGAGTCAGGTTTAACCAGGCTATGGGGATTTAATCGAGAAACATTGGGGTTCACATCCTGCCCACATGGGCGTGCGAATGGGTTGTGAATCTGTGGGCATCTTTGGGCAGCTGGCAGATAGTTGAACTGCATTTTTTGCAGGGTGCCTCCGATTCGCGGGGAGTTTCGATGGTGAATGTCACCTGAACCAATGGCATCGTTGAAAAATGAGCAAGGTTCCCAAATACCATCCGTTTTTTATGGAAAAAGGACGATTCGGAACCATGATATTTCGGATATTTTTGGGAAGGCTTTTTGCGCTCCAGTTGGTTCTGCAACCATCTTACTCCCACAAAATAAAGTTTGTGGGGGGGTCAAAAATATCAAAAAAGCACGCCAATTCTAAGTACCAATCATTTTCCTGACAGTTTCGGGACTACAAAGAACGGTTTCTTTGATTTCTCGGGCCGATTCGGCCCATTGGCCAGTTATGGAAGCCATCGGAAGAACCTCAGAGCCTGGAGTTGGGATGGTAGCCATTCCTGTCAAAACTTGGAGGTGCAACAAGATCTGAGTGATTTTGAGCGGTTTTTACCGCATAAGTAGGATTAACAACTATTAGCAACTGTTTTTTTGAGAAATGGGGAAGGGACGTCCGTCTCACCGAGATGTTTGGTCGTTTCCCGCCATGATCCCTTGCAAAGATGGTTGGCCATGGTTTCCAAAGACTTATTCCTAGACTTGGTGGGGAAGTGGAGTTTGGTCCATGGACATTCCATGACATTCCATGGTTTCCCTGAGTTGTTCTTTCCCAATTTATTGGTTGTTATCTTATCTGTTTCCACTACTGGTTGGTGGGCGAAACAAAACTTCAGCCAAAATCGATGGATGCAACTGATGCAACCAAACTTGGGCGCAGTTCCACCTGATTTGTGTGGTAATATGGCCATAACTATCGGGAATTCCAACTCATTGGGGGATCATAAGGGCTTAGACCTTAGAACATCTTAGAACCATGGATTATAAATCTGGAAATTTCGCCATCTCAGTGGATGATCCAGCATTTAACCACTTCTTCCATCTTCCAACATCTTCATCTTTTAAAATATCACCATGTGCACTTCTGAATCCATGAAAATTTTTGTGTTTTTCAAGAGCTCCATAGGTGGGTTTCCTCTTCGCCATTGCGCGGGGGGACCCGGTTTGGAAAGTGATGGATGGTTCAGTTTTGAATGCCGAGAACATGGGATAACTTACCTTTGATTAGCCACCGAAGTTGTGGTTATTTTAGTTGTGGTTATTGGGTTAGGTGAGAACATTTCAAAACAAAACATATTCGTTGTGAGATTTAATCGTCAAGAGGACAGTCAGTTGGGAGTTCCAACTGATTGGGACAATGGGGATTGAATTAGCTATCAACAGTGAGAATTTCAACAAAATGGTGAACAATTAAATGAGTTAACCCCAAAATCATCAAAAAATGGTTTAACATGCAAAAAAAGGATGTGTGACTTAACATGGTGTAACCAACAAGACTGGTGGTAAACAACGATTGAGAGAATGGTTGTGATTCTGGTTATCATTCTCTACATGCATAAAACAATGTTGCTGACACTAGACATGCCCAAATATCCATGCCAATTGGTACTCCACCAAAACATGCCAGCAATTACCGAGATGCTAAGATGAATATGTGCGGGGCCGGATTGATTCGATCACAGCATCATGTCCGGTTTTGTTGGCTATTCTCATGGGTTTTCGTACTAGCGCACACGCGGACACCACAAAAAAAAACTTGTCCATTGTAGAGCTGGAATTTGCCATCGCAGATGTATACTATCCGGTTATTTAACATAGCTATGGAAAATCCTTTTAGTAATGGAGGTTTTTAATGGGAAAATCATCTGTAAATGGGTCATTTTCCATGGCTATGTTAAATGACCAGATGGTATTTACCTTACTCTCTTGTTAGTTCACGTATGGAAAATCACCATTTTTTAATTATAGGTAAATCATCACAAATCATCGAACCAAATGTGCCATGGCATAGCCAACTATTAAATAACCAGTGGATGATTCACCCATGGCCAGGTGGCCAGTGCTGGAATGAGGGTAGCAGGGGGTCATCGTGCCTGGCACCATAGAGATATCCACAATTATCGAAGAAATGGCTTGCAAACTATCAACCAAAAATTGATCTGGGTAGTGGGATGGAACTTGCTGCTCAATGGGATTCTTACGGTTTTGATTTAGATCATCTGAATCAGAACTTGAATCATCTTGGATCTAGAGGTTGTTCCAACGCTTTCTATCCACTTTCGAAGGGAGCAGTTCGGAACCATGGTTTTCCATATTTCGCCACATTCCATTTCACATGCGGAGTTCTGCGGAGCTACGAATTGACTTTTCCAGCCACACGATAGTTGATAAAACTTGTTTAATCACTGGAAATTTACACAGATATCGACGGATTTGGATCAACAATCGGCATTTGACCATCTGAATCCATCTGATTTTTTTTATCTGAATCCATCTGGCATGTTTTCTAATCTCGAAATCTGTTCACCTAAAAAAGAACTGCTGAAGCTGAGCTGAAGCTCAGGAACGGCGCGAAGGTCATCTACGACACCGACGATGACAATCGCCTGAAGGACAGATCCATTTTTGGCAAATAATGGGAGAAAATGGATGGGAAAGGGATGAGAAAAATGTTGAAAAAATGTGTTTGTCAATGGGGAAAATCATGGCGAATTTGTTTCTAGAACATTTTGTTACTTGGGATGTTCTTTTTTATTTGCAAATATTTATTATGTCAGTTGGAAGAGCACGGACATTCCTTTGTTTTTTTTGAGCGGGTGAGAGAGTGTATCTACAGTCTACAATTGTTCTACTGGCAAACCCTTAAAAAACGGGTTTTTGCTAGGCAAAAAGTGTGGATTGCCAGTAAAACATGGCAACGTCTTGGTTATGTTTATGGTTGATTTTTTTGTGCAGCTATAAGCTGAAGTTACTCAGGACCTTCGTCTCCTAATTAGTTAAAATCTACAGTACCATTTAGGGAATCTATTGAACATATTTCTTATTTTTTAAGGACGTGTCGTTCCACTTAGTGCAGTGGAAGTACTGCCATAAATTCAGCGGGTGTATCTCAACTTAAGGGGTGAATAAGCATGGTTATGCACATTTGCAACGCTAATTCCTGAGTTGGCACAGGATTTCAACCAGAAAGATGGAAAAGGGCATGTAGCCTAGAAAATTTGGTGATTCTTGGGCACACGCATCGTCATTGAGTTTCGGACAGGCTGACATGCTGTTTATGGCTCACATTTGCTCACATGTACTCGACACAAACATGTTCTACGCATTGTTTCTATATATATATAGTATGTATATTCTACAGATTATATATATACCGTACGTATAGATGCATGTGTTTTGTACATAGCACCCTGTGGGGGAAAGCAACATTTGGAAGGTTTGGGGCCATGACCTGCTTGTTTGTAACACCGCCGTTCTTTTGGTGACCAATGGGTGAAACCGGTCGGTTTACGATTCAAGGCTTCATAATTTGGAGTACCACCCACGGTCATGTGTATTTTTCATGGTTTATCATGCACTTGGTTTCCATCTTGTGTGCAAAATGATTTTATGGGAAATCTTGGGAAAACTGGCTCCATCCGTTGGAATTGAAGGAAGCGAGGATTCCAATTCTCGGCGAGGATCAAGTGCCTGGATAAGCAGCTGCTGGTTGTGGCTTTGTCCATCTTTGTAGCAGAGAAACCGTCCAAATCGCCCTCCAATTTTATTGAATTTAATATGGACCCCGAACACATTGGAGAAGCAACTTCCGAACCCAATTCCTGGAGTTTCATATTAATATTAGCTTGAAGATGTGTATACAGTGTAGAGTAGATTTGGCATTCCAGTTTTGTTGTCCAAATGTCCAAATGTGTCGGAATGCTGATGTTGCAATCTGACTAGCCGGTCAAGTTTTAACCCTGGTGTTTGAAACTGCTGACCCATGCGCGATTTTGTTTCGTTCTTGAGAACATGTTTGTGGTTCTGAAGATGATTTCTCACCTGAAGATGGGCATCTAAATTGTGGAATCGGTAGCACAATAGAAAAAATAATATGATGTTTCAAACATGTGAATATGAAATTCCTTTCTTGAGCGAATTAGGCAATTGATACCAGGTTCTCCAATCCAATGTTCAGTTCCGGTTTTCCATGTTTGTCATGTTGTCCTAGATCTTAAATGTGGATTTGTTCATTTCATGGCTGGAGGCTAGGAGCTCCCCGTTCTGATTTCCATAAGGTTCTTACTTTGCTTCTGCATTAGTGTTTTCAGCATTCCGCCAAGATTGCAGCATTTATTTGGCGCGTGGAACCACAAGGTTATAGGACATTTTGGGTGTTCACCATTTACCATTCAACCAACCCCTTTGAAAAATGCGCTGGCCATTTAAACAGTGTTTGCCTTTGGGAGGAATGGACCTGGTTGGACACCCAAGGAAGAGGTGGCTGCAATTCGTCTGGGAAAATGGAATCTCAAAATGTCAATCCACCACATATCCACCATGCTGACGTTTTCGGTTTTCGTTTTCTATTTTTGTTCCCTTTCGCGGCTCACCACAAACAACCACTAACCAATCTAAGAAGGAAAGGGAGAAGAGGTTGACCCAATGACCCCTGGGTTTCATCAAGGTCTTCTGGCCAGATGATTCGACACCTGACTTGGGTTTTGTGGTGATGTTTCGAAGCCTGGGGATATGATGGGTATAGGGTTTAACTTGTTTAACCGTTTTAACCAAACATCATGGAAATGCTAGCCATTTCACCATGCCGAAACTAACAATGATTTGATGAATTCCAAAGTTGTCTATCTCTGCTCCAGGTATTAAAAAAGTTTGTTTTTGTGATAATGATTTTAATTTATTATTCAGGTTTACGTCTTGAAAAATCTGCATGTTTTTTGGGATTACGGCCAATGGTCAAGGCATCTTTAACCACCTTCCGGGATGAGGATGGTCACCGATCAACATATGGAGGGTTCCATACATTGGGGTGCCCCAAAATGGGTGGTTTACAAGGGAAAATCCTTTTAAAATGGATGGTTTAGTGGTACCACATTGATGGAACCCCCCATATATTTGGTGGATTTATATGATGTAAAACATTTTTTTCATATGAAAACAAACTTTGAGATTGGTAGTTTACCATCAACAATGAGGATTGAAACACACAAATGGGCACGCCAAATTGGTGCATGGATAAACGGGTATCGATCTAAAGGTCCATTGCGAAGAGTTTGACTTGCGATGACCGTTCATATATGTTTATATCATGCTATGCGATAGTTGTTGTTGGGGTTGGCGAAGATAGTCTTATAAAATAGTTCTTTATTTGCAAAAGATATGCGATCTCATGAGGCACCATTAGTTGACATGCATAATTTTCACGAAAGTTCCGCTAGAGTTACGCAAAGAAGGGTTTGCGAATTCGAAAGTGTAGTTTTGAAGAGGATATGGCCCAATAAGTTTCGCGAAAATAAACCCAGGAGAGATCCCAATCTGTCTTGATCAGGCTGATATGGGATTCTGTGATGCTGCCATGGCACAACTATCATGAAGTATTGTAAATCTATGATATGAAAGGTGGAGACCGAGTCCTGTCTTAGTCTTCATTTAAGAGTCGAAAAGGCATAGTTGCCCCCACATTGCGTGCCTCGTGAAAGGCAAAAACTTGGAGTGCAAAAGTTTTGCATTGCGAAGCATTGCCGTGGATGAAAGACTTTGGATCAACCAGATATGTATCAAACCCACAAATAACTTTTATCAAACACTGCTGCTAAACCTTATGCTTTCCAAATGCAAATGGAGATAAAATCGCATCACCCGAACTTCGCACTCCAAGAAATTGACCTCGAAATATGAAGAATCCAGCTGTCAGGGTCTGTGTTCGGCATGGGGCTCGCACCTGAATATGCCGCAGGTTCCACTACAAATCAAGTCTAATGAACAAAAGGAGGATTCTCCCCCGGTAATCGTGACACTGAAAAATCAGCCTATTTATAGATGACTTTCCCATTAAGACTTCCATTTATGCTGGGAATTCTTCATTGATATTCTTGTTTGATTACCGGTGGTAAGAGGTTGCCAGGCTGCAAAATGGTCGGATTCGGATTCACTATCTATTTCACCAGGGTGCGTCCTTTTTGCAGGCTGATCGCAAACAAGTTTCTGCTTTGGAGTTTCTGTTTTAACGATGTTTAACCGACTTCAATTGCAATGAAACATTGTAACATGACGGAATGATTTGGATACTTTTGTAGTCTGGGCGGTTTGAAGATTCTTGGCCTCTAAGATGGCCCAGTCCCAGGAAATCAGAAGCGTCACCGGGTCTTCTGAATCCATATCCCAGTTTTAGGCAGGACTTGGGGATGGACGACTGGATGGATTTTGGTGGTTTGATGCCATTGTGCCACTGGCACCCGCTTCTTCGCGCTTCAAAATCTTCAACTGAAATCACGAAAGGTAGCTCCAGAGGGGCTACCTTGAGTTTTACTTTACGAAGTAAAGGGGAGGGCGGCCAGCCCCGTTACCTGATTCTTCAGGAGATTGCTAGTCATTTTAGTACCCCCCCCC
>Ga0126342_10002433_pt1 | contig 29038 bp, 25 predicted proteins | sample Cyp1metagenome_FD_92528 | JGI IMG/M metagenome (GOLD analysis project Ga0126342, IMG submission 92528) | Coral microbial communities from Lord Howe Island, Old Settlement Bay, Australia - Cyphastrea 1 metagenome | ecosystem: Host-associated > Invertebrates > Cnidaria > Coral ... | reverse complement strand
GTTTTTAGTGGGGAAACTATGGAAAGATCCACCATTTTTTAGTGGTTTTTAGTGGGGAAACTATGGAAAGATCCACCATTTTTTAGTGGTTTTTAGTGGGGAAACTATGGAAAGATCCACCATGTTTAGTAGTTTTTAGTGGGGAAACTATGGGAAGATCCACCATGTTTAGTGGTTTTTAGTGGGGAAACTATGGAAAGATCCACCATGTTTAGTGGTTTTTAGTGGGGAAATTATGGAAAGATCCACCATTTTTTAGTGGTTTTTAGTGGGGAAACTATGGGAAGATCCACCATTTTTTAGTGGTTTTTAGTGGGGAAACTATGGAACGATCCACCATTTTTTAGTGGTTTTTAGTGGGGAAACTATGGAAAGATCCACCATTTTTTGTGGTTTTTAGTGGGGAAATTATGGACAGATCCACCATTTTTTAGTGGTTTTTAGTGGGGAAACTATGGGAAGATCCACCATTTTTTAGTGGTTTTTAGTGGGGAAACTATGGAAAGATCCACCATTTTTTGTGGTTTTTAGTGGGGAAACTATGGAAAGATCCACAATTTTTTAGTGGTTTTTAGTGGGGAAACTATGGAAAGATCCACCATTTTTTAGTGGTTTTTAGTGGGGAAACTATGGGAAGATCCACCATGCTTAGTAGTTTTTAGTGGGGAAGCTATGGGAAGATCCACCATGTTTAGTGGTTTTTAGTGGGGAAACTATGGGAAGATCCACCATGTTTAGTGGTTTTTAGTGGGGAAACTATGGGAAGATCCACCATGTTTAGTGGTTTTTAGTGGGGAAACTATGGGAAATCTCCATTTTTTGTGGTTTTTAGTGGGGAAACTATGGAAAAATCTACAATTTTTAGTGGGTTTTAGTGGGTAAACTATGGAAAATCACAATTTTTAGTGGACAAATCCACCATTTTTAGTGGGTTTTAGTGGGAAAACTATGGAAAGATCCACCATTTTTAGTGGTTTTTAGTGGGTAAACTATGGAAAAATCCACAATTTTTAGTTGTTTTTAGTGGCTAAACTATGGCTATTAATAATGGTGCATGTTTAATGGTTGAAGGTTAGAAACTGTTAATACAAATGGTCAACCAACTGGATGGGTAGGTAGATGGGTACCCTCTGGTAAACATAGAAAAAACGATGGAAAAATCCACCATGCTATTAATGGGTAAATCAACTATGTCTATGGGCCATTTTCAATAGCGAACTGTTAAATTACCAGAGGGTAACAGTTTGCGAACTGGAAAATCCCACCATTGAAAGGATGGGTAAAAATTACGAACTATAGCTGGTTGGTGGTTTGGAACATTTTCTTATTTTGTCAGAGGGGTTGAAACCAGTAAAAAATACGAACTGTAGGGTATTTGAAAAATAGCTATTGTTAAATTACCAGAGGGTGATGTTGATATGGGTGAAGCAATGGGCTCATAGCAATGGGAATGATTCTGGAATGATCATGGGATATTTTTTGGGGTTTTTATGGTGATTATAATACTAGGGATTTACCCTCTGGTAAACTAACATAGCTATTGAAAATGGTGATTTATAGTGGATTTACCCATTGAAAATGGTGATTTTCCATAGTTATGTTAGTTTACCAGAGGGTAACCATTCAACAATTCAACATGGTGATCATGAGATAATACCTTAATTCTTGGGAGATAGCCTATGGAATAACGAAGAGTTTGGCCTGAGATCCTGTGGAACCGTTCTGCACGAAGAATACGGTTGCAAATGGATAACGAATCGTGCTCAACCCATGCCATGTATCTGGGAAAATTATAACGACCTCACTGCGACCGAACCCTGGAAATCATGGTTAGTAAGGGAAATCATCCTGAAATATTACAATTTGCCCAGATGTATTCAATTTTATGATTCCATGCATCTGGAGGGAAGAAAACACAACTCGTTTGATTTGTGAGCCGGGTCCATTTTTATCCTGGAATGAGCGGGGTTTCTAAGAAAGACCTTCAAAAAGTGCAGTTTGACGATTTACAAATGGTTCTCGGCTCCATGGTGCAAAAACATGCAAAAACACTCAAGTTGCGCGAACAACATGGTCCGGCCTTCCTCGGTAAACGTGCAGGATCTGCGAATTTCTATTTCACTAATGTGGTTAAAACAATAATAAACTAGCCATTTGGGAATGGTTTATACCACCTATTTATGGTGATCTGGGGGAGGGTTTACCTTTTGGTTATTTAACATAGCCATGGAAAATCATAACTTTTAATAGGTACATCATCTATAAATGGGTCATTTTCCATAGCTATGTTAAATAACCAGACGGTATTATTGTTTAACCACATTATATACAGTTCTCTTGATGTTCATCAACAATCCAGGGAATTTTCCAGGCCCAAGGCATATCTGAGGCCATTTTCCTCAAGCAGAAGCTAGATGAGCTGATACAGGCTTCTGCAGGCGAGGAGGGGATACCTGGCCCCCCAAAAACCAAGTGATGGGGGGAACTATGGGCCCATGGTCCATGGTTACATGCCACGGTTATAGAAGATATTCAACAATTAGAGTGCATAGATGCAAAAGAGGGGGCGTGCAAAAAAAAACACAACACATGGGGGTAGTCACGGGACCACCAAAAACTTTCACACGATCAAGGCATCCCAAAACATGCCGAAAGGAACCTGGCCATGGGTTCCATTCCCAGTCCGGGAAAACCTCGAAAGACATAATGGCTAAGCGGCTAAACCCAATGGCCAACAAAGATAACCCCCTATATCCATTGGTTTAGTAGTTTTCCTCATCAGTAGATGGCTGAAAATTGGGAGCAAAATCGCATGCAGGACCCCCACATATCATTTCCCAATATTTTCCCATGTGTTTTTTTCACCAATTTGCAGGTCAACATCCTCACGTTTTTTTTTCAAGGTGGATACATGTTAGATCCTGGCCCAAAGTCTGCCCTGGCCGCCGATGAAATTACCATGACTATACCATGTTTGGATAGTTGAAATCCCCTATGGCCTAAGGACAAATCCACCCATAGAATTTAGCGACCAGGATGATCAGAATGATCAGGACCTTCCTGTGTTTTTTTTTGTAAAAAACCAGGCGAATCTCACAAAATCCAGGGCCACTTGGGTTTCTTAAGTAGGATTGTTGGTTGATGTTGGTTGTAGGCTTTCCCTGGTTAAATCATGGAGATTCAACATGACCCTGTCAGCTGAGTCAGGTGCCATTCCACGCTCTGCCTCCACTGCCACCAACATGACAGTTATGACCACCCTAACGGACGCCTCGGGGCCGAGCGCGGAAGCTTGCCGTTTTTAGGACAAGGGGCTGAGTTTGAGTACTGTTAGTACCCCCAATCCTTAGCTAAGTTGCTTTACAACTAGATTAATTGCGGATTCTTCTGATTACAACGGGGCTGTAGTGTAATTAAAGAATATTAAAGAACCAACTTATTATAAGTGGATCGTCCAGGTATGGATGTGATCTCTACACCTGTGCAGGTACATGTGCGATTCTATGAAAGCATCTAGAATATTGTTATTATGTGCAAGTTGTTGATGGTTTGTGTTTATTCGTGTTTATTTACTCATCATTTATTTGTTTCTTTGTTTGTTAACTCTACCCAAGCGTCGTTAAATATATCGAAACCGTTGATGTTTGGAGAATCCCGTGGGATCACGTGAGTCATCATGGATTTAGTAGCTCCTGGCAAGAAATGTGAGAAGAACAAATTACAACCCTTGGTCACATATCGAGAGAAGTCTTAATTTAATTGATGACATGATTGTTTCATATATATATATATAATATTTTTTTCTTTTCATTATCCCAGTCATATCGCCAAATAGTCCTATTTCATGTATCCCAATTTAGTAGATAATCCTCAATGGTCCCCTGAGGATAGCTCCCTGTCAGCCACGTTTTTTCAGGCTGGATCCCGTGGCAAGAAATGCAAAATGGTGACCGAACTTCTGGATGCCAAGAGTGTTCTTCGGCAGATCACCAATGAACCTCCCGAAACACTAATTACCCTTTGGTAAACCAACATAGCTATGGAAAATCAGAGGGTATGGTGTTTTTTTTTTGGATCTGAAAGTCTGAACGGGGATAATGGGGGTGAACAGACTCCCCGTAATGAAGCTTTTCGGGGTACCCATAGATTTTCAGAACATAACCTGCAGAGTGGATAAACCTTTTTGCAGGAGTTTAAACTTATGGTGGCGATTGTTTTTCTCCAAAAGAGGTTTCAGAGAGACCAAATGGATACTTATCAATTTTGACGCTTGATAACTGATAATTCATTCATTTGCATTGCCAGGTTTATCAATCACCTACTTAGTAAACAGGCCTGATAAGTGCGGGACAATCCACCATAGATTGAAACAAACTTCCTAGTCCAGATTGTGATTAGGCTCTGGGTAATTTGGAGGGTCCAAGGGTCACAGTGTCAGACCCATCTGGGGCCACAGATGACCCCCACGGACTTTGCCAATGTGTTTTTTGATTTCCCTTGCTGTACCTAGGGTGATGTTTGTGATGAGTTCGAAACACCAAGCAGATGTGGGCTTGTCTCAAAGATGTTGGAAACCCCTAAATTCTATATGGTTGATCAATTCAATGTTAATTAATCAGCATGTTCCTCCATTCAGATCCGCAAGGTGGGGTAATCCAAGTATCTCCCATTTTGAGATCAACTCAAAAATATATGTTTAGAACTTTGGACATGTAAGTTCTAAATGCCATTATTCCATACATATCCCATACATATTCATGACATATTCCCATGAGAACCCCATTATTTCACACCCATTTGGCACACCCACCATACCTCTATGAAGCTCCCAGGAAACTGTGCTTGATGGCAACGCTGGCGTGAGGCGGAAATGGATCTTGGGATCTCCATTTTATACGAAAATTTCACCATGGAAACTTGGGAATGAAAAATGGTGGTTTAATGGTGATAAAAAATGGGGGTTCCATGGGGATTCAATGGTGATCTAATGGTGGTTTTTGATGGTGGTTTTTGATGGAACTCATTGGGACTTATAGTCGATTTATGGTGGATTTATGGTGATTCTAATGACATTGGATTGGGGAAAGATGGGTGATTTACCCTCCGGTAATCAAACGTGTTTTTTTTTTAATTCCCGAAGCAAATTGGCAAATTGGGGTTTAGTTTGTGTGGAAAATCATCGAGCTAAATAGTGGATGTAAGGTGGTGCCGCTGTTTGTTAGATTCGTTGGTTTCTATCCAACATGACTACACTTTCTCGTAGATATGTGGAACCAGTTGTATTCACTTAATGACTTACCCTCTTGTTATGACTAACATAGCCATGGTATAGATGGCCCATAGAAATAGATGGTTTACCTATTAAAAATTGTTGGATTTTCCATGGCAAACTGTTAGTCAGAACCAGATGGTAATGAATCGCTGCCCATTTCAGGTACCTACTTGCAAGTTGGAGGCCCCTACCCATATAGAAGGCCATTGATTTAGGGCTAAATTTCAGGGAATATCCCTATAAAATATGGGCGGACAAATGCATACAAATGGTACGGTACCTCCCCTTTAGGGCCTTTAGGGTCCTGAAATTCCCATTGACCAACGAAACCAACTGGGGGGCACCACCTTAAAGACAATGGGAATTGTGGCCCTAGCCAATTTGATAATGGTATCTTTGGTGGATGGGAAAGCACCAAGCCTATCATGGCTATCATGGCTATTGTTGAACCGTGTTGGACTATGCTAAAATATATTATGTTAACCCCCCTAAAGAATTCTAATTAGGGTGTTTAATTTTCAGCTTTGGCCATATGCTTGTGCTACTGTACAAGAGTCTTGTAAATTCTGCCTTAGCAAAGTCCCAACTACAAACCCCACCGAAAGAAGACAGAACTCCCTGAATTCCCTCAACAACAACAGTTTTACATTGACTTGATCCCTTGCCTATTTTAGTGCTATCCATTTGTAGTACTTAACTATATTGACCATGTGATTTTGGTCACAGCTACGCAACGCCCAGGCCCGGCACCTAGCCATTGTGTTTTCCTATGTTTGCTTGGTCAGCTAACCAACAAACAATAGGAAAGCATTGTTCAAGTCGCGGTTATAACATCACCCATGTTTGGATAATTTGTTTGGTTATAGTGATATGTGGGTAAGACATTATCAACCCATGTCAAAGATTAGCTACTTGGTTGGTCATCCCACGTAGTAAATGCTTATGATTTAAATACATTAAACAATAAGTGCAGATTTTCAAAAATTGCAAAATTTGTAATTAAAGCACGTTAAAACACATGATATATATATATATATATGTATTTTATTTGTTTATACATGTCGCATAATATGATCTATTTGTTTATATGTAGATATATATACCCGTGGTTAAAACACGGCGGGGATTGTCCACACATGAACGGGGTTAACGAAGGACTTTGAAACTAACAAGTGCTAGTTACAGGGGTTAATATCATAGTTATATCTCAACATATGGTGCTTGTAGCCATTAACCGCTAACCCCAACTTTACACCCCCGCCCACGTGACCCACGCGTCGACCCTGGGGGGCGACACCTGCTACGGTCCACCGGGGTCACCGGAGAGAGTCCGGGGCAGATCGGGGCAGGAAGCAGGGCTCCTTCATGTACACCAACGCGCGCGAGACGGCCATCTACGCGCTGGCGGTGGAGCACCGTCACCTGGGGCGGTTGGAACAGTTTGGTGGATCTTTAGATAGGGAGAAGGTGCTGCTAACTTGCTGGAGTGGTTTACTGATGTTGACCTATATTTATTGATGTTGATGGATGTTGATTGGGAATTATAACTGCCACTTATGGGAATTTAGTGTGCTATCTATTTTTAAGCTTGGGGGTAAATAGTTCTGATGGGTTGAGGTTTCAGATTCCCCTCATGGCCAGGACGGTGAATATTGGGCCAGGGGTTGGAAGCTTCGGGTTGTAAAGAAATACCTTTGTTGATGATTTTATGTGTTTTTTTGGTACACACATAGCCCATTCATACCTAAATAACTTAGATCACAAAGTCACTAAGTCCCCTCAGGGGTATCCCATCGATTTTTATGGGGGAACTAGGATCATACCTAGCTACGATGCAAGGGATGATCCTTCCGAACGAATGACCCATTTCGACATGTCAATTGTTTTGACCCCCCATGGTAAAATTTTGCAGGAAACCCAGGAACCCCCTGTTTTTTACCATTAAAAAAAAAAAACGTTTTTCCTGGTGATTTCATCTTTTGGACTGGGAGGACTGGGCGGATTTCACCAGGGGTGACTAACCCACATGGGTTGGTCAAGACGGTCACGACCAGCATTTTCTATTGGTTAACGCGGTGAAATTTCCTCTATGTTTCCTGGATAAGATCTCCATTTCAGGGCATGAACCCAAACATCCCAGAGTTATTTTCTATAGCTTGCATAACCTAACCCCTCCCCACGGACAGCTATGTCATTTGGCGATGGAGAGAGAAAAAATATCTCATTCCGGAACGCCCAATTCATTTCTAGGGTTGTAGGGATTTTCTTGATTGTTCATTCCGCTTTTCTTGAAGGAACCCTTGAGCTGCAAACATGTGTCCCCCAAGTGGTTATATTATTCAGATGAAGGGATTACTTGCCATCATCATTCATTCACTTCACAGAGGTGCCCAGTTCCATGAACTATAATATGAATTAATGGCCCATATTACCTATTGTGACGTAGCATGACGTAACCATAGATACAATTTTGTTGTGTGTGTTTTGTTGTTTTAAAATTTTTCTGTATATAGACATATTTTTTATATATACATATTATTATCCATAGACGTTATATCTATATACATATTTTTCGACTCCCATGACATTTCTAAGCCCACCATGAACGTCCTCGAATCGGTTGAAGGGAGATCAAACCGGTCCAAGCAAAGAAATCCGAAGAAATTCCTGTTCAAGCGCCATTTTTCATGCTGCAATGACCATGTTTTTTATGGTTAGATCGTGGTGAAATTCCATTATAAATCCCTATGTAAATCCGCATGAATATTAGATAAACATTGATAAAATCATATAGTAAATCCCCATTTGTCATCGTTAAACATGGTTATTCATATTATCCATCCGCCATTTTTAGGTGAGGTTTACGAGCTCTTTATCCAACTGGAGGATCCCTACTGCGGAATCGGCTTCGTCACGGTGGCGCCCATCAATCACTACGTCACAGGGTGGCGGGGGAGAGAGCTGGGTGGGGCCTGGATTTATGGTGGATTGATGGGAAAAAATGTGGAAAGATATGTGGATCGTTTGGATGGTGGTATGTTTCAAATCCTAAAAAAATGGTGTATAAAGATGGGATCCATAGGGAAAACAGATGTATATGTACAAAACACGTTGTGTCTTTTTTTATTGGTGTGATGGGATTTATGTTGTTTTGTTGAGTCGGAAAATGGTGGATTCATGTCATGCCATGGCCTTTCCAAAAGTTTGCTTCGACCGATCTTGTTTGTTTGCTGTTTTTTTTGTGTACAAAGATGACCGCCAAGAACATCAAATGTGGTCTTTTGACACTTAAAAAAACACAGTTTTTGGTCGATTGAACACGTTTGAAGTTCTAGGCATGTTGTTTCACACGATTGAACTCGTCAATACTGGCCGCAGCTGATCATAGTTATACAAAACATGGTGTTTTGTTGAGCCAATCAGTGGTGCCCCATGATTTCTGGCAGGTGAACTTGTGGTTTTTGGCATCCATCTTGGCAATGGACATGCATTTCATATATATATATATATATGCAGAAAAAAAAACAATGGATATTTTCCAGCTTGGCTTAACTGATTAATCTAGTGCATCATTGCACTTTCTTAATCAAAGTCCAAATCGGATCGACTTCTAGCCCAGATCAGCGGGCGCCCCAACAGGATCGAGGACCTGTCCTACCACCAGCTGCAACGACGTGTATGGAACAGCTGCAAGGGTGTTTTGTTGGGTTGGCGCGACTTTTCAAAATACCACCCTGAGTTTCTTGGTGATTGATTTTGGTCAGGAAAGCTGGGGTCAAAGTACTGGAAAATCTATTGGTTTCACTGGCTAAATATATATCTAAATATAGGGGAATTATTGATAACTTAGCGGTTTGTAAATTACAACTGTTCAACCATCATTTACCCACCATAAAACCATTCATTGAGGTTTCACCAACCATCTGTCCATATTTGTCCACAAGGGGTAAAAGAGAATTCCGATGGTTCCTGGTGAATTTTCCTGTTCTGGGCAGGGTGAATCCATGTTTCTTGTAAGGGCCAGACTTCAGCACGAGGCTTAATCCTGACCAAAAGGATGAAGTGATCGAATGGGATGTGCCTTGTCAGAAGCCTGGAGGCCTTCAAAGTTTCCATGTTTTTGATGTGTTTTTGATGTGTTTTGATGTGTTTTGTTGCAAATATTTATAAGTGGTTCTCCATGTGCGGCCATATGAGATGCCCGGGAGATATTCCTTTACCTTTGGGCTAATAGTGTTTTTTTTTTTAAATAACGTATCTAAATAAGTTTCTAAATGTAGACTCTTTGGCGTTTTAACCGTGGCGTTTGAACATCCGCTGATTTTCCCACCAACCGACCTCGGCGGCGCCGGGATCAACGTCCCGGAAGGACATGAGCAACTTGGAGTTGATCATCTTGCGCCCGCCAGATGGTGCTGCCTAGAACGAGGGTTGACGACCTGAAAATTATGTGGAACTATGTGGAACTCCTGAAAAATACCAACTGAAAATTGCAGAGGAAATTTGGAAAACTCATTTAAAGCAGTGCAACTATGTGCAACTATGTGCAACTATGTGCAACTATGTGCAACTTCGAAACTGCACGTGGGGTTCCACGCTAGTTCTCGAGGAAGTATGGGAAACCACTGGGCGGAGACAAGTGAACCCAATGAAAAACAGTATGGGAAACAAATGTTTCGCAGGGGCATATGACCACATTTTTGCAGGACCTATGACCTATGCTCAGAATTGAGGTGTAATTGGTGGTTGTCGATGATTTCATGTATCCTTCGACCCGACATCATGAACTTGCATTGCTTGGCGGACTAAACATACGCTGTTCATGGTTGTTCACTGGCCACAGCCGTGTTTCACGAGAAAGCGCCACTAAGTTTGGATCCAGTTTGGCACTGCCAGAGGCATTGCTACAACTGGCCGCGAAGGCGTGTGTCCCAAGATTTTTGTCAGGCATTCCGAATAAAAAACATCGTGAAGTTGGCTCGGTATAGGGCCTCAGTTAGGGCCATGGCACAGAACTCGAGAACTCCGAGTGTTCCCTTCCTGCTTGAAAGCCACCAAAAAAGACTTTGAATCAACAAGAGAAGAAGCAAACACATGGGCTCTTTTTAAGTGAATGAAACCATCAAGATCTTGCCGGATGGGTAGGGTCAAAACAGTTTACCGCCCCAAAGAATGTTTGTCACAAACATTGATTTAAACTTTTTGGGTAAACCTTGGACGGGTAATTTCGTACTTTGATCTGTCAATGTCTGTCACGAATGAAATAATATGGCAATATATGGCAATGGATATATATATATATGGCATATAATTAATTATATGGCAACTATATGGCAACTGGCTAAGCATTTGATGTTTGCAGGGTAAGATTGGCCATGATTGTAATCGTTCAGAACACACTTTGTTTGAAGCCCCATCATATATTCATCATGTATCACCATACCACTAAAACCTGAGCCCAGAGAAATCTGTGGAGCAGACGCCCAACAGCTCCGAGCTGATTTTCGGAAAAAATGAGGAGCTCGGGAGGCCATTTGAAGCGGGGTTTCACATTGGAAAAATCGGGCTTGGGGATACTCAGAACTGGTCTGCAACTAGCGAATTTCGAAAACATGAAGTTCATGGCAACTATAGAAATGGCAGTTCCGAGGGTTGCCAAGTTTTCCCGGGAATTTCGGACGCCGAAGTCTGGCGCGCAAGCCAGCAAGCTGATGAGTGTTTCAGAAAAACTGACTGGTGTTGTTTCTTCCATCCTGATAGTCCCAATCAATCCAATCTATTATGACCTATTGCTACTTGTTGAAGGGGTGGAACCCACCAAACTGAAAACGAATGGTTGGCTGGTGGCTGCCTTTCCCATCCTTTCCCATCCTTTCTCCGCTGAAGAAAACACATCCTGCAGCTTGCACCTTTTTTCCGAAGTCACCCGTGCATGCTTGGCAACTCATACTGCAGAGCAATCCCCATCGAAAGTCTTTGATTATCATCATCCAGACCTTCCCCGCAGTTAGGTTTTCAATGCCAATCTAGCCGAATCTAGCCTTGGATTGTCATTCCCCTGAATGGCACCCGCTGAAAAATCCAAGAATCTCTGTATTTTGGGCTCCCACTTGTTTGACTTTTGGGTTAAAACATGTTACATCTATTATGTTTGGTGTATGGTGGTCATACCCCATTTTTATAAATGTTCATGAGGGGAAAAAACACCATGTGCCCATGTCGTAGTATGCAAAAATCTGGCGCCATCCCTTGTTTTTCGTCACCGGTGCCGGTCATCCTGGCCATATCCATGGCGACCACTGATGAGGGAGAAGGTGCGCTCCCGGAAACAGGGGCAAACAGAAACTCCCGTTGAACGGGTTGAAATGAACATTGGCAGAGAATCCCACAATGAGGATAAAGCAAACCTAGGAAAAAACAATAGTCTTAGTTTGTTTGGATGAACATCCAGAACTACTGGCTTTTTTGGTTTCCACAGAAGGGGATTCCGTGGCTTTTGATTCAGCCAAATACTTGAGGCCGTAAACCATGGTTTGCTATAGATGTTCCATCAGAACCAAAGCTTTGATTCCAAATCGGCGGAAGTGGTTTGGTACGTACAGTTGCCATCATCAAATGTTTGTAGTAAAAAGCTGTAATTTGTGTGGATTCCTACAGGTGCTTTCTGCGGATAATGACGCTCGCTATTTGGTTGGTGTATGGTGGTTGGTTTTCAAACATGTGCGTTACTTAAAACCTGAAATGGGATGATGTTTACCCATGACCATTCTAATTACTATAATAACCGGGACCTCTTAAGACACCAGAAATATGATGGCTTTACATGGCTTCAACTAAAAGGAAACGCTCCCCAGTTGACTTGAATTACAACCCAACAAAATAGAGAAAATCAACAGACACGGCAAATCCTACTGAAATATATTGAAATTAATAACTAACTTCCTTTTGCATTTGTCAATGCCCAAGTTGCATGGACCTTTTTTTGCGTGCACCTGTGCTTGGGCCAAGGGGAAATCATGGCTGCGCTGCGCGAGAGTCCCATGAGATTTGATTCGCAGATGGTGGCTCGGTTAAAAATAATGCCGGTTACAAAGCTTCCGACACAGGGATGGCCCGGAGGCGGTTGCCAGATGTTGCCAGAATGGCATGTGGATATGTCATGATATGTCATTCCTGATGGGGAACCCAGAGATCAGTTGTTTCAAACAATCAGTGGACTTTTTCTGTGCCAGCATCCTGGTCTGAGTGCCGACTTTCAACATGGCCCAAAGAAAGGCCACAAAACATATGAACATGTAGCCAAAATGGCGGTAGAAGTGACCACACAACTATATTTGTTCAGTCCTTCATTTGGAATCATTTGCAAAATTATAGCGGCCCCATTCAAAAAAGATAAAAAAGGAAGTCACATCCGTCCAATCATTTTGAGCGGAAGAAAGAGCAGTCAACTTTCGGTCCATGGATGTTCTATGGATTTGTGTTGATTTTTGCCACATTTTCTATCCCATAGGATCCATGTATGCTATATATGGTAACATTTACCATCAATATACCCCCAATGTTAGCATATATACCATACATGGATCCTATGGGTATTGATTTTTCTTGGGTTGCCACATGGACGTTGAACCCCAAAGAAGCGCCAAGGCTTCTTTGGCGTCTTGCACCTTTCATCGCAGGTGGGGCCATGGCCGTGTAATTGTACATCACCCAATAAGAATTGACCCAACAATTCTTGATTTACCTATATAATTAAAATGAATTTAAATGGTGATGTTCCATATTTTATGTCTATATATATATATAGTGACACAATGTATATGGAAATATATGTATATATAATGTGTGTGTGTGTTTTCATTGTTTCTGGCTGTGTTTCGGTGGAGTAGCTGACGTGCTACATTCGTTTTTCGTCGTTTTCGGTCACAGGAATGATGGGACTTGGATTGACTGTCGGGTCACTTCCGGGTATCCACGCATGGCCAAACATGTCATCCTTCTTTCAAGCTGGCAAATTATTCCATGAGTAACCGACAATACATTCTTGCAATATCTTGCAATATATTGTAATATATTGTAATACCAAAAATTGTAATTAATACATATATTTATTGTAATACTAATTTAGTCTTGCTTCGCCTTAGCCTTGCCGAGGGGTGTGCAAAACCTTCATTATCGATAGGGGACGACCCTATACCGATTGCCGATACCCTTGTTTTGCACCAGTTGCCTCAAAGTCTGTGAAGCCAGAAATCCTCACTACCGATTGGGGACGACCCTAATTTGCGCATGAGAGTGAACAAATGGGAATGGATCAATACCTATTAATACCATTTTTAGTGGGATGAACATGCATTTACCAGCTATTTTGGGGTTCACCAGGGGTATCAGGCTTTTGACCCATCCCCAAGTAATTTCGTCCGCCATTCACAGCTACTTGAGAAATGAACTCCCAGCATTTTTCGGGTTCCGCGCGGCGGTTCGTCAGGTGTCAGCTGAATGACAGACGCAGCCTATGCAATCTATGCACCAACGCCAAGCGAAACGCCTTGCGTAATGGAGAAAGGGCTCTGATTTTTGGTAATGTCAACCCTGGATTAATAAACCCCTAGATTGTTTAATTGGGAGGGTACCATTTAAGTATCAGATGAAATGACTATTGGAGGAGTACCCCCCTAATTTTTTTAATCCGGGGTTGACATACATTTTGATGGACTTTAATCCCACCCCCCCTGATATGAACACACCCCCTAAACGATTTTTTTATGGTCCCAAATATAGTTTTCAAAGTCCCCTGCTAAACCATGGTTTCTCAGGGGTGTTTAGTATTAAAAGGTGGAAGGGATTGATTCTCGCATCCAGTCATATCCCGCACAACCTTATTGCTGTAGGACGTGAAAGGATATTTAATATTTGATTCTCACTCCTGGTCACCATGTCACATTCATTCTGATCCAATATATACGATTATTCACATCTTACAAATACCTAAGCTAAGGCCCATCAGAATAAGGGACTTTGCTGCGATTGAGACGAGATTAGCCATTGTGACCGTGTGGCTAGATCTGAAGATCAGTTGTACGATTCATTATCGAATGGTTTAAGGGACAATGTGCAGGGAGACTCTACATTGAATGGGGGGAAAAGAAAAACATCTTACTAAATGACTTGTTACTTTTACTGCTACGTCTTTCTGTGAATTTTTGGAGCATGCAACCAGCTTGAGTCCCTTTAACGACCATACTTTGGACCGAGGCTTCTTTGGTGTATTGCGCCTTTCAGCGCAGGTGGGGAGGAAGGATCTTGATCTTCACCAGCAAAGACATGTCCTTCCAAGGGTCTGACTGTCAGATCTGTCAGTTCCCAGCTTCCCAACCATACCTCTTTCAGGTCATCTGACATGCTACATAGTAGGGACACAGTGGTCCTGTGCCAGCATTAAACATCCACGGTTCCTGTCATTGTCGCTTGTTGGGCCCTGGGCGTTTGGAAGAGGTGTCAGCTGAATGATGGACGCGGCAGCCTATGCGACTTGTTGAAGCGTGGGGGGATTGAAACAACGCCTTGGTAAAGCTTTGTGAATGGAAGCTTCTGGCTTCATGTTGATCCCTTCTTACGGATACAGTATTTGATGCTGTTCGCACCTGCACATCTTTGCCACCAATGACCCTGCAACAAACCAGCTGGTCTCCTCGATCACCAACTCAGTGGGGGGACCATAGGGACGTGAAAGCCACAGCGATCGGCCTCAACTCGTGCCACTCCTGGCTTTGGTTGCTTCCCCAGGCCTCTAGTGCGTCCAACACTGGATGATGCTGCGAGCCACTTGGTGCGGGTCTGCACTCAATGAATTGGTCCAACGGAACATTTAGTTTTGAAACCATTGATAAACATATTTAGAGATTACTTTCACCCCCAAAACAGATCAAACATGATCAAAATGAAGTTGTTTTTTGGGCGTTTCGTGCGGAATACACAGGTACTGGGTATCCCCTAAAGGTTTCAACTGTCAGATAGTTTGGCCATGTTTTTCCTCCCTTCGCAAAGGGAATTCATCAAACTGTATATATATATATTTAAATTATGTATATTATATATATATAGCAATATAGCTTATTAAATAGCTTTTAAATTCCAGACTTGGCATGCCCCAATCCATTGTTGAGCCCATGACACATCAGCTTAATACAGCTTGACCGTTGGCATCCCATGGATACGGTTTTTCTGGGCCAGCGAAATCCTGCACCAGTTGACAGGTGGTAAACATCCCATTATTTAACATTATTTATTACCCATAGGATCCATGTTATATGCTAACATTGGGGGTATATTGATGGTAAATGTTACCATATATCATATATAGCATACATGGATCCTATGGGTTATTGGTGGTAAACATCCATATTTATCCCATGACTTATAGCTTTTAACATGTTTTCAACCATCCGTTTGGTGCAGAATTTCGCTGGCCCATCCGTATGTTGAAGCTTTTAAGGGATGATCCCCATTGGGGCCCCGAACTCGGGGGGTTCCACCCTGTTAAAACCCCAATGATCTGGGTAAATTATAACAACCTCACTGCGACCTCATTATAATCATAGTTAGTAAGGAGGTGTAAGTGGAATCATTTCGTGAATTATGGTATTTACTAATTTACCCCTAAATTTTGCCGATGCACTACATTCATTGGGTTCGGTTTTCAAGAAAACAATAGAGGAACCGACGACGGCGATGGAGAGAGAATGTTGCAGAATGTTGCCCAGCGTCTTTGCGCACTGGGAAAAGCATGGAAAAGCTATAATACATATACAACTACAAATATAAACCCATTCAGTTTTTTCCCCTTCCAGCTGCAGACATGAAATTTCATCGAGTTTCCAGGAAAGAGCATATTTGGCTGCTCAAATCCAGTGGGTTTCCTTCAATCTTTCCCCACAAAACTAGCCCGTTGACGCCCCGAGGTTTATGACGCATTGATCGCTTTGCGCGCATCCTTGCCCCGAGAGTAACGCCACGAGTGCGCAGTGGCATGGCAACAAGGGGGGGGAAGTGATGGCTGTGAGATTTCCCGGGCCGCTGGAATGATGGTTGGAAACGGAGGCAATCCCAAAATGGCCGAGCTTTTCAGAGGTTAGTGATTCGTTTTCTTGATCCACGTAGCGAGCGTTTCTCCAAGGAACACCCGGGGTTATCCCATGTTAGAGGCATGATGTATAGACATGGCAAGGAACCCAAAATGACAGTTTCTAATAGGAAACTCAATTTTCAGGAACAACTTAGCCATCCTTAGCCCCGCTTAAAGTAAAAAAAGATCCGAGAGAGGGGCGTTCGATGCGTTGCTTTTAAGCGTTGCTATGTTCCATCCTACCTGTGATGCTGACCCGGCTGGAGTACAGAATATGTTGTTTTTTGCTTCGGATGGGTTGATATGGAGGTTTCCAAAAATGGTTGGTTTTTAATGGAAATCCCATTAAAATTTAAATGGATGATTTTGGTGAAATTACCACTATTTCAGGAAACCACCATATGTTGAAGCTACCAACCACCAGATGGTTTGTAAGAAAAACACTGCGCGTTTGCATTCGATTATTTCTTCCATGTGTAGCGTTTTTTAGTCACCATGGATGGGCATCCAACTATACCAGCCATTCTGGTGCGAGCACCAAGGTGTTGAATGTTTTGACCGGGACCCAAATGACGATTTGTTTTAAAAAGTGCCAAAAAGGCGGGGGATATGCCGTTCTATGCGCACTTTTGTTCTTAAGGTGTGTTTTTTTTGAAGGGTACAATGGGAAAATGATGATGAACCATCAGATTTCGGGACTGCAGATTCCCAGCTGCCGGGAAACCGAGGCTGCTCACCCACAACATGCGTGAGTTGAGTCATCCAGGAGTGCTGTTTTTCCCCACATCATGCTGTGGGGTTCTATTTTTTCTAAAGTGCACTCCCGGCGTCCGCGACCGCCTCCGCACACAGCTTTGTCACACACAGGTTTGTCACAGACACAACTCTCTCACACACACAACTTTGTCACAGAGAACTTTTTCACGCACCATTCTTTCACTCACACACACACACAACTTTGTCACACACACACGCACACAAACACAACTTTGTCACACAGAACTTTGTCACACACACAACTCTTTCACACACAAAACTTTGTCACAGACAGCTTTGTCACAGACAACTTTGTCACACACGACTTTTCCACACACAACTCTTTCACAACTTTGTCACGCACACAACTTTGTCACGCATTTGGTGACATGCACAGCAGGTGTGGCACTTACAGCACTGGGCTGGCTCTGGTGGCGCGCTTGGTCGCCCGTGGCCAGCTGTGACGCCGCGGTCTTTTGCATTGCAGGCGTGGCACTTGCTGACATGCACGCTCACTTTGTGTGGCAGGAGTGGCATTTGGTGACGTGTACGTCCCTTTTACGCAGCAGGCGTGGCATTTTGGTGACATTGATGGTGCTTTTGTGCGGCAGGCATGGCATGTGCTTGCATTGACGTGCCTTTTGTGTGGCAGGTGCGGCAGTTGGTGATAGTCATGGTGCTTTTGCGTGGCAAGCGTGGACACACAACTCCTTCACAGCTCTTTCACACACAACTCTTCACATAATTTGTCTTCCACCATATCCTGAATCTTTCTTGCCTTTCCCACCCATTTTCACACCTGTTTTGTGCTGATTCTGGAAGAAGTTGACATGGGGTTATCCGGTCCTTTAATTTTTGTTTTATGCGCACCCGAATCCATCCCATTCACCACGTTGACATGGCAACAGGTTGGCTCACCCCAGCCGCTGGCCAGGACTTCAATGAAGTGGCGCCAAACTGGCCTGCCGGTCTAACACCGCCACCCTGAGCCGTTGAAACTGAACCGTCTCACAGGCTGAATCTGTGCAGCCTTTGAAGCTGAAGTGATCCTTGTTTCAGCCCCAGATCATCAACATTCCTGGATAATCCCAATGTTTCCGCCCATTGTGTGCAAGTTCCGTCCAATTGTCTGTTCTGAGCTAGTTGTCAGAAAAGAGAGCTATAGTGGAATTTCCAGGTTTTCAGGCTTGGGCCTGGGCATGATTTCGAAGTCACCAGGAATCACCACAAACCTGAGGCTTGAGAGAAGGAAATCTCAGGTTCTGTCAGTGAAGTTGCTTCGGCTTGGCCTTTGATTTGATTCTGGACTTCAAATGTGAGCCTGGCTACCTGGTGTCACAACGCCAGCTGGTGGAGGATCTGCAGAAATTTCATGTTGTTTTCGATCCCTCGCGCGCGCTGAACACCCAAAGAAAGCTACCAGATAACTCCAGGAACTTGCATTTTTTGCTTAGCAAAAAGTCTTGAAGATTCCACGGCTTTTGAACCACCAAAAGGCGCGCAATAGATTCACCATTTGAGGATCCCCCGGATTTCAGATGTTTTGGGGGAGGGGTCGCAGCATTTCACACTGGCGAGCAGAGAGGGACATCCAAATTGGATGTTTCTTTGGGAGCTCCCCGGTGAAATTGAAGCCGTTTGAAGCGGTCCAACGACATGATCCAACATGTGTTGGCCAATGCCTTCGGATATGGATCACGCAACATTAAATCCAAGCCATGCTTCAGGATTGACGACATGGTTGCAGCTTGCAGATGTTTGAGCACGAGATTTTTAAGCGTATTCTGCAACCCAGTTGAAAGCTTCTCTCACGTGATCCTAGTGACATCTTGGGATGGCATGTTGACATTCGTAAAGTTGCTTTTCGGGGTGCAACCACTCAGCAAATCAGTTTGCTTTTGCACTCTTAATCGCCAAGCAAAGGTTTGTGTATCAAGCAGTGCCTGCAGCAAGTCGATTTCGGGGAAGTCCTTCTCAAAATTTGTTTGGATCAGTAATAAGTAACAAGACCAATTTGCAAGAGTTGAAGCGTGTGAAAATTAAGTTCCAAGCCGTGCCCCACATGCGGCGACTGGGTCCTGAAACCCTGAAGGCTTGCTTCCCTATGCTCCCGAAGACATGACCAACAGGGTGGCGTCTAGTGAAGTTCTGAACTTCCAGGCCAGCAACAGGCTTGTGGAATCCATTTGCAGGTCGAAATGCGTCAAGGTGGCCCGGTTGAAGTTGAAGAGGCGGTGACGATTTTGGGCATTGTTTGTCATGGATTTCAGCATCTCATTTCTTCGCCCCGGGTCAAGGTTCACATGTCGCATGTGATGACAGCATTGCCGCGAGGAACGCTACGTTTTTGCTTCCTAGCCTTTGTTGCATGTGTGAAAACTCCATTCCGGGTAGGACTGAAAATCAGAACGCCTTGAAGCGTCAGAATTGGCTTGGCTTGGCAACTTGGTCTTCTGCATCATGGAGGTCATCCTTGAGTGCGCCACTCCTGGAGGAGGACAATGCAGTGTCAAGGCAAGTGACCCCGGCTGTGTCGCGCTGCTGAGACCCAGTTCAAGTTCCGGATCCCAAATTGGGCTGATCAGATAAGCCAGATAGGTCACAGGTTGCCCATCAATTTCCCTAAGATTTCGGGATATGGTGGATATGTTGGGATTCATGATCCAACCATTCCGACCCAACCGTTTTCAAAGCAGTTGAAGTTTCTTCACCTCTCTCTGCTGGCCGGCTTGGCGGACCGTCCTGAGACTTCGTCAAAGTAGCTGGGTGGAGCTGAGATCACATGGTTTCACCATGTTCAAAGTATGGAAAACCGCTATGAACCTTACCCTCTGGTAAACATACAAAAAACCATGGAAAATCACCATTCTTAATGGGAAAATCAACTATAAATGGCCATTTTCAATAGCTATATGTTAAATTACCAGAGGGTAACTATCCTTAAGTATCAAGCCTAAGCCCGGCCACAATGGGTGATGCAAGACGTGGCTCTAAGTTGTCCAGCTTAGACAAGTGCCGCGTGCTGCGCAGCCTCCTGGGCGGCACAGCATTCAGCGCTTAGTCGTCGACACGGCGCTGGTTGAAGGGAAAATCCAGGCCTGGGGAGGTACCCAGATAAGACACTATGTATCATAAAAGGTGTTCCCCATTGACTCACCCCAATGAGAGAAACAAGTATGAAAAAGTAAGTTCCATGAAGTTCGGAGGTATACTTATGATTAGTTATGTATGATCCGGAGAGAGGAATCATGGTGGGCGGGGTGTGAGCGCTGAACAAAGACCAAGCAGACAAAACATGGAAATATTTCCGCCTCTGAATCACCCTTGCGATTTGTCCTGTCGTCTCTTTACTGTCGGAAAGATATATACCGTTTGCTGAATGAGCCCCTTGAACATGTGCAGTACATTTCAGTGTCACTACATGTATAGGGGCAAAGGCACGCACAGGATCCAGTCTGGCAGAAAGCTCATGATGAGAACAAGGTCAGGGGGCGGGTATCATCAGCCGCAAGTCTGGGCGTTGAAAATGCTCACGACGAAAAGTGGAGAGAACTCAAAAGGCACCGTGCTCCCCTTGCCATTGAGCCTCCGAGATGAAGCCATTTTTCCGGGAAAGTCTGGATGTTTTGCCCTACCCCTGCCACATCCGCAAGCGGGCGATGTTCAACGAAACCCGCCCTTTTGTTCTTCGACTTCAGGGTGCCAGTCCTGGAAGATGAAGTCAGACTGTGATGTGCCACTTTGAAGATCAGACAGGAACCGTTGTTGGGCCAATTCACTGGTGGTAGGCCCGTCTAGTGTGAGAATTATCGGGGGCCATGGTGAGACCAACCCAGGTACTCGGTCGAGCTGGCTCCTGAAAAAGACTTCAGTGCAACCAAGCTTCGTGCAAGCACTCACTCCTTCAGATACCCAGAGGATCCAGAGGAGGTTTGCATAGCACAAGCAACAAGCCAAAGACTTCAATGGTTTCTTCCACTAAGCTCCGGCAAGCAACTGAACATCTCCCGTGCAAGGAGAAGATTTTGAGGTCACGACAGTGTGCAGAATTCGGATTTCGCTGCTAAGGGGAGGCCACACGAGGGTCACAGCTCGTTTCAGTTGGAGCTTCCAAGTTCTACCCCTTTTCCCGGCTTCTCCGCCTTTCACATTATGAGGCCACAGATGGCCAAGGCCAGCTATCAAGGTTTGCTGAAGATGGGGGTTTCTGACAGAGTCAGGAGTCAAGTGATTTTCGTCGGCACCAAGCATCGTCCAAGTTTCCAGCTTCACGACGGAACGTTACTTTTGTGCTCATTGTTCAGTTTGGATAGATTTCTGCATGCTGTAAATTTCTGCAGAGTGCCACGATCTAATGGAAGAGCTCCAACTTTCCACTTTCCAAGCTGATACCAAGCAGCATTAAAAAGGGCAGTGCTGGCTCCACTATGTGCCACGGTCTTGGCTGTGGGTCTGATGCCTGACAAAACATGGCAAGTAGCCGGGTATTGGATCAGCAGGGTGTTCCATTTCAAAATGAAATGCAAAAGAATCAGTCCAGTGGAAAGATGAGAAAATCAGGGCTGATCGAGTCAAGGCGACTGCCAGAATTTCCTCAGATCGTTTTCAAATTTGTTCGTGAGTGAAAAGTTGGAAACCCCTTCCCAGATCTTCTTTCCGAAACCCGAAACCAAAAATGAAGCACACTAGCTATTCGACTAATCAAGCACGTTCTGGAAACAACTAAGCTTATATAAGCGTATGGCAAAATATGAGGCTAGTTCCATAGATGGTTCCAGTTTTCTTTTGATCTTCGAGCGGTTCTGCTCGGCCTTCGGGCTCTGTGGAGCTGTGTCGCATCTCCAGCGGAATTCTTCATCCCCAACTGGAGTCGAAACTTATCCTTCAGTTGTTCGCTATGGGGAAAAAAAGCTCACTATGAATTATTGGGTGATGATTGACCAGATCTTATCTACTACAGATAAACTTGTCCTTTTTCCAACCAGCCAACCAGCACAGGTCTCGTTGGAGCTCTCCGCTCCGCTGAGCTGCGGATCCTGTTTGGTATCTCTACGACAGAGACAAGGTGCGAGTTGAGAAAAAACCACCAGTTGTTTGCCAGCTTACGCAAGAAATCCATGTCGAACGTTCTTTGTGCGAAAAGCGCAGCAGAATTCTAGATACCAATTCAGGTGGGTCCAGGTCGGGAAAGAAAACATGGTTTCCGATGTTTGTGTCCCTGAAATCATCCTGATCATCCTCGACCCCATCAGCCCGGAGGATCCTGGGCGGCGGATTCACGTACTCGCCGTTTGTGGGTTCTCTGAGTTTCAACATACCAAGGTAGCGACGGTAGCGATGTTCCAACCCAGAAATTGGAGAAAATTGACCAAGCTTCGGAGCTCAGCCAGCCGCTGATGGCAATGAAGCAGCGGCCACGGTGTCACCTCTCGGATGCTGCTCTTTGTATAGCCAGGGATACTTCAACCCAACCTCGACAGCCCATCTACAGTAACTCTGGCAGTAACTGAGTTTGGAGTATTGGTTTAGAGAGATACCACAGATTGAACACAAATTGGACCCCAAGAGGCCCAAGAGGGAGATGTATAGGAAGTCTATCCAACTCTGCTGTGCTGGCATATTTCAGTTGTACATCCCCAAGTGAATAGTTCATATCTAGATTTTCTCATTCATTATTTTCAGCATGCTTTCCAACCGATGTATCCTCTGAGATCGCGTTTGACAACTTCAGCGATAAATAAAGATGTTGATGCATGTTTATGGAGGCTTGGAACATATGTAGCAAAATCATACAACAAATTTAACCCTGCCTGCGTGGCAGGGACATGTACAGCCATGTTCACCATTCTCTATTGGTTTCCTACATGTCAGTTCTTTCAGCATGGCAAATCTGAAATATCCATAGACCAACTGCTGGTGCATGTGTGTTCCCTTTCAATCTGATTATCTCTCCAGGAATGGTCTCCAAACGAAATTTCTTTTGGGGCAACAACCATGGAAGCAGATTTTTGCAGGGACACATTTAAGTTGACATAGTCACGGCTAACCAGGTTTGGGGCGCTCCACTGGATGATTCCCAGATCATTTCCGCGCTTATCAACTTGACCTTCGAAATTGAACAGGGAAAGGCCAGGTGTTCTGCCCCTAAGTAAGCCCCTCCTAGCAAAATAACAACGCATCACCATGCCTCAGCAAGCATCTTGAAGCTACGGCACCCCTGAAAGTGGGAAGCATTTGCAAGTCCTGGGCTGGTGCTGACAGCTGCTTGACCGCAGGAACTAGTTCCAAGCCACTGGGAGACGTGGCCCGCGGAAGAAATGCTTTGAGGTGGCTCAAGGGTGTGCTCCCCAGCCGCCCTGGAAACATGTTTGCTTGTTTTATTACCAATAAGTCTAGAACAGGGAGGAACAAGCCAATGCAAAAATGCTACAAATAAGTTTGCATTAGCATTTTCATTAGCTAGAAATTTGGAAGGAACAAATCTCGAAAGAATCATCATCAAGTGTTAGCTGCTCATGCGTCAGCCTTCTTGGGCCCACATGTGCCTGATTCAAAGTTATCCCCTGGACAGCTGAAAGCAGAAATCCATTGGCGATGATTGGAGCGGTTCGGTTGCAGACAAGCTTCTTGGTGCAGCCGACGCATCGTGAGGCGGCAGGCAACAAGATGCAACAAGTTACATGAAGGAAGCGTCATTCCAAGAAGGCCCCACTGGCTCTGCATCCGTAGATGGTCAGAGAATTGTTGTTCGGGCCTCCTCTTAAAATTTGCAGGTGGTTGGGGCTACCTTGAGCCTACTGCGTGAGCACCAAACTCCTGATGCACAGAATCAAGATCCCTGGCATGAACGCTCTTCAAGACCACGCGGTCCTCAGCAGCTTACGTTTGGCCGCTTTCAAGCAACAGTGCTGAGGTTTAGTCCAGTTGCGTGGCTAATACACTGGAAGGATTCGCATTCAGCAAGGTGAAGTGGAAGCTGTACTCCCGAGCCACGACGGAATTCCGCCTGCCCAAGGGAGGACCTTCGTCCGTCTTGCGTGTCATGTGCGTTTACTGTAATGGCTCCCAGCGTTTGGATCTTCAAAATGTTTCCGCACGGCGGGGTAAACACCGGCGTTGGTTGAAAAGTTGAACCCAGTGTTGAGAGAGAACGCGGGAGTCCTGTCCCGCTAAAGATTAGGTTCTGTTTTAGGGTACCCAAGATTGGCCATCATATATTCATAAGTTTTCATAAGCAGATTGGTTTAGACCAGCGTTAGAACAGTTCAGAGAGCGCACGCAACAGCCAGGAAAGCAAGGAGCACTATGGAGACCTTGTGGGGTCGTGGCTTCCACACACTTCCCAGAATCTGGGGATTCGGTAAACTGCAGGGGGTTCACCAAGGTGAGCCGAGCCAAAAGGTAGGACCCACAAAGCCGATACGAAAGAGGTTCTTTTTCATCCACAAACGGATGCTTTTCCAGCCATCTTGGCGGGTTTGGCACGTAAGATTGATCTCCAAGGATAAGGTTCAGCCACCCTCCACGAAGTGCCAAGGTGTTGCAAAAGCAAGAACAACCAATTGAAAATTGCACCCGTCGTCTGTGAGTTGGGGCTTGGCCGGGCTAGGTCAGCATGCCTTGCTGCAGGAGTAGCAGAGCAGCCCGTGTCTTTCTTTCCTGGTTGATTTTCAGTTTGTAACGGACCTGGCATGTGTAGCCTCCACTTGCCAAGCCGGAGGGCCTGTAGGATGTCAGGGTGGGTGATCCTAGTTGAAGCTGCTTCGAAAATCACCAGGCGTGCGTGGCGCAGGGAAGATCCCACCGGGACGCCGGTGATTTTCCATTCTTCGGTATGCACTTGGAGAAGTTCATAGAAGTTCTTCCACTTTGTGTTGCCGCAGCTGCGCGGTGTTTCTTATAGAAAGGCCAAGGTGTGAGCTTGGTGCATTTTTGATGCCTCACATGGGCACGGATGTTGCAATCCTATCCGTTCATGCCGCCAAGCTTTGTCCTGCTTCAGGAGTTCAGTTTTACCAGCTGTGCCAAGGACTAGGGAAGACGGAAAACGGGAAGATCAACTGTCAGCACCCTTCTAAACGTATGTTTTTTTAATGGTTTAGGAAACCCCACTTTTTGGTTGTTAAAATCAAATAAATCAAAATGTTGTTGCTTAAGTATCATTCCTCCCACTTGGATTCCACATATTTGCTGTGAAGCGTAGGCCTCCCTGTCACCAGGTTTTTGATCAAACACATTTTCCAGGCTCCAATCGATGCAAGCCTTTGCCTTTCCTCACGGCAGCATGCGGGTGCTGTCAGACAGTTTGCACCAGAATTTGGCTCAGAATAGGTATGATTATACAGGAATCAGGAAAGCCAATCTCTGACTGGTGAGATATATACTGAGGTTAACATTGACAGCTCCAGATTTCCAGAGATAAGTTCGAAGGTGCTTGCAATGTCATGTGATGCGCCCAGAGTGTCCAACCAGCATCTTCAGGGTGCGTGCTCCTTTGAGGATTCAATGATAAAATTGTCTGCGAAAGCAGCTCTCAAAGATACTCAGAGATCGCACTTGGCTTGCTTGATATCCTACCTGCCCAACATGCCAGGTGCTCATTTTTTGCGGCGGATTGTTGGTGCCTTGAGCCTGAAGTTGTCTAACAAGACAATAGACAGCAAACCAACAAGACAGTTTTGATTTCTCCAGCTCTGCTGAGCGGGCGAAGCAGTCAGGCGCGGCTGCGGAGGTTTGGCCAAAGGATTGCCCCGCAAGGTCGATGCTTCACAGCAGACCCATGTTTATGACCAAGGGCAGCACTTACATGTCAAATTCTGGAGAAGAAGCACCACTTGCTGATCTAAGACCCTTTTTGCCAAAGATGCGCTGCATGGTTATTTCGACAGGGGGCACTTTGAGGTTACCCTTGCTATGACTACGGATGGTGTCAAAGCACGTCCACAGTGCTGCAGCACTGTGGTTGCTATGCGGAGGCTTCCCAGGAAGCCCAGCTGCTGATGGATCACTGATGGATTTTCATCCCATTCCCAGATGGCCGCGGCCGTGGGCTAAGGCTCTAGCGACTCTCGCGGCCCGAACGGCACCCCGGTGAAGGTCATTGCAAGAGCATTTCGTGACGGCAGACTCGCAGAAAAGGATCCTGGGGAAGTGGGGTGGTTAAATGTTGTTAATGGATGTTAATGGATGTTAATGGATGTTAATGAGGGGGTATGTGAAGATCGCAGGGTTTGATGATAGTGATGCTGCTGAGTTTCAGTCATCATGTCAAGACTTCGAGCTGTTCTTTGGATGGTTTGGCATAGGCCTGATTGAAGTAATGTTGCTGGCACTGTGGAAGAAGATCATTTGGTCCAACTGACAGCTGAAACTTCCGGTGGCAGACTTCCAAGTTTCTCGCCACAAAACAGTTGCGAGTGCCCTTCAATGGTCAAAGGCAAAGTTTTTGATGACAATGCAGCTTGGTTCAAGTGTTGTCACACGTGTCATAGTCATCGTTCTTCTAAAATCAAATCAAAATCATGGAACAACAACGGTTTGCAAGGGCAGGGCTTTGGGTTCGATTGGGCTTCGCATTGCTGACTCATCCAGTCCGAAGTCCGCAGCATTTTCCACACCGCTTGGTGGAAGTTGGACATCTTTTTTCACGGTGATGAAGTGGCACTAATATTTTTTTGTTTTACAACGTTTTACTTGCTGCAAGTTCTGCAAGCATTAGATCCACTTTGGTTATTTGTGTTTCACTTATTCGTCCATGCGATTGCTAGGCCCCCCTTGGCTGATGTTGTTGTCCTATAGCTTCCCCTATGGGACGTGCAGGGGGATGCTTCCACACGATGTGCTTTTCATGCTCCAATGATTTTAGTACTGTGCGGAACGCAGTTTAAAAAAAAAAAGCCTACCATTCGGGGATCATTTATTTATAACGCAAGGGGTTTCCTGAAATAAAACACATCAGTACACAATCTTTATTCCTAACGGGCGATATATGTTCTCTTACTATGCCAGCTAGGCGGGAAAACATGGCTGCCAACTGGCTGACTTCTAGTGCGTCCAACAGCGGCGGATGATGCAGCGAGCCACTTGGCACAGCGGGTGCTGTAGGTCTGCTAGTTCAATCATTCAACGATTTGGTCCAATAGAGGAACATCTACTTTTTGAAACTATTGATAAACATCCCTTTTACATGCTTTTATCCCAAAATAGGGGTTTCTTGTATAGTGTGTTCCATCATCCGATTATTTGATTCATTTGGGGTCATCATGAATTACATTGGAGTATACAGATAGTCACAGATAGTCGGTATCCCTAACAGTTCAATATCAGATAGCTTTGCCTCTTCGCAATGGGGATTCGTCAAAGTGCATATTCAGTTCCAGACTTTGCATGCCCTAATCCATTGTTTAGCTTAAAGCATGACACATCACTTCGTAAACATGTGGACAGCCCTTTGGCATCCCATGGATGTAGTTTCAAACCCCCAACTCTGAAACAATCCACAACCCAACCCGATGCCAAAGACATTAACTTTTTGGGAGATCCATCAATCCCCTATTTATTCAAGATTCCAACTGTTGGTGGTTTCAAACACTTTTCCTGTTCAACCCCAAAATTTAGGCCGATGATCCGAAAAGAAGTTTCAACCAATTGAAAAAGGCACACCTGCAAGGTGGGGCCATGTGGGGCCCCAAAACCAGCGCGGCAGCGAAGTTGATGAACATGACTGGGTGAACTGTTGGGTCAATAGGGGAAACAACTATAGTATTCATATGTACTCATGGGGTTTATAAACCAACTTAATTACGGAGGAAAATGGTAAACGCGAAAATCCACTTTTGGCAACCTTTAAAGCGTATGGTCCAGCACCCCCAGGTTTCCAGAAAGAATTTTGAAGACGTGTGCCAGGCGATGCGCCCGAGTGTCCAGCCAACATCGCCTGGGAGCGCATTCCTTTCCGGGTTCAATGGTGAAATTGATTGGAGCCAAGATGCCAAGTCCAAGCACAACAGGCACCACTGCCAAAGATATGCAAAGATCTCACTTGGTTTGCTTGATATCCTTTTTCCCCAATGTGGTCATGTAAAAACGGCTGTGTTTTTTCCGTTTAAAATTAGAGGTTATTTAACAACACAAGCATACAGCACACTAAGCAGGAGCTCGAGGTTTGGCAAACTTTAAAACAAGTTTCTTTTTTGCCTGCCAAGTCTTCTTCTTAATGTTCCTGCAAAGTTCTAAAGAAAACGCCTGCTCTTGTGTCATCATAAACCGAGTGACGAAGGTGATGCGTCTTAGTGCCTCTTGCAGGGTCGACGCTTCACGAAAGAACCATGCTTGTGACCAAGGGTAGCAATTTCTTGACAAATTCTGGAGAAAGTGCCCACACTCATTTGGTGGTCTAAGATCATTTTAGCCAGAGATGTGCTGCACGTATTTTTTCTACGACAGAAGTGGGCACTTTGAGTTTGCCCCCGCTGTTTGCGGATGACTGCATCAAAGCACGTCCCACCTTCCAGGCTCCTGATGCACTGAGGAGTTCATCCTTCCATGGTGGGAAAATTGGGAAAATCGAAGCGGACCATTCCCATGCCCCCTCCATAAGTCATAAGTTGAGAAATAACCACCACTACGCATGCCTATCCGCTTGTAACTGCAGAGGAGTTGATTGATTTCTGATCCCCGTCTGGTGGTCCTGGCTGAAAAGGGGGGAGCTCTACCTCAAAAAATTAGCCAGCTGCAACTGTTACCTGACACTTGTACCCATGGTTTTCAGCCACAGCTCTACTCGATTCCTTATATTTCTATGCTGACCTCAGATCCATAGTTTTCATCCAACAACATTGGGAAAACAGACGCATCAACCAAGAGGTGAATCCCAAGTTTCCAGC
>Ga0126342_10002432_pt1 | contig 29041 bp, 28 predicted proteins | sample Cyp1metagenome_FD_92528 | JGI IMG/M metagenome (GOLD analysis project Ga0126342, IMG submission 92528) | Coral microbial communities from Lord Howe Island, Old Settlement Bay, Australia - Cyphastrea 1 metagenome | ecosystem: Host-associated > Invertebrates > Cnidaria > Coral ... | reverse complement strand
TGCCAGATAGAATGCCAAATAGAATGTCAGAAGATATGTCAGATAGAATGCCAGAAGATTTGCCAGTAAGAAAATGTATAAATGTCATGGTGGGGATCACACGAAGTAAAGTAATTTATATATTTTTATGTATTTTTCGAAGGAAGTTAAGAAGTGAAGCTTCCGACAAACAGGATAGATGCAGCAACAGAGGTGGGAAGATTCAGAGAAGGGAGAGTCAGAAGAAAGAAGATCAGAGAAGAGAAAGGAAGAAGAAAGAAGATCAAGGGGCGCAAAAAGGTAGAAAAGTCGCGAAGCACTGCGTTTTCCAATGTTTTGGGGCTCCGGAGGGTCGAAAAGTAGGATCACTAAAGCGGCGGGTGCGGAGCCATCTGGTGAGATAAGAGACGAAAAATTGCACGCCCTTTGTGGCGCAAAGCACATGTGGCAATGAATATGTTAATAATGCTTCAGGTTCGGAGCACATTTGGCAATTGAGCCGTTGGAAAAGTGCACGCCGTTGTGGCGCGAAGCGCGTTTCGAAGTCAAAACGTAAACCATTCTCGGAGCGCTTTTTGAAGTTGAGCTGCTCAAAAAGTGCACGCAGCAGTGGCGCGAAGCACATTTCGAAGTCAAAATGCGCAAAGCACCACGTTCGGAGCATGTTTGGAAGTTGAGATGTGGAAAAAGTGCACGCAGCTGTGGCACGAAGCACATATCGAAGTCAAAATGTGCAAAGCACACCATGCCATTGTGGCGCAAAGCGCGTTTCGAAGTCAAAAGTGTTAAAAACCGACGGTCTCGGACCATTTTCGGAAAATGGGATGTTGAAAAACGTGCACGGCTTTGTGGCGCGACGCGCGTTTCGAAGTCAAATGTGCTAAAAACTGACGGTCTCGGACCATTTTTGGAAGTTGGGATGTTGAAAAAGTGTACAGCGTTGTGGCGCGAAGCACATTCCGAAGTCAAAATGCGCAAAGCACACCACGTATGGACCAATTTTGCACGTTCAACCCCACCACACTACACTACGACTACACTACGACTACACTACGACTACACAACGACACAGCTACACAACCAGACAACTACACAACCACACAGCTACACAACTACACAGGTACACAGTTACACAGCTACACAACTACACAGTTCCACAATTACACAGTTGCACAGCTACACAGTTACACGGTTACACAGTACACAGTTACACAGTTGCACAAATACACAGTTACACAGTTTCACAGTTTCACAACTACACATCACAACACAACACAACCCAACGCAATGCAACGCAACGCAACGCAGCGCAACACACAACACACCACACACACAACACAACGCAGCACAACACACAACACGCAACACACACAACACACAACAGTACACTACACTACTCTACAACTATCTACAACTGCAACTACACTCACAACCGCAACCACAACTACTACAACTACAGCTACAACTGCACCTGCAACTACGCTACAGCTGCAACTGCAGCTACCATTGCGCTACACTTCAACCACAACTAAAACTACAACTACCACTGCGCTACACTACAACTACAACTACAGCTAGAACTGCAACTGCAAGTACAACTACAACTATTACAGCAACAACTTCACCTACAACTACAGCTACAACAACAAGGGCCACAGCTGGAACTACAACTACAACCACCACAACACTACACAACACAACTACAACTACAAACAACAACTGCAACTACAACTACACTTACAACTACACTTGCAACTACACTTGCAACTGCGCTTGCAACTGCGCTTACAGCTACACTTACAACTACATTTGCAACTACACTTACAAGTACACTTACAACTACACTTGCAACTACACTTACAAATTCGCTTACACTTCCAACTACATTCAACTGCAACTGCAGCTGCAGCTGCAGCTGCAACTACACTACACCGCGCTACACTGCGCTACACTGCGCTACAATTCACCACACTGCACGACACTGCACTACACTACATTGCGCTACACTGCACTACACTGCACTACACTGCACTACACTGCACTACACTGCACTGCACTACACTGCACTACACTGCACCACACTGCACTACAACTACTACAGCTACAGCTACAGCTACAGCTAAATCTACCACTACACTACATTACACTACATTACGGTACAGCTGCCCTACACCACAACTACAATTACAATTACAATTGCAGCTGCAACATGTACAACTACAGTTACACTACGCTGCACTACGCTACACTCCGCTGCACTACGCTACACTACGCTACACTACACTACCACTTCCACTATCACTACCAGCATCACTATCACTATCACTACCACAACAACAACAGCAACAACAACAACAACTACTACAACTGCAGCTGCAAGTGCAACTACAACTACGCGACTACCTACACACGACTACCTACACTACCTACACTACTACCTACACTACTACCTACACTACTACCCATACTACTACCTACACTACTACCTACACTACTGCCTACACTACTACCTACACTATTACCTGCACTACTACCAACACTACTACCTTCACTGCTACCTACACTACTACCTACACTACTGCCTACACTACTACCTACACTATGACCTGCACTACTACCAACACTAGTACCTACACTACTGCCTACAATACTACCTACACTATTGCTTGCACTACTACCAACACAACTACCTACACAACTACCTACACAACTACCTACACTACCACCTACACTACATCCAGCAGTTGTGGGTGAGGTGACCACTATTGGCCACTGCAACCACTCCAAAAAGCACAACTCCAACCATGTCATGAAACGACGCAGATTCGAGGCAAGCACCCGTGACAGAAGCGATCGTGGAACTTGAGACGATCGCGGTCGTACATGACACTGCAAACTGCATCTCAAGGTGGCGGGAAGAAGTTGGTCTTGTGAAGAAGACAGACTACTGGGTGATACTGCGATTCTGCTCATGGCTTTATTGTGTGCGCGGGCTGGCTTTTGCTCCTTCCTTCTCAGGTGATGTAATCAGTGCTTTTCAGTGCAATGATATTTTCCCATTAGGTTGCGAATCGCATGGTTAGCTGACTGAAACGAATGCAAAGTAGTTCGTGGCGAACGTGATCTGGTGTTTCGAAATTGCTTCTGGCCCTCAGGCAAAGAATTGTTGAGCGCATGGATCGGGGCGTGTGCAACAAAGCGCACCAGTCGCAGGATTCTAGATTTTAAGATGTGACTTAAGCATTCCTCCATGCCAAAATCATTAAATGATATTAAATGCTGCTACATTTTCCATCACGAAACCAAAATAGCAGTTACTACTAAAATATCAATTGCTACCAGGATCCTTGAAACACAAATTCTCACAACTCAATCAAAAATGATGACAACAACTCATGCAGTCTGGCTCCACTGAAGCTGGAGTTCCTCATTCGTGACGGCAACGACATTTTTCTGGGCAACAACATTTTGAACATTTCCCTTGCTATATCTTGCTATATGTTGCTGTCACAGTTTTCTTCTTCACCCTCGCGACATGGTAGCTGATGGCAGTTGCGCGCTCCTATAGGCCAAGCGCCCTACTTCGTTGTGATGATAAAGTGAATTTCACTAGATAGGTTTGGGGTATGCAATGCTGTTACTTTCTGCATTTTTTTCAAACGTTAGACTCCGTTAGACTATGTCATGTGGAAAGTGGTTTGATTTACTCGATTTACTGTCGGGTGGAAACCTGGCCTGCAAGGTCTTTGTTGGAAGCTTTGCAACAAGAAGAGGCGTCTATTCTGTTCTCGTTGCGTGGCAAAAAACAAAACTTTACAGGAACCAAATGTTTTTGTAGGCCCTTGCGTTTCGAATACGAAGCGGAGGAAGCGCCGAGAGCCCAGTGCAAATTTTTATGTCCCAAAAATCTTTTGTATGCAACGCATGCAATGCATCCTTGCAGAAATATGAACCCAAGGCACGAAGAGTCCAAGATCTTGAGGGAACAAGTGCTGTCAGAGTTCCTTGCGCAAACATAGAGGACATAGTTCGAACATGCATTCCAGGCACAGACACCACACCGACTCGCAGGTCTTCAGCCAGTTTTACGTTGACCCAATTACGAGAGCTTGTTGGTAGTTACTGGGTAGTTGCATGTAGTTGCTATGTAGGCTGAACCAATCAAATGAGTCTCACACCAACGCTGCATTATTGCAGGTTTGAGTGCCGTTTTCCTTAAAGTCTTTCTGGTGATTAGCTGTAGTGCACTGCCCTTCAAACAGTCCGACATTTGGATATATTTGGATAATTGTTTGAACTCAAAACATATTTAAATCTCAACTCCACTTGAAGTGTGAGCCCTTTCAGTGTGCAAAGATTGTTTTCACCATCGCTGATGATTTGAGGGCTTTCCTGCATGGAGCGATAGAGGAGAATGCCAGACACCTGGACAGGTGCAGGAAGTCCAGTTCCTTCACTGTGGAAAAAAATGCTGAAGATGTTCCGCGATATAGTAATTCGATAAAGTGCTGGAAGGAAGTCTAGTGGTAAAAGGAAGAGTATGCCCAGGCAAATGCTTTCAAAGCACTCACCATGCGGCCGGCATGCATGGCACCGTCAGCAAACCGTCAGCAAACGGTCAGCAAACGGTCAGCAAACGGTCAGCAAACTCACCATTTGAGAAACAGATTTGACTGATGCTCTGAAAGAGGTGGTATCGTTTTCTTGATTTTTTTGCATGCTGAATATGCTGAGGTCGCAGCCCTCGAAATGTACCTTAAATAAAAAAGGCAGAGACCGTTGAAGCAATCTGAAGCACATGTCAAGATTTGCAGTTAGATGAGTTTAGATGATGTTGCATGTCACTATTGTCACTTCTTGATATCTTGATGATCTTCACGGCAGGCTGTAGCAGCCTGGGCAAATTGCGAAGAGTTTGGATGCTCAGACCGAATGGGGAGGTGTCCCATGGCTGAGGACTGGCATTGAAATGTGCTACTGCAACAAGCTTGGAAAGAAGTGGAGAGGATACAGATTCTCAATCGCGGAAGCTACGAAAAAGGGAAAAAAAACGTCACATGCATTTCCAAAGTCTTCACCCTTCCTTTATTTGGATGCTGTACTCTGGGCTGTTCCAGCCTCTGAGGCCTTTGCAAAGGGAAGCGCTGTCATTGGCAGTCTCACGACGCGAGTCTCGTGCCAGAGCCTTCTGTTGGATCTCGTTTATCGCATCTCACCAAAAGGGCCCTTCAAAGTGTTGAGATTCAGTGGCCAGATTATGCCAGATCCAACAGTTCCTTTTGATCCATCAGGAATTGGAGGAGCAATCTGCCAGCGGCTTCGAGATGCAACGCGATTTGTCCGGAACCAAGACATTGCCACACTTGAGATAGAATACGGACCACTCAGTGTCCTATGATGATCAATGGGGGACAAGTGTTGATTCCAGGCAGGAGGAAGTTGAAAGCCTTGAGTATACCCTGACTCACTCAGCACCACAAGGCCGGGCAATAGTTTGCTGTTTGCACAGGTCACCACAGTGTTGATGGTCTCTGAGTCTGTCCTGCTCCGGTTCTGTATTCTGCCCTTCTTGTGATTCGAGATGCATTAGAGTTCCTGTGGTGTGCCTCTTTCCCTCATTGTGTTCCACCATGGAGGAAGAAGGATGTGTTGGAAGTGCAAACGTGCGTGGTTGCTAAACTGAAGCTGTGGACGATCAATGACAGAGCCAGACATGGAAAAACGTAGATAAGCGGTTGCGCTATATTAATCTTGCAACAGGTCCTGGTTCCGGCCATCCAATGATGCATGTAATTACCACACAGTCCATCAACTTTCAACAAAGAAAGTGAATCCAAATCAGCTCGCAGCAAAATTGTAGCAACACAAATGACACTACTTGGTCACTACTTAGCTATGCTTCGCTAGGATTTGTCGAATGTCACCATGTACCCGGCTCCATGCCCCATGACGGACCTCTGGTCACCTGGACCTTGGGTCGAATTCGTCGCCTTAATCGCGGCTAAGCTGCAAGTTGCAAAAGCGATTTGCCTACAATTTTCTGGCAAACAGGTGCAAGCAGTGTCTCACTGAATGAGCTTGAACCCGCAGGCTTTTTTTTTTCCAACAAGTGAGTTTTTGCCTCCGCTCCAAAGCTAGTCCAGCTGGTCAATTGAATTCAAAAGACACGACATTTGGGACTGATAAACTTCCCAGTATTTCCGAGTTTCCGAACTGTATGTCAATGTGAAACCATGTCAAAATATGATAAAATATGTCTCCGCCAACATAGATGAAGTCTCCGAAGCTACTTTGTGCGGTAGGGAAGTTGATGGTTTTGCCAGAGCTGAGGCCAGTGTGCTTAGCAGCATTTGGCTGGTGAAAGTTTGCTCGCCAGTGTCTGCGCTGTTATCTAGCCGACAGTCAGATCCCCGGAAGTCCTTTCTTGCGAAAGGTTTCGTGCCACAGCAAAGAGATTACTCTGTAATATTCTATGAACGAATACAAAATAATACAAGCTAATCCAATCTAATCTAGATAGGTCGAAATTCATAGCAGGGGCAGTTTTGTAGGACCGGCTGCAACATCTAAGATTTATTGGATGAACTTTATCCATCTTCATCATCTTCATCCCATATAAATTTCGCTTCATCAGCTCCTTGCTCTCTGTTTGCAGAAGGGCACATGATTCTCATACCTTCTTTGTGTCCCCGTTGTTCAGGCTTTGGCATTTGGGTGTGGCAGATTGCGTAAGATGCTTAGTGCATGTTGAAGTCATCGTGATCATTGCAGTGCAAGAATGTGCAAGACAAATACAGAACGAGTCAACACTGCAACCGGCCTGAGGTCCACGCTCTCATCCAGCTCTTGTTTTCTGAGTTCCCAAGCTGAACACATCAATTTTGAATGATTGACAACCTGATATAACCTGATATAACCTGATGATTGACAAGAGATGTCTGGTTGAAGTCGGAATTTACAGATTGTCTGCGTGTGCTCTGAGGATTCCCCATGATTTCATCTTCATAAATCCGCCATCCTTAGAAGTTGCAACTTGGCCAAGTTCTACATGCAGACATATTCAGATCGGAGAAGCCACAAGCATTAAGGAATGTATTGAAGTGCCGCAGTGCCAGCAAAAATATTGAAAAAGTATGAACAAGTCACAAAAAAAGTGGAACAATGTCACCTGCTTCAACTGCAGTTTGTGCCTAAGCACCCAGCCATAGATGAAATTCTTGGACTCTGTGGACCCAAGTCTAAACGACCCACTGAACTGGAGCCGAGATCAGGCCTACCACGTTCGCGCCGCCATCCACTTTTGCCTTATCACCTTATGAATCTTGGCTGTCACCATCTGTCACCTTTTCAGCTTTGATTTCCGCAGCGTAAACTTACCAGTAACATCCAGTAGCTGGAGCGTCGAGATGCAATGCGTCAGAGTTGCAATGAACAAATGAACATGAAATATCATGAAATAAGATTCGCAGTTCTTTTGCCCCGAATCTTCTTATTTTCCCATATTTTACAGGTGAAACTGCATTGGATGTCACAATCTGAGACGTTGGAACAACTTGTCATCTTCAGACGAGGCTTGGTAGAGGTGCAGATTGCGGCCACGGTGGCTACGGCCAGTTATCGAAACTTCAGCGTTGCCACTAAATTGGGCAAAGCCCGCAGGCTGCATTCCTGGCCAAGTTGGCCAAAAACCAGTTTTCATTTGTTTGACGTGACTGCAATTTTCTTCGCTCGAGGATCTGAACTTTCTGAAGCCATTCTTGGAAGGCCGCACCTGTGCCACCAAATCTTGGATAACCAAGGTACTTCCCTACAGCTGGATTGTTTCTGCTTTCTTGGTGGTATTGGACTATTCAACTCTGAAGCAGCATACGATGCTTGACGGATGGGAAGCCAGAAACATCAGAAACACATGGCATTTCAGGGATGGGACGTCCTGTGTGTAAAGGGAAGCTGCAGCTCCAAAAACTCGATACTTTGGATGATTTAGGCCCTTAGGCATCTTGGTTGAAAAATGTTGAATACAAAGGAGCCTTGCTAAGCAGGTCACAGCAATTGTTCAGCACTGCGCCAGCTGAGGACAGTCCTCAGCTCCGGGCAAATCACCGGTTCAGCTCCAGTTGCTTTTAGAAAATCCCAGACATGGTCTACTAATGTCTACTAGAAGTGGGAATTGGATGAATTGGAGAATTATGGCCCATGCTGTGTGCTGTCGGTTGGACGGTGAATGTCTTTGCCATCTTTGCCCGCACTAACAATCTCAGGGTGTGTGGACTCCCGATGGACAAGAGAGTGTCACTGAACTCATAGGAAGGAGCTCCTGAGAGGCTTACTTCAATACACTTCACTCGTTTGATCACTTCGATGCAATTTGAAACTCTCAGTGCTTCACCCGTCATGGCTTTGAATGGGTGGATGAGTTTCAGGTTGTCGCTTCAGTGATGGCAGCATGCTTCATCACCACATTTACGCTGCGCTTTGGCATAACAAGAGCTGACATGAGTCAACAAAAAGAGTCAAGGTTGCACCAGCTGTTTCATTTTGGAATTGTCATTCAAGTATTTTCCGCTAGTCACGATGCCTCCCTTTCTTGAGGTATCTTTTGGCTGTGGTGCAAGTGACGAGAATGAGATGTGCCACCAATGTCGTATGGCAGACCTCTTTTCAGGCGTTGCTATACCCACTAAACTTCACAATTACGGTTTCTTGGCCGATCCCGTCCAGCATCGCACACAGAGACGGAGCTGTTGGAAGCCAGTGGATATATCATGATAGATCGGTGATACCATGATTTTGATCCTGCAGACCTGATTGTTTGGTCAACGGGGCTGGGGATGCTTCAGGTTTTTCCAACTTGGTTCATCCACAAGTCATACTTCAAGGAGCCAGCGATTTCACTATGGTCTGTGGTCAGTGTTTCCCATGTTTCCCTTGCTGTGACCGCATCAATAATAGGTATCTCCATGTATCTCCTGTGTACGCCCACCATTCGACAGAGGCACTCTGCTCCTTTCGATGCCACCAGTTTGATAGTCCCAAGCATGTAGCACAGTAGTTTCAGTATTCGTGGACTTAGGAGCCAGTCTCAAGCTGCAAGCTGTTGTATTTGCACGTATTTGCAGAAGCGCTTGAACAAGGAAAACATAAGGAAAACGAAGCTCAAACATAGGATAAAAAATAAAACTCAAACGCAAATGGTGTGAAACAGTATGAAACTCATTTGAGCAAGCGGAGATAGGAGATGAAAGGATAAATGTTCCACCGATCTACTTCGCGCAACCTTGGCAACGTTATCACTAGAGCCAGACGAGCTCCACTTCTGCAGGACTCGGGATATGGATTGCACCATTGGGTAGCTGCTGTGTCAGAGACCCAGCGAACTTTCTGAGCCGCTGAGCCATGCTGAAAATGAAGAAGTATTGAAGGCTGTGACAAAATGTGACAATGGTCACCATTGTCGTCCATTCAAGCTCTGTTTTCAAGCTCAGAAGATCTCAGAAGTACAGACAGTTGATTTTGTCGCAAGACTTCAGGTGCCTTGACAGCAATGGCTGGATCAATGCTCTGACGTACGGCTGGCAGAGCTTCAAGCTTGGACCGCAGGTCGGGTGTGTTTGGTACCCGGAAAAGATAGAAAAGACGCTGGCGACTGAGATATCTGAGATGAAAGATCCTGCGAAGATTTCCGCAGAGAATATGATTGATGCACTGGCGATATGCAGCTATGATCAGCTATGTCACTTAATGACACCTCATTCATCCTCATTCAGTTTCCTTGTAAACAGTGTTACCAGTAGAACACGAGCAACACGAGCAACGCGAGCAACGGTCTGCAACGCGAGCAGCTGACGGACGTTTTGTCAGGATGCCTTTGGAGTCCTGCCTGGGCTTGATGTTTCACTGCTGGAGAATTCTGAGGCTGTTGGTTTCGAGGTTTCATAATTCATGATATTCATGGCTCTCAGGAGACATCTTTTGAATTTTGAGACCCGAAATCAATATGTAAATCAGACTCGTTCTGGATCACGACTCAGTCCGAAACTACTGATGTTCTGGTGATATTGTAGCTGGATTGCGATTTGAGTGCTGTTTTTTTTGCATTGTTTGCATGCTTCGTAGTATTTCGTCTTTCATACTCTCCTGAAAGCTGCCATGGCCCCAGTCAACGGGGCAAGGGGCTCCGTTGACGCTGAAGTCTCTGCTCCGTGCGGATGGAAAGCATTGAAATCGATGACGCCCAAAGTCTGAACATGTGGGGCTTGCCCACTGACTTTGGCCATCTTTGGTCAGCATCAGTATCAACTTTGGTCAACATGAGTCCCAGAATGTCATCTTTCTAGTGGAAGTCTGTGGAAATCCAATCCATTTCTAATGGAAGTTGACCTTGTCACCTGGCTAGGGCACTGGGGTTGGCTGGAGGCCCATACCCTGTCATCTGCAGAAGCTTAGGAAACGGCGGGTGCCGTGTGGAACAACTTTTGTCTCCCTGAAGCACCAGAAGATGTAGATTTAATTTTGGTTTATTGTAGACAATTCACTTTAACAAATGTCTCTGGTTAAGTACACACGCGCACAAAGAAATCGCAAGCCTTGGCCCTTCTGCATTCAGATTTTTAGAGCTTCCCTCTTTTGAACACTGGGAAGTTTCAGTGTCTGCGTGCACTTTGGGATTTCTTCCAAACTTTTGTTTGCAGACTGTATTGATTTGGTGCCTCAGCTTCTGTCTTCACCATTGCGGATTTGGGACCTCAACCGTTCACTTTTTTGCGAGACCCAAAGACAGTTGCTGACGACTGCTGGCCCTGGCTGGCCTGCTCGACTACTTGTGACATTAAGGTCAAAAGAGGCTATGAGTTTTGCTTTGGCACATGCACTACTGCATTCGGGATTTAAGATCTCTGTAATTGCATAGTGATATCAGTGATATCTAATGATAATGAGAACCTCATACAAAGACGGGTGTTTTTTTTTATGATTTAATGATACTATAGGTGTTGCTGATCTTGCTAATCTTTCTGGGCGAGTCCGTCATCATCGCAGATTTCACCGTAAGTCACATCAGGTGTCACTCTGGACATCTCTGGGCCACTGCAGGATCACGAAGAGAAAGATATTCACTTGAAGAAGAAGGCAATGTGTTGGGAGTGGTGAAATTGATGCAACCACATGAAGCCAATTCAGTGTAGTTGAGTTCTGTTGCTTTTAGTATATGTAACTTATGTAACATGTATTTATTGATTCCAAATTATAGCTTAAGCATCAAAAACACATTTATCATTTGCCAGATTTCAAAGCGTTGCCAGGCTGCAGACATGGACGACTTGGTGAAACATTTGAGGCGCCCTGGTCATCCCTGGTCACCCAAGCCATGGCGGGGCGCCACCGTTGCAGGTGGAATTCACAAAGCCACAGAGCAGACTGCCTCGGCCATCCTCGGCCCATCGGCCCGAAACCAAGACTAAAGGATCAATGGCACTCAATGGCAGTGAAGAAGTTGAACAAGAGTTGTTATGCAAAGTTAGTTCATGATTATACTGTATATATTTGTATATATTATGTGATTCTGTGATGTGATTATCGACCTTTCTTCTGAGATCTGCTCGGTGATTCTCCAACCGGGTCCGCATGTTGAGGTCTAGGGCTCATGCCCTCAGGATTGACTTGGAGCAGGTTGTGTCTGCCTAATTTTGAAAGAAACACAGTGTACCAGTTTCTCTGGCCACCAGACAGAGCCACAGATGTCCATGATGGCCATGATGGCCATGATCTATGTCTGGCTGCTTCACAGCCTGAGGCAAGGGGAATTGCAGCGATGTGCCAAACCGAGCAGCTTCATGAGCTTCCGGTTGTCCTCCGGAGAAGTCTTCTGCAGTTCTAAGGTCAGCTCCAGATGCTTCTCAAAACAGGCGGGGCAGTGTGGGTGAATTGTGGACAAGACCACTGGCTCTAGCTGAATCTGGAACTTTAAGCTGTGGTTGTTCCCAGTTCTAGCAACTATTTGGCAACTATGTCCTTGTGCCCATGGGATCCTGGCTGTTCAAACAATATCCATATAGTAACTTCAGTACTGCAAAGTCCATGGAGTCCAGTGTTCAAGAAAAAGATTCTGGCTTTGTCCACAGTCTGATCCGAGCCAAAGTCATGCAGTTCCCTCCAAGATCTCATGTAGACGCTGCGTACATTTAGCCATTTTACTTGACAACATTTGACAACCAACATTCAAGCAGTATCAGCATATATCACATGGGAATGTCATTTGACTATAGATTGATCGATGCATACAAGTGATGCAGTGATGGATGTTAGGTGTTCCAGAACTGGTCACTGGCGCGGTTCGTTTCTATTTTCCCCTTCTTCGCAATGCCATGCTGATGGTTTCGCCAAGCTGTCACCATGGCCATGAGCTCAGAACAATGGTGGCAGCTACAAGATGGAATATAGTGGGTGCAAGCCAATTCTGCCGGCATCCTCTAAGTAATTACTTCACCTCAAACACCACACTTATCCAGTCTTATCATGTCTTATCCACCTTCTCCTTCCCGGTACTTGGAAGTTTTGTTTGGCAAGGGAAACTTTCATGGCATGATGGGGCCGGATGACGCGGACTTGCAACGGAGTGGACACTAAGCAGCCAGCGATCGCTCGGCTCTTGCTGAGGCTCCAAATGCAATGGCCGCGATGGTTACTCAGCCGCACTCAAAACATGTGAGCAGCGCAAACTCGGTTGTCTCGCTCCTCTGGGATAGTCATACACAGCAAAACAATTTTGAGTGCTTCACAATGCTTCTCATAAGACGCATACTGTGAGGTCATACTACATTCACACATACATATTATATCATACAATGTCATATTATATCATATTATGTCATATTATATCATATTATATCTTATTATATATATCATATATTATATCATATTAATTATATTATATTATATCATATAATAATAACATTAAATATATTAATTTGCATATATTTACTTAGTTTCTAGATGTTTCTAGAATGGATTGTACAGGTACTGGTGTAAAACTTCAACTCTTCGAATTCCTACGGTGGGATGACCATCTCCCAGACCAACCCCTTTGCCCGTTGAGGCCAAGACAGAGGAGGCGTATCTCGCTTGAAAAAAACTGCAACATGGGGAAGTGAGAAATGTTGTCACAAGGAAGTCACCCCATGGAAGATGGAGGGATAAGAGATGATAAGAGCGTTGTGTTTCAAACACACAGTATGAAAATCTGAAAGGGGTTGATGTCGGCAAGTTGGTAGCCGACTCCTTGGAGAATGTATCGTGAAGCTTCCACCATCGGAATCCTTAAGGCAGAGATATCCAACACCAGGGATTATTTACGACAAGGCAGGGATTCCGCAGATTCTGCAGGCAGTCTCTAGCCAATCCCGTTCCATTCTTAAGGTTTTCAAAAGAAGCCATGTGTTCTAGAACATTCTTAAGGTGTTCATTTCATTTTTATTTCATTTTGTTTCTAGACTTTGCATGGTCCTGATCCACTACCAGCCTCGACATGTTCATGTCGTTCATGTCACCAGGAGTCCAACCTTTACTTGAAGGATCCGTCCTACTGGAACTACTGGGCGGCTTGGCTGGAGAATTGCGGGAACACCATGGGGAAAGCCATGAGGAATGCCAGCTTGATGCGAGCCAAATGTCCCAAATGTGCTGAATGTGCGGTGCTGCGGAATGTTGTGATCAGGATCGGCCAACAAAGCCTGGATATCCTGCAGATGTATCTTGGCAAGGTTCAAGAACCTGAACATGTGGGCATGTCCAGCAGATTGTGGAAAATGGATCCCTGTTTCATCCGTTTCAATTTCCCTGTTAAATACTTTAATATTAATTCGACCCACATGAGTGGATGAAACTGGCAATACTGGGACAAGTGCATGTTGAAAGGATTGCAGAGAACTCTTGATGAGTGTAAGTAGCTCACTAGCCATGGCTGGCTTTTCAGTTCGTTTACAGTAAACGGTCAGAGCTCGCCTCCCAGCCCAAAGGACGGCAATGGCTTCCGAGGACCAGGTGCAGAGCTATGTGACATCACCCCCAGCTGTTTGGTGGGAACAGCGTACCTTGCCGTGAAACTTCAAGCAGTGCGCAGCCCATCGAGGCAGGTCTCAAAGGCATAGGAGCTGCAACGTCTCCCAGGCCGATTGTGGAGACAGAAATGGAAGCAGCTTGGAACAGGAGATGAAGGAGAAGCAGCACGGTTGCAAGATGTTGCAAGCAGCTTTTGTGGTCACGAGCCCAATTTTGGTCCGTGTATTTTCTGGCAGGTATCACAACAATGGAAAAAGACTTCAAAAGTACTCAAAAGGAATCCACAACAAATGAAACAACGCAAAGCAGATGCTGTGAGTAGCAAGGCCATCTTTCCGTACAGTGGTCAACCTCCACCTGGCTGGAAGCTGGGCAACGGAATGGCTTTTTGACGGTTAAACCATCATGGTAAATCAGTGTAAACGTGCAGGATCGTGCAGGTATTGCTCATGATATGCATAGCGTGGTTTGTCAATCCATGGTTTACTAATGTTTACTATTTATTTACCATGGTTTAACATTGATCCACCATATCCACCATTGATTTATCATGGTTTACCATTGAATTGATCAGTTCTCTGCGGCTTCAAAATGCTACAAGGAATGGGCGTTGTGTGAAGGAGCCTGGCCTCTTGAAGGCAGACTGGGGACGACCTAAGCTATGGTGGGAATGGTTGGAAGGACCGCAACTCGCTCTGCAATTTGCTGGCGAAATGCTGCGCACGCCATATGCCATAGGTCACATATAGCCTGGTGTGAGATTTTCGATGTGCAGTCTGTTTTCTTGCTGAGTTTCGGGTACAAGGCAAGATCCTTTGGACTGGAAGAGTGGTCTGGCTTCTGCTGTAAAATCAGCTGCTGGAGATTTTCTGGGCCAATTCTGGGACGATGAAAAGCGACTCGGCCCAGGACAATGTGGAAAAAAGTGGAGCCAATCATGCTGAACGGACTTTACAACAATTCATCGCTTTGACGGCTACGGTTCTGAACGGAAGACAAGACTTGCCATCTCTTAAACATAATTAAAAGATGTTTAAACTGTTAAAAGACTTTCTGGGTTGAACGCCATCTTCAGGTGTACGCTCCCTATCAAGCTCAGCTCTCCTGTTTCCAAATACTGGGCAGAAGATGGGCAAGCAGGTCACCAGGATGCATGTGAACCTTTCAGCCTGCGTCCAACCTGGATGAGCCTACCTGGCCTACCTTAGAATCCTTGAGAGGTTTGTTTGAGGTGAATCTTCCATCTTCCATCTTGTGCGCCACCCAAGAACAGATGCAATTCGAGTCGCCATGGTTGTCCTTTCCACAAAGGCTTCGACTTGGAGCAAACAGGGGCACCATGGCCGAGAAGAGGTACCTACCGCAGATGCTCGATCAATTTTGTTTTTTGATGCCAGTATTCAGGCGGCCAACCTATGACCCGCTTTACTTGTTTGTTTCGAATCATTTCCGGCCAGGTCTTGACTAAATTTCACCTCCTTGCCTTGGATTTGGGAGAGTTGGTGCATGAATGGTTCGCAAGCTGAATACGTCCGAGGAAACAAAGCTGATCAGAAGGTCTATGCAGACTGGGACCAGGAGAAGTGGTTGGCAGAGCACACCTTGCGGCGTTCCACCCAGAAAGGCCTTCATGTGCATTGTGCATACGCATGTTGTGTTGACTTCACATTGTTTCTATTTCATCTTGGATAATCTGGCTGTAGTCTTTGGCATGAGAGAGAGAGAGAGAGAGAGAGATGGTAAATCCCCCAAAACACAACAGCAAAGCCAGCCTTTTGTGCGTCCTGTTATGATTTGTGTCTTCATGCTGTGAAATGAACTTGCACAAAGATGTTCTCAGCCCACATTCACAACAATCGCAGCAAAGCAGCTGGGCAAGTGCAAAACCTGAGCTATAGCCAAGTTGCCCAAGCAAGCCATTTCCCAGTTTCATGATCGTATGCCCTGCGCAGTTCAGTTTGATCTATGTCTATGACCCCGTTCTACAATTGTTCTACCACGGTTTGCACCCTTTATTCGTTTTGATACGGTAGTCCCAAACAGGGACCAAGCAGCCAGAGGAGACAACTCGTGCCAGTGTTCCCGCACCCAAAGAACATTCCTCGAAGACTTAGCGGGAATACACCATCTCACAACACCTCACAACTCCTCTACAACTAAATTTCCAGGTCCCCCGAACCAGAGTGATATAGAGTGATACTATACGCTTTTCCCCCAGTGGCTTACTTGTGAATGTTTCTGGTATTTCAATGTATTTATTAATTGTATTATTATTATTTGTATGTAATCAGTCATTCACCACCATTCATCAATATCAAAAAAAACATCTGCTGCTAGGCTTCCCAAGGGCATTGACGCCTCGTGGCCTGGAGAATGCAACTCCTCGCTTCGAGGACAGGCCAGGTATGTCGCAGATACAGCAGCATTCAACGGCCCTGCTGGTTGATATGATTCGTTTGAGGGTTATGATATGATGGGTTGTGATGGGTTATGATGGGTTATGATGGGTTATGATGGGTTATGATGGGTTATGATGGGTTATGATGGGTTATGATGGGTTATGATGGGTTATGTAAGTTATGAACCTACCAACCTACCCTTTGTATATTGGAGATATATTGGGGATGATTGCATATCAGAATCCATTCATGAGGAAACTTTTTTTTGTGAACCGTACAAGTGGAGAATGAAGCAGTGATGAGCAGGTTTGGAGAAGATGAGCCAGCTACACTGGACCCACATTTACCTCGACCTGCAAGCTCCCTGGAGGGCAGAAAGGTCCATCATGCATCAATTCTTCCTTTTTTATTTCTTACCATTTGCATCCATTTGCATCCATTTGCATCCATTTGCCGGGTTTCTTGACTTTTCTTGACTTTTCTTGCAAGGTTTGCTTTGATCTTTGCGCCAAGATTGATGGACTTCACAACAGCCAGGGCAGGGTTGATCCTGATTCTTTCCTGCCACCAGGTTTGCCCGACCTTCGGCAGTATCCAGCTTCACAGCAGGAGGCTATGATGAAAGATGCGCGGATGGAGGTCCTCAAAGCTGTGCTGTGCTGAGTGGTTGTCCAGTCCAAAGATCTACCTTTGCTGGCAGATGCTGGCAATGTTCTTTCTTTGTCCTGGAGAAAATGTGCGAATCTGTCGTGTTTTTAAGCTGCCTTTGTTGAGTGGGTGCCAGTCATTCGATGGAAATGTCGACGCTCTTGGCCTGGCGAGCATGGGCACAGCTCCCTGGATGCAGGTCCGTTCCACGATGGAATTGGTGTGTTTCAATGCGCTGAAACGACCAACGGTGACCAACATCAACCACCCAGATGATCCGTGAGTTTTTTGGATCTTTTTGCTAGTTTCTGCTATGATAGATGTTGTTGATGGTGAATTGACCAGCAACTCCGGGTTTCACAGAACTGATGATCACTTCACAGGATCTGCAGTTCACAAGAAAAGTTGAGGCGTTGATTATGTTGGTGGACACTAGTACAATAAACATCAATAAAATATGTAGGATCAAATAGAATAAAGCTCAAACCCTGAGGGATTCGCATGAACATATCCTGGATCCGAAGATATCCGAAGCTTGATTTCCAGCTTCACTCAGCTGGTGCAAGTTTTGACCCAGGAAATGCTTGGCATGGATCTGCTGGACATGATACTCGGCTGTAGAATACAGCTGGAGGACATGCTCAGTTTGGTGTGGTGACAACAGCAAGGCGCTTCTTCTTGCCTGAAAACAACCAGAATCAACATGATTCAACTATTTACAAGACAATATTACTGCATGATTTTTTTTTGCAAGGACTCCTTGATGTTCAGAGCCTTTCTAAACCTTGTAACAGGTTTTCAGCTGCTAGCTTGTATGATTACCTGAGGAATGAATGTACTGGTTCTAGTGAAAATAGTCCATGACTGGCTCAATGTTTACTGTAGTATCTGTAGTTTTTACCATGCCTTGTTCATCTAAGTTCCCCAGATTTTGATACCACCGAGGAAAGCATACAAGAGGCTTCTGCAGGCTGAGCCGGAATGGGTGGACAAATTCATGCAAGGCCAGGAACGGATGCTGGATTTGGCACAACTGTTGCGGTTTGCTTTGTTTTTATAGGTGATATTAGGTGATTGAACTGAACCATATTGAACCCGATGCAATCTTTTGTTTCACTATGATTCACTTTCAGATCTTGTAAAGGTCCATCCCCCAGCTTGCGGCTTCTTCATTGACCTCGTTCGGCAGAAAGGTAAAGTAAGCCAAGAGCAGCATCCTGTGGCATACGGCGTTGATGAGCCTTGTCCTACACGGCCCTTCCCGTAGACTGGAAGAGAACGTTTGATGAGGGACGATGATCGATAAAATTTGCACATCCTGAGGAGAAGACCTTCGAACTCCTGAAAGAACCGAAGCATCCACTGATCCATCCTACTCCACCTCCCTGGTTCCATGACGGCACCCAGACATGGCTTGAGAGGATTCCCAAACCGGCTAGCATAGATGGCAGCCATGACCTTGACCAGGAATGCAGCCAATGTGCTGAAAGAATTTCCGACCTTTGCCAGCACCTGAGAAAGAGTTCAACAATTCTGAGTTGTGACAGTTGTGACTTTGGGGATTCTCATGGGCTGCCGAGAACAACATCATGCATATCCCGCAGGAACAAGTGTGGAAGGGAAGGATGAAGCGAGCCCAACCCTGAGATGATCTGAGATGATGACCACAACCAACTGCCTTGGATATGCTTGGATGAGAGATTGGATTCTTCCATATATCTATGTCACAATAGAATCTATATAATTATAAATATATGATTATATGTGAATATGAATATATGTATACATATATAATATAGACAGCAGATAGATTATAACATATTATAGCATGTATAACTATTCCATAGTTTGCCCATTTCCACAGAAATTCTGGCTTCGTTTGGTTCGTCTCCAAGGCACTTGATGCAGCAGCCAACATGAGCCGCTTCTCAGGCAGCGCGGCCAGAGAGGCGCAAGATGAGTTGGACCATACATGGCCAGCGCCTTAGTCGTGGCAAGTTGCATAATTAATCCTAATAGATCATGATGTTATAATGATGTTATCATGATGATATCAGTATGTCATGTATAGTCATTACTATCTACATCTGTAACAAAAAATATACTTAAGAATTAGATAAATTGCATTTAATAGTTGATATACACAACTAGATAGAGATTGGCGCTTGCTGCGCCGGGTAAACTTGGTAACTGAGGCAACAACTCAGCAAGAAGCCAGACAACTCCGCAAGAGGTCTCATCCAGCGTGCAGAGGCAGAAGCCGAAGCAGAGAGAGGTGCGCTGTTTTGCGGAAACTTTGGGCAACTGCTTCGGCAACGGGCCTTCCATTTCTGCACAGCTTCACCATTGACCATATTTTGTATCTTCAAACATCCCTGTCCCTGCAAGAGACCAACAGATTCAGGCAAATGAGTATATACTAGGATATACTGTAATTAATCACGTATGACCTGGACCTTTCTTGGAGCAATGCTGACTTCTGTCACTGTTCTTGAAGGAGCTGAGCCTCCAGTGGTGACAGCCAATCAGGAGTCGGAGGCGATGTTTGGCATCCGCAAAGCCACTGGACACACTTGTTTCCAGTTTTCTGTTGCAGCCTTGGAGGTCCGCATGAATGCCATGTCAACTGCCAATGCTGCTGACGTCTCGCGAGTGGCAGACACTCAGTGTTGAATTATGCTCCCTTTACGTGAAGTGGCGAAACATGTTGAGTGAATTTGTTGCAACTCTGCAGCATCCAGGGGTTAAGTGATGTTAAGTGGCTCTAGTTCGATGTAAAACCTGTGAACCATGCCTGTGGCCTTGTGAGCTTGTGGGCTTGGGGTTTGGTGGCTTCAAGGGAACGTAGAATGACCACTTGTTGGGTGACAACTGGTGATATTTCTTGGTAGATCTTGGTAGGACTCGTAGGACTCAGATTGCATTCCTGAGATGCCTTGCCAAGCGCATCTCAGGAGGATCCTTTGGAGCGTGTTGCGGCGCGGGGCACTGGTCTAACGATCTTTGGCAAAAAGCAGATGTTTTCATTTAATGCTACTTAAATATATGTAGTTGCATATGATATGTATCATATATGTTAAATATATAGAGGATTTCTATTTTGTTCATGTTATTGATGCACCTTTCCTTGGATGTCTTCTAGATCTGATTATCTTTTCACAGCAGGGTTTCAACAGTTGCTTGACAAGAAAGCTGGCAATTCCAAAGGAAGGGCGCGGACGCGACGCTCCCGGATGCAGAGAAGATGGACTTTCAGGACATTTTGTTTTTTTGGGTCCATCGTTTGGGTCGTTTTAACACTCGACTCCAAGCGGAAACCTGTATTTTCTACTATCATCCTGATGGCCATCATCATGTTCATCGTCAATGCTTATTGTTTTCATCATCAGATATCATCTTCATCTAAAGAAAACAATGCAAACCCGTGGCAAATGATCTGAATTAACTATGGGTGAGCTGACCATTATATCGCTTAACTTGCTTCCCCACTGTAGGACAGCAGCAGCTCATCACAGAGAGGCTGGGTTCACCAATGCCACTCATCATACTCATCATACGATTTGAATCTTGAGACCTCTTAGCTCATTGGAATGCCAACATTCTTTAGGGTATAGGGACTATCATTGGAATCCATATCATTGTAATACCATTGGAATCCATTTTATTTGCATACCTCCGCACATTCCAGTCTGAAGCATTTGACGAAAGGTGCGACAAACGCCCAACAAACCTCCCAGAGATCGGTGCCTTGCACGCAACTGACGGCAATGGCATGCAATGGTGCTCAGTTTGTCAGCTGAGGTTAGTTCTTCCAGCCAGAGTCAGGTGAGCTCACGTGCGTTGTGGCGTACCATTGTGTGCTACCTGACACTTTAAGTATTCATAAAATATACGTATATATATAATATTACGTATATTATATAGTTATGTGAATAATTTATTTAGCCCAAAGTTGGAATGATTTTGAAGTTCTGTGCATTCCTGCATTTCTGAAGTGTGGCTTTGTGGGTATTTGTGGGTCATGGATTTCAGCCGTGCTGATACACATCCAGCCCCGTAGGACGCCTACGCCTCCATCTCTGGGACCTCCAAAGTGGACCCTGTTGCCGATCCACTCGAGTCATCTCTACCAGCAACTGCGGCCTGATTGGTGGGCCATGGTGGGACATGGTGGGACATGGTAAGCCATGGATATGGCGGGATCTGAATTGGGCTGGGCAAATCGCTGTTCATCTCATTTGTTGTCATGGTCGCTGCCACATTGACCTCAGAGGCAGAGCTCGTTTTTTGGACGTGCTTCAGTCGACAAGGATGGATGCTGCCTCCAGGCAGACTCAGTGCTTTGGCCAATTTGTGGCATCCTGACTTCTTGATACCTTTCAACTCTGCAGTATCGAGTGCGAACTCAATTGGAGTGATTTGGTATAGCACAGCATGCTTGCTGGGAGAGAAAACAGACTCGGCTGAGGTTCCTTTCTGTAGTTGACGCTTCTCCGTCTCAGATTCTTGCATTCAGCATTTCAACGCTGCCAGAGACATCGAGAGGGTCGAGAAATGATTTGCCATTCAGCATTTTTCAATCCAACGTATTTGTGCAACAAAGTCTTGCCAAGCGAACGTTTCACTGCGTTTGAGCAGTGTGCCCTGCGACGGCTGGCTGAATTGAATGCCCAGTCCATCCAAGGGGAGTCAATGTGATTTGCAAATTGATGAAAAGATGCCTTTCCAACCAACCGCATGAGTTGAAATGAATGTATATATATATAATATAATATAAAATATATATAACTGTATATGTGTATATATATATACACATATTATATCATTTATATCCCAGTAATATCCCTTTATAACCCCATCAATATTCCATCATATCACATGGTTTTGAGTGCAGCAAACTTCGTGCCTTGCAATCTGGAACTTTCAAGGCCTGCAAGGAAACATCGGCCCACCGCAGCAGAGCCTGCAGCCAAGACAAGATCATCTGGAACCGTTTGGAACCACACAAGATGCAAAGCACTGCATTTGCATGATTTTGATTCATTTTGCATTTGCACAGTGAACCTGACACTTGGTTTGAAGGTTTCTTTGTGGCACGACTAAATCTAGATCGATACGTATTCCAACATGGCTTGGGCTGCGACCAGTTTGTGTGTAGTCCGTGTGTATTGAAGGATAGAGTAGCAAGTAGGGCGTCAGTTTACCAGTGTGCTGTATGATATACTTATATAAAGGGGTTGCTTGCTGAAATGGTTGGACCATCAGAGAAGCATGTGTATTGCATATATTACATATACAATCATACATAATATATATATATTATTATCACGACAAATTCACTACATTCACTACATATTATGAATCCATACAGTCCATACACGTCATGTTCGCTCTCCCTGCTGCTTGGTTGGCTCAGCCAGATCAGAAAGGTTCCGACACTTGAACCAGTTGAACCCTCTCTTGTTGACGACAGATCTGCATAGGCACCCTCCTGCAAGGCGGACATCCTGAAACGAAGAGCGCTGAAAGAAGCGATTCCTCGAGTGTTCAGTGCAACCTGCTTCAACCTCTGAGGCTCTCAGGGCAGAATCCATGCTTCGACTTTATCTGCATCCTAACGAGGACTGTTTATTTATTTGGTTCATTTGGGACACAAAGTTATAGCTGCTGGAGAAGGTAGCACCGGAATGTCGCAGCTTCTATGAAACTTGCCTGTTCTTTGCACAGTGCATTGGCCAAGACGTATCTATTCGTATCTAATCCACATGCCTTTGACCGCCTCAATTCCAAACTGGATTGGTGACGCTTCAATCTTTGCAGTATGGACTGAAGGACTGGTAGTGAAAAAATGTGAAAAGATGTGAAAAGGACATGCCAAGCGGCATTCGAGCATTGCGAGAGCATTGTGCTCAGTTCTTGCCTCAGCAATTTTTCTTTGCTAGAAACTAGGTGAATGATGCAGAGGATGTTTTCTCAGAAAATGCATAGAGATGTATAGAGACTCTATAGAGATATGAGGACCATCTCGTGACCACATCCGAAAATTGCATTCAAGGCTAAGTCGGACTCGCACACACCAGAGTTCGCCCGAAGTCCTTCATAAAGCCAATGTGACTCTAGCACGTTGGATGCGCGAGAAAACGTCGAGCACTTTCCTTACTGATTTCGCCTTTGAATTGCCCTTCTGCAATCTTTGCATCGAATCTGAGATGCAGATTGGAGGCTTCTGTAGCAGTGATAAGTGAAGGGATATGAAGGGAATTGTAGGGATATTAGCGATCATTTCTTCCACCCTCACACTTGGACTTGAGCAGCTTCTGTTTCTTTCCTGTGCGAAACTGTTTCTCGTTTTGACGACGAGACTCTGAGATGTGAAGACTTCAGATTGTATTGAGCTGTGTGGCTCAAAAAGAACATGCCTCCCTTGACGGTGGAGTTCATCAAGCATGCCACTGGCGAGTTTGATGAGGTTCTACGGGCCATTCTATGGGCACATCTTCATTGCGATGCCACTTGCGTGTCTAGCATTTTCTAGCATCGTTGGGTATTTCCGATTGTCCAACACCTCCAGATTCTCCAGGAGAGTGTCTTTCAAGCAATCCTGAGCAATCGCTGCTGGGCGCGAAGACTTTGCATGTCATTGCGTCGAATCAGTTCATGGGATTATAATGGATTATACTCTATGTACATTGGAAATGTCTTTCTTTATATATTGTTGTACACATGATTTTTGATGTGTATTCCATTGTATTCCTGCATATAGCCTTTGGATTCTGGATGCCTTTTGTTTCAGTTGTTTTACTGCAAACCCGAAAGGATCCGAAAGGCAAAGTAAGTCTTGTGCACTCCGAGCTCGGTTTAGCATTCATACAGCTGTCCTATCTGTCCTCCTTACGTAGTTTCGTTTGCCGCAAGCGGCGCTCTCGAGGGTCACTTTGGATTCGCCGTTTGACATAGCTGTGAACAGGGAATCAACTCCATGACCTTGAAGACCTTATAGAAGATATTTCACATTATTTCACAAGGGTACATGTCCCTTGGGCGTGTATTGCACAGCCTGATTGAGTTTTATCTAATTTAGCCATTCAACCCATGCAAGGTCGATGTGGAGAGTGTCGTCTGACACATGTTTTGATCGATCCAGCCTAGGTTCCATCACCAGAATAGAGGAGTTGAACAAATGTATTGGACTCAGCGTTCAGATAGTCAGATGTCAGATTAGAATACAATGATTTTGATTGACTTTGCGGTTTTTCATGGGCTTCATGCTTAGGCTGCAACTTGCGATGGCTGGATCTCTCGAAGAACCAAATCGTGCGCAAGATCCCCAGGCTTAAACAGGTAATAACAGGTATAGCGCCCGTACTTGTGGAGATGATGTCGGATGCGAAATCAATAGTGCCTCTTCGAAGCTTTCACAAGGCATGGAGAATTTGGATGGCTTGAGCCAGCTTGTTTCAGTGTCTTGGCAGGGTCGAAGTAATTTTAATCCTTGAAATTTCAAACATTTTCAAGCTAAGCAGCTAGGTCCTGAAATCATCACAGCCAAGACTTCAAGACTGTGACTTTTACAGAGCATCAACCAGCGATTGTTGAATCCCCACGGACCCATGGATTCCTTTCAACATCTTTCAACATCTTTCAACATTGTATTAAACATCACTAAACATCTTTCATATCTTTTCATGAAGATTCTCAAACGGAATTTGCGAACGCAAGGTAGATCTGTCCTCCAACAAGATTGCGAAGGCCTTCTGATAAACTTCAATTCAGCTCATAGAGTTTACTTGTGACATAATGTTCTCAGAACCCGATAAAGAAACGTCAGAATCCTCGAACTCCTGAAAGGTCAATGATCTTAGTGGAGCACCCAAGCTGGAGCGGCTCATGCTGAAGGCAAATCCGATCTCAAAGCTACAAGACCTGGAAGGCTCTCTGGATTTGGTGTTGATTTGCGAAGCATCAGCAATCATCAGCATGTGTCAGAACGGTGCAGTAGTTTGCAGGCTCATGATTTGTATCAATGATATTTATAGATAGGCATAGCCATGTAATATATATAATAATATAATGTAATATATTACATTATATTAAATTAAATTATATTAAATTAAATTATATTATATTATATTAAATATATATATACACACATACAACTTTTAGATGTTGGTAGTGCTGATGTTTTGGAGGTCTGAAATCCGCACGTTCGCTGCGGCACCTTGCCTTCCAGAATGTGGAGCGGGCTGTACCAGCAGCCCTGTACAGTGTGTGCATCAAGGTTGAATTTATGCATTGACATCATAAAACTTGATACATGATAGATGAATTGATAGATGAATTGATAGATGAATTGATAGATGAATTGATACATAGATTGATAAATGATTTGATCAATGAATTTCCATAATTTCCCATTTCTATTTGTTTGTGCCCCTCTTGGAGGACAACTCCGAGTCATGTCCGGTGTGCTCGTTGCCTGAGTTTCCAACTCAGCCCATCCCCGTATCCTAAAATGGGGGGGGTACCCCAATAGCTGGATGGTTTATAATGGAAATTCCTAAAATGGATGAATTGGGGGGTACCACCATTTAGGGAAAAACATTATAAATTATAAGTGCCTATTTTTTTTCGGACATCATCACTTTGCAATCCTTCTAGAAGGCGATCGCGCAATCTGATCCATATGGAAGCTCCTGAGGTATCAGCGATTGGTGAGACAGCACTGCCCAAAGCTGGTGGCCCTGGACAGCAAGCGCAGTCGACTTCCAGACTTGGATCGTGAGGCGGGAACTGAACAGAAATGACAACAGAAATGATACTTGGCCGTTGCAAACCTGACATGGCAGAAATGTTGAGGGAAGATGTAGGATGATGGAAGGATATGGAAGGATATGGAAGGATATGGAAGGATATGGAAGGATATGGAAGGATATGGAAGGATATAGTTCCAAGATGTTCCAAGTTGGACTTGGCCTGACAGATCCAGCGGCTGGACGAGCAGAATGCTGTAGCTGTACCAGATCCGCAGCTGAGATCTCGGAGCGCTATGACATGTCTTGAGACATTTCTGCAACTATATGTAGTTGTTACATGTTGTTGCATAGCAGATCTTTGATTTGTGTTCCACTTGAAACATGACTGTAAATGCTGATAAAAAACAGTCTTGTGGAAACTGTGATTCAAAGGCCATGGTTTTCGCCAGAAGACCTAGACTTGGGAGATCTTCAGACTCCTGAGGCACTGGAGAGGGATGTGCTTGTGGTCTAATCGCTTTCTCAAAATCCATCAAAGTCCCCGATTGTGTTTTATATGTTTTATCATTTTGAATATCTGAACCAGGTCTTCCCCTGCAGCGTCCATGCACTAAATATGGATGGCCTGCCATGGAAAAGTACACCTTCACCAGGCGCTAGAAGAAGCGCTGAAAGACCGTGTGAGTGAATTTGAGGTGTGGCTCCTTTTTCGGTGGAAAGACTTCATGCGGCATCCCACAAGCGCAGCATTGAGCTGTGTTGTGAATTCTCGGGAGGCCGCAATGGCTGAATGCAAGGCCGTCTTTAGAGAGGCTGGACTGGATCAGGCCTAGAGACATCTAGAGACCCAAAAAAAATCTGCTGCATCCTTTGGCCTCAGGCAGAAGAGCTGCTTCAACTACAGGAAGCTAGCTGAGGCACCAACTTCTGCCAAGTTCTGGCAACTGACAAATTCAACATGAGCTTCACATGATTTCACACCTTGGCCTTTGTAAGACCCAAGGTGCTACAAGCGCTCCAGCGCCGCGGAAAAGTGCACAAAAACTCTGAACACATTTTATTTGCGACAGTTTCCATGCTGCACCACCGGGAAGCCAATGGCCATGGTCTTGTGTGAATGCAGCTGTGCTCAGTTTCTGCTTTGCTCAACCTCAAGTTCTGCATTGAACAAGCAAGGGAGATCCTCTGCCAATCTCATCCCGCAGACCAGATCTCTACGATTGCGCTTTTAGCGCTTAGGGTAGCTTACTGAGGGCTTACTGATTGACATCATTTGACGTCTATTGCAACATTTCAAGGTTTGAGCATTGCACATGATTCCGAGTCATGGAAATCCGGTCATCTCGGTCAATCCCGGTCCTTAGCTCTTCCAGATTCGCCCAAGACCTGCACTTCGGATGGCATGGGCCTGGCTGCTGTGAATGCCTCCCGTGCACTCCTGAGAGAGACTTGTCCACCAATGTTGTGAAATAAATTAGTACATATTACTATATTACATCATATTACTATATTGTATATATATATATACATAATATACATATATAGATTAAATATGATTAAATATCATGCACAATATTTCATGATATATCTAATCCAAGCCTACAAAGATAAGAACTGATATATTCAGTGCTGAAGCGTGCTTAATACCCTTCTTAGTGCTCAGAAATGCTTGCACTCTGCTTCCCTGCCAAGGCTTTCAGCTTTGGTCCGCTTGCAAAGGACTCCCTGGCCTGTCGCGTTTCCACTGTGCACAATTTCTGGAAGTTTAATCTCAGATCAGAAAAGAACTCCTTTTCTGTGACATTCTACGGCCATCAGTAGATCCATAGAGTCTTTGAACATCTTTGAATCGTGAAAAGCCTTAGAGGCGAAAATACCAGTTCAAAGTGCTTGTGTGCCCAGGATGAGCGGAACCTAAGACCGCAGTCTGCAGGGCGCCAGCAGCTTTCCTGACAATTGAGCGGCATTGGATTCTACTTGAATTTACTTGATCTGTGAAATATGTGAAATGAGGAATCATGTCAGTCATAGGAATCCAATTCACCAAGGTCAGTCTGGCAGCTGCGATGCAAGCTGGAACAGTGTCGACGTGAGGCTTGCTGGTGTGAGTGCAAGACGATATACCACTGCCTGACCATTTGCCACTGTTGAGTGCTACATCAGCAGATTGGTGATTAGGAGAAACATGGAGAAACAAACACAGTTTGTCTACGTGTTCTCATCATTGGCAAGACTATGCAGTGTCTTTACATTGTTACATGTTTGCATTCAGTCTTCTTTACCAGTAGTACTGCACGAGGCTGTGGCGGAAGTTTCAAACATAGGAAACCTATAGGAGAGGTTGGTTGTTGTAAATCACGGATGGCAGAGCGAATCCACTGATGGACCGAAAGGTGGTTGGAGCTGTGTGTTTTGGAGTGGTTGCAATGGTTGCAGTGGTCACCTCACCACAACTGCTGGATGTAGTGTGGTGTAATTAGTGCAGTTGTAGTTCTAGTTGTAGTGTAGTGGAGTTGTAGTTGTAATGTAGTGTAATTAGTGTAGTGTAGTTGCAGTTGTAGTTGTGGTGTGGTGTACAGTAATTAGTGCAGTTGTAGTTCTATTGTAGTGTAGTGGAGTTGGAGTTGTAATGTAGTGTCATTAGTGGAGCGTAGTTGCAGTTGTAGCTGTGGTGTGGTGTAATTAGTGCAGTTGTAGTTCTAGTTGTAGTGTGGTGTAGTGGAGTTGTAAGTGTAATGTAGTGTATTTAGTGTAGTGTAGTTGCAGTTGTAGTTGTGGTGTGGTGTAATTAGCGCAGTTGTAGTTCTAGTTTTAGCGTAGTGGAGTTGTAGTTGTAATGTAGTGTAATTAGTGTAGTGTAGTTGCAGTTGTAGCTGTGGTGTGGTGTAATTAGTGCAGTTGTAGTTCTAGTTGTAGTGTAGTGTGGTCGAGTTGTGGTTGTAATGTAGTGTAATTAGTGTAGTGTAGTTGCAGTTGTAGTTGTGGTGTGGTGTAATTAGTGCAGTTGTAGTTCTAGTTGTAGTGTAGTGGAGTTGTCAAAGGAAGTTTAGGGGGAGAAACTTCCGTGTTACGGACTTTTAGAATGTCAAAGAAAGAGTTAGTCAAAGAAACAGTTAGTCAAAGAAAGAGTTAGTCAAAGAAAGAGTTAGTCAAAGAAACAGTTAGTCAGGGAAAGAGTTAGTCAAAGAAAGAGTTAGTCAAAGAAAG
>Ga0126342_10002431_pt1 | contig 29041 bp, 32 predicted proteins | sample Cyp1metagenome_FD_92528 | JGI IMG/M metagenome (GOLD analysis project Ga0126342, IMG submission 92528) | Coral microbial communities from Lord Howe Island, Old Settlement Bay, Australia - Cyphastrea 1 metagenome | ecosystem: Host-associated > Invertebrates > Cnidaria > Coral ... | reverse complement strand
GAATGAAATGAATGAATGAATGAATGAATGAATGAAATGAATGAATGAAATGAATGAATGAAATGAATGAATGAAATGAATGAATGAATGAAATGAATGAATGAATGAATGAATGAATGAATGAATGTAAATGTATGTACGTATGTATGTATGTATGTATGCTTGTAATGTATGTAATGTGTGTGGTGTATGTATGTAATGTAGGAACGGAACGGAACGTCATGTAATGAAATGTGTTGTATGTTTTTGTTTTGTATGTAATGTATGTTACGCATGTAAAGTATGTAATGTATGTAATGCATGTAATGTATGTAATGTAATGTATTGTATTGTATTGTATTGTGTTGTAACGTAATGTAATGTAATGTAATGTAGTGTAGTGTAGTGTAGTGTATGCATGTATGTATGTATGTATGTACGTGTGTGTGTATGTATGTCTGTCTGTTTGTCTGTCTGTACGTAGCGTATGTACTGTATGACTGTATGTATGTATGTATGTACGTACGTACGTACGTACGTATGTATGTATGTAATGTATGTATGTATTTTTCGGTATGTTTGTCATGTTTTGTTTTGTTCTGTTTGTTTAGTTTTGTATGTATGCCTATAATGTAATGTAATGGATTGGAATGTAGTGTAACGTAATGTCATGTGATTTAATGCATGTAATGTATAGTAATGTAATGTAATGTTATGTTGTGTAATGTAATGCAATGTAATGTAATGTAATGTAATATCATGAATTTGCAATGTAACGTAACGTAACGTAACGTAATGTAATGTCACGTAATGTAATGTAATGTAATGTAATGTATGTATGTATGTATGTGCTTCACTGTTTATATATTTGTATTTTCATATGAATACAGTCCGTTGTTTTCTTATTTGATGTTATTTGATGAATCTTCAACATCTATCCGTCCAACCATCCATCCATCTAAGAGTGTTTTACGGACCACACCCGAGCTCATCCGGGTGGGGTAGTGGCCCGCCTGTCCGCCTAGTGTTGCACCCAGGTATTGAACCCAAGTCTGACGCATGAGGGATGCGTCTTATCCACTAGGCCATACCAGCCATCTGTTTCATGTAAGTGCCAAAGCAAGTGCTGGCTGGTTCCGCATTTACTTTTGAAATTCCTGTCGAGGTATGGTGGTGGAGCCTTCTGTGCAGGGGAAGGGAATCGGTACTCGTGCATTGCAACTTGCACTGGCTGAGTCAGATGCCGCTGGACACCCAGTGCTGCTCAAGACCAATGAGGAACGGTCTCTTGTCATTTGTCATAATTTTTTGTAAGAACTGCTTTCCTCTGGTGTTTTAGCGGTGGATGGGTCGTGGCACAGTTTATAGGCATCAATAGTTGGGTTAATTTAGCCATATTAAGCCACCTGGCATATTCTTCGAATGGGCTAGGAAAATTTGGCTGGTGGTTTCAAAGGTTTGCTAATTGTCCATTCCTACTTGGAACGATGATGCCTAGTTGGCCCTAGATTTTTCACGAGGGTTGGGCACCCCACCCAGCAGCAACTGGCCATTTGTCGCCGAGGAATGTGACCTTCTACCAGAGGCTTGGTTTCGAGGTCATAGGCGAAGCAAAGCGAGAACTTGGAGGCACATACTGTGCATTGCAAACATGCAGCATGCAGATAGCTGATGATAGCGTACATTATGGAGCGTGTGTTTTGTGATGTGTAGGGCCCACCGTCATCCCTTCTTTATCTTTCATTCAGCTTTGTCATGCTTTGTCTTACCAGTAGGATGGAAATATTTCGGGATGCTTTCTTTTCGCAGCCGGGTAGGCGACCCCTACTTGGTTTGGGTCATGGTGCGGCATCCAAAGTCTCCCCCTGGCTGAGTGGAAAAGATGGTGGAAAAGATGGCGTGGAGATGCGGGGAGTGGGAGGGTTTGAGAAGAAAACAATGACTGGAATCAACAATACCATTTTCTCAGCGGCTGGTGTTGTTTCATGTAGTTTAAACTCTTTGCTGTTCAGCTGTGGTTTCTTTACTGTCAAGCAACTCGCCTATACTGCCGGTGGTGGAGTGTTGGAGCTGGGTTAGTCGGTTCTGCATCCATTGTTTAGACTTATTTTTGCTACAGACAGGGTAATCTGCGGCTGTCCGGTCAAGACAGGTCCTGGCTTTCGGTGCTAAATCATGCTTTCTTTGAGAATCTTGGAGAGGAATGTGCAAAATGTTTTCTGAACACAATCCCTGCAAGGATATCCTTAGATGCTTGAATGTCATGTGTCGGCAACGGATCCCATAGGGATTCCTTGGAAGCAAGACCAGGGTTTTCAGATGCTCTCAAGATAAGAAGTGCACTAAGGGCCTCAGCCTTCAGCTGAAAGTTCAGTCTATCAGTCTCACCAATGCTTCGGGGAAGGAAAATACCATTAACCCACACGCCTAGTCAAAGAAAAGAGTTGGCCTCCTCTGGCTTGAACCCTGAACGAGAAACTTGGGTTAGCGCCTGGCGCAGGTATTTCGCCTGAATTAGCCCAAAAGCTCCACCTGCTCATCACCCACGAAATTGCTTTGCAAGCAAACATTGCATCCCATTCCTTTTTGAATTTTGGCTTCAGACAGTAGCCAGATCAAAACAGCAGGACAGCAAGCCTGCAACACCCCTTTGAGACACCAACCGCCATTCCTAAAATGTAAGCATATTGAATCTGTCACAGAAGCTATTTGCACCCCCTCTTCTTCGACTATCCCTCAAGTAGGTTTCTGATGGTTTTCAATGGTATTTGGACATAGCTTTGTTGCAAAAAAATGCAAGGTTTGATACAAAGAATGTGATTTTGCAGATCTGTCGGGATCCCATGTTTGGTTTACAATTGTATATACACATTCAGAATTGCCTCGATGGTTTTCAAGTTCAAGCACTCCAAGCAATTTCAGACTCGCATGCTGGAGCTCCATGCTTGTCCTCGCCCGAGTGTTGGATGTTGGATTGGTTGGAGCCGCGCGCAGAAGTCGCCAGGCGTTGCTAGCACTGTGCCGTGGCCGCTGGTGGCCAAAACTTTGGCCACTTGTGCTATTTTTCAGCTGTCATAGTTCACAAGGGGTCCATAAAAGATCACCAGCAAGACTCGACAATCAAGAAATGTGATAGGGAGCTTCCTAGTTTCACTACAGCCGGCAATAAGACAAAGATGAATGAGGCTGGTAAAGTGTTTCAGACTGACGGATCCATGGCATTCCATGGGCTATCTCTTTTAATATCCTTGGGTTGAGGCGGCTGGTAGCTGCGGATCGGTCGCCCTTGGCAAGCGAAGAAGAGCACCTTGTCGGATTTTGCATCCAAGGGTTATGGGAGATGTAACACCGAGGTTCCACCCGGAGGTTTTCAGCAACTACGATTCTTCAATATTCTTCAATCATCAATGATAATGCTAGAGCAGTCCCCAAAAGGATTTTTATACCGCATCATGATGTATCACTATTTTAGATTATCTTAGTAGGAATTGATCTTTCTATTTGTTTGGGGGCTACTCTAAATGAGATCATCAGCTTTTCGCGGTGCTGCTTTGTTTCCAGCTGACGGTCGATGAGGCCTGCAAGAGGTTGGCATGCCATTTGACACGACGACATGCCCGGGGCCATGAAACTGTGATCTATGAGTTCTTTAGCAACTTGGCCCTCCCGACACTTGAGGCGCAACTAGTTTCAGTTTCTGTAATCTATAAACGTTGCTTTCAGGAAGCACACTGGATGGAGAGGGAGCCGCACAACAGGTCTCCATTTTTGGTTGGTTAAGCTCCGTCTTTGTCGGATTATTGTGACATTGACCTCCTTGAGATGTTTGTCCACTCAATAGATAGTTTCCGGAGACCGTTTGCAGGAGACAATTATATATTTGGCTTCTAAAGCTTGTGGTTTCCGCCATAGATGTTGCCTGAAACACCGTTCCAGTCAAGAGGCTTTTGTTGAGTAAATCCCCCACTTCTGTGCCTTGGACCCACCTCTTTTTGTTCCCCAAGCAGTGTGTCCACACCGAAGGGTTCGTACGGTAAGAGTTAAGGCAAGTTAAGGCCAGTGATTGATCAGGGTGCTCACTCTGGGTTCCGGCTTTTTTCCTGTAAATTCTTGCGTAAGTGCTTTTCGACTGCGCCGGCTCGCACAAAACGCTTGTCGCGGTTTTGGTCTGCGGCATTTTTGCCTCTAAATTCTCGCATAAAATGGCTCTTGTGACATGTCCAAGTGCAAGTCGACCGCGCAGGCTCCTACAAAGTGTGGGCCGTGGTCGCAGCCGTGGCCTGCGGCATTTTACTTGTAAATGTCCGCATAAAATTTCTTTCCTGAGATGTCCAAGTGCATTTCGATTGCACAGGCTCGCACAAACTGTAGGCTGCGGTCTTGGGATCGGTCCTCCTCCTCCACATCATCATCCTCAACATTATCATCTTCCTCCTCCTGCTCCTCCGCATCATCATCTTCCTCCCCTTTGACATCATCATTATCATCATCATCATCATCAGCATCAGCATCATCATCATCATCATCATCATTGTCATCATCCTCCACTTCATCTTCCGCAACATCATCATCCTCCACCTCATCTTCCGCATCATTATCACCCTTTTCATCATTTTCCTCCTCAACCTCATCCCCCGCCTCATCATCCTCCGCCTCATCATCCTCAACATCATCATCCTTCACCTCATCATCCTCAACATCATCATCCTCAACATCATCGTCCGCAACATTATCATCCTCCTAATCATCATCAGCATCGTCATCATATTCATCATCATCATCATCATCACCATTATCATCGTCATCATCATCATCATCATCCTCAACATTATCACACATTATCAGCACACACACACACACACTGTTTGGGGTCTCTTGCCGGCATCATTCTCTTTGTTGGGCAAACAGCCACCTCTCGACCAATGGTTATACAACTCAGGATTTGGGGTGGTGTTCTGGGGGAATGCCCCGGGGTTGCCCCAAGAACATGTTATCACAAATTATCTATACGGGGGATCACTAAGTGTCACTTGCAGAATTCCACCAGCAAGCCAAATTAAATGACAACGACTGAGATGATGGTGCAGTTATATAGTAAGGGGGCAAAACCCAAAAGTGCAATATTTCAGGCTGGAGAGTTACCATGGAAAAACATCGATATAAACCATCATGGATGAGTGTCACTCATCCATTTCCTCCGTAGTTTCCGTGTTTTCTAATGGCCAACCTTGGTGATTTCGTTGACCCCTGTGACTCAGGTGGTATCGGCGGCCTGCGCCTCGCTTACAACGCTGCCATAAAGTCGGGCTCTGACGACACTGGGGCCAGATTCCGAGCCTATGAGGTGGACGAGGCCCAAGGTATGCCAGGGCTGTCGAAACATGGTTGAAACTGAGGAAGGTGGGTTAATGAAATGATATACATTGATATAGTGATACGGCATACATTCGTATTAAATACTATACCCGTACCTGCAATACATATTTTGTTGTATCGTGCCCGTTCGCCTTTCTGCAATGGTTCTATGACGGAAAAACTCAGCCTTGAGAGGATTTGAGAGGTGGAAAAAACGTTGTGTTTTTTTGCCGCGATGCAGTAGGGAGGTCATGGATAAACAGCAAGTAGCAAGTCAGACAACAGTCTGGTCACTGCTGGGTTGATTGGGGTCAATGTATTTCAGTATGTTTCCGTCATTCTTTGTCCAGTCTTCATTCGTTTCCCCATTGACACCGATATGGCCTGCATGAATGGGATACATGTCATCGAGTTCCATTGTCGCAGGTTTGTTGCCACGTCTACGGAGACCTCTATGGTGCGAGCAAAGTTCTTGCAGCCCGAAGAGAGGAACCATGGAAGAACGCGGAGCAGGAGGACCGTCACCCGCATGCCATGCAGGCCATCATTGCCAGTTGTTGAGAAAACCGTCGGCCACATGGCGACGGCACAGCAGCATGAATGACACTCAGTGAATCTTACTCATCTTATGTATTCATAGTTGAAAGTTGCATAAGTTAGATTGACATATGACTGAATTAGTGTATAAACATACAAACATACAAACATACAAACATACATACATACATACATACATACATGATCCAAAGCAGTGAGCCGATTAAAGCGTGGAGTTTTTCCAGGAGGATGAACTTTGGCGGTGTTCCATCGACAAGCTTCCAGATGCAGCGTTTGATGGAGCTGATTTGTGGCTGATGAGCCCACCGTGCCATAGTTGCATGGGGTAGGACACGTCCGACCCGGTTCCCTATTAAGAAAGGGTATGGAAGTTGGTGGTGCAAGCGCGCAAGACCAGTCAAAGTAATTCTGTTGATATCGGTGTGCCATGGATTTAATCACTGCTTATGCGACCTCAACATATCTGAAGGAAAAGGTCGTACGTCTATCAAGGCCAAAATGCGTTTCATGTGGTCAGTCTTATAGAAAGTTGGCATTTGCAGATGCACCCTTGTTAGCAAGCATGGCATGTTCTACAAGCTGTTTGCATGGGGATGATATGGTTCCACAATTTTCCAGCTACTGCAGAGTGAAATTCTGCATGCTTGGAGGATCATCCCAGTTAGTAAGCGGTTGACCCAAGCTCATTAGTCCCGGATCCTTGGATTAGCTCACGTGTAAATTTTAAATGGGTTATAAGTTATAACCCAATCTATTACCCGGCTCCTAACAATTGTATACATTAGTTTTCTTGTCATTTTCTCATTAAAATTGCAATGGTTTGGTGGTAAGTCCCGATTTCTGACCACACTTACAATCTAGTGTTGGCTATGTACACGGTCAAAATTTAACGTGGAACCCAAAAAATGCCATATCATACCATATGATGCCACATGATGCCATTTGATGATAAGATATGCCATAGCCAGTAGTAATTTAATTTAGGTATCCCATGCTATATCCCATTACAACCTTGGAATGCGACCATCAATATACCCCACTTACAATCTTCCAAGCATATTCCCATCATATGCCCATTCTTTTTCCAAAATGTCCAATCATTTTTTCGGTTCAATTGGGTTATCTGGGATATATCTACGATTCGCTATGATATATTAAAAATATATTCAATAGATATAGGTTTGATGATGTAGACACTTGTGCCCATGGTTTTCCATTGGTCTTCCATTGATTGTCCATCGGATTCCACGGGTGCAACGGGAGGTGCCAACCATTCACCCGCACCGGGCACCGCCGGGACGTGGCGGACCCGCGCTGCCGCGCTCTCCTGCGGCTGGTGGAGGCCTTGCCGTGCTTGAAAGCGCCACCCAAGGCACGGATGGTTATCCGTTTATTTTCGTATATATTTATTGAATTTTATTGATATTCATTAATCTAATTATTTACACATCGATGTGTCTATTTACCTACTGTATCTGTCCCAGGTGTGTGTATATATATATATATAGATTCTGTTTACAGGTGTTTGAAGAGCCTTGGCAAGCCACATCGATATGTGGCCGTCTACGCTCAAGGTCTCCAGTTGCTTGGCTTGTCGTCTTGGGTTTCGCAGCTGGCTTCTTCGCACGTAGCTGCTATCCTGAGCCCAAAGTTGAGTGCCCGGCTTGTAGCTGTGTTTGTCATTGGACCCCAACTTGGCCTTCGGAAATTACTACTGGATCATTTCCCTACGGCTGGTGTCTTCTCTGTTGCATCTTGGTGATTCTACTACTGGTTAGTAATACTGCTCTGGCTTGTAAAATCACTTGGAAAGACGTGGGCACTGGACAGGACAAAGAAATCCAGATTAACGTGAAGGGCAAATCGAAAGGAGTGTACAGCTCAAATAGAGGGCTTTCTATCACAGGATGAACTTCCAACCAGGTCAAGTTGTGTACATGGACTATGGGGAGGCGCCACCAATAATCCACACACGCATCGTCTTGGGTCACATCACTGGCTTGGAATACCTCATCGAGACTCCAGATGGGGACCGGTATGGTGAAATTTTAGATGGTAGCAATGTCGATTTAGCTGCTTTCTATGTTGGTCCGGATGATGGTTCCCTTCCTCCTGGTTTGCCGGCAGGGGTCAGGGTCTATGGCTTTGCTCCCATGACTCTCCAGCGTTTCAACGCTATGCTTGCTGAAGGGCGAGTGGAGACGTTGGCTGAGCTGGGACGACGAGGCCTTCCGATTCCAGCTGCTCCAGGACAACCCGCAGAGTTTTGGGTGTTAGCCGAAATGGTGGTTGGGCACAAGATCGGTGAGACGGTTCAGGTACATCCCGGTATGGTCCAGGAAGGTGAGTATGGACTCTTTACTATGATGGATGGTGATGGGATGAGTCGTCCGGTTCTGGTCAAGCGGGTTCGAAACGAAGATCTGGCTGAGTTCTGTGACAGTAGGATCACCCTAGCACGGTCTAATGAGAGCATTGCTGGTGAGGATCGTTTTGCAGGAGAAGACGTCAGAACATTATGTGTGAAGTTTGGACCAAATGGTGAAAGATCTAGGAACTTTCAGGACACAGTACTTGAAATGGTTCAGGTAGAGTATGATGACTTTCCCCTTGAACCTCGCACTGCTCTTGCTTATGCACGGGCAGTTGCATCAGTGGCTGAGTCCTCGTTTGCTCAGCATTTGAGCTGGGTGGCACAATCTCGAATCCCAGATGGCGACCGTGCAGTACATGAGAACGAAGTGCTGTCTCGAGCCATCGACTTGGCAGTGTGCTACGACAGTCTCAACATTTCCAATCTTGCATCATTTGAACTTCTGATTCGCAGAAAGCAGTTGCTGGCCGAAGCTCATGCCTACAACCCATCAGCTCCATCATATGAAGGGGCAGATCACTTTCTCGGAACAAGCTACCGTCCAGGGGCGGAATCGTAGTGCCCGAGTTGACCGAGCACGTGGCGAAGAAACTGCACCAAGAGAGCCAGATTCTCAAAGAAAAACGCCAGCAGCAGGAGGCGAAAGGAGGCAAGAAAGGCAAAGGAACTAAATCAGGCCCTGCAGCACCGGACAAGGGTGCGGGGGCCAGTGGCAAGTGAACTTCGAGATTGCCCCCACTTTGTGACCGAGGGTGGTGGCTTCTCCTTACATCGGTCGTGCACGACACCTTTGAATAGCCTCTTAGAATTTTTCAGTTTTGTTTTCACTTGGGGATGCCTCGAGGACACACTAGCCGGATTTTTCATGAGCCCTGCCCTGATGGTCGCCAACGTGACATTTTCCCTCTGCCTGCTTTGAGAAATGTGGGGGCAGTGCAGGGCTTCGTGTGTCGGGCAGCGAAGAAACGTATCCATCGAAGGCAACAGGTTACCTCCCGAGTGAATCAGGCCATACGTTCTTTGAATTCATTGTTTTTTGGTGGTGATGGGACTGGAGAATTGGTTGTAGACAGTTTGCAATCCCTTCCATTGTCTCAGCGGCTGTGCATCCGGGACCTCATCAAGAAGGTGAGAGCCTTCGGCAGCTGCCCCACTGGTGCAAGCAACTCAGAAGCCCTCAAGGCGCTTCGAGTAGCCGGCAACGGGTATGAGGAGCCTCAAGCCGGCGTGGGTGCGGTCGTGGGAATGAAACTCGACCAGTTATCCCTTCCTAGCTCTAGTGTTGCAGGAGTCGTTTTGGAGGATGCGTTGGATGGCCCCCTACAAAAACTAGTAGTTGATTTTGAAGATTGGATGCTGCAAGATGCTAGTACTTGGAGTCAGATTTGTGAGGATGCCTATAAGATCAAGCCTTATAACGATCCTTCTCTTCAATCCAAGCAGGAGTACATTTCTTTCCTCAAGTTGTTGCGAGAGCGTGGAATTCTAGGTTTTAGCAATAGCTGCAGGGGGCGAGTTGGTACTTTCTGCGTGTCGAAGAAGTCGAAGATCATCAACGGAATTGAAACACCCCGTCAACGCCTCATTCTCGATTGCCGTCAGGTGAACATGGCCTTTCGTGAACCTCCTCGTTGTGAGCTGGGCAGTCTTGCTGCCATGTGCAACTTGGAAATTCCGGAAGGCGAGACCATGTTTGTCGGGGGGGCCGATATTCAGGATTGCTTCTACGCTGCTCAGATTTCACAGGAGCTTGCCAACTACTTTTGTTTATCGCATGATTTACATGTACATGAAGCTGCAGAGATTTGGGGTTCTGACTTTCCTCTCAACGGTTATTCTGGTATGGTATCTCCTTGTATCACTGTTCTCCCCCTGGGTTTCAGTTGGTCTTTCTACATCATCCAGAAGCTACATGAGCAAAGTGCCCTTCGTTCACTTCAATCAGATCGTAATGGTTTAATACTCGAAGGATACCCTCCACCTCAACTTGAGAAGAACACTGCCTGTGCTATGCCTTATTGCGACAACCTTCACTCGATTTCCTTGTCTCGAGAAGCCTGTGATTCAGGGTTGGAAGCGATGAAGAGCGACCTCTCTGGCATGGGTTTCTTTGCATGAGGAGGCTCCAGCCAGTGAGATGTTCCAGACATTGGGTGGTTTCATCGATGGTCAACAGGGTATTGTCAGACTTACTCCTAATAGGACCTGGCATATTTTATTGGCTTTTGAGAGCTTGTTGCAGGGTAAGGTATATTGGGAAGATGTTCGCAGATTGCTGGGGCATGCTATTACAGTTTGCGTGTTAAACCGGTGTGGCATGAGTATTTTCAGAGCTTTGTATGACTTTGTAGAGTCCAGACCTCCTCCTCGGAAGTTGAATTATCGAGAACTTCGTGAAGTCAAAATTTTCGTAGGACTCCTACCTCTTCTTTATGGTGACCTACGTAAGTCGTGGAGCAGTCAGGTATTGTGTTCGGATGCTAGTCCTTTTGGTTTGGGATTATGTCTTCGAGAGATCGAACAACAGCAAGTGAAGCAGATTGGGCAATGGCAGGACAAGTGGCGCTTCCGTCACCTGGATCCGAGTGAGTGGCGACCTCGTCAACGCTCACAAGGACCGAATGTTCTGTCGGATTGGCGTTCCGTGCTGGGAGAGTTAGAACCTGAAAGTGTAGAAGATCTATATTCATACAATGAATATTTTCCAGAGGTCCCTTCAGAGTGGACCGAGCCGTCCAAGTGGAAGACGCAGCTGATGGGCCGATGGAACGATACTAGTTCACACATCACTGAGAAAGAGGGTCACGCTCTGGTTTTGGCAGTTCGGCATTTGAGTAGGGCATCATACAATCGAGGTAAGAAGCACCTGGTTTTAGTTGACAATTTTTCTCTTAGCATGACTGTGTGTAAAGGAAGAGCTTGCAGTTTTGGTTTGCTACGTTCCGCTCAAAAGATTGCTGCCCTTAGCCTTGCATGTGATTTTTCGATCCACACTCGATGGATTAGCTCAGAGAGAAATGTCGCTGACAACCCGTCCCGCGGGGTCATCCTGCCGGGTGTTGCGCCTTCCAGCTCATCAAAAGTCGAGTCCGAGTTTGAGTCAGTCCACACGATCAGTGGTGAAGCCAGTGCAGCTGTCGAGAAAGCTGACCACCAGAGTGATTTCGACTGGTACAGCTGCGATGGCTACACAAGAAGCCAAGAAGAGTCAGAGCTCCAAGAAGCGGGCTCTGCAGCATCCTGGCCCTGTCCTTCAGCAGCCGGGGAAGAAGAGAAGGATCATCTCCAAGAAGACCCAGGTAACGAGTGGTGCCGAGAAGTTAGCCACGAATCATCATCTGAGCCACTTGGAGAGGAGGTCCATTTCAGTAGCAGTGGAAAACCAATATGCAGAATACTACCAGAAGTTCGTCAGTTTTTGCCAGGCGGCAGGGGCACCACTGCCTCCCTTAGGATCCGTCGACGACATCTTGACAGACTTTCTGGACCATCTGTTTCTGGAGGGAAAAGGAGTGCACGAAGGCGAGAAGACCGTGGCCAGCTTGGAGTTCCATCACATAGCATTGAAGGGAAAGCTGGACCGTGCAAGAAAGGCACTTCGTGGGTGGCGAAAGGAGCGACCACCAGAGTCCCGCATCCCCATGCCAAAGATCATAGTCTATGCCTTGGCGATGTTGCTCCTGGCCCGGAGACAAAGGGCAATGGCGTTGAAGGTGATGATCGACTTCGACACCTACATGCGCCCAGGAGAGTCTTTGGACCTTCGAAAGCGACACTTCATCAAGCCCGTAAAGCAGGCGGGCCTTCAGTACCGTTGGTTCTCCATCATTGTTCGAGACTTCGACGACCAGCAGCCCGACAAGGTCGGAGTCTTCGACAACTCGATCCCGTTGGACAGCAAAGAGCGGATGTGGCTCGGCGAAATTCTGAATCATCATGTGCAGACCTTGAAGGACAACGAAGCCCTGATCTTTCCATTCTCAATGGAGAGCTATCGAAAAGAGTTCACCAAGGCTGCCACGAGACTTCAGATCAAGGGGCTACACCCCTATCAACTACGACACGGAGGGGCAGCCGACGACCTATGCAGCAAACATAGAGATTATCCAGGTGTGAAGCAACGAGGAAGGTGGGCCACGGACCAGAGTGTTCGTCGCTACACCAAAGTTGGGAAGGTGCAGCAACTGCTGAACCTGTTGCCCAACGGTGCCTTGGAGTACTGTCAATGGTGTCACCGAAATCTGGAGAAAGTGATGCGCGGCCAAGCTCAAGTGAAGGGCTTTTGAGATCTGAGAGGGACGTTTTTAGTGAAGCATCATTGCCTCGGCGTTTTGGCTTGGAGATCTTCGCTGGTACAGCTCGCATTTGCAAGTGTTTCAATGATAAGCACATGCCTATGTATCCCATTGATATATGTCTCTTCTCACATCACAATGTCCTGGATAAAGCTGTGGAGCATCGCATTTTCAATTGGATTCGTTCTGGACGTATTTGTTTTATTTGGTGTGGTATGCCTTGTACTTCATTTTCACGTGCTAGAAAGTGGGATGGATTAGGCCCGGGACCAATTCGAACTCCAGATGCGTTGTGGGGGCTGCCGAACTTGAATGCCTCCGACCGAAGAAAAGTAATTACTCACTGGTAACAACCTCCTCCTCTTCACTCTTCGTCTTCTAAAGCTTTGTGAACGTTGTCATGTACCTTATGCTTTGGAGAATCCATTGTCTAGCATGGCTTGGGATATTGACAAGATGAAGATCTTCATTTCCACATTTTCTCCTCAAGAAGTTTTCTTGGATTATTGTCAGTTTGGCGAAATCTGGAAGAAACCAACTAAACTGCTGACTCATGGTTGGGCCTCCTCACGTCTGCATGTACGATGTGAGGGTAGACATGGGCGTTGTAGCAAAACCAACCGTCAGCATGTCCCGCTGCGAGGACTAGACTTCAACGGCCTTTTCATGACCCTCCGTGCTCAGCCGTACCCTTGGCAGATGGCAGCGCTTGTGGCTGAGCAAATGCGGTCTCTTTGGCCAAGATCCTAGTTAAGGGATATGGGAGAGGATTTTGATTTGAAGATATATCGTCATGACACCTTTGGCAGTGCAGACCATTTTCAATTGCACTTATGCCATGCGAGTCAATCCAAACAACCAGAGCTAATAGCTCTTTCTGGCCACTTGGAAAAGAAAGTGGCGGACAGTGCGGGTCATAGATTCTGTTTACAGGTGTTTGAAGAGCCTTGGCAAGCCACATCGATATGTGGCCGTCTACGCTCAAGGTCTCCAGTTGCTTGGCCACCGCCACCCCTCCATCCTCCTAGTTTAAAACTTTAAGGGGAGAGGATTTTGATTTGAAGATATATCGTCATGACACCTTTGGCAGCGCAGACCATTTTCAATTGCACTTATGCCATGCGAGTCAATCCAAACAACCAGAGCTAATAGCTCTTTCTGGCCACTTGGAAAAGAAAGTGGCGGACAGTGCGGGTCATATATATATTCATGTGCAGTATGTGTAATATACGTCTCTCTCTCTCTCTCTCTATGTCTTCTGTGTGTGTGTAACCCGCTATAGCATGCGGTTTTTCTGATGTACAGATAGCACGAACACTGCTTTCAATTGTTCTCCAGGGTGGGGTGGGGAGGGTTTGGGAAGGTTCAAAATAAAGCATGGGGAGGGGTTTGGGCTGCCCATGAACGAACCATGAAAAGGGGGTTGGCTGTTTCATTGTTCGCAAGAGTGAGATGAAAAGGGTTTGGGAAGGCTCAAAAAATAAGCATCGGGAGGGGTTTGGGCTGCCCATGTGCGTTCCAAGAATGGCGGAAAGGGTGTAGGATGGTTTAGGAAGGTCAAAACAAAGCATGAAAAGGGGTTTGGGTTTTTCAAGGTTCCCAAGAGTTTGGTCGGACGGGTTTCGAGGCAGTGCAACGCGCACCTCAACAACTTCTTGTTGTTGAGGTGTGTTGGGAAGAAGAATTTAACACATGAGATGGGACTTCCAAGGTGGCAAGTGGCAGGTACCCAGGAAGGCTCAAAATGAAGCATGGGAAGGGGTTTGGGCCGCCCACGCTTCCCAAGAATGGGGTGGAAAGGGTTTAGGCTGGTTTATCACTAGGAAGTGTCAGAACCAACCATGAAAAGCGGTTTGGGTGCTTCTAGGTTTCCAAAAGTGGGGCGGGAAGGGTACGGAGGTCGTCCAATGCGCACCTCAACAACTTCTTGTTGCTGAGGTGTGTTGGGAAGAGGAACACATGAGATGGAACTTCCAAGCTGCGAATGGAAGGCACCGAGGAAGGCTCAAAATGAAGCATGGGAAGGGCTTTGGGCTGCCCATGCTTCCCAAGAATGAAGTGAAGAAAGGTCAAAACGAGCCATGAAAAGAGGTTTGGGCGTTTCATGATTCGCAAGAGTGGGGCGGGAAGGCTTTGGAGGCGATTCAATGCGCACCTCAACAACTTTTTTTTGTTGCGGTGTTTTGGGAAGACGAATTTACCACATGAGATTGGACTTCCAAGGTGGGAACTGGCAGGTACCGAGGAAGGCCCAAAATGCAGCATGGGGAGGGGCTTGGGCTCCCAAGCATGGGGTAAGGGTTTAGGATGGTTTAGGAAGGGTCAAATCAAACCATGAAAAAAGGGTTTGGTTGCTTCATGGTTCCCAAGAGTGGGGTGGGAAGGGTTTGGCGGCGGTTCAATGCGCACCTCAACAACAACTTCTTGTTGCTGAGGTGTGTTGTGAATAGGAATTTACCACATGAGATGGGACTTCCAAGATGGGAAATGGCAGGTACTTAGGAAGCCTCAAAATGAAGCATGGGGAGGGGGTTGGGCTGCCCATCCCAACAATGGGTGGAAAGGGTTTAAGCTGGTTTAGGAAGGGTCAAAACGAACCATGAACAGGGGTTTGGGTTTTCAGGGTGGGGTAGGAAGGGTATGGAGGTCGTCCAATGCGCACCCCAACAACTTCTTGTTGCTGAGGTGTGTTGGGAAGAAGAATTTAACACATGAGACTTCCAAGCTGGGAATGGCAGTTACCCAGGAAGGCTCAAAATGAAGCATGGGGATGGGTTTGGGCTCCCAAGAACCGGGTAACGGTTTACGATGATTTAGGAAGGGTCGAGACGAACCATCAAAAGGATTCAAAAGGGGTTTAGGTTTTTCAAGGTTCCTCAGAGTGGGGTGGGAAGGCTTTGGAGGTCGTCCAATGCACAGCTCAACAACTTCTTGTTGCTGAGGTGTGTTGGGAGGAGGAATTTAGCACATGAGATGGGACTTCCAAGGTGGCAACTGGCAGGTACCCAGGAAGGCTCAAAATGAAGCATGGGGAGGGGCTTGGTCTGCGAATCACGTTCTAGTGGAAATTGGAACAGGGATTTGACTCGCTCACTTAAGGAGTGAAATCTGGGGTGCCTGAGTTGGTTCACATGACATGTTCGCTGCAAACCCCACCTTTGCCTGCCAGGGATCCCGCATATCCTTTGACATGCTCGAATCCCTGCATAGGGCGTAAAAGCCTAAAAGCCTAAACCGTAAATTGAAACCCTAAATCCTGAAAACCTAAAGTCAAATCGCTGCGTATAGCCAGTGTTTTCATTCATCCTCTGGTGACAAGTATATGATATTGATATGATATTGTTTGGGTGTGTTATTTGGGTGTGGGCGAACGTAGGGTTTGCAGGGGACATGTTGTGCATCTTGGAGAGCCCAAACAATTGCAGAGGTCCTGTGTCATGTTTTTGTTTTCGAGGCACTTTACAGATGACACAGGACTTATGCATTTTTCTGATTTTTTTCACTTTGCACATGACATGGGAGTTTGCGTTTTTTGGGTGTGTCCGACTACTCCCGCGTCATCTGCAGGTACTATAGTTATTATATTGATCCGTACATTTACGGGCTGAACTGATGGACGGAGAGATATGCAGCCAACCAAAATTACCAGAGGTTCCCACAAGAAAGAATGAGAAATGAAGTCTTCCACCACAACGCGATAGAAGCACTACGGACATATGGATATGATGGGATATGGTGTTGGAACTTTGACCAGCAATGGAGGAGATGGCAAACCAAGATTGGGATCCAAGTTCTTCCCACTGGCAAAATAGACCATGAAGTGCTGGATTTACGGGATCACATTTTTGGAACATCCACTTGTTAGGAGTGGCAGTATGAGAACCGATACAACCGCCGACTCGCAGCTTCACAGCAGGGCCTCTTGCTTGAGAATGTGGTGGGTTTCCAGCACTCAGAGGCTCATCGACGGCTGAGATTTGCTTTGGAGCAATCTGGCTATGAAGTCTTTGAGAATCTTGTCTTCAAGCTGCTGTCCCTGAATCTGCTGGGGCATATCTCCTTCAGCTGCTCACCATCTCACATACCACTTCGCCATGTAGAAGGCTGATGACCGCTCATCTAGCCATATATGTGTTGATTTGTTGCGTCAACCGGTGTTTCACAGTTGTTCACTAGAGCTCCCACAGTTGAAACTTGGTCCAGGGCGACAGGCCATTTCTTCATGGTTCTTCACCTTGAGACTTGGCAAGGCGCCATGCCTTCCTCCCAAGGACTGTGTTGGATCCTCGAAACTTTGGTTTCCCCAACACGCGGCGGCGCTTCTATCTCTTGGCCAAGCGGATCAAGCGATCCAACGGGCTGCTCAGCGGAGCTCACAGCGACCATGGCTGCCCGGATGGGCCACCAGCAGTGCCACCTCAACGCGTGGATCACTTCTTAAAGGTTCAAGGGGCCTGAATGGCAAGTTGGGAATCTCTTACTGTGTGTGCTTTGGATTAACGATATAATAATGTGGATTACATTTATTTGGTGATTTACGCCAAACATAGCTACTATGATCTATTGGGTGAACCTTGGGATTGTATCGGGAGATAAACCAACCATATAGTGGAGATTATTACACTTCAAATAATGGGTATCGATGGGATAATTATTAATTGGGTCAACCAACTCAATGGGCACTTCAGTAGTAACACTAACTAATCGTTTGCTTCAATCGGGATTTACTACCATAACAAATTAATAATACTATATATATATTTATTTATTTATGTATTTATTTTACTAAATATATCTATGTTTTTAATATATTATTTTTTACAATATATTTTTTATACAATATACTATCTATAGATTAATATATTATTTATAGGTTGTAATATATTATTTTTAGATTATATAGTATATTCCATATGATTGATTATATATAGATTCTTATATTTTATATATAGATTATAATATATTATATATAGATTATATTATATTATATTATCTTATCTTATCTTGTATTATATTATATTATATTATATCATATCATATTATATATTTTATTTTATTTATTATATATATTATCATTTACTTTTTATAATATATTCTTTGGAATATATGTTTATAATATTTGTTTTATATATATATACAGTCTTTTTGATTGCAGGGCATCTAAGACTTGTCCTGTGATAAGAGTGGTGTCCGAAGCAGAAGCTCTTCATTCACTGGTTGAAATGCTAATCTTCACAGGGGCTGGGTGCTGCGTTCATGGAACTGTTCCATGCAGGAAGCCCATGACCTGCGGATGCGCAATGCACTGCAAGTGCCTAAAGCCTTGCTGGAAAAGGCCTTTGTGGAAGGTTGGGCCTGGATGGGTCATGGTGAAAACTCTAAGAACTAAGCTTGTCAGGGTGAGTGATGAACATTGGCTGCTTTGTGTGTGTGTGTTTGCGAAGAAGAAAAAAATGAAATTCCAAAATATCCTCTTGGAATCGTAGTCAGTGTTGTCGTTTTGCGGTTTCCGGCAAGAGTTGAAGCCCTGGTTTGGAGGGGCCAACCTGCCGCTTCAGAACACAAGGTGAAACTGTATTTTTTTCATACAGATATGGATGATTTTACCTTCACAACGATCTGTTGAACATACGAGTTGCCCATAGCTTCATATAAATATTGTTTTTTTCATCTCAATGAATTTTCAACGCATCAAGCAGCTTCAGCCTTTGATCCCACTTGGATCCATATCTGTTTGTCTGAAAATTGGATGCCTCAAACCAGATAGAGACGAAAGAGGGAGAGGGAGAGAATCCCAAGTTGAAAAAAATGTTTGGACTTTGCAACTGTTGAATGGCCATAAATTGGGGACCCACCCCATTCCAAACCCATCTGAAGGTTGGCAGTTGGACCTGGCTGTTGGCAGTTCCTTAGTGACTAAGACCTTCACGGGAAGCTATGGGAAGTTGGCCTATGGCGCTGAAGGGCTCAGCATGGCCGGGCCCCTGCTGCTGGATGCTGAAGGGAAAGCGCCAAGGTGGCTCGATTCCACCAGAGGTTTCAGTTGCCAAACCTTCACCTGATTACAGACGAGTTATATGACAGGAGATCTAAACCAGTCCAAAGAGCCTCAGATCATTCCAGCTGAAACCTGAAACCTGAGGACTCGCTTCGCTTTCCCAAAGCCTGAGCAGTGGAAACATGTGCGTTACTTTTCACCAAAGGAGATGGCCAATCTCATGGGTTTTCCTGATGATTGGTCCCTGCCAGGCGCTGGGGCTATGATGAAATGCCTGATTTTCATCATGCATCTAATGTAATTGAGGGAGATCTCGATTCGTTCCTCATGGACACATTGAATGATGGCCAACAGACCAACACAAATTCATTATGTCACTTTGTTTGAAAAGACCTACAGTCAGCACGAGGGAATCATTGCAAATATTGCCAAACTGCTAGTTTTGTAGGCTTTGAAGGGCGACAGTCGCAACACAAAGCTTCACATTGACTGGTGCAGGCCGTTTGAAGTGCCGCACGCAATGGCGGCTGGTGGGGAATTCTGTCAATGTCGCTGTGGTCACCAGCCTTTTGAGACGTTTGCTGCGATGGATTGGGGACCCGAAAGCATCGGATCGCCAAGATGACCGCAGTAATCTAAAGTGATAGTTTTGGGATAGCCGGATGGCCCACGAGCAGATGGTTTGCATGTGCTCGCAGCCGCTTTTCCATCGCACTTCTTAAAGCTTGATCGGAGGATAAAAAGAGCTGGTGCTTTCGCCTGCCGTTCTCCCGGATGAGAAAGATGAGGGACTTTCCCAGATGTTTACCTTGCAACTCACATGGTGCAACTTTGAACACCTTATTCAAGAAATTTGTTGTGTGCAAAAGGGCTGAAGCTAGTGAACCATCCTGCTGCACTCCCTCAACTGGACACATCCAAAGCATCCAATCCCATAAATTGTATATTACTTGCATATATGTAATTTTTGAAAAAATGATGAAAATAGATAGGGCACCCCAGAATCCCAATGGTCTTTCATCATTTTTCCCCACACACAAAGCCAACAGATTTATTACCGTAATGTTGCATTAAAGTGCCATATGTTGCCTAAATCCCCTACTTCGCCACAAACCCATGCAATGTCCTCAACCCCGATAGGTTGAAGAAGTTCTCCATGTCGACAACGCCGACAACTACCTGCGTTACGCTGCGAAGCGGCTGGGCATTGGCATGGCTTTGACGGTCTGGGCCGGTCATGCCATGGGGGATCATGGCGGACATGGCTGGTACTTGATTGCTTTTCGTGTCCATGGGGGGAAGAAATGAAAAGAATGGAGGGTTAATTTGGCAACAAACCATTGGTAAATCACGATGGTTTGTTGTTGGGTTTACCAAATTATGCTTGATTCTGAGGACACTTAGCTATGCAGCATGTCACACGCATAAGTTCCATTCTCTTTGCTCCACTGGTATGTCGCTGGGACCGAGGCGCCAAAAGATCCGGAAGGATTTGGAGAACAAAGCACTGAGCGGCACGGCCCCTGAGCTGCACGGATATCATGAGTGCCCCTGGTTTTGGTTGGTGGAAACCATTGAAATATATTGAAATCAGCGACAAGAACGTCCCTTGTGGCGTTGTTTTGGTGGATTTCCGTGATGCACTGTGCAATGATGAGTTGCCATGGTGAGTTGTTTCGACACCCATGATCCATAAGTCATTGTCACCGAGTGTTTGTCAACTACTTTGCCCATGCAGGTTCACGTGTGCATAAACCATCCCAGTTATCATCAAGTAAGCGATCCTTAGGGCACAAAGGGATTTCGTGCCCTTGGCCCAGGAGATTCTTCCACCAGCTTCCTCGGCGCCGGCATCAGGGAAATCTCCTCACATCAAGACCCACGAGATTTCCTTGAAGGTGGCAAGTGGGAGCTGGACAAAATGGCGGACAAGAGACGCCACTGGCGAAAACTGATTGTTAGTCTCAAATCTTCATGATCTTCATGTTGTGTCCAAATATTCAAAAGCTAAAACACGACTTTCGCCCATCCCTGGCGTGACATGCAGAACGACAGAGTGGAAGAGAGAAAGAGAGAGAGAGAGAGACACAGAGATAGAGACAGAGACAGAGACAGAGAGGTCAAGTCATTGACTCAAGCATGCTTAAGAGAGATCGTGATCGGGTTTCTGCAGATTTTGGACGGCGGTTTGTGGACGTTGATCCGAACGTCGCAACCTGCATCAGGGAGGCGACATGCTTTCGGGGTATGAAACTGGGACATCCTCAACAAGGTAACTACTCTATAGAGTCTGTATGGAGTAAGTCAAGATACCTTGCAAGCCCCACAATTGAAAGCCATGAGATGAGTCCATTTCTGCCAGGGCTTGGTGTTTCATCCCGAAGAGCCCATCGATTTTGATCTCCAAGAGAGTTGGCTGTGGCACGGGTTGCTGGGCACAGATCTGCCAGATCCCAGGTAAATCGCAGCGACTAGTGGGACAGGGCATCAAGGAAGAAACGTCCTCGACGAAGAATCACATTTGGCCATTTCTGGAATCACCCCTGAGCACCCAAAAAAAACCTTTGCGGGGGTAGATCAAAAGGGCTGACCATCCGGAGGTTCCTATGACACATGGCAGGGCATGGCAAGGCATTCCCCGATTGACTCGCTAAGGACAAGAAAAGAAGGAGTTGAGGGAATCACAAGCTCTGACTTTGACATCAAACGGGCTGGCTCAGCCCCTTGCTTGGATAGTGCTTCGCTATGTTTCACTACCATAAAGTGGGTACTCGGTAAAATAAAAGACTACACGTCTACAAATTTCTCTTGAAGAAGGCAGGGCTCCAGATTCCACACAAGCTTGATTTTGGCCATGGCACGTAGACTGGCATGCCTTGGACGTCCACACTTCGTTTGTCCTCCTTTTCAATTTTGCCGCCAGTTCGGGCCCAGCCCATGCAATCATTTGCATCCCACCGCATCATCATGCTCATACAAGCCTGGCGTGATTCCTACCCATGCAGGGGTTTGCATGATTTTGCTGTCTTCCAAGAGCTGGTTGAAACTTCCATTTTTGGTGGCAATCCACGGCTTTCTTTTTCAAAAATCCCTTCAACCCATTGGTGTTTTGCTTGGTGCTCAAACCTCCGTTGTGTTTTTCAGGCTGCCGGTACCATGTTTGGCCGTGGGCTCTACTTTGCTGAGCTCCTTGATGGGGGAAGGGCAAAGGTCACTATATACGGCAGTGGACAAGACAGTTGCATGCATCTAAGCGGGTAAGAGATGATAAGAGTAGCAAGCAAGGTAACCAGTAAGATAGAAGATAGAAAGATAGATGTTACAGCAGATTATGTGACATTAGATCGCATTCGAATCAAGGGAAAATTGCGCAGGATGATGCAGGGTCAAAAGAACTTGCTTTCATATTTGCTGGCAATGTAGATAAATGACTAGTCTAGTCAAGTCTATTTGCTTCATGCGATGCGACTGGCACCCGTGACCTCCCAAAAATAGCATGGAGTATCATGACATGTGCTGGTAAAGCTCGTTTTCCCTGCTGTTTTCTCTGCACGGGTCGTAGCCTTGGGCAGCCTGGGGCCAGATCTTAAGGAGTTGCATGAAGTCTGATGAGTATACCGTGGCAGATGAGAGGCCTTCCAGTGGTGAATTCAGATCCACTAAGTCACAAAAAGTGGAGCATGGCACGGCTGTGGCTCGCATGTAGCGTTACCATGTGATTCTGAGCAGCTTTAGCATTGAAGATAAAGCTCATCAAGTCAAATCAAGCCATTGATCACGGATTCTTCGGCACCAACGTTTCGGGCCTTTCAGACCGCCAAGTTGCACGGCTCCAGGGGTTGGTACCCATTGATTCTTTGCCGTGTCACCTGTGGCCGTTTCTTCTACTGTGCCTTGGCCGTGAAATCGATTCCACAGTGGGGTTTCAGCTGGTTTGACATACCTGGGAAAGTCCATGTTGCGAGTCGATGGGTTTAAGATTTCCACGCCCTTGGAAATCTCACAACATTGTGCAACCTGCACATTTCCAACACTAGCCGGCTTTGAGCCTAGCATGATGTTCGAATCACATAGTGGAATGGACTGGCAGAAGCCAGAATTTTGGGGGCAAGGACTGCAAAGACTTCCGTGCTGGAGCCCATCACATCTGGCCATGTTGCTGTTAGGTGATTGGAAACGTCCATTTGACCACACGGACCAGCTTGAGGACAGCAGCGCCCCCCCTTCAGTTCCTGGCACGTTGCCTTCCCTGTGCTGTCGCCAGGACGCATGTCATCACAAGGGCTTCCACTGTGTCCTGGGAGACCGAGAGAAGGCACGGGCATGGAGAGACTTCCGAAGCCGCGGTTTACCTCCTGAAATCGTCCTTGAAATGGTGGGGTTGGAATGGTTTGGGTCTTTTTTTGTTTTGGTGGAGCGTTTAATTTTGAAACATACCTAGGCCAAACCTTCTAGCATCAGGAAAGACCAGCCAACGGCAGGTCTCTGGCACATACCGGGAGTACATTGTCTTTGACAATGACCAGGTGGAACGAGTGGCTGTTTCACTCAAGGGCACATGACTTGGCAATGATATGCTGTCAATTGGTTCTGGAATGTTCTGGAGTCCTCTTGGGAATCAGTGCTGATTTGTTAAGTTCAGAGGTCTTCCTTTGTTCTTGGTTTCTCTCCCTTGGCATGATCTCAATCTCCTGACTGTGTGCCCAATTTGTTGTTGAAAAAAATACAGTAAGTGAATAAATAGATACACACACACATATATATATATTATAATATATCATATGGTCAACAACCACGGTCATGGTGGTAGCAGCTAGTACCCATTTTTAGTGACGGCTCTCAGCTGCACAGGTGTATCCGGAGTACATCGTTTGGCACCCTGACATACAACGAATCACAAGTGCCAGCGGTCGACAAGAATCCTGGGAGTCCTGGAACCCTGTGTTCCACTAGTCTCCGTCTGGAAATGGCTTCTCGAAATGGCCACTTCAATGGGAAAAATGAATGAACATATGATTGACCGATTGACCATGCAAAATTTGGGGTACAGTACCCTATTTTCAGACAAACCCAATTGCTCTTGAGATTTGTTGGCTATGGTTGACCGCATCTAGTGTGAAAGTGCTGTACCTTCTCACAGTCGGGAACATTGTGGAGTTGCAAAGGCGATACTGCAATGATGCAATGCAGCATAAGGTAATCTTGAAGCATTCTCCATGTCAAGATTTTCGTTACGGGCGTGCTGATTGATATTCCCACGTCATCCTAAGCCCATCACGGGAGCCGGAACCACTTAGCTTTTGTTGGAAACTAGCTGTTGGGACATGTTCAGAATCAATTCTCGGAAATAGATTAAATATGTTAAAATGATATTTGATAGCGTAAATCTATATAGACACAATCGATGTTGCTACAGCTCATGTGCTTCAAAAAGATGCAGCAAAGAGACCAACTCTGCATGCTCCACGACACCTTGTAGCAGAGATCCCGGTAGCTGCGTGTTTATCCCAGGTATAGCAAATGAGCATCCAACATCCAATGTACATTCATCGTGCTGAGGACCGTTCACAGGGTCAGAACTTGCTGATGTCCTCAGTCGGCAGTTTGGACGAGAAGCCAGATCTATTCATAGCGACAAAATGCCACGAATACGATGGAGACATGAATGGATGTGACTGGAAGGATTTGTCACCCGAGATACCCAAGGCATTGAGCATGGTTGATGTTTTATGATGTTTTTGGGTGTACTGAAATCGTCTCCCCGCAACCTTGACTGAGCAGCCACAGGAGCACCTTCATCTCCTCTTTGACGTGCACCACTGCAGAGGATTACTGAAGGTGACTCTTTGCCTTTCTGGTTATATCAACATCCACTGCAGGTTCGCACCAAAAATCTCAGCACTTGAGGCATTGCAACAACCTGGATCTCAGACAGAACAACAAGATATATTGTTGTTCAAGTATGGAAGGCCAACCAGCTTCAAATCGCTCGAATTTCTCCCATGGATCTCACGTGCGTTACCTGCATGTTCATTCCTGCGTTTATCTCCGGCAATTGCCGAGATCTTGCCAGTCTTTTTGGCCATGTCTGCCTGGTGAGGTTGTTACCATTTGATGGCCACGGGATCCACAAAGATGGAATCCGTCCTTTGATGTCCTTTGTCGAAAGCCGAAGTCTTTGAATCGCTCGGGACGAGTCCATGGAGCTGAGTTCCCAGGATTGATAAACCCCTGGTTTATTCAGAGGAGGGTACCATTTTAGTAACAATAATATAGAATAATATATATATAGGTACACACACACATACATACATATATATATATATACACGTCATGTAAGTATATATCACTATTGTGGGGGTAATCTCCCAATCAACAGTCAAGTGTTCTTAATCCGGATTGACATTACAGAAGAGTTTCTGGTACGAATTTGGCATTCGCGGGCAAGCCGTACCAGCGCATATGCTGTGCCACCGTCACTGCCTCAGCTCCAGTTGTTTCATGGGTCCACCCAGTAGCCTTACCATGGGCAAAGTGCTGGGCAAAAAGTGCACTGACAGCTGCTCGAATTCGTTACTGGATGTTAGCAAAGAAGGATAGTATTCGATATCGCGGCTTGGTGCTGTCTACATAATTATATCATAAGAATGATGATACCAATACTTGTGAACAGCCCAGTCCTTAGTTGTGGCTCCCCTTGTTTGGGCTAGCAGCTCGCTCGGCCTTAGCCTTAGCTGAACCTTCGGGATGGCGATGGAGAGAGAGAGAGAGAGAGATACTAGTGATCAATCAGAAATCATGTTATTAAATATAGTGCCAATATGTGCCAATAATGACAACCAACGTGATAATAAAATCAAAAATGATTCATCAGAAGAATAACCCACGGCTTTCAATGGATTTTGCTTCGCGCCACGCAGGCACAACTAAATTTGATGCTCGAGGCTAGGGAGGCCACCGAGCCATGGCTTTTGCAAGTCGTCGAGGGTATACACCTATGGAATTAGGTCAATTAGGGTCAATTCAATTGTACCTACTTAAATCTACTTAAGGGAAATCTACTTAAAACTTGCACCAGACACACACACACACTGTGCCTTGAGTCTTGAATCCTAATATTTGCATTCATTGGCAAACGTTTGCCAACGCTAATTCAGCAGAAATCCCTTAAGTAGGTATGATTGATTTCACTCCCATGGAAAAAAGTCTCCATGTTCGGTTTTTCCACGGGCCTGGAAAACGCCATGCATATTTCTCTTGAAGAAGTGGTTTTAATCGGCAAGAGCAGGCTTTGCAAGCAGACACTTTCAGTCAAAGGGTGCAGCATTCCTTTAACAAAAGTGAATTTCTTTTCAATAGGTAACATTCCTTTGAAGAAACTCACTTCTCTCCAAATAGCACTATTTATATCTATTTATTTCAGTGAGGTAGTACCTGTTGGTTGTTTTACTTGTACATATGTAGTAAATTCAAGAAATTAGCACATACCCATTTGATAAAGTACAATATGTGGCGAGATTTTCTCAAAGAAAAGTCCAGGCCATTATTCAGACAGATACAATGTTGCTTCGAATGAAGTCATATACCCTGGAAAGCAACATTGTTTTGATCCTGATTGACAAGAGCACTCGTTTTTGATTTTAAGGATGAAGGATCCCGTAGAAAAAAAATGTGTTCCTTTTCAAAAGGTAGCATTCATTTAAAGAAAGTCACACTTTTTTAAAGCGGCACTGTTCATCTCAAAGAGGTAGCATTTTGTCGGAAACGTTTGTTGTTTAAACCATCATTGTTCATATTAAGTTTGTATGCACTATTGCTTGACAAGAAAAAGAGAGTGCGTATATACTTTACCAAGCACAATGCAGCACTACCTGCACCAAATGTGCAAAAAACACACAAGAAATGGATTATGAAGAGATGGTGGTATTGATCGTCCACCTCCCATGGTTACCCCTTCTGGCTTTGTCTCTCATTTGTGAAACAAAAAGCGAGTATAATATAGATAGATAATGATCGATATATAATGGTGTATATATATAGTTATATATACATATGTGCATATACACATGCATGTCGTACAGTTGTATATGCATGGAACATGTGCTGAACATATTGTCCAAACATGTTGCCTTTGCATGCTTTTGATGCTAATGGCTACAAACCCATCTGAACACCCATCTTGGGGGTAGCATAGATATGTGAACATATTATACATATATACATATATATATACACAAGATGTATTGACACAGTAGATACATGTAAATGAATGTGTCAATGGATATATATATATACATATATATATTACATTGATAAATAGATACACCGATAGATAAACAATAGATATATAATTATCACATTTCCATTCCCCAACACTTCTAGGACCTAGGATAAAGATCCTCGGGCTACCAACTTGTGAGGGTTATGCTCGACGTCGGCACTTCCCACCAGATTTGATATAATACCATCATTCACCACGGACTCGGACGGTGAGAATGCCAGTTAGAATACATCGCCAGATTGGAGATGAGATCTGCGTCCAAATGTGGGTTTGGCTCCAGGCAACCACTGAGAAGGATGAAGCCAGTGCCTCAGGCAGTCCAAGAAAATGACCCCTCTGGTAAGTTAACAGTTCGCCAGGGAAAGTGATCATGGCAGTAGGTGATTTGCCTATTAAACATGGATAAAACATGGATACTTTCTCAATTCTCCATGGCAACTCTGCTCGGGGTTGATTTTCTGAACTCTGTCGGCTCATGGCGCAGGATGATGGGATTGATGGGACACGGAAACCATTTGGGATATGGTTCAGGCGTGGGGATGTGAGCATCACATGTGGATGTGGGCGCCCTGCCATCTGCAGCACAAGCTTTGGCCAAAACGAATGAATGACGGCGATGGAAAACATCCTATAAGCAGCAAACAGACACCCCCAAAAGAAAACTGTGTTTGGCCCAGGACAGCTGGAAGTTCATAAATTCATAATGTGAACTTTGAACTTCTCAATACATCTCAATACAATCGTAAATATCCTGCAAGACTGGGGTATAAGAAAGGGAAATTGATTTAACACCTTTTGGAAACCCTTTGCAGTCAACAACATGGCCCGGATAGCACAACCCTTGCAAATTCTGACACAAAACAGCTCATACTCCATTGCATTTTTTTAAATTTGAGCACAAGTTTGCATATTTGAGCTGAAGTCCACCAGACGTGCACCACAGGTTTCAGCTCACACATTTTGGCACACTCATCATAAAGGCTGGGCTTTAATTCAAAGCACACCAACGCCCTTGATGGCCAACACGTGAGCGAAGAACGCTGCGTTGCTATGGATGCTTGGCCTTTACAACAACCCGTGGGTTGTGGCAGTTTGACGTCTGTCTTTTGCTTACAACTCGCCCAAGATACACCAAGCCATCAAGCACATAAAGTAGTAATGAAGATTCAACTTGACACAATGGTCAATGATTGCCACAAGTTGTAGCATGCTTGACTCAATGGCTATGGGAACCACCTTGCCCCTTTTGCTAGCATATCCTGCGCCGGCGCAATCTGGCGCAGAGGTTTGGGGCATTTCTCTCGGCTTGCTGTTGGGAGGATTTTTGTGTGGCTACCTCTTTGGTCGCAGACGGAGCAAAGATGGCTGCAATGACAAGGTTTCGGGGTCAGCCTTGGGGCAGAGGGGACTTGTAGGCCTTAAAGGACTCTGAAGACTTTGGAGCCTTGATCTTCTCAGATATCCTAAATATGTTATGGATTTTCTTGGCGTGCATTTAGATCATCTGCCTACAAAGCGGTGATCTCACGAACAGCTGGCACAAAGCACCATTCCCGGAGACCGGACTTCTCATCATGGCTGTGGCCACATGCACTGCCTTGCACCAGGAGAAGCCCAAGCGACGCAGTGACTCAAACTTTACCGATCGTGACGCAATTCTCGAGTTGGCCGCTTGGTTGAATCAAAAGGCCCCTGTGATGACACTGAGACCTAGCAATCGCACAATCACCAGGGCACAGTGTTTTTTCAAAGCTGAAACATAACATACATAACGGCAAGCCCCGAGTGCAAAGAAATGCGCCCCGGCCACAGGGTCGCCTCAAAGTTTCTTGTTTCCAGCTCCAAAGCCTTTTGAAACCATGAGCCCCTGGAGTCGTCCCAATGAGCTGTGACGTCACTGGAATGATGGTGCAGATTAGGGTAACTATGCATATATATATATATATATATGGTGGCCCCCCCCATACCTATCCTTTTTGTACCTTTACCGGTATTTACGGTGTTTTTTGCATATTTTGGGGTATATATTTGTTTAACGTATTCAAATAAATTTGGACATAGTTTCGAGGGGGCGTACCATATATATATAACCGTGGATGTAGACAAACTTGTGAGACATGATGGTTCTGGCATCAAGAGGTCTTAGGAGGTCCTAGGACCTCACTGGAACCAAGAACCAAGAACCAAGATTGCACAGAAAG
>Ga0126342_10002430_pt1 | contig 29047 bp, 29 predicted proteins | sample Cyp1metagenome_FD_92528 | JGI IMG/M metagenome (GOLD analysis project Ga0126342, IMG submission 92528) | Coral microbial communities from Lord Howe Island, Old Settlement Bay, Australia - Cyphastrea 1 metagenome | ecosystem: Host-associated > Invertebrates > Cnidaria > Coral ... | reverse complement strand
TGCTTTTCACTTCCACCGGATCTGCCGGTCCTGATCCTCGAGACTAAGACGCTCCACATAGTCGAAGGCCAAGTACCTGGCGCTTCGTCGTCCGTCAATTGGTTCATAGTTGGAATCCCAGAAAAAACACCAAAAATGGATATACCCTCTGGTTATTTAACATAGCCATGGAAGATGGTCCATAGAAATAGATGGTTTACCTATTAATAGCATGGTGATTTTCCATGGCTATGTTAAATAACCAGATGGTAAATGGTGATTCACCAACAAAAATGGTTGGAATCCCCGAAACATCCCGAAACTCACCATTTTCTGAGAATCTCATTGGCATAGATTGGCGGTTTCGAAAGATTTCGAAAGGCTACCCTGTATCCGCAAGTGAATGGTCGACTATCACTACAATACCTCTTCGCTTCAGCATTTGTGGGACTTCACCAGCCAAGAACTATTAGTACTTTGTTTGTTTTTCGGGAGTGCCACTTGGATTCTCCATTTTTCATGGATTGCAACTTTGGGCCATCTTTTTTGATCCAGAATGCACCATTGACCAACAACCAATCAACCCATTCTCTTTAAAAAAAAACATCAACCTATTGGCCTAATCAAAAATGTCCCATCCACTCATTCTGTTGTTCTGTTGGCCAATTCCTATCAATCCAATTTCTGGAGCTTCTTCTCTCAACTGGCCCAAAGCAGCAACAAACAGCGCACCCACGGATCAATTGCTCCTGCACTAGGCGAAAAACAACTCATCATCTTTCCATCTCAAGGACAAGGTTCCCGAAATGTTAGAATGGTTGTGAAAGTAGAATGGTTTTTGTAACCCCTATGATTTCCATTGCGACTCTTACTCCTAGATTACTCTAGTCACTTATTGGTATGTCGTAATGAACCCTGGTATCAACCACGATGGTCCCTGGACATCCCGACACCAGTAAAAAGATCCATTGATTTGGCAGAAGGGATACCCCGAAATAGCAAATTTCATGGCAAAAACCATGAACAACAAGAGGATTTTGGGGGAAACCACGGGAAACCGCTTGTTTTGCATATTCGGGTTTGTCTAAAACTATGGTACCCAAACAGTTGATGGATCATCAGATTCCCTATCTATTGGGGCTGAGTCCCTGACAGGCCCATATATCGCTGGATTCATGGATCTTCATCGAACTACTGAGCCCGCTTTCAACTCATATCTCATGATGTTCACATCATATATTATTAAAAGACCCATTAAAACCGCTATGAAAACTATTAAATCACACTAAATCCCATATAACCATATATAATCATATATAACCACCACCATATACCCATCATACGGTGGGTGGAAGAAATCCTACACCACCAAAAGGATGGTTGAAACATGTTGAAACCCTATAAATATCTATAAATATCTATAAATATCTATAAATATCTATAAATAATGGGATGATGGATGGTTGAAACACCGTTTTCAACTGGTGCAACCATCCGCAGTATCACCCACCCATTTTTGCACGCAGCTCTCGTCCTGTCTTCGTTGCAAAGCACTCAGCAATGGCGCCGCCCCCATCGCTGTGCACATCGAGCCGTCCAGCAGCTGGCAACCGGCAAGCACTACGGTAGGAGATTATTGGGATCATTGGAATATCCTAGATTCTTGGGTTTTATCATGTTTTTATCTCTATGATTGGATGATCATTATTGGATAATATCCGATCTTTTTTGGGGGATTATTATGGATTATTATGGATTATTGGAAATTCCAATCATTGGAATGTGTGTAGACAAACCTTCTTTTTCTGTTTGGTTTGGGATGACTATATGGCACTATCTTGGATCATTTTCGCGCGTCATTTTTGTGGAGACATATTATTTTTCAATTCATTGGGTTTTATTGTTCATAATCCTCAACGAACCAAGGCAGCACTCTAAAATCCAACTGTTTACAGTAGTTCAAATTGGTTTGAATCATTCTCTATTTGTCAATGGCCATAAATGCTTCCTTTTGACCCGTTGACAAACGCAGTCCATAATACCAGTAAATGACTTTTGGATACTTTTGGTATATAACCCTCATATATACCATAATAAGTAGTAGAAGGCCCATGCTAATCAGATTTTTTTTTGGCTTCCCCATATCCCCTGCTGATTGCTGAAGTCACCCACAGGGCCTGTAGCAGCTCGATATCCAAATATGCTGCCGCCGGAGTTTCACCTGCGACTTCACCCATGATGTGATCATCCTTTTAGGCAGATCCAGCACGTTGCAATGGTGACTGGGATCTTGGGGTAGCCAGTCGCACCTTGAAAGTAGAGTCGTTGCTGTGGGGGCCAGGCCTCGACAAGACTTAAACTTTGCTGCTTGATGGTTAGATGATGTTAGATGTCATTTAAGCTTGAAACATGGGGAAATTGAACATTGAATTCATCAACACTTCCCCCAGGGAACTTGACGGCCATTTTTGGGGGGGACCTGAGTGTGAAAATCCGTGATGCTCAAGTTCCAAGCAGGAAATGTCCTCTTCATTCCCCTCCATACCATCACAATGCAGACTGACCAGGTCTGGAAAGGTATAAGAGTTTCAATTCGCTCCTCGGTGATTAGCAAACGCAAGTGAAGACGGTTACCCTCCGGTTTCATCAAGCATGGTTTGCTGAAAAAATCTCCCATTCATTGAGCTCGATGATTTTCCGATGAAAACTTCCATGTATTAGGACATGTCCCCTATATTTCCCATGGATTTTTCCAATGGTTTTCCCATAAAACCCTCCATTTTTGATGGGGATTCCCATTCTCAGCGGGTATACGAGGTCCAGCTCCAGTTGCATCTAGCGATGTTCGCTGAAGAATTCTGGGAAGTGCTTTGAATCCTTGCACTTATCATATTGAATCCACATATCCACTCAACTCTGGGAAGTTTGTTTGGTAAGAAAGGGCCCAACAATTTACGATGATCACCTCACAAAATTGGAAGAGATCTTCCGAATGACTCACAGCATCTAATCCGATTGAATCAGGGAAAATCATACAGTAGTACCAGTATGCCACATCAAAAACACACTAACCTGAAATAGAGAACATGTCATAGATTTTCCAGCAAGTCCCCTTACGAAGCATTGTTCATGACGTCATGACATCTCCACCCGTCTCTTGGTGTGCCCCAGCTGTCATCTCAAGGTGAATATTTGCATCCTGTTCAACAGAACGGCCATATCCAGCAGTTGGTTACAGCAGTGGATGTGGTCCCGATCATAAGCCCACCATTTGGGCCATCTGGGGATGGTGACTATGACAGGTGAATCCCACATTGTACTGCTGGGGATAAGACCAACGACTGAACATCCGGGTAGAATATGGATGTAGTGGGAAGTTGAAAGAAGAAAATGATATGGATGACCCTGATCTGGATGACCCATGATTTCTTGATTTACCAATTTCCCCATATTTCTGCCTTGATTTACCTGGAGGATACATTGGGCCACTGGCAGTCACTGGGCCCCAGTTTGAGACCACCCCAGATGGCCCTTGACTGAGGGGTATCGAGGGCCCCATAGTCCTCTTTGCTCATAAGCCTCAGCATGAGCCGGAAAATGAGTTTTCAATGATCCTAGATCATGGTTCCATCTACACCTATGTCTATCTATCTAATCTATCTATCTGTCTGCCTGTCTGTCTTAGCTTGTCTTGTCTTGTCTTATCTTCTCTTACCTTATCACCTATCTCTATATCTCTATATTTCTATACATGGTGTTATTTCCGTGTATCTACATCTACATATATCTCAGTATATGTGTATATACATATATATATATATGTGTATGTGTATATATATACATACATATCATACAGAATCAGTCATACACTATTATACTATATTACTATAATATGTAACCACAAACAGATCACATCAACACCATCCAACCAGTTCAATCATCCCAAGATGAGGGTCCAGCAAAGCTGAAGCTTTTTATGGCTGAGGATTGGGATCATTTAAGCCATCCAGGAAAGCTGTTTATGAGAATTATATACATAAACCACGTGTGGATGGATTTTTGAAGCGGTCAGTGATCTTTAGTTTGTCAACACTTCACTTTGGAAAGTCCAAAATTTTGATACATTGCCACATGAGCAAACAAACATCCTCTGAGGATAGAACGATGGTGGAAGCCCCGCACGCAACGGCATGGAGGCCTTTGGCTTGCGTTTGTGAATGGAATCTGATTCAAAATCGAACACGAGCACCACCAACATTGCATGGTTTGTCGTGAAAAACACACCCAATATGGGGGTTGAAATGGGTCGAAGGTTCTTGGGCATAGGTTTGTCGGAGACTAGGGTACGACAATGCACCCAACATCGCATGTTTCATCATCATTTTGCGCGTTAAAATTGACATGGTGAATATTCCCCGCTCCGTACAAAACCAGATTGACCCGCATTCCAGTCTGAGAAAGTTTGATCTCCACTGAACAGATCCAGCTCAAGAAGGGTCATAAAATGCTGAACAATTTCTAGGATTCTGCGGATATTGCTGATGACAACAAAACAGAACATTTCTCCAATCTTCCAAACCTCTTCTTGATTGTGTTTTCGCAAACCCAATCAATACTGTTTGCTGTTCAGTGCCACCTGAATCTGCAGGCCACCTCCCAGTTTTATTCAGTGTCAGTATGTTCCCGCCATGCCATGGCTTTGGGTATGGGCGTCATTGCTTATACGCTTTAGCACTCAAAATCACCAACATCTGCAAGTTGCTGGGTATTTTCACTCGGACCCGACAAGCAAAACAAATTGTTTCTTAGATCCAGATCATCATCCCACCATTGGTCCCACCATATCCCAAGATTTCTTGGCGACATCGTTATTTTTTCCTGGTTCCCCTTCTGTGTCATCAGTCACATGGTTTGCTGGACAAACCACAATCCATGGATGATGATTTTCCCATTAAAACTCGCATTGAGAGGGGACAACCGGGCGGGCGATGAGAAGTCCACTTATTGGTTATAAAAGTTATACATCCCACTATATACTTACTCATTAAATCCCAGTATATCCCCATTATATACTATATACCCAATATATTCTATAGTTCAACCACCATTTTCTTCACATGTTCAATGTTGGTCCTCTAATACCAACTTTCTATAATCATATCCCCAATGAAATCCCAACTTTCTATAATCATATTATATCATCTAATATACTGGTTGGTGGTATACCTACCCCTCTGAAAAATATGAGTTCGTCGCTTGGGATTATTCTTCCCAATATATGGAAAAAAAAACATGTTCCAAACCACCAGCAAAATCCCCATTAAACCACCATTAATCCCCATTAAACCACCATTAATCCCCAACCAGTCATATATCTCCAAAAAAAAATCCCGCCTCAAGAACCGTGGCTTTGGTCTCCAAGGTCACCTGTAACCGATCTGCGCTGCAGAAATTTAAGGCGCGGAGTAACATCTCCTGGAACCGTGGCTTTGGAGATTTCATGGCTGATTTTTGAATGGAATGTGTTCGGATTTGAAACATGTACTATATATATATATATATTTATGTAATATGGCAAGGTATGTCAATGTATTATATGATAATATACTATATTGTATATAATACAAAAAGATATTATATACATCATATTTACTACATAATTATTATCATATCATATCATATCATATCAATTATAATATAATATCTATGTATGTTATATATTATATGTGTATATATAAGAATAACATGGGGGATATGCCAAAGGGAATGATATATATATATATATATATATGTATATATATGACAAACACAACACATGATATTTGAGGTTGTCTGAATCAGTGGGATATACGCGCCGTTGTGGCCATAAAACATCCGTTGAAAATGGTGGTTCATCCCATCAAACTACGGACCAAATCCCCCCGAGTTGGGGAAGACCACTCAAAAATCGAAGGAAAATGTCGCCGATGTCGCCAGACAATCGATCCAGTGCTTAGTATTTCTCCACTGCCAAAGAATATTCAACAAATTTTCAACAATAAATCAACAATAAATCCATTCATCATTTCAAATCATTTCAACCTACATGGACCCACTTGATCAAGGCTTACCATCGCCAGCTTTGTCCCAAGAAAAACTTGGACCCCGACTAAGTTCTGCGAATTTTCGGAGGGAAAGGATGGAGAAACCTTCAGACAAGGGCACTATTTTTTTAAACTACTATTGCTTTGCAATGCTTTACGCAGTTGGGAACTCCTTAGTCCTTTTGCACCCTGAATGAGAAACTGCATCTTTTTGCGACAAGACCCCACCAGGTCCTCTCCGAAGACAGCTCTCCCGTCTTGGATGTATGCAGCCTGGTGGAAAATCAGTCGATGGAGGTAGATAACAACTGAAAAGGAAAGGGTCCTGGGGGGCTCAGAAATTTTACTGTCACTGTCCACAACTGTTGAATAGTAGGATTTATTCAGTGGGCTGGTGTGTCACTGCAGGCCTTTTCCCTATCAAACCATCTATTCATAGCATCTTACAAGTGTCAAGTTCTATTCTTTTCAGCAAGACTTGCCCAGAAATCCCTCCAAAACTCCATCTGAATCCCCCCAAAAAAACCCTCTGGTAGTCAACCATGGCAATGATTTTCTTATGAAAACTTCCATTTATTGGAGATTTCCCAGCGGCCCGCTATGTTTGATGACACCGAAGCGGCTAACCATGGCGCCTTTGTCCGAGCAGACCGCTCCAGGCTGAGGCAGGAGAACCTGACAAAGGTGGAGATGATGGAATTTCCTCTCCAACATACAAAATGCTCATCACGTGTCTGTATATATATATGTATACGTATTTACATACATATATATATATATATATATTAATATATATATATATATATGTATATATATATACATAGCTCTCTATTTATGTATATATTGTGTATGCATACTGCATATATATATATATATATATATATATGTGTGTCTTAGCTGCACAGCATACACATCGTTCCCCCCAAAGTGTGCGCCGGACGCAATTTGCACAGCTCCATCCTTGATCTTTGAACCTTGGACATCGCGGCCGGGGGTCACGGCAGGTTTTTCGTTGCGTTGCTGACCTTTAAAGATCTTAGAAGCAAGGATTAAATACGTGTAAAATCGTGTAAATATACATAGAATCAAGGGTTTATATACTTAGTAGTTCTATATCAGTATGTACCTTCACAGATCCAATGCTGATAGCTGATATATAACTATTCTTTGTACATATTGTGCACATGTTTGCTACATGTACTGAACAAAATACTATCCAACAAGATTCTGGAAAGGGTACTTTGTGCGCAAGCGAGATGAACAGTCAGTCACTGACTAGGGCAAAGGCATGAACTGCAGCCAAGGCAAAAGCAGCTGCTACAAACTGCCGCCGGTGAGACATGGAGAGACTGGAGAGGACTCATCCATGCAGGTATGGCAACCTAGAATAGGTACAGTACCAGTGGAACTACGAAGATGGTATCAGGTGTATGTGAGTCTGTATAATATATATATATATATACATAGACACTGTATGATACTATAATTGCATATAATTGTATAATATTGTATTGTGCATACATCTTTTTCCTGGGATCAAAACTTTCCAAAAATATAAGGTCCACCATTGTCAACCAGATGGCTATTGGATGGCTACAACCCATACAATGACCGTAGAAACACCATTGACATCAACCGTCCAGAGATTGATATTGACGGTTGACCCGCGCCCCAACTCTTGTTGCTTCAACTCCCAATTTTTTTGGAGAAAACTGCCATAATACATAACCATCATTTATTGCTCATATGGGCCGCGGGTCAATATTTAGTATACTACTATAGCTCCAAGTCATCAATTTTTGAAGAGTGTTTTTTTTCGTTTTCCAAGCCCCAGCTCAATTTCCAAAAAATCAAGATGTCTCGAATAGTACTTTCCATTACGGTAAATTTTGGCTGTAGCCCTTGTAGCCCCTTTGGATTTCTCCAAAGAATAGGGGGAAGTCAAGTGTCCTGCCATATGGGAAAAAACGTGATTTTCTCACCAGATTCTTGAGGTTTTCCACCATTTGAGCGGACCCGCAAAAACCCTTCGGATTTGCGGACTGATCATCCCTGGGTCGCGGCGCGGCCTTTTCTTTCTGAGTCACCTTAAAAGGGATGTTTCGGGATGTTTCGGTGAAATCCTCCAAAAAGAACATCAGCATAGAAATGCATCTTTACCCATAAGGAATCACGTTGGTCATCATGAACTTGCTATATAGGGAGACTCAGCCAACAGCGAATTCTAGTCCTTGCAAAAAAACGAAGATTACTATACTGGTGACACCTAAACTAGCCTTCGTCTGAGTGATTTAGTCTTACAACATCTTACAACCCATATAGGCATACTAAGGATACTGATGAAGTATGAATATATATATATATATAATCTGTTCACCAAGGCAATACCATAGTTGTGATACCTACACGGGCCCCAAGTCTGCGCAATACTCAGGCTGCGGCGATCGAAGCCTAGATTTCCAGCCTCGAGGGTCCAAGAATTCATCCTTTGGTATGATGATTTTCACAGCAAAAACGATAAAACGAAAGGATTTTCTACGACCCATCCAAGGTTGGGGATTTTTTTGGCAAATTCTGAAAGTTCAAGAAGGCCATGTCAGAAAAATTCATATAGAATGAATCCCTTGCAAATTCCTGAATTTCATGACCTGTTGCTGAGATCATGGACTGCCACATCTCACAAACATGTGGATTTCTCTGAAAATCTGCGGAAACACCATGGGACACTCCAAAAAAATCATGGTTTATCATGATTTTCCCTTCCGCAGATTGACATCATTTGGATTTACCCATGTTGATCAAAGATGGCGTCCACATCAACCCCTGAAAAAGAAGCCACACCTCGAGCACTCGAATGTACAGGAATCCTCCTTTCAGCCTCGCACGGTGCTTCCAAGTGGAACATGAAAATCACCCGGTGGACTGGAAATCTCAAGAACTACGTAAAGGTTCCATGTTCCGCAATCTTCTCAATCTCCAGTGTGACAAATCTTCCGCTTCATCATTTTCGCAGCATTGAAAATGGGTGAGTTCATCAATGTTAATCGCGAGTTTTGATCACATCAGATCATCGATCATCAACTTTCACATCCTACGCAAAACCACCTTTTCAGCTGGCTAGGCTAGGTCAACAAATACCCTCATCAAAGTGGCAAAAGATGGATTAGTACCATCCAAAGTCTCCCCCAAAAAATACAGTAAGTTGGTATATATGAAACAATCCCTCCAAAAAATGCAACTCACAGTCATTTATCCTTCCAGGGTGATGAATTGTGTGTTACTTTTCGGCATCGGCTCGTTTCTTGGACAGCTGTATATTAAGGATATATAACCACAATGGCGTTATGCAATGTGATAATGTGATAGTAGCTATATATTATTGTATATAGGGAGGTTTCTTAAAATGAGGGATCCCAAGACCACGGGTTTCGTATGTTTCAATATTAAACTGGTCTGATTTTGGATGATTTGGGGGTACCACCATTTTAGGAAACTCCCATATTATATAATATTATATATAATATTAGATATATGATATTGTATATATATAATATTACATATATGATATTATATAATTAATTATAACATTATATCACTATACATAGTATTATACATATAATATTATATATACATAAATTGTTATATTATATGTATAATACACATACTATATCCCACATCTCCTATGTGGACAGTCCCCAAATTGCCCACACTAGGTCCCCGGCCCTATGCCAGCCATGGGCTGCACGCCCAGGCCGAGACTGCTAGCCTTGGACAAAACAAGGGTTGGATTTCTGATAAAAACCTCCATTTGTGGATCCTTTTCCTAAGAAAGCCATGGGTTTTCCACATCTATCTTGGTTTACCCTGGAGTCACTGGGATTTGATTTTCCAATGTGTTCCACATCTATGAATCGATGTTGGTTTACCTACCTACCCTGGAGTCACTGGGATTTCTTCGAAAAAACCGGATGAACATGGATGAACATCTGGTCAAGTACTTAACGATAGTTAACGATAGTTATAAAAGGTAATCCGACCCCACAGGATATAAACAGCCAAGCATTTACCATGATTTTCTCGGTGGGACCAGCTCCTTTTCGGCATCTAAGATGGGCTCTAAGATGGGGGGGTGCTATCACAATCTTTACCATCAAAGATGGCAAGTCAACTAGCACAAAGCTAGTGACTGGTAGAAAGATTGGTATTGAACAAACATGAACAAACAACAATTGGGATTTCACCAGTCAAAAGATTTGGATAAAACATGATCAACCTCAACTCGCTGGGATTTCTGACCTGTGCTAACCTGTAGATCCCTTTTCCAGCTGTCATGACTTTCCAAGTGCCAAAAAATCACCAAACTGTCTCATTTTCCAGGTGGCCACCACCATAGACCCACAACCTGCCCACGGCCTCTCCCTGAAGCTCGAAAGTCGAAACTGCGCCAGTAGGTAGCGCAGTGAACTATCGATCATCAGGTTTTAACAAAAATCAACGAACAAATCCATCAGTGGAAGAAACAACTAGCATCAGTTGGAAAGAAATCAACGATCGGATGAAAGAAAAACGATATTCTAACATCTATCAACCATCAGTTGAAAACAACAACAACAACACCAACACCAACACCAACACCAACACCAACAACAACACCAACAACAACACCAACAACAACAACAACAACAACAACAACAAACAACAAACAACAAACAACAAACAACAAACAACAACAACAATCACAATCGTAGCATGGTGATTTCAACCCATCGAAACATCATTTTCTTCGGCCTTCCGTGGCCATATCACTTGGTGAAGCCACCTTGGCGAAGGGTCCGGGTCGGCGGAACTCTCCCCTTTTGAAGGTCATCATACTGAAACACTTATAGCTGTTAACTGGGAGTTATTTGGCATTTAATGGAATTATAGTACTATAAATGGAATTAATGTACATGGAATTTCTCACTCAAATACTTTGCCATCTGCCAAATGTTCTAGAAGATGAGCACCAAAAAGCTCAACAAATCTTTCAGATATGACCAGCAAGTTGTCCATCCATGTTTATCCTGAGAGATCCTGAGACTTTGCAAACATGAAGCTGCTTAGCAACCAACATTCCAGGCACCATCGCCATCAAGGGGGTGCACCATTGAATTAGAAAACGTGAAGAAATGGCCGCTTGAGACTTGCTGAAGTGTCTAAAGTCCGCCTCATATATGGAGTCCAACATCATTGTTCATTTCAAAAACTGAAGGAACGTGGACAGGAGCAAAATCACATGTTCTTCTTGTTTGATTTAAACATCAAAACGAAGAAAAAAGCAAAACAACACTCACTGCTCTTATTTGCAGCTGCTATGTCTCCCTTTTTCGGAGGACCTGATAACTCCTGCCACGCCTGAAAATACAAGGATACAATCAATTGATGAGCAGGGGAACGTGTTTTCCTCTTTGCAATTTGTTTCGCATCATCTTGGGCCAAAAAGTCGGCTCAAGATGCGCAATCATTTGCCCAACCTCTGAAACAATTTCTTAAATTAACATATTTGGCAGTGGTATCTCATACAACCATAATATACGAATTATATGAACCATAATTCGACATATATAGATATATATATATATATACATAGATATATAATTATAATTATACATATATATATATGTATAATATATATATATATATGTATAATATATATATATATATATGTATAATATATATATGTATAATATATATATATATATGTATAATATATATATATATATATGTATAATATATATATGTATAATATATATATATATAATATGTGTATATATATATATATGTATACATATATATATACAGTAGATATCGTTGTGTACCGCTTTTATACCACTGATATCCCAAAATGGGAAGAGCTTCTACAGTATGATTTTTAGTCAACTGCCGAGATGAACATGAGGTTCGATTTCACTCTTTGTCCGTTGTTTTCACCTCAGACATCAGATAGCGACTGCTCAGGCATGCCAAAAATACATAAGCTGACTTGCAATCTGGGGCTGCTCATAGAATCTCTCATACTTGCACAAAGACAAAAACAAATCAGCCATCTTGTATCTGCGCGAAGCATTTCAAGCTTGTGCATATTTCTAGATAGCCAAGATCAACAAGCAAACTATAGCATCGGATGCCAAGGATTGAAGTCTACGCCAGCTGTCGCGACTTTTTCTTCGATGTCAACCTTCCGCATCAGCCTGGAAATGGGAAGTCCCAGAACATGTTTGCAACACAAACCCAGAAGGATCCAAGAGGGGACTACAGTTGGTTGAATACCAGCAAAGAAATAAATCTCTCTTTCTGTCTCAAACTCTCTGTCTGTGATGATCTGTGTAGACAAGTGGTTGCAGACAAGTGTTACCCCTTAGCCTCTGCGCGGGCTGGATGGATGCGGGAAGGTACCCCATGTCCAGCGAGACACAGGTGACTCGCAAAATAGACACCCTCATATGATAGATGCAATTCAAATATAGTATATATATATAATTGTACACAGTAAATCACAGTAATTACATATCATACAATGTATTCTAAATATATATTATACACACATATCATTTCCACGCCCTGCACCATTTCTAGCGGATCACTTCATCCACCAAGCAGCGATCTCTTGCCAGGAGCGGAAGAAACCGCAATGCCGGGGGCCCGAATCCTGTCGGCTGTTGTGTAAAACATGGCCCATGCCTTGGATTACCATTATAAAACATGGCGATGTCCCATGGATTTATAGATGATTTCCTAGAAAAATCCAGGTCATTTCGACATAGATTCTGATGAAATTCTGATGAAATTCTGATGAAATTCTGATGAAATTCTGATGAAATTCTGATGAAATTCTGATGAAATTCTGATGAAATTCTGATGAAATTCTGATGAAAACATGGCCAGAAGCATGAAGCATGTTGAAACATCGTGAAACATCATATTCAACATTGAAATGCTCAACTGGTGGGTTTTTGGCATGCCACTGGCCAAAAGCTTTGGTGCAACAAGTTGCTCTGAAAATACCAGCCACCACTGTTCAGAATTTAGAACAGGGACATGGATCCGTACATACGATTTACATGGATCTCGAGTTTGAATTTCACCTTGGCACATCTTGGCATCTAGACGCATTCATCTTTCGAACTTGCACAGCCTTGTCATCTTGGCTTGTCTCAAAGCATCTGATCGCATCGAAATGCATCTCTAAACCTCTGGCGGAGGCCAACAGCGGCAACACCCTCACCAGTGATCTAACCAGTGTGTGACATCATTTTCAAGCATAGAACACACATATATATATATTCATATATTCCAATTTACTAGCAATAGAATTGAACTACACCTGTACATATTATGCTGAGTTGACCATTCAAAAACCGTCAAAAAAAGCCATGCGCTGCGATGGGTCTGAGGATCTTGCTAACCGGCAGGCCTTCACCGTACAACCTGGATCTTTGTTGCGATGGAATTGAATATCCTACTAGAAGAACTCAGAAATTCCCAGAATAAAAAATAGTGATAAAGATTGATCAAAGATTGATCAAAGATTGATCAAAGATTGATCAAAGATTGATCAAGTACTTTTTTCCGATCTTCTTCGGCGTTGCTAGTACGATAGAATCTAAAACCCTCAACAATGCATCAAGCTATCAGCAGTCAGGCCAAGACCAAGAGGCTATAATTCATGCGGCTAGCAACGGTAATCATCGTGAAGTAAGAGACAATGTCAATTCCATCAAGTCAGTATCAGGGTATTTTGCCACCTATTCCTGATCGCATTATCCCAGGAAATCGATCAACAATCACCACGATTTCAATGAGATATCGGTGGATTCGGCTACAAAGATGACACCAAACAAGGCAAAAAAGAAATACAGTAATATGAAGGCAACTGTGAATGTGGGAATTCAGGCAAGAAGCCACAAAACATACTCGGAGATGAAAGTTGAAGACAGAATGAAGAAGATCAGAATGAATACAATTACAGAAAAGCAAACAAGTTCACAGTTTAAAAGTCAACATAAATCAACATACTGTGAAAGATAGTTCACAACTATTACGACATGACAAACATATGCTAAACTGAGTGGTGCTTATCCAAGGGCGGACACTTCTCCAAGCGAGACCTCTGGCTATGGATCAACCCCTGGCACCTTTTTTGGTTTTCACCCATTCCCGAAACTCGCCAGGATATCGAAATATCCTTCATTGGATGTGTCTGTCCACAGCATTTATTTATCATCATATGATATATTTGGAGTTATATATATATATATCATTTGATATCATAATCCACATCATTGTATGACATATATGATCATTGTATGATATTAATCCACATTTAGATTATCCACATGTTCGATCCTTCTACCACATCTTTTGTATTTTGTACCCTCTGGATCCTTCTGGTAACTAACATAACGATGGAAAATCACCATGCTATTTAGCTGGGTAAATCAACTATTTCTATGGGCATTTTCAATAGCTATGTTGGCTTACCAGAGGGTATGTATGATTTACCCTCTGGTCAACTAACATAACTATGGAAAATCACCATTTTTAATAGGAAAACTCACTATAAATGGCCATATTTTTTGATGGCTTATCAGCTTATCCAAAAGACCTTCCCGCCTGATTCCCCGTCCATATCCGACTATCCGACTATCCGACCTTCGATGCACCACGAAGCCCAAGGACTCGGGCGCATGGGGAAATCCATGGGAAAATCCATGCGAAAGATGGGCTAATCCATGGAACATCCGCTATAAACATGGAGGTGTACAGCTGGGAAAATCATCCATTTTTACAGGTAATTGTCCAAGTTTGATAAAACCAGAGGGTTTTTGCAGGATGATAAATTGGTCTCAAAGCAACGAACATGTCCATTTCATCAGCTTATATCAGCTTCTATTCTTGTTCATCCCCTCAAAAATGGGTCAATCATTGTCAAAGATCATCTACTCGGTTTCATCAAACATGGCTGGAAAATCCCCCAGAAATCGATGATTTTCTGCCATGGGGATGTCAGGGATGTCCCTTCCGTCACCTTCCCGGAGGGGTCGGCCCAGCCTTGCAGCGTTCCTGAAATTCGTCATGTTCCTTTGCCACAAAAGGTCTTCCGGGATCCTCGTCTGCGGAGATTTTCTAAGGATGGCAACGTGTTTTTGACAGCGCCCATCCAAATACACCCGCCATGGGGATGGGGGTTATAAGGGGTACGTATATATTATACAAATATAAATGCAAATGCATGTGTATATATGTATATGATATGATTGTATATGTATGTAATATGATGTAATTATACAATAATAGCTACATTGGTGGGTACATCCCCATGTATGTCATATTTTATCTTCCTAGTTTACCAGGAATCTCAGTAGCTCAACGGCGGTGCCCCAAAGATTCTGGATGTGGATAAAACCATGATGATTTCGGAGGATTTTGGCGTACCCTCCGGCAATCAAACATGGCACTTGGAAGACTTGGAAATCCATAGAAACTAGAGAAAATAGATGGAGAAACGCTATAAATCAAACATGGCACTTCGTATGAGATTTTTCTCGCCGGAGATAGTGCCATAGATGGATTTATAGGGTCGATACTTCGCCGTCCTCAAGTTGACGAGGAGTACAATGTAGCCAAATCTCAAAGTTCTCTGGCACCTGGTGCGATGTGACTTGTGACTGGTGAACATCCAATCAATCAATAGATCCACCTGGCTGGCTCTTATGGATCTTCATCCCCGACTCCGAAAACCACGGGAAATCCATAGCTTTTTACCCATGAGTTGGTCGCAGATGTCTCAGCTATGCCACTGCAACTCCAAGGCACAACCTCTTTGAGCTCCTGTAGGCCCTGGACCGGAACCACAACTGGCTGGGAAATCCCCGATCAACATGGAGGTCTTATACGTATGTTTTATATAGCGAAATCATCGAACCATAGACGTAGGATTTTACTGCAAACCCATGTGACTGATTGCAGGTACTGTATCTCCAAGTTTAGGGCTTGTCAATTTGAGCTTGGAGAAAACATGTGACTGTCTCTTTCAGTACAGAAAACATCCTTGTCAAAATGGGATCTTAAGGCTTTGGAGACACCCCAAGAAATTCTTTGGAGAAGGAAGGCCGTCTTTTGTGAATTGCTACAGGAAGTTTCCGCACTTCTCAAAAGGTACAACTTCTTGGCACCCAAACACCTTCGTATGTCTCTGTGCTCACTCCATCTCACTTCACAATTTCCAATAATTATATAATCATTTTTCAATGGAATTATATATCATAATTATTAATATACCATTTCCAATATTTATATCCAATAATTATATTATATATATGGGGGCAGAAGATCCTTTTCAATGGCTTCAAATTTTGCAACGGACACCGCGGTGTGTCACTTAGAATTCTTCGATGTCAGGTGCCTGCACCACAAAGACACCAGGCACATTCAGCCCCGTGTCGATGAAATGCACCTGCATTAGGCGAAACAACGAGGGATGGCACAGTGTTCAGGTTGTATCCCTTGATAGACTTGATACCCTCTGGTAATGACTAACGTAGCTATTGAAAATGGCCATAGAAATAGTGGATTTTCCCATTAAAAATGGTGATTTTCCATAGCTATGTTAGTTTACCAGAGGGTAGATTCAAGGTGATTCAATTCAAGGTTGAGCCCTTATTTTTCCCCAAGGACGATTTAAGAGAACTTCCGGAGACGTTTTAAAGCCAACAAAAATCCAACATCCAAAACAAAACCGTTCCCTGCGGAACCATCCCTGGGCGTTTGGCTACCGCATGCTGTTTGAATGCTTCAAGCAACGAGGCGTTCCCTACAGTTCGAAGTTTCACTGCGCTTTCTTGTATGATGAGTTTCACCCAATTGTTTCTTAATATATTGTAGATTATAGACTATTTCCGATGACTTCCATTGAGTTCGAGGATTTCCCAGCCACGTTTGATGAAACCAAAGGGCACAGTAAGCCTCAGATAGCCTAAGTATGTTGGTTATAATTATGCCATTAAATCAACATTATATTAATGGAATAAACATGATATATATAACCAAACATATATAATGGATATAATGGAATATTCCATATATACTGTTGGCATATGATTATTCCCCTTATATGCCACAAACCTGGGGATGGTTGTGAGGATTTCCAATGCTGCCAACAGACTGCTTGCACCCGAGACCAAAGAGTAGCCTCGAGACCGGCCGACAGGTTGCTTTGGGTGTTCCCCACATCTGGGCATGTCAGAAAACTAACATAGATATGATTAGATATGATACCCCAATCCCAAGATCAATTATTATCTATAGTACAACTAGTGGGTTTTTGTCTAAGGGTATCCTGAAACTATCGGGCTGAAACAAGTCCAAGACTTGATCACCATGTCATGCGCTCAGGTGTGTTTTGCATCAGGCTTTACAAGTATATAAGGCTGGTTCACAAGAAACACTTTTTTCCAGGCTTGGATTGCAAGAACCGTGAGGAACCGAGACATGGTTACACCACCACCTGGTGAGGAACCACCATTAATTTGGATAAAATATAGCCATTGGCTGACCTCAATAGTTCGGCCAGTTGGGGATGATTCCCCTTTCTAACCCAACATTAATTTGTCCAACATTGTCAAACTTTTGAACAGAAAACGTAGCTTCCAGTCACAGCCTTTGACGTTTCGCCGAAGCACCTTGGCTTCTCGCATCAGCGCATTGAGCACCTGGCTTCAAGGAGATTGATCTCAGACACAGAAAAAGTGGAGCTCATCAAACAATCAGCGCTTCAAAATATATGGGACTGATACTGGGGATTTGATGGACTGGACTGGAGGAATGGAAAAAATGTCTCCAGATATCAGCTGGTACGATTGAAAACCAGGATCCTCGGGTCAATTTCCCCCATGGTTTGTGAAGGCACGTCCAAAATTGGAGTCTCAGAATTTTGAGACTTAAAAAAAAAAATCACCCAACATATATAATCCTTCCCTTTTTGATTCATCATTGATCTTCATTCACTCATCTAAAAAAAGCGCCCTGTCGCTGAGGTTCCCTACTGCTCCACCCTTGCTAAAACCCAGCAGAAGCAAAGGCGATGGCAGCTCCTCACAGCTGGGGGAAATCGACCTATAAATGGAGGTTTTCTTTGGGGCAAATCCTGGAAAACCCCTAAATTTTGACTGGATTTTCCATTGCTATCTTTGATTACCACATGGAATTTCTGTTAAAAGATCTAGGGGAACCCATGAGATTTCTATCAAATTTGGGTGGTTTCCTGCGGATACTTGCGTGAATCTTGAACAGATCACCTTGATGGACTCCCATTGAACTTGGGCTCTTTCCATCCATCCATGAGTGTCAATGTCACAGATATAATCTATACTTTAACACTTTGTTTCTTCCTCTCTCTCTGTGTCTTTTTCTATGTATGTCTACAGGTATCTACAGGTTATATACCCTCCGGTAATCAATCATGGCAAGCATTAAAATACCTATTATTTATTGAAAAGTGCCCATGTTTGATGACACTTACTATGTATACTATACAAAAGGGCCTTATACTATACAAAATATAGACCAAGACCCCACTTTGAGCGCCTACACCCTTCATCTTGCGATACTTCTCCATCCCCAACCACGCCTCGCCCAATTCTTTGGAGAGAGATGCTAACCTGGCCCGTTGAATACTTTGGACCCATGGAGGGAATGGGCAAAGTTTTCCAAAGATGGGGATTTTTCAGAAGTCGAAATGGGGAATCGCCAAACATGAGGATTCTTGGATCTATGTGGACCACGGCAAAATCTACAGTTGAATGGGTGAAAATAAACCAACTTCGAACTTGGGGGGGGCGTATTGACAGCCAAGGTTCCATATCCACATTTTTCGTGCGGTGCGCATATGGACCCTTTGAAGCTTCATCTTTTGCTGTGGGACCCTGCTCATCTTTGCTCAGGCAAACAGTGAAACAGCTCAGATTTCAAATAATCTGGTAAGCCCAATGCCATAAACCATCCCACAGTCAGGGTAGGTTTATGGCAGCCAGGGTTTACCACATGTAGTTGTCTTTTATGGAGTGATGCAGTCCCAAACGCAGGCAAGGGCCACAAGAGTTGAAGATGATCGACGGCCACAGCCTGGAAGAAGCGTCAACCGTGGTCAACTGGTCAACCACGATCCACATTTGTGGGGGCTGCCATCTATAGACTCCAACATACTCCAACCATTTTAGATCCATAGATTCCAGATTGCCATAAAATGGGTTGATTTTATGGTCATCTGAAATCATTTGACACTCTGACTTTCTCAACGCGGAACGCCTCCGGGGGATCTGCTGAGGCCTGAAACCAGGGCTTGGAAAAAAGGGAAAATCATGGAACATCTGCAGGAAACCACCATGTTTGATAGAAAAAAAAAATGGTTTCCGGATGTTTCTGGATGTTTCCGGTGAAGATTTTCCCCGAAACCAACCCATTCACTGCAAAGTTCCTGTGAAAAAAAACGGCCCCTTTGCTGACCAGAGCTTTGGCGGAGCCTCGCTGTTGGTCTCCGCCAAGTATCTGGGATTTCCCATGCTGTCAACCTGTCAGACACTTTGAAAAATGATCCTACGAACCCATCTGGTGGATCTATGGCCTTTCTTTTGGGTCCCATATGAAGGAGTCGTCATTAATACCGGGGGAAAGGAGCACATTCGATCCTCCAAATCGAAGCTCCCCGGGGATGAAATCCCTCCGAGATGAAAAACAGCACGGATCTGACCTGCATGAAGTTGACATAAATGGAAAAGTGATCCCTCATCATCCGAGGTTTCACCTTGGTATTGGCACTCAAATGAAGGAAGGACAAGGAATGTGTCTATGATCATGCTGTGGCTTGATAAGGTTCCCAGCCAAAAAATATGATAGCAGCAACAACATGAACAGCAACACAAACCAGCAACAACGACAAAGCCAGAAAGAACGAACCATAAGCAAACACAAACAAACAAACAACCAAACAAACAACCAAACAAACAACCAAACAAACAACCAAACAAACAAATAACGAACCCAAACAAAATAACACAAAACCAAACCAAACCAACAAACCAATAAACCTTTAATGTAGGCAAAACCACAAAGCACTAGAAACTGACATGGAGGTACTTTGCCACCAAAATCTCGGACCGTTTGCCAAGGGCCACACCAAAATCACATTGTCCTCCGGGAACTTGGAGCACAGAACCCACAGCAGACCCTGGCAGCTGTGGAGACAAATTCCCCAAGTTTGATTTTCCATGATTTTCCAAGACAAAGACCATCACTTGGGCAGTGGAATTTTCCATGATTTTCCATGGGATTGATGATTTTCAGTCCCAGTCCATCACAAAAAATGTTTCAAATCTGATGGAACCGACAAAAAAATTCAGAAACAACCGCACTGCATGGATGGCATCTGGACACAGGAACGTCTAGATACTGACCCATGAAGCCTCCAAGGAGTAGCTGTAGGGTGCATACTTTGATGCAAAATCCGAAATATCCTGCAACGAACTGACTCAAGAGTGAACATAGTGAACTGTTTTTTGGAAACTCCCAGCATCATGAGACCCAAATCCCTTGCCAATGGTGGATTGCTGCTCATGTTTTGATAGTTGTTGATCGTCTTGGGAGCCAATGCCCAACATTTTGGTGGCTAGCCCGGTCCCCCGGTCCCCAGGGAAGAAGATCACCGATCTGGGTGCTTGCGGTATGTGCCTCACCTCAGGTGAAGATCACGACCCCGGTAGATTTGCCAGTTTCTGGATGTTTCTGGTGGATTCTTTGATGAATTTGAAGATAACATAAGATAACCATGCACATGGCTCCATGTATACAACAGCTGTGGCTTAAAACCTCACCTTCCCCATGAGAATAGCCACGCATTGAGCATTTTTGAATCCACACCTCAGCAACTTGTGCCACAGAGTCCCCCGCCAACAGCCAGTTCAGCTTGCCAGCCAGGCCCATACAATGAAACAAGCCAACTCCTGGCCGCCAGGACCGAGAAATTGAGCAATCGGGATGCAAGCCAAGATGGGTAGTTACCCAAAATGATTAAATGGATTAATTAAACAAAATAGGAGGTACTAGTGAGAACATCTGGAAGAATCAATGTTCATCTTCAAAGGCCATGTTTCATGGTTTTCCCAAGATTTATCGTCATTTAAGGCGTTTTTGTCAGCTGATTCGTGGGCCCGAAGGTCGCTTACGAGACTTTCCGTTGGTTGAGCTATATCCAGCTCATTTGTGCTGCAACCCACGCAAGCTATTGGAAGTCTCATGATGTTTCCAAGTGGCCTGTCAGAATCTTCCAGTAGCTGCACAGGATAAGTCATGATAGAACATGATATATCAATGATAGACCTACTCCAAACATGTACCCTCTGGTAAACTAACATAGCTATTGCAAATGACCATAGAAATAGTGGATTTTCCCGTTTAAAATGGTGATTTTCCATAGTTTTTTCTATGTTTACCATAGGATAACAATAAAACACTGTGATGAAATGTCGAAAAATTACCATTGCCGCACGTCGCTGGAGATACAACTTCACTTCCGCGCAACATGCCGGACTGGCGCAAGGGCATTGAAGCTCAACTTTGGGAGCCCTGGTCTATGTACATCGATGGAATCGGTCAATGATCTATCCGGTAAGTGAAGTGAAGATTGTTCTCTGTACTCAACCGTGGAAAAAGAAGGCTTCATATTCTGAAATAATTGCATCTCCGCTCAGTTTCAAGAAGCAAGTCGGTGAAAGAAGGCAAAGTGGAACATCTATTATCATCTATTCAGAATGTCACATTTGAGGGTTATTCCAGGTTCATACCTGACATGCTGTTCATTTCACCAGAGTTTCTGCTCTTGAAATCGCAGGTGCTGCGGTTGTGAAAGAGTCTCACAAGACTAAAAGCCTGTTGCCTCTGATCTACTACTGAGTACTGCTACTCGAGACATAGTCCTCCCCACTCGGTGGAGGATGAAACAGGCACTCTCTGGTAATCAAACGTGGCAATGGAAAATACGCTACAAATGCAGGTTTCAATGGGGAAATCATCTATAAATCTATAAATTTGAGGATTTTCAATTGCCATGTTTGATTACCGGAGGGATATAGTCAATGAATCTCATTGCTCCATTGACAACCATCCTGTGCTCACCTGCGCCTCTTTTCTGAAAACTTCTGACGGCACGTCCTCCGAACTGCCCAGACACCGCACTCTGTGCGCTCCAAGGCGTCGCAGGGCTGCTACTGAAGTAGCGCGACGAATTCGCTGACACGCAAACCTTCCAAAGCCTGATATAACAAACATGGGCTTCAAATGGGAATTTCATGTAATTTCACCACCAGTATCCAAAATTGAAGATGATCTCCAAATGTGTATTACTTTGAATCCTCACGTACCGTTAATGACTCGAGGACTTTTGGTCACTGCTCAAATAATCCCAAATGTTCGAACCCATGGGAGCTGCAGCATATCGCAAGATCCCAAAAACATGCACCACGTGTGCCGGACCCGGCACGTCAAACTGGGAGTGAAACTTCAACATGTTGATAGCAAAGGATTCACTCGCAAAAGGCGTTAGTGTTTCAATATGTTTCAATGCTGGGTAGATATATGATGGATAGACAGATATGCTGATTGCCAATCAAATGCGGAAACACATTCAAAGCACCTCGAGGTTCCAACTTGGAAGGATCAATGGCTATAGACATCTCAAATTGTCAAGGTCTATGGTTTGTGAGTGAGTCACATGTGCAAAATCCTTGTTTCTGCACATGCATTTCAACCAGAGAACACATTTCGAGGATGACTTCTGCGAATGCCTATATTGCATCATTTCTTCAATACTATACCGGTTGATTCAGAAGCAAGGATCTTCATTTTGTGCAGGCAGAATTATAGGTGGTCGACGTGTTCATTTACAAAGACTCACCACAAAGCTGTCTTTTCTCCAACCGTGGTGGTCAAGTATCTTGGTCAAAATTGATTGACTCATTCCAACCGCTCTGAGAATCGTAATGAAAAAGAGACATCCCCTCCACTCTCATGATGCTGCGCTGCTTGCATGTATCACCATTGAGAGAATTGATGATTCTCCAATGACATTCCACTGGAAAGTGTATGAAGTCTGGATTTCTGTTTAACTCCGATTCTCAACAACACCTGATATCTGACTGAACACTGAAAGATCAAACAAATCGTATCTCTTTGTCATTGCTTGCCTGTAATCAAATATTACATGATGCACTTGTCCAGCTCGATCTGCAATCCATGTGCTTTGACCAAGCTTGTCATTGTCAGTGAGACAGGAGCAGAAACATTTGAACTGCTCTTTTTTGCACCGGCAACATCTTCCCAACGAATCTTGTCCACTCGGAAACACAAACGGCTGATCACTGAGAGGGACATTGTGGTGACCATGTCGTAACTGATCATTTCTGACTCTTGGCAAGACCAGTGCTGCAAGCACTTCAAATGTTCCTGATATCATCGGACCTATTTTCTTTGAGGCCTCTTCACTTTTTGTGGACTTTGAAATTCCTGGCAAAGAGAAAGAAGGGATTGGCCATTGTTGCATCAAACTGATCCAGAACATGCAAGCAAACGGCACCTTGCGCTACTCTTAGGCTCTTAGGTCCTGCTCAATAGACCTCTTGCAAACATGACCCAGCTCTCAAACAGTTTTCAATAGTCTGATGTGGTATCTCAAAGGTCACATTGCACATCTTCCCTAAGCAGCGAGTTGACACTTCAAAACTATTGACAATTCATCAAAGAATCGCAATTCAGGTCTTTGTTTCATCGGTCCTTTCCCGGCTTCCCAATCTTCCCAAACAAAAACAACAACACAGCTCCCAGTTTCATATGATTTCAATTTTCATATTCCCAACTCCCAACTTAGACCCAGAAAAAGATGGCAAGGTGCTAAGGTGCCCCAGGCATCCCCGGGCCCCACCTGCCTCAATCATTCAGCATTGTTAACATGGCAGCTCCTTTCAGTGTCCAATACGATGGATCCATCAATGTCTCAACCTACCCGGATCGATGGCCGGATCGATGCCCGCGGCTTGGGTTGGGAATTGTGACCGATCCCATGGGGAAAATACCGTGGAACATCCGGGTTTCAATGGAAAATCATCAGATAGACTCAGATAGACATGGGGACTTTCCGTTGCGAGGTTTTATTGGTTGTTTTTTTTTTTTTTTTCGCAAGGTATTCCATGCTGGAATTCTATCTGAAACCTGAAAACTTTGATGAACTTGAACGGGGCTGGAATTTTGGGGCGCAGCCGCACTTGACAAACTTGAAAAACCCACATATTACAACATGAACAGTCCACACATTACAACTTTGAGTCCGACATGCAGATACCTAATGTTTGCCCATACGGGTACATCATATTGCATACCTGGATGGATGATGGCAACTCCAACAAAAGAACCTGCCCTAAGTATCGAGGCTGGATATCCAATGTTGCTACAAGTTGGATCATACTGTGGATAGAGGAAATCCTGCACCAGTTGGTAACTATTACTATGAAACACTCGAAATATTGGGATTATAATCGGATAAACCATCTACCAACTGGTGCAGGATTTCTTCCATCCAAAGAATGTTGTACGACATGCCCAGCAGTGTCTAGTCTTCCGCACGCAGCTTGGAGCCATTCGTGGCCTCGATCGCCAAGACGAAGTTGGTCGAATGGCCAGTGGTAGAAAGCGTGCCCGCACGAACCGAGGTCTTGTAGATTGGGCACCGATACCTGAGGCGGTGCTCTCACTATAGGCTTGATTTATGTCCGATCGGCCGAAATTGACCATGGAACTCAAGCCTGCTCATTTTCACTTTAAAATCTTTAAATCCTGCGCCAGTGTCCTTTTCGCATCATAAATCTAAGGCTCTGTGGGATCATGATCGAATCATGATCCATGGCGTCCAAGTTGCTTGTCGGGATTCGCCTTCTTATCCTGGCGATCGTTCGGAAAATGGCGAACAATAATCTTCAGCAAATCCAGGCGAAACTCCAAGAGTCAAGCTGATGCCTGAAACCAGCAGCTGGTTCACACAATGATTTTGGATTCATTTGGGGATAGGTGAAGACCTATCAAACCTATTAGATTTGCACCAGTTTTTGAGGGGATGAACATCCAAACATCCAAGCATCCCCAGTGAACACTCCGCCGGCCCCCGTTTGCCGCTCCTGCCAAGGAATGAAGTTGATGATCGGAGTGGTCACAAACATGGTGCCAAACTCCTGAGCAGAGGGAAAACCGAACTCTGTGCTGCAAAGTTCAGTGGTTTCGCTCGACTCAAAGCAATGGTCCTGGTAAATTGTTATTTTTTTCTTGGAAATGAGTTTACCATTGGCATGTTAGCTGGATCTGGCAGGAGAAAGGATCATGAGACTTCAATTCGCAATCGTTGCAATCTCCACCCAACTTGGAAGCGAGTTTGGATGCTGTCCCCCATTTCCTGATATTGACCTCAATATCATCTTGTTGCATTATATTGCATTATATTGCATTATATCTTGAGGTCTTGTACCCCCAAACCATCCATGTTCATAGGATTTTCCATGAAATGAACATGGGCTACCCCCATTCCAACCATTCCTTCATCTCCAACCATTCCAAGCGTTTCGGTAAACAGTTGACAACCGCAGCCTGCCACAAACCTGACCACCTGGCCTGATCGTCAATGGCCATGTCATCGAAGCTCCACGCCGCACCATCCTGAGTGCCATGGGTGTCATGCTGGTTGTCGTACTATAATTTTACCATAATAATCAGCAATGTATATTAAAGGACTATAGTATACTATAGTTCGCATCCAAGGTTGATCTACACAATTCTACACATATGTAAATATATGTTGTTTTCTAGAACCAGAAACCGAGACAGCGCCATGTTTTGTTGTAAAGACAGTGTTGTTTTCCATGTCTAACCTCGATTTTTTGACCATGGAAATTTGGAGTTATCCAACCGTGCAATGATTGGGTTACCTCATCAAAATTTGGATTTCACCTCAAAACTTCATTCAGCGAATGGATGCCATGGATATATAAAAACGATGGCAACGCAGCTGCCAAGTGTCCATGAAAAGTCCATGGATATAGATACCTTCCTCAGGTGCTCCTTGCAATGCCTGGGGATCTGCGGTGTCCTGACGCGGAACGAACTGAGATATTCAGAGCACATATGTCCTGCTTGCATGATCTCGGCTCCTGCATCACGAATTCAAAAGACAGCCTAAGTTGTCTACATGGGATGAAGAGATTGCTTGAAACATGAAATTTCTGGACATCATTTGGCACGGTTACTGTTTGATTCTATGATTGTGCTCGCATTTGCTAAAATTTGGACCAGTCCTTCAAATATGCTGTCAAGACAGGGTATCGCTTCGAAACCATTAATCTATTCAAGCAACCAATTTCCCTACCCAAGAACTTTACCCGTGAAATCCTGTGAACCTGTGCGTCCCGACACTCAACGTCTCTGCATGTCTCTGCGCTAAGCACATGACTGATCCACCGGAATCAGGTTCTTTCGGGAGTAGCCTTGCAGTACTGAGGTCAAGAAGCCCTGCACGGCGCTGGGCACATCTCAGCACTGCGACAAGACGCCACAAAACGCGATCTTACAAAGTCCTGAACGACTGGTGATTATTGCATCTGGTTTTAAATGCATCTGCCCGGAGGGGTTCAACACAGAGGCAAAGTGAATGTCAATGTTACGCCACTTATAAAAGGAAAGTGCAGGCACATGCAGGCACAAAGTGCCCAGTAGTAAGGACTTGTGGTCGGATCTCCGAACATTTAAACAGCCAGTTTGTCAAGAGATGCAAATGAAGTTTGTCATGTTCGCAATTCCATTCACATCCATCAAATACACTTACACATACACAAGCAATCCCACAGAGTCACCACCTGTTTTCGCCAGTTTTCGGCCTGTGGGAAATAGAAAGATGAGATCCAATAGGCGATCGGGATACCACCTTCGATCCAATCTCTGAAAAATGCGAAGCGCAAAATCATGTCCTTCAGGGATGTCAAAAACTCAGCTGTGGAGAAATCTGAATTGATCTCAAAGAGGAAAAAAACACTTGGAACTTTCACATCTGTTGATTGCCCTGATAATTATCATCAATCATCATCAGTTATCATCAATTATCATCAATTATCATTTATCACCAATTATCATCAACTATCATCAATGATGAATTATTATCAATTATCATCAATCATCATCAATTAGCATCAATTATCATCAATCATCATCAATTATCATCAATCATCATCAATTATCATCAATTATCATCAATTATCATTTATCATCAATTATCATCAACTATCATCAATGATGAATTATTATCAATTATCATCAATCATCATCAATTAGCATCAATTATCATCAATTATCTATTATCATCTATTATCATCTATTATCATCAATCATCATCAATTAGCATCAATTATCAATTATCATCAATTATCATCAATCATCATCAATTAGCATCAATTATCAATTATCATTTATCATCAATTATCATCAATTAATCAATTATCATCAATTATCATTTATCATCAATTATCATCAATTATCATCAACTATAATCAATGATGAAGTATTATCAATTATTATCAATGATCATCAATTAGCATCAATTATCATCAATTATCATCTATTATCATCTATTATCATTTATCATCAATTATCATCACTGATGAATTATTATCAATTATTATCAATGATCATCAATTATCATCAATTATCATCAATCATCATCAATTAGCATCAATTATCAATTATCATCAATTATCATCAATCATCATCAATTAGCATCAATTATCAATTATCAATTATCATCAATTATCATCAATTATTATCAATTATTATCAATGATCATCAATTATCATCAATGATTATCAATTATCATCAATGATCAATTATTATCAATTATTATCATCAATCATCAATTATCATCAATTATCATCAATTATTATCAATTATCATTAATTATCATCGATTATCATCAATTATCATCAATGGTCACCAATTATTATCAATGATCATCAATGATCATCAGTTATTATCAATTATTATCAGTCATCAATGATCATCAATTATCATACAATTATCATCTATTCTCATCAATTATTATCAATTATTATCAATTATCCCAATGATCTTATCCAGCTTCAGCCAAAACTGCATCCAAGATCATCTCCATGTCCTCGAACCAGGAGTTCAGCGGTTTCAGGCAGGGATAGCCGATGCCATCTTTGGTCCAAATGCCAGGAACCAGGTTGTTCAGCTCGGCATTGAACATATCATCCAACTCGCCTGTCATGACCTTGGGGTGTAGATTTTCAAAACACCTTGGTGGCTTTAAAAACAGAAAAGGACGTATAGTAAATCATAGTAAATCATTGGTCAATAGCTGCTGCTGCCTGGTATCTTTTTGCCCTGGTGATTCTAGCTCTGCAAAATCAGCCATTGGATCCAATTGTAGCCTCCAATTTATAGTAGCCCACCATGGTGAACATTTACAGTTCGATGTGGTGTTTGCCCACCATTGGCAGATCATTTTCCGCACGGCTTTCCCCATGGGTTTTCCTTAGCTTCGAACAATGATGCCCTTGACCGCCTGGCCGATAAGAATCAGTAAACACGCGCATTCCCATTGAAAAAATCCCATTGTATAGTAAAATGAAATTACGAACTAGTATGATATCTAACTAATGACGATATCTATATGATTTCTAACTAATTGGATATCAATCTAACATTCCATTAGAACTATATATATATGTGAAAACACACTGGTAGCCAACTGCAATTCCCTGAAAGCAGAGTGGGTGGTCCAACCACCAAAGTAGATCAAAACTCAAAGGTTGAAATGGATCCCCGTCCAACAGATTAAAGTCCGCAGC
>Ga0126342_10002429_pt1 | contig 29048 bp, 26 predicted proteins | sample Cyp1metagenome_FD_92528 | JGI IMG/M metagenome (GOLD analysis project Ga0126342, IMG submission 92528) | Coral microbial communities from Lord Howe Island, Old Settlement Bay, Australia - Cyphastrea 1 metagenome | ecosystem: Host-associated > Invertebrates > Cnidaria > Coral ... | reverse complement strand
GGCAAATGGAAGAGACATTCTTCAATGACTCTTCTGCATAAGACTGTACAAGACTGTACAACGAAGGCTGTACAGCACGCGCTAGCTACTCTCCGCTTGCTGTTCAGGGCCTGCAGCTCTAGTCCACCAACACTCACCTCACTTGATCTGTTTCCAAGCCGCTCAATGCCACAGCAGCCGTTCTTGCCCGCCACCTGCCGAAACTGTGAGCATATGTTTGGTTCTCTCCGGCTGTTAATCTGCTCGTCAAAGCTTCACAGCTGGCCTCAATCAAGAAGGAACTGTGGTGGACACACCCTTTTCTTTTGAGTCAAGTATTGCTCAAAGCGAGGAGGCCTGCTTGTTGTTGGCCAAATCATCATCCAGTTGTGGTTCATTATGTTGGGTCGGCTCCCAGAAAGTGAAAATCTGCTACTCAAATCATACCCGCACAATTAACGGCCTGAGGGCTATTCAACTGCGGTTGACACTACACAACGCAACAATAGAATGAGGTTGTTTAATAAAAAGATTTTCTTGGCACAATTCCTGCTAACAGTTGAAGGTAGAGCTTCCTGGCTACATTGGCCCACATATGCACTTTTTGGTCTGCGAAAGGCACTGAAAATCAAAACATTCAAATCTTCAAGCAATCACCATGCCCCATCATGCCCCACAACAGCGCCAGTGTGTGCCCGCCTGCTTGGGCACAAGGTGTTCGCGTTGTGGCTGCTGCCGCTGTCACCGCGGCAAATGAAAGAGGCATTCTTCAATGACTCTTCTGCGTAAGACTGTACAAGACTGTACAACGAAAGCGGTACAGCACGCGCTAGCTACTCTCCGCTTGCTGTTCAGGGCCTGCAGCTCTAGTCCACCAACACTCACCTCGCTTGATCTGTTTCCAAGCCGCTCAATGCCACAGCAGCAATGCGCTGGCTTGGCCGCTGGCCACGCAGCAGCCATCCTGGCTCACAAGCAAGGCAAACCAGTCCAACATGATGGTGAGGTGATGCAACTAGCAAACACCGTGTCCGTACCACAGCTGCTGCCTGCCATACGGTTGCTGCTGCCGCCAGCCGGAGCGCCCAGCGCACCAGCTGTGAAGCCCAAGTTGCTGCTTTTGGATCTGCAGCGATCACCTGATGCTGCGCTGAGCTCAAGAATCAAAAACGAAATCCGCAATGATAGTCAAAGGAATGCTGTTGGAAATGCGCTTTCGACTGCTACGATTTCACCAGCCTTCGAAAAGTTTCCCACACTTTCTGAAACAAACCCAAGAGACCGCGCATCTTGGCCGCCAGCACTTGGAGCCACTCCGGCAGGGCTGTCGGGCCTCCCAACTTTGCATGGAATTGCTAAAATCAGCGACACCAGCAGCCAGTTCCAATTCGTGGCATATACACAAAACGTACAAAATACAACACTACAACTTAGCACCTCCATTTGATAGGCGATCTACCTTTCTAGACACCTTGGCCCAAGTCATGGCCTCTTCTCGTGCCAATGGCAAACAAGGACAGAGCCCATAAGTTTTGAATCCTCCAGAATGCATCGCATCACATCCAACCATGCCACGGTCGTAGGCACACCTGAAAAGGCGGTTGGGGAAGTTGGAATCTTGAGAGTGTTGGCCGGTTGATCATGTTTCGGAATCGAACGCAAAACATAATTTACAAAACCCAGCGAAGTATGAGCGGGAATGCCCTCCCAAAACAAACCCCAACAGTCAAACTTTCACGAGTTACCAACAAATATGCATACTCCCCACCAAGAGGCTTTCTTCTGTCCCACGACTATCCATGCGTTGAATGGCATTGGCTACTCATTTTTTGGGTGCGTAAACTATGCCCTTTTTGAGCTCCCGATTGAGAAGGAATAATGTGGTAACCCCCACAATAAACAAATTTACCCAATGTTGCTGTATCACTAGCTTCCTATCTACCTGTTTATATATATATATATTCATTTATTTATTTACACGGTAAAATAAACAAAACAATAAACAGGTATATAATATAAATATCGAAAAGAAAGAATGAATGAATGACCGAATGACTGAATGACTGAATGACTGAATGACTGAATGACTGGATGAATGAATGAATGAATGAATGAATGAAGGAACGAACGAACGAACGAACGAAGGAAGGAAGGAAGGAACGAACGAACGAACGAATGAATCAATTAATGAATGCATATACAACACATGTATTAGTATACATATTTATATATATAACATCACAATTTTCTACTTTTACAGTATGTCATCCCATGCTTCCGGGGCACCTCCAAAATCTTACCTCCCAGCCCGCCCATGGCAGCGCGACGCTGCAGCCCGTGCCATCCCGCGCCCACCCGGAGCTTATGGCATCGGTGGATGGGCCAGTTGTTGCGGCGATATGTAGGGAACATTTACAACCAAGAAATGGGATATAGATGGGATATATGGGGATAGAGATATGGGATATCTGGTTGTAAGGATATAGATGGAAAGGATTCTTTACAACTGCTTTATCCAACTGTTATCCCAACTTTGCGATTCAAACTCTACATGAAAATTAGAATTGAAAAAGTGCTGGGGAAATGTCGGTATGACATTGGATCTATTAATTTTGACAGAGTGGCGGCTCCGAAGTTCAATCTGGCATCCCCATATGAACCGCTGTGCAGAGTTTCAACCCTCTAGTCGAGGATGAAGCATCCAGAATCGACTTCATGCAAGTTACACCATAGTTACACCCCTAAATTCACATATTTCACATGGATGTTACATACTTCACCAAAGCTTTCACATGGATGGAACATCCAGAGTCTCACACATTTCACTCATCAAAAAACTCGGAACATCTCTTCCAGACCTTACTGTCGTTCCCCATTTTAAAGTCGGGATATCTCATCCAGGTGACCCAATGGAAAAATACCTTCTAAAGTTCACGACGGTCCTCGCACATGGCCATCACAGCCCGTTGTGCCTGAGCCACAAAGTTGACCACCAAAACAGGATTGTTGGATGAAAAGCAAAGTATAACATATATATAATACAATATAACACAGTATAGTTATACATGTATATATTTATATGATGTGTATATATGCAGGTACTATATATATATACATATGATAAATATATATATATATATGCTTATTTATTTATGTATTTTTTCATTTGTTCATGTATATATATATATATATATATATCTAAATCTATACACATATGTGTGTATATGTATACATATATTGTAATGTATATTGTGGATCACACGTATAATGTACAAATCAAAACCTGCGACTTTGATGAAGTTCGACTGCGCCAAAATCTACGGTCTCTGCAGTGGTGTCATCCTACCAGCTGGGGGCCGCACCCAAGGGTTGCTCATCCTTGGTCCAAATTGGTGAGTGTCGGAGGTCCCTAAGATCAAAGCGTTGAGTTTTCACCCAACTTTCAAGTAACTTTCTTGGAAGTTCTACACCAGTACTCCACCAATTCCATATCATCAATATTCACCTAAGCATCGTTTTTCTGGAAAAAACAATGACTGGGTAGATGTTCCAATGATTTCTACATATTTCCAATAGGTCCGATATTAAACTCGAGGTAACACATGATAACACCTATATTTCCATATCATAAACCATGGTTTCTTGAAATCCTATGCTTCCCCGTTCTCCCCAAACCCTCCTTTTCCAGTTGAGGCACTGGAAGTGCGGATCATAGGACCAGCGTTCAGCGTTCGGACCCAACAAGGGGATGGTCTTGGGCGCCTTGGCCAGGCCAGGCCAGGCAAAGTGGGTACGGTGGCCATGGTGAAATAGCTGTAACTAATGATGTTAGCTGTAACCATGAATTTTTAGATGTAAGTAGCTGATGAAATAGATGGCACCCACTTGTCAAATAATCAAAATCGTGTTAGATGTGTTCAAAAAAATAAATAAGCTTTGAGGCTTTGATGGTATCCCCAACAGTCGCAACGTTTTACTTTTACAATTTTTCTCAACCTTCTCCGGACCCCGTTGAACCTGACTTGGCTTTGCACCATGGCTTCCTGGAACCATCTCCGGAACCTTCTCCGGAACCTGCTCCGGAACCCTGTTGAACCTGACCTGGCTCTGCACCAAAGCCTCCCGGATTCTTCTCCGGAACCTTCTCCGAAACCCCGTTGAACCTGACCTGGCTTTGCACCAAAGCCTCCCAGGCCTTCTCCGGAACCTTACTCCGGAACCCTGTTGAACCTGACCCTCCCCGACCTTCTCCGGAAACTTTTCTGGAACCTTCTCCGGAACCCTGTTGAACCTGATGCGGCTCTGCACCAAAGCCTCCCAGACCTTCAACGAACCTTCTCCGGAACCCTGTTGAACCTGACCTGGCTCTGAACCAAAGCCTCCTCGACCTTCTCCGGAACCTTCTCCGGAACCTTCTCCGGAACCTTCTCCGGAACCCTGTTGAACCTCACCTGGCTCAGCACCAAACCCTCCCGTAACCTTCTCTGGAACCTTTTCTGGAACCTTCTCCAGAACCCTGTTGAACCTGACTTGGCTCTGCACCAAAGCCTCCCGGATTCTTCCCCGGAACCTGTTGAACCTGATCCGGAACCTTTTCGGAACCTCGTTGAACTTGACCCGGCGCCCGCACCAGTGCACACCGGAGCTTTTCTGGGCTAAAGACCCCATTAGCTTACGCTGTTGGGGAATACATAGAATCATGTTCGATGCGTTTATAAAAATGTGAAATCTGGCGATAAAATAACTGTGGAAATAATTATCGAAGGAAGTTTAGAAGTCAAACTTCCGACAATATGGACAGATGAAAAGCAGAGGTGGGAAGAGTCAGAGAAGAGAAGAGAAGAGAAGAGAAGAGAAGAGAAGAAGAAGAAGAAGAAGAAGAAGGAGAAGAAAGATCAGGGAAGAGAAAGAGTCAGAAGACAGAAGATGCAGGTGCGGGAAAAGGTTTCCAATTATGTGGGGCTCCAGAGGGTGGAAAAGGAGGCTCGCTAAGGCGGCGGGTGCGGAGCCATCTGGGGAGATGAGAGATGAAAAGTTGCACGCCGTTGTGGCGCGAAGCACATTTCCAAGTCAAAATGCACAAAACACACCATGCTCGGACCACTTTTGGAAGTTGAGATGTCAAAAAATTGCACGCCGTTGTGGCGTGAAGCGCATTTCCAAGTCAAAATGTACAAAACACACCAGGTCCGGAGTCCGGACCACTTTTGGCAGTTGAGATGTCGAAAAAGTGCACGCAGTTGTGGCGCGAAGCACATTTCGAAGTCAAAATGCACAAAACACACCATTCTCGGACTACTTTTGGAAGTTGAGATGTCGAACGAGTGCGCGCAGCTGTGGCGCGAAGCACATTTCCAAGTCAAAAGTGGAAAAATCTGAGGGGTAAGGACCACTTTTGGACGTTCAGATATCGTTTTTCGTGGCAGGCTCAGGAGATTGTGCACCTTGTCAAGAGTGAGCAAAACGTGAGAGCTTTGTAGCAGCTTCAACTACAACCACCACTACACTCCACTACACTACAACTACAACTACAACTACAACTACAACTACGACTACACCTGCAACTACACTAATTACATTGCACTACACTACACTCCACCACACTACACTACACTCAATTACACTACACTAGACTACACTACACTACAACTACAGCTACAACTACAACTACAACTACATTACACTACACTAATTACAATTACATTGCACTACACTAATTACACTACATTACACTACGCTACACTAACTACAGCTAGAACTACAGCTACAACTACAACTACATTACACTACATTGGACTACACTACGCTACACTCAATTACATCATTCAATTTCACTACACTACAACTACAACTACATAACACTATATAACACTACACGACACGACACTACACTAATTGCACTACACTACACTCCACTTTCACTCAGGTGCACTACACTAAGTACCTTACGCTACACAACGCTACACTACGCTACACCACACTACACAAGGCCACACCACACCGCACCACACCACACCACACTGCACTACGCTAACGACAACTACTTATGCTACACTACACTAGACTACACTACACTACCCTACACTACTGTACATTACGCTACACCCATTACACCACCACAAATGCAACTGCAACTACACTACACTAATTACACTACACCACAACTAAAACTCCACTAATTACACTATAACTACAACTACGGCTGCACTGCACCACACTACATCCAGCGGTTGTGAGTGAGGTGACCGACCAGGTGACCACTGCAACCATGCCAAAAAACACAACTCCAGCCACCTTTCGGTCCATCTGTGGATTCGCTCTGCCATCCGTGATTCACAACAACCAACCTCTCCTATAGGTTTCCTATTTTTGAAACTTCCGCCACCGCCTTGTGCGATACTACTTGTAATACTGTATACTTAGATGATGTTAGATGTGTTTATAAATCAAGAAAGAAGAATTAGCCGTGGTCAAACGTAAATTCAAAGATAGTTAAAGGGGCACATGTTTTGGTCTGCATTATTTTCATGACCGTATCTGGATTGCTTCCTAGCCTGAGTCCCTGCAGAACTTGAAAGAATCGACCAACTGGTTCCACTCTAGCTGCAGCAGCTAATTTTCTACCTATACTGGTGGAACCACGATTTTCGGATTTGTTTGCATTTAACCATCCTAAGTTTTGGGTAACATGCCCATTTGAGTTTCTGAAAATCGAGCGTGGGATAAACCTCGACGAATCTTTAGGCTGACTCGGTAGGTCCAAACCTGGCATAGCTCATGTTCTCATTCATGGGTCAGTTCACCCTGGTTTCCCAAACATATTGCGACCGAATGATCAGCTTGGAATGTGAACACCAACCCGGCTGTATGGGAAGAATCCCGTCCACCGGCTGTATTGAATACGCCCAGACGAAAACCATCGAAAACCCGTTTTTGGAAGATTCGTTATTTGCTTTGCTTCCCTTTTTGGCGTATCCAATATTGCGTATTAGAGCATCCCGTTTATCTGTCTAAATCTTAGATATCATGGCAAAAAGAATAGCTAGCTGGTTTTTCCGTGTTACATCTGATAAAATGGTAAAGCCAATCATGAATCAACCCACTTTTACCAGACATGACACCCCAAAATGATTGGTTTCGTGTTTACCACATGTTGGGGTCATGAATTTGAAATCGACCCCTCCCCCAATTCCACGCCACGCCTGGCCCAACACACCCAGTCATCTAACAAGCGCTTGGTGGCCGGACGCGAATGCCCCACACCACCGTGATGTCAATCTGTTTGTTGGTGGGCACTGTCTGGGCAGCGCAACAAACGTGGCTTGGTCACCATTGTGAGCCCAGCGGGGAAGATTCCCCGAAAGGATGGAACATGGAAATCGTGGGTTCAGAACCCCTGTTCAAGTGCAAATGTATCAGTCAAATGGATAGATGATATAATCAATGATATAGGTTCACCCAATGTGTGCTAGGTATTCAGCAGGCGACCAGAGCGAAAATCCGTGGTTTTCGGTGGGTATCAGGACCCATCAAAAAATCGGGCCTGTGGATTGGCTCAATGGACCAACTCGGGGTATCCAACTGCGTGGAAGTCCCACTTCGGAGCTAATCACAAAGTTAAGTGTATCCCATTAATGCTCCATGGTGCTGGTATATTTACCATTATTTAATTATTTACCTACAAAACTGGGTGATTTTGTTCGGGCAAATGTTGGGATTCATATTCCAGCACCATGGGTTGCATATGGGTATCGGATGACCGACCTGGAGGAACTTACGAGCCAGGTTTTTCGTACCACAACTCATAGGATAGTCCCCAAGAAAAGATCGAAAAGTAGCCTCCTGTAAACCTTTAGATGTGGAAAGTCCATGTGTAGATCATTATCCTAAGGAAATCACGTTTTTTCCACATCTTTTTGTATTACCCTAGGGATTTATAGGGATTCATGATTGCTGCAGTAGGATTTTACCCACTTCAATCTTCATGGAAGGTTGCACCAAATCTGAGGACGCTCACCGGCGAAGAAACCATCTGGAGCTGCCGAGAGGTCGCCTCGTAACTCGCATGTTTGGTGCCCTTGGTGTGTTTGAAGTTCTGGAAAAAACAGCAATTTCAGCGGCAATTGAATAGGAAAAATACGGGAAAATCATGATATATCATTATAATCTATACTGGTTGGTGGTTGTTTCAACCCCTCTGAAAAATTATGACTTCGTCAGTTGGGATGATGACATTCCCAATATATGGAAAGTCATAAAATTCATGTTCCAGTCACCACTAACCAGTATGGGAATTGGGAGTACCTTACCAGCATATAGATTATCATGATATATCATAGGATTAGGAATATATTGCTTCGAAAAATCAGAAGATATTAGGAATATATTGGGAGTACCTTACCAGCATATACCAGTATGTTCAGAAAAAAACCATAGGAATTTTGAGATTCTCAGCCGCCTTGAGCCGCCGCGAGGAGGGAGCGAAGCTACCCAGCCTTGGAGGTTCTCGACGGGACCGGTTCCCACTGTCGTGGCTTGCTGAATCCTCCCATAAATTGGACGATGGTCCTATTAAAGCCTCCATTTATATGGGACAAAACCCTCCATTTTTAGGTGAAAAAGCTCAGGGGGAAAAGATCCATTTATAGTGGAGAAACCTCCATTTATGGGGAAAAAACGTTCGTTTATCAGGGAAAAGCATCCATTTCTAGGGGATAGGGGATTTTACAGCCGTGTTTGATTACCGGAGGGTATTTGAAAGCACCAACCAAGTTCCAAACATCAAGAGTGAAGCTTTGACTTGGACAAATGGAGTTGTTAATGGGGGTGCATCCCTGATAATTAGCGCGGACCCCAACAAGGGCTGGCGGCGTTCTATCCAGTAGTGAAAAGGTATCTTCGGGAATTCAATGAAGGCAAAAATTACAGGAAGTCCCGTTCAGAAAAAACAACATTGTTATATAATTATTTCTGATATACTGTTCCTCAAACCAAACCAGGGAAGATCAAAATTGGACTCTGTATGGGACCAAATTTGGGCCCCAATGAAATCAGAAAATTTGACATCTTTTGGATTTAGCCCTCCATTTGTAGGGCTTAAGAATCTTCAGCTATACCTGAACCGAGTGAATTGAAGGTTTAAACACGTGCCAGGAATAAACTCACCACTGATTTTGGCCCTAGAAGCCTCACCTTTCAACACCCTGCCCATCATCCGAGAAACGCTGTGTAGCCGGTGAAGGTGCAGGCTGGCACATTCCAGCTGCACACCACTTGCACTGAACAAGCCTGGTGGATCTGGCTCAGATTTTGGTGCCCAAAACCGGATGGTTTCCCACTGTCGCCTTAAAATCTGTGGATGAAGGGTCTGTAATGTCAAAACCCTGGTGCCTTCTATAATTAATCTTAATAGTTCAGGTCAAAATAGCTAGTGCTGATGGATGTTAATCAGTCAATAGTCCCATTTAAGGAAAAGCATTGGTTTCTGACCCATCCCCCAGATGGGTCTGTCCACAAAGATGAGACGCTACTCAAATCCTCTGGTTTTGAACCTCAGTTTCACCTTACCAAATGCAATTCTGTCTATGTCCTGCAGTTTCAAATACAGTAATTAAACCCAATGAAAGAAATCCCATTTTGGCCAAAGATCACCATGTTCTTCATGGTGATTTAACCAATTTAACCCCTACCAGTTGCCATTTCAAAAAAATCTCCTTCCCCTCCAAGTCTTCGGCGCCTGGGTCCCGTTCACATGGGCGCTCAGCGTGGTCGCCACGGAGCCCAAGCGAAAGAAGCGGCTCGTCACCACCTGGGTGGTTAACATGGAAAAAACGGGGTGATTTAACCAACAAAAATGGCGATTTTACCATGATTAAAGTGCCGAAAATGGCGATTGAACACGACTTATAAAGGGGATAGAGTGGTATAAACTTGGATAAGGAAATGAACAGTGTCAGTCCTGATTTTTTTGCTGAAATAACCAACAAAAAATGGACTTAACCACTCATTGAATAGAGATTTATAGTTGATTCATGATGGATGAACCTCCCAAACGATTGGTTAATGGGGATTGTCATCATGGCTTTTGAGAACCCCCCAATGAGTTGGGTAGTATAAACCCCCAAAAGCCACCAAGCTACGAGGGTTTTGAAAACCTGTTCAGATATAGTTCTCAAATGGGGACTCAAATGGCTTTGGAAAAATTGGTTTTACATCAGTATACCTCCATTTTGCCCTGGTTGACATGATGAATGGTTAATCAGTATATCGAAATTTCCCATCTTCAAACCTGAATGTAATCGATGATGCAACCCAGGTTTAGGGAGAACGTTGGTTTACTGCCATGTCACAAACAAAAACGGAAGTGAATTATACCAAGCTGTGGCGCCTGTACTGTTCAATATCCCAAAATGACTTGAATCTGTGTTGTTTTTCAATTTGGACCCATGGTCAAAGCCTGGTGCAGACCATCCACCTGTATTATATACGTTATATATAATATATGATATGATATCATATATGCCTGCGTATGGTACATAACTACAGTACATAGTATATTGTCTGCATATCGTAATTTTGTATATGTATCATTTGTATGCATATGTTGTACGCATAGTATATGTGCCTATCCATATATCTTGCATGTTTGTATGTATATAAGTCACAGACATGTATAAGTAACCTCCACCCTCCACTCTCCACAGGTTTCCCCCACAGTACCGGTGCTCCAACTCTCAACCACCTCAATTGGAAGCAGTGCGTTCGTGGATATCGCGATGTTTGATGAAAAATTGGGATGATAGAAGAATCCCCAAAAAGATAGAGAATTAGTTTTCCCCTACTTTAGTAGGCTTTTACTTTTCTATCCTTTTGAGAGTTGGTATAGTCCTGGGAAAGCTCACAATTCTGGTGCACTGCACCATGTTTGCTGGTGGCATATCCTCGTCTTTAATGGGAACGTCATCTCTCCGCATGCTGCTTCTTAAACCCAAAAATTGTCGACGGCGAATCACCGTTTGTCGAATGCTTCACCATGGAACCAATGCTTCAATCCTCACTTTTTTATACTTAAAGACTTAAATCATGTTAAATCCGCATTTTCCTGGTTGAATCACCATTTTTCACAGTGATTCCACCGGCGCAACGCCGCCATCGGTGCCCGGGCTAAGGTCTTGAGCTCGCTGATGGCCACCTAGGTGGGGAATTCCCATCATGTTGTTCATGATTTAATGGTGATGATTTGACCGGATTTTAGTGGGATAAAAAGGGGATTTGACAATGATCTTATGGTGATTTTATTGGATTTAATGACGTATTCATGGGATTTTATAGTGATTTTTAAGAATTCAATAGTGATTTACCCTCTGGTGAAACTCATCTTCCAAGCCCGATCTGCCATGGTCCAACTGTTAATTTACTGGGGGTTCATGGGAGTTTCATGGGATTTTCATCGGATCAATGGAGGTTTAATAGTGGGATATTCATCTTATAAGATCATCATTGGACGAGCGGCTCATCTTGTCCCATTGGACTTGGAAGACGATGATGTTCACATATCTTAAGCAGCTAACTTTTTGCACTTGTTTTTTGATCCAGGAAGGTCTGGAATTGGACACTTTGGATCATATTTATCATCCTGTTGTGTCATATTTATCATCCTGTTGTGTCATATGTATCATCCTGTTAATTGGTATTTTGTTAATCATATGTATCATATGTATCATCCTGTTGTGCACGGACTCGTACAACGGACTCGTTGTTTGTTCACGTTAACCAATTCCCAGGATCCCGCACCGAGTTGTTGCTGTAGAGATAGCGATCACCTGGGATGGTGAAATTTGGTGAAATCTTTGGTGTGACAACGTGAAATCATCTGGGGATCATGAAGGTGTTTTGACCAAAGATACCCTCTGGTAATTTAACATAGCTATTGAAAAATGGTGGTTTAATGGGATTTAATGGGATTTAATGGGATTTAATGGGATTTAATGGGATTTAATGGGGTATACCCTCTGGTAATGACTAACATAGCTATTGAAAATGGCCATAGAAATAGTGAGTTTTCCCATGAAAAATTGTGATTTTCCATAGCTACACGTTAGTTTACCAGAGGGTATCCAAAGATCATTCTGAATTTCTGAATCATGTTTGACATGAAATCTGACAGGAATATCACTGAATAAAAATAATGATTCTTGATGAAGTATGATGAAGTCACATCTTCCCGAACCGCCATTCAAAGCAACACAAAAATTCGCCCTGAGCAAACCCCACTTCCTAGCGCTGCTGCCATGGACTGAAGGGCCTCAGTGAAAACCGAAGCTGCTATCCTCATTGGTTCATGAGTAGAACCTGAAAATCATCGACCACCACTGGTTGTGAGTACTGCTAAAATTGCATCAACAATTCCCTGGTGGTCAACAATTGGTTTACTCAGCTCTAAGTGGGAGATCCCTCTGTTGGATTTCGTCGCTTCCATCACCATTCTTGTTGGTTGAACAAATCATTCTATGAGGTCATGTATAATGGCAATCCAAAATGAAAAAACTCCAGGTTGACTAGAAATCTGGTGTTTAAATTGCTACCCCCTTTTAAAGGGTTCTATCCGCGAAGGTTTCCCCAATGTTGATTGTTGATCATCATTTTCTCGATTTTTGGACGGTGTCATTTGAACCCCTGGATTCAGCAGGAGCAAGAGCAAGGTCAATCGAAAAGCTGGGAGCTCCTAACGGTTTCGGTCGGCGCAGTTTCGGGCCTGGCACTGCCCACTAAAGAGATGATAGAGCAAGAAAGATCACTCCATGGATGAAGGCTATGTCTACCCTTTCCCTAATTGATGGCCATCTTAAGGGGGCAATAAGCCATGATAAAACTCGGACTTTTGGTGGACTGATTTTGAGATATGAAACAACCCCAACAACTCGGCTCCCCGAAACTTGGCGATATGAAGGACCACCGGAGTACCATTGATGGGGAAAAAAAACAGCAAAATCTAGATATGATATTATCATTATTATTATTATCATTATCATTAGTATTATTATTATCATTATCATTATCATTATTATCATTATCATTATTATTATTATCATTATTATTATTATCATTATCATTATCATTATCATCATTATTATTATTACTATTATTACAACCAGCGAAAATGGAGACAGAACCCCCAAAAATGTCAGGCCTCAGTTGCTGTTCGGAAAAAACTCGAGCTTCAGGATGTCCACCCAAATCTCACGAACTCTGTGGTTTTCCCTCCCGTTTCGTCGTCGCCTTGAGGGGGATGCCACCCGCGCATTGAAGCTCACAGAAGCGCAGGAAGTGAGGCTCGAAACGCCTCCGTACGGGCCGTAGGGATCCATAGGATGCAGGCCCTGAAATCTCACACTTGCCATCAATTGCAACGCATCCCTGCGGAGCAGAATCTCCAGACCTTTCTTGAGTCATTGCTAAATATTGCTAAATGCTACGGCTGGGAAACCAGAATGATAGTCCAAAAGCCAACATGGATAAGTGATGATAATTCAGTGATGATTACGTGATAAGTGATTATCCCACCAAAAACCAAGCAGCAAGAATCATGAATCGTCGGTGTGGCATCCCAACTCAGCTGGAATTCTCTGAACACGTCAAACCGTGGGAAGCAGCAGGAGAACCTCCAGAAACCCTGAAATCAGCCAGGTTGCATGTGAGGTCATAGACCTAATGCCATAAAAGGACTTTAAAACGGCTGCTATAAAATATCCCCAAATGGTAGTTCTCTTTTTGCATTGGGTTTACCACAAACTTACACAGTGAATCACAGTGACACATAGACTTCCATTGCCACGCCTGCTCCACTAGATGACCTTCGCAAGCGGCGAGATCCAAGTCCCAACCCCATCTGCATCAAACCTCCATTAAGTGACCCTTGGTTCGTAAAGATTGGAAACGGAAGCTGTTTGCCAAGATTCGTTACCGCATGTTACTGCCCTTGAAAGGCCTTAGCAAAGATCACTGTTTGTCACCCACTATGCACTGCTTACCTGGGGGCGCGATTCCACTAGAAATGCATGGGTATATTGTGGGGAACCGCCAATGATGTTTTTTCACCATGGTTCTATTGTTGTATAAGTTATAGTTATGCCCAAAATAGCTAGCCATGGTCATCCCACCGATTATTCCATGAAATCCCACCCTTTGATGGTAAACTCCACAGTGTCTCCATCATTCACATCCATCTGGGTAAATTAGAAGATTTCACCAATCTGAATAGTTCGGCCGGGGATGATTTCCCTTATTTTCACATTCCAAATGCTAAGGACATCTGTTCAGTCCATTGTTTTCATGACATTAATTTATCTATAGCATTTAGGGGATGATTCCATAAAGGGAATTCATTCATCTATATTCTATATATGAATAAATATGAATAAATCACATAAAATCTGTTAAGTCCATGATTTTCATCATATAATAATATAATATCATATAATATCATACAAACATTTTATGATGTCATCCATTTTCAATCATTCCAGGCTTAAAACGCTCGCGACCATGTCAGATCCCCCGAGAGGATGCTGCCAAGCTACGAGATCTCGGAGTACCAGCAGTCGTCTGGCCGAGTCAGCAGGTTGCCGGTGAGCCAGGGGGACCCATGGTGTACTAACCGTTACCATGGTGTTTTGGTGTACAAAAATTTTGATGTTTTTGATGGATAGATGGTGTACTAACCCATTACTAACCATTACTAACCAAAGATGGTGTTGACAAGAACTATCCATTGCTATACCTCAAAAATTACAATCCAACATAAAAAGGTACCAGCTATTTGCCCATGTAATTACTATCCAAATTTTAGATACCATTTTAGCCAATTTTTGAAGACGGAAATCCAATTTTGAGAGTAGGTAGATATCCCGGTCACCAGCGATGGTAGCTTTGGCCACTGGGATACAGTTCACCAAGAGCGACAAAGGAAATCGGGTATCCAATCAAAGTTGATACAGTAAAATCTTGGTACGAATATCTGAGTTGCTTTGAGTTCAATTATTAAATATTTGGTTATCTATATCTCAATAGACCAGCCAAACTAGATTATTAAATATCTGAGTCTTAGTAAAATCTATAGTTCAACTGGCAGCTTCACCCATGCCCCATCGTTTTTTGCTAAGGCTACCCCCCGAACCCCAAAAGGAATGGTAAAGTATATATATATACACGGTATGGCTGCTTTTAAAGTTTCATGCTAAAATCTATGAGGTCTCTCCCCGCATGTTCCTTGACCATATCACCAACGTTTGTTGGTGATGTCAACATTTTTGGTGGGAGTGAACAATGATTCTGGACAACTCATTGCCATTTAACTTCCAAATCAGGAAGCCCATTCTGGATGATTTCCCCTACAGATGAAACGATGAGGTCCCCAGAAATCATAGACATTTCACATCATCCCGGTCCCAAGCTTCTCTAACAGGCCGGGGGCCTGTGGTAGACCTGAGATCGCAGCGATCAAGGGTTGCCCACAAAAAACCATCATCTGCTTCTATTGAAATGAAACTCTTCTCCAAGTTTTGCCCGGGGGGGTGTTATAAAGAATCTAGGGTTGACATGGCTAGAAACACAGGGTTGGCGATGGGAACCAACAATTTTATAGGTATACTGATAGAATGGAATGAGGAGATTTCACCAATCATCAGAAACAAAAGGAACAAGGACGAAAAAAACAAAACAAAAAAATAGGTGGTTGGAATCTTGAAACTGGAAAAAAAAATGAAAAAATGGCGTGAGTCTCCTAAAAATCCATAGGCCATAGACCCAGATACAACCTTCCAAACACACCTGGGATTACCAGGTCTATCTGATTATCTGGGGCGGCAATGCCATTTTGTCAGATCACCCTTTCCGGGTCTCCCTGGCGTTGTCGAATCTGCATCGCACCAAAACAGATCGCAGTCCTCGGCTTGGTGGTGAGACAATCACCCAGAAACCCTGGTGGATGTAGGGGATGGAACCACTTCATAAATCGGGACCATAAATGGCGTTTAATATTATGGAGCTCGGATTATATTTTAAACGTGAAAAACCATCAACTTAAATCGTTTTTATTTTGACTGTGCTTTAGGGATTTAACCACCATCAAACAGGGATACACACCAGCAGAAAAACTTATTGGTGGTTTCACCAACCTTAAAGCTATCATTTAATAATATCGGGGTTTCAACCATAAAATGTCCCTTAAATTCTGGTACTGACTTGAACCAAACTAACTGATATCTCGAGAAATTATCATGAACTATGAACTATTATTATATAGAATATCATACATCATATATATATATATGTATATAATATTATACTATATAATATTATATTATATAATATTATATTATATTACATTATATTATGTTATATCATATTATATCATATTATATAATATGATATATTTATATACGGAATGATTGCTTCAGAAACCATGGCATCTTTCACCTCCAAGGTGTCCCCCTTTTGTCACCAAGCCACATATGTGGGCGAGAAACTGCCCCACTCTGCATCGCCCTTACCTTGGCTCAAAATTCTCTGGGAATTTCTGGAACTGAACCTGAAACTGGAGATGAACAACGCAGAAATGCTAGTGAAATCGTAGTGAAATCGAAAAGGGTGAAAAAAAAACATCATAAATGTCATTTGGTACGTAGCACTTGGCGATATAAAACCTAATGAAACTGGATGAAATTGCTATGCTCTTTTGGCAATAGATACATGAAAATGAAACAACCCAGCAAACAAGGATGGCTCGCTCAGCCTTACACAACACCTGAAACAAGGATCCCATACTGCCCACTAACAGCCCTCAAGGCTTCTGTACCACTCAGTCATAGAACCGCATGGAACAAATGCACAATCGTTCGTCTCAACATCACTCAACCGAACTCGTCTCTCCGGAAGTCTTCGGAGAGGAAGCTACGAAACACATCAGGCAGCTCTGGAAGCTCTGGAAGCTCTCAAAACGAAACACCAAGATATGGAAGATATCCTTTTGCTTAACAGCTTAGCTGGTAAATATCACCATAGCAACGATTTTCGTCCCAAAGTATCCATCCACTGGTAGCCAGAACTGGGTTTCCCCACAAACCTTTTCCTCTCGCGATTGCAGTGACGCCTTTACATCCACTTGTGGCACAGCGGTGAATTGCGCCTGCGGCGTCGTGGAATGGAGCCAGTGCCGCAGAGGTTTGTGCTGGTTCATACCCACCCATTTCTGGTGGGGAAGGTTTACCCTCTGGTAAAATGGCCATTTATAGTGGAGTTGCCCATTAAAAATGGTGATTTTCCGTAGCTACACGTTAGTTTACCAGAGGGTATGATCGGGTTTACCACAACCGAGACACCCGTGAAATCCCGTGCTCTCTAAGCGTTCTGGCTACGATCTCACAGTCACTTGAAGCCTACCTTCGAGGATCGCGAGATGCCTTCTAACTTCGTGGCTACGTAATCTCGGATGCCACCCATCGAACTGATAGCTGGAAGAAAAAGCGATCCAGTTTAGCTTGGAACCATGACTTAGTCATCAAACTCACTGAAAACCCAAGGAGGTGTGTGATTTCTTTAATGTTTAATGTTAATTTCAACTGTGTTGAATCCATCCAATCTGAAAAATCGAGGGTTTGTCATCCTGGATCTCCACGGGCCTCTAAGATTGGATACTGCACCTGCCGTGCAAGGCATGCACTAGGCACATCCCATCGTGTTTTTAGCTGGACAATCTAAGATAAATCATAAATCATAAAATCACAACCAAGAATGGCGAAATCATGGGCATATCATACAACTAAAAGAAATATGGGATACTCACCACATATCCGGAGAAATCAATAAAGATCCCATGCCTGCGTTCAAATGTGTCAGGCTCTGAACCCCAAGCATCATTTATTATGGTCGTTGCCACTTGAGGTCTAGAAGTTGTCCAAACAGATATATCGTAAAATATCGTATTACATAGTAGAAGTATCTGGTTCACAGCTATGGCTACAACCGTTCAATTCAAAAACCTCCAATTCGGAAACAGTGCTGCTTGCTGTCGGGTGATCAGGTGATCATCCAAGTGGAATTGCCATGTGGCATGATGCAATTTCACATAGTTCAAACAGCAATCTACTGAGAATCTACTGAGATATGTCTGATGGTAGTCCAAACCCATCCAAACCATGTGTATATATGTATACACATATTTATATCTATATTCATATATATATATATATACATACATATATATATATATATTAGACATAATTCATATTACATAATTAATTCGGGTGGATGAACATCCAGCTACACCTTCCAAAATATGGCGTGAACGCCGTGCACACGACACGGTCCGCAGTCTGCGGCGGCGCGACGGTCATGGTCCCAGCACCTGGTTGTGATTGTCCGGAAAGACCTGGGGCACCTCGATCGGTTCAGCTGATCAAACCAGGAGGACTGTTTTTTGAAGTTGGATTTGGCAAAGCACCTGGGAGAAGACTGGTGTGTATAAAATGTTTATAGTTGGATCGGAAAAAAAGACCTAGTAGATCCTAGTAGTTTTTTAAGTTCACAGTTTCTTCACTGGAAGAAACAGCATTTCCTTTAGCAACGGGTTTCCGAATCTCGGTGGCCAAAAATGGGTGGAACCGGCCAAGTTTTCTTCGTTGGGGCCGGCACACCAGTGGCGACCTCGATGTCCAAGACAATGCCTCTGCAGAGATGAGACAGGCAGGTGGGAGTGATGGCTAGGAATGGCCGGGGAAAAAAGTGAAAATGGTTGGAACCCAATTAAATATATATATATATAATTATATATATATACAAACATTATACAAATATGATGTGTCACTTGTCACAAAGAATTTGGAGATACACATGACATCACCCGCAAGAATCGGGATGTTTGCTCAACAGCTACAGGCAGATGCACCAACAACAATGGATAACAATCCCTTAAATGTCAGCAGGATCAGTCCAAAAAAATCTGGAGGCTCGTCAAAGCGAGCTATGGCTGAACTAAGTAAACCATAGTAAACATTCGTAAACCAACAAAGGGTGAATTTTGGGAGTCCACGTCCCCGCTCTCACCGTTGGGCACCGTTGTTCCAAGGCAATCCTCCAAGTCCCCCCCTTGCAATCTCTGAAGTCACAACGAAATGACTATCTCACGTGGCACCTCTTAACTATAAGTGTCCATAGGTTGGGATACAATATAATATACGGACCTCTATCTTTTTAAGTGGCAAGTGGCATGTATACATATGCATACCCTCAAATCCAGTGATGTCTCATCGTGTTCCGCTGACATTGGCCCACATTTCTGGTAGCGACCATCAGCGCGTGCCTAGTACAAAGAGCCCGAGCATCAAGAAGCTGACAGCCAGAACCACGCCAGGACCTCATTGACTGTGGATTTTTCGGCTGAGGAACCAACAAAGAACCTGCATGGGATGTTTGATGACTTTCTGCGATTTGACGATCTTCGTAAGATGTTGATGATTTCTATGGGTCGATGCGGGGATTGAACGTACATGACTTGGTGAATATCTTGTTTTGGGGGGGTTGAAGGAGACGATATTCTCTCGGGGGTCAAAGATTAGATATTCAGAGCAACAAAACTTTTGTGTTGCTTGTTTTTTGGCATCTTCCTCAATTGAGCACAAACAATAACTTAAGGCAAATAAGGAATATAATGAACCCCCCATGAACCCCTGGTTTTCTTGTTTCAGACTCATTTTGACGCAAAAAGAAATGCTGCAAAGTCCTTTATGTTCGATGTTTGAACCATTCCATTTTGGCCGAAAAAAAATCCAGAATTTTACTGGGATCGCTGATGTACATTCACTAAAAATCGCCAATTGTTGGTTGATTCGCTGTTGGTTGGCTGAATTCCTGGGCCACCTGACAGAAGGCCACCCGCCTTGCAAGAGCCTCGATGTAGGAGCGGGTCAACCTGAATGGCGGGGGATCATCGAAGCTGCGCATCCCAGTGATTGGTGATCTTCCCCGTGGTGGTGAACCCCCCCAGTTGTTGGGATTGAAGCGACACCTCGAAGGGCGAAGAGAAAGGTGTCCCGAGATCGGGAACCGGACAAAAATGCGAGGAAATCAAACACCTGCAGTGGGGGAGTGGTTCATTCTTGGTGAGTCTTACTAGCCACTTCCCCGTGATAACTTCATGATTTGTTCCTTTTGGAGCAAAAATTAATGTTTGTTGCGTCAGTCTCTATATTTCGTTCTTCAAAGTCCAAATTTCACCAGGCAATGCAACGGTTTCTTTTTAGTACAATCATTCCAATACACAGGAACTCCCAAAAAGATAGAAACCTCTGATTGATCTCTATTTTATGTAGAAACATATTCTACCTGAAATATATATATCTTTTGGGAGGGTTTCTATATTGCTCTGTCTGACAATAGGGTATCCCTAAATCCATCGGTTTATCATCACTTTCCTCTCAAATCTTACCATGCTATGGGGATAGCCCATTTTCAGACACACCAAAAAATGCCATATCATTGGCTGTATATCCCATTATGTCCATCCCCATGCTGGTTAAATCACCACTCTTGATGGTTAAACCACCATTCTGGATGGTTAATCTCCCATTGTTCATGGTTAAATCATATTAAATCCTTGTTTTTGATGGTTAAAACACCGTTTTTCCCCATGTTAAATAGCGATTTCTCTATGTCAAACCCTACATTTTTGTTGGTGAACACTCCACCATTCGTTGGGTATGCCATGGCTATCCGCCTGGCACAGCGCTTCCGCTTCTTCCGCGGAGGAGGCGGGCCCTGGTGGCGCGTGTGGTGCCTCTGGGATGGGGTTTTAGCCCGTTTTTTTCCATAGTAGCGTATATCATGATATATCCATTGTATATCCATGGTTTTAGCCTGTATATCCATATTAAATAATATGTGTGTATATATATATATAGAGACAGAGGGAGATATGCATCTATATCATGATATCTCTTGAGGAATCCAAGTATCAAAATGTGGGGAAACTGATGCCCCAGTCATCCCCGCCAAATCACCTCCGGTGCTGGATAGGCCTCAGTCGTCCATTTCCAACATGTGAGACCCTTTGGTTTCATGACCATGGCCGTGTTTCTGGCTTGAGTCCGGAGATGTCAAGATATGGGGTATACTCATTGTATCCCTGCAACCTTAAAGGGTGCACACGAATCAAGGACTAGGGTCTCTCAAGATAGAGGATCATGATTCGACGATCGATCATATGCCATTTCATGATCTGTTTTTGTAGGCGCGGCAACTGCTGAAATAAGATTCATCAATTTTGAAGATATGCCCAAGAAACTCTCAAGACCCAATGATCGAAACTTGTGTGCGCCAGAGCAACAATGTGACTTAGTCTTAGGAGTTGCCCAACTTTGGCCCATACCCAGCCCATCTTGGTATCCACAATTGTTGTTGATTGGAGGTTCAACCCCTCATTGTGGTCAAAACCTAAGTCTAGTGAGTGAACCTTTTGTTGCTTCTAAATCCCTTCCAGACCTAGCACATGCCCCAGCATTGTATCTGCCAGATTTGCACTCATTTGCCAACCTGAAAGTCTTAACATGACTTGAGAGAGGTTCCCGCTATGTAAATAAATACTGTATAAACATTTCTATAAACCCTCATCTATGGTGGCGTATGCCCTGAAACATTGGTTTTTCAAATGGACCCAATATCTGACTGTTAAACCTTGGAGCCCGTTAAACCAAGAGAGATGGGGGACCCGTTAAAAATCATCCCATCCTCCCAAGTTGGTCATGTTGGCCACGTGTGGAAACCAATGGCTGAAATGGGTCCCCCAACCGGCCCCAACCGGCCCCATGTTTGGACAAACATAGCCCCTGTCAACTTAAGATAGCTATGGCAAAATCACGGAAAAAAAAAGGAAAATTATCGAAGTATTCACGGGCCATCTATACCATTTTTTAACAAATTACCAAATGGTAATTGTTGCAACATGTTGCAACAGTTGGTTTACAAGTAGGTTTTCACTAGGATTATATGGTAGATATATCAAACTTCCGACTCCAAGAACTTGGGTAACTTGGGCCAGGACGGGGAGCACTCCCACAACAACCACCTGGCGTTGTTAAGGGATCAAAAATGGGGCCCTAGATCGTGAACGCGAAGTTGGTGAATAGCGAACGGCGATAGTTTACCAGAGGATTTATGGTAGTATCTGTACCCTCTGGTAAACTAACAGTTTGCTATTGAAAATTGCCCAGTCGAAATAGTGGCTTTACCCATTAGCAGCATGGTGGATCTTTCCAGTTCGCAAACTGTAAACGTTTACCAAAGGGTAGTATATCACTATTGTTGGATGGGATTTTATCTAAATCACCATACCATGCTATAGATGGCCCATGAATAGTTCGATGTTTTGCCGTGTTCAAAGTGGTGATTTTTCAGAGCACATTGTCAAATTATCTGTGAATAAGCTAAGGATTTTAAATTGGGATTTGCCCTTGCCAAATAAACACGGGGAACAGCCAGCCAGGTGCGTTGACTAGTTTGCAATCAAAGTAGGTTGGCAGTTCCAAGCGTTTTTCCACAATCAATTCAGAACTTGGCAAGATATGAAACATCCCAGTTCATTGATGTTATCTGGCATGGGTTGAAACCACCAATCTCTACACGCACATGGATCCAAGTATTTTTTAGAAACCATATTAGACATAGTTTCACCATGTTTCACCCATAGCCAAATCCACTGGAACCAGCACCCCACGCTGTCAGCGCTGATCCATGTCAATCCACTGTACCGTCAGTCCCGCGAAGCGGAATGGCCCTTCCAAAAGCCTAAGGCCCTTAGAAGTGGCCTCTTTACAGACAAGGTAAATGAATGATGGGCAATGCTCCAAATATGGGGAATTTCCAAACAAATGGTATACCAAATGTTGATCTTAAATGAGAAAATGATGATCAACCCATGAGAATCTGGGTTGTCCCATTCTCTGACAAACCCAAGTGGAAGGTTCATCATTGGCTTTGGGGAGGTTCCATCCTTTTGACAGAGCCGTGAATGCAGTCAAACCATTGATCCTACATTTTAAAGCCTCACTCCCCATTCATCTAGGTATGTCCAAAATGGATTCAAACAACAACTTGTTTATTGCCTCAACTTCTAGGAACCAACAAAAACGGCTGCATCATCTTTAACTTGTTGCCATCCAAAACAGCTGCAATGCACCCCATTCATTCGCCTCTGTTTCCACCTTCTTCTGCTTCCTCCTGGATTGAATCACCAACAGAGGCCTCGGAGAAGCCGGAGAAGCCGGAGATCGATCTGAGGATGTCGAAGGTGGAAAAAAGAAATGATGTCATGATGTCATGTTCTAATTTTCATTGTGTTTCATGTTTTACCATGTTTCATTGAAGTTGTATAAGTTCTTTAATCATGTTTATTATGTTTACATATGTTTATATGTTTAATCAACTTGAAGTCGCCTTCCCAGCATGGAAAGTCGGAAATGGAAACCATGCCGGTCGGGTCCATCAGCAATGCCACAGGTTGGATCACAAAAAATTCTTGGTTCAAAGGCTCAAAAAATCTGAACGCTTGGCCCGACAAATTCTACGCATTTTCTGATGTCTGAATCAATCAGAACATTTTTGGGGAGTGATAATTCTGATCCATTTGCACATCGCCAGTCACAACCAGAATATTTCTTTGCAGTTTTGGCCCCGTATCCACCTCCACAATCCACCAGAATCGTTTATGGGAACGCGGAACAAAACCCAACCTACATCCTAATATCCCAGCTACCCCATAGTTCACACAAAATATGCACAGAAAATGAAACATCATAAAACTGTGAATCTGTACACTGTGAAAACCTGTTCCTTCTATCTTTCTGTAAAAAAAACCTTTTCAACAGCCATCCCTTAGCCGTGAACGGCAGGTACAGGGTGATGAGGACCTTGGCCAGGTCTGGCGGAAATCCATGTTTTGATGGTGAAAAGCGGAACGGGGAACCTTCCACCACCAGGCTCTTCCGTCCCCAGTGGATTAGTTCACCCCAACTATAACTGGACTAATCCCAAAAAGTTTCAAAACTACCCAAAACTACCCAAAACCACCCTTAGTTCCATGCAAGACTGGTTCCATGCGATGGATGGGATTTTGGACGGCCTGTTTTTGGGACCCCACCAAAGTGATGAACCAAATGCATCCAAATGCCATAAACAACCCTACCATCTGGGGGTAATTTTCCCACCCATTTATCGAGAAACATGTGCCTAAGGCAAATCCATTGGCAGTGATGCCCAATATGTTCACGCGGCCGGCTTGTAGTGAAAGATGCCTGGGTACCCCCTATCAAGATGTCTGGTTGTATACCTCAGCCTTAAAAAAATCGTCCTAGCTGATGGATATTGAGGGTATATAGACCGACCTGATTCTTGAACTTAGATATAGCATCTGATACAACATATGCGGGTGGGTCAGTACCTGAGCGACGACCATCTTTGGTATCTTGCCAACAAATGGTTACTGACTAGCTAAAGTATGGGCATGAGGTTTGATTGGGGCAACACATAAGTTGCAAACCATTGTTCTTTTTCGCTTTTCGCACACTATCTAATCCAGCGGAGTTTTCTTTCCACATTCAGAGTCCCGGCATTCTGCGCACGCCCGACTGCAAAAGGACTTCTCCAGGAAATCCAGCTCCCATGAATCTTTCCCTACATTCTCGTCAGTAAAATGGACCGGCAGCCAAAACTATCGAGAGAGGTGGGCAGTCCGTCCAGGTTTTGGTTGAAACCATCCCCTAATGTCAAGCTCTTGAGATTGCTTGGTAGGGTCACCCTTTCCAGGCTCTGATTGAAACTATTGCCGAATGTCAAGCTCTTGAGACTGCTTGGCAGGGTCACTGGTTCCAGGCTCTGGTTGAAGCCGTCACCAAATGTCAAGCTCTCGAGACTGCTTGGCAGGATAATTCTGTCCAGGCTCTGGTCGAAGCCGTCACCAAATGTCAAGCTCTCGAGACTGCTTGGCAGGATAATTCTGTCCAGGCTCTGGTCAAAATTGCGGCCAAATGTTAAGCTTTTGAGACAGCTTGGCAGGATAATTCTGTCCAGGCTCTGGTCAAAATTGCGGCCAAATGTTAAGCTTTTGAGACAGCTTGGCAGGTTCATTCCTTCCAGGCTCTGGTTGAAACCGCGGCCAAATGTCAAGCTCTGAAGGCTGCTCGGCATGGTGATCCCATCCAGGCTGTGATTGAAGCTGCCGCAAAACGTCAAACTCTTCAGACTGCTTGGCAAGAACACTCGCTCCACGCTTACTATATGGCCTCCCAACGTCAAACTTTCAAGACCACTTGGCAAGTCCACTGCTTCCAGGCTTTGGTTGATAAGACCCTCGCCCAAGGTCAAACTCCTGAGACTCCTTGGCAGAGTCACTCCTGTCAGCCATAAGTTCAAGAAGGCGCCAAATGTCAAACTCTTGAGACTGCTTGGCAGAGTAACCCCTACGAGGCTTTGGTTCACACCACGACCAAATGTCAAGCTCTCGAGACTGCTTGGCAGAATAACTCTTTTTAGGCTCTGGTTGAAACCATCACCAAATGTCAAGTTCTCGAGACTGTTTGGCAGGATCGTCGAGCCTTCGAGGCTCTGGTTAAAAAAATGCCCAAATGACAAGCTTTTGAGACAGCTTGGTAGGGTCACCCCTTCCAGGCTCTGATCGAAACCATGACCGAATGTCAAGCTCTCGAGACTGCTGGGCAAGGTGATTCCATCCAGGCTTTGATTAAAGCTGCCACCAAAGGTCAAACTCTTCAGACTGCTTGGTAAGACCGATATGCTTGTGTTTGAAATATTGCCTCCTAACCTCAAAATTTCAAGACCACTTGGCAACGCCACTGTTTCCAGGCTTTGGTTGAAAAGGCCCTCGCCAAACATCAAACTCTTGACACTGCTTGGCAGGGTTCCTGCCCGCAATAAGTCCAATCTGGCATCACCAAATGTCAAACTCTTGAGACTGCTTGGCAGAGTAACCCCTACGAGGCTTTGGTTGAAACCATTGCCAAATGTCAGATTCTGAAGACTGCTTGGCAGGGTCACTTCTTCCAGCCATAAGTTCAAGAAGGCATCACCAAATGTCAAGCTCTTGAGAGTGCTTGGCAGAGTAACCCCTACCAGGCTTTGGTTGAAACCATTGCCAAATGTCAGATTCTGAAGATTGCTTGGCAGGGTCACTCCTGCTAGGCTACCGTTGAAATCATTGTGAAATGTTAAGCTTTCAAGGCTTCGTGGAAGAAACTTCAAATACTCAATGCTTCTTGTACCTGCAATCTGCGTCACCCCTTGAAAGATGATGTCTGCCTCTGGGACAGTTTCCGGGTCTTGCGCTTGAATAAGACACCATGCAGCTTTCAGATCTGTTGGAACAAAAGTGCCAGAGAGTGTTGCGCCGCCGATGATGCCTTGTTCTTCTAATGTTTGGTGCAGCATCAACTTTCCATCGCGGCCATGCAGAATGAGCTTCCCTCCTTTCTTGGGCAGAAGCTTCTCTGAAACCATCCGGTGTACCTCCGAACCCAGAGAGGAACCATGGAGCTTCAAGGTACATACTTCACCAGTCAGGTATAGTATGTGAAGATCCATCATCACATCACAAGAAGCACTGGTGCACATGCAGCCACGGGGGACTCTGCCAGCGTCCCTGATCAAGGCAATGGCCGCAAGGAATTGCGATGACAAACGACCAATCCAAAGCGTTGCTTCACTGTTGACAAAATCGGTATCCAGACTGAAGTTTCAAGAACATATCTCAGAAATGCTCTACTGCACGAAGATGTAGAAAATGTGTCAAATTCTAATGCGAGATATACCAACATGAGTACAGCACTGTGGGTTCCGGGATAAGCCCAGCACGCCAAGCAGCAAACAAGGTGACAGACGATTGTCTAGTTCAGAATTGTAGTTCAGAATTGTAGGTTCTCCAGTTCTCCATTACCAAGTTGGATTCTTGGCTTTCCCTCCAGGATGTGATTCTACAAAAAGCCGACATCCCGAAACATTGAATGGCCTTTAACCCAGTGGAATATCCTCATCTTCCCACTCAAATTGCCTACAATTACAATGAGTTCGGGTATGATCCGTAAAACAAACCTGCCCACAGCATGGTTTGATGCGGTCGGGAGGCGAAACACCACAAGACGCAGAGGCCTGGATGTGCAATGAGATCCAGAGGTAAAGGCATAATGTCGTGCAATACTTTTACGTCGTAAACCCAATGCCATAAACCTTATAATAACCCAAAATTTTGATGATAAAAAGTGAAATATTGGGGGATGGTTTATGATTGGCTTCACAATCCATCAAAGTTGTGTAGCAATATCACATGCATAGCTGGTCAGGAAATAGGAGTTTTGCCCCTGTCTTTTGCTTTTGAAATGGGATAATCCAATAAGAGAGGACTTACTAACAAGGCCCATTGACCAGCTACGAGGTGGGATGATCCTCCAAATAGTCACTTTTCTGGGAGGACAATTCTCACAGCGCAATGATGAAACTTGCTATTGCACTTGGGAATGGAAGTTGTAGGAGTCGTGGCTTGGGAAGTGTGCTGGTTTAGAATTTCTAATGAAACTGCGTACCCACTTCGTTTGGGGGGTACAGAATCACAAACCCAAAAAAAGGGGGGTTGTCGCATTGGGTTTATAAACCCAATTATCCCCATATTTTGTTGGCAAAATCGGGTGTGGTACCTACTGTTGTTGCTATGTATGTATACATTACAAATATGAACTATTACTACTATATTCTAAATATTAAGAAGTATGGTTGATCATTGTTCATAAGTATCATAAAATATTATCACTGGTCATCACTGATTATCAGTATTTATTCTCGCGATTGTCGATAACTCGTATTTGTTTTAAATTAATTGTTATTGTTCACTATGAATTGTTATAGAAATTATAATTTAATCATTAATCATTATTGTTTATTATCATTATCATTGATGATGAAGTACTGTCATTAACTACGATTATAATGTAGTATTCATATGTATTCATTATCACTATTATTTGTGTTTCTCATTATTTATTGGTTTATGATTCTTGTGATTGCATCTATGACAGCATTGAAGAATGCTGACATTGGGTAACACTGAGTTCAGTCATCTGCCGCCCGGCTCTGCGCAGCTAGGGTCCCGAACCCATGAAGAAGCCAAACTCCCGCAGAGGCTGCAGGACCTGGATCCATTCTTCCCTGAAAAAACCGGATTCTCCAGTCTGAAAAGTGCAGGTTTTGGGATTCATGGCTCAAGTTTTCCTACATCAAGAAAGGGGTCAAGCTGACTCCGGGAAAAAAAAAACGTCTGTTTGAATAGGGAAAGCCATAGTTAGGGGAAAGCCATAGCTTTCCGAAGTGTGAAGCCGTGCCGAATCATCCTAGTAGTCGGAGCTGGTTAGTAACGGTGCAGAAGTCCCCTTCCTGGCCTATCCCATTTATAACTGGGTTATAACCCCCGCAACTCACCAGTTACGATCTCTGTGATCCTCCAAGTACTTTGGGGGGCTCGATCCGCGCCCTCGAAGTGTACCACCTGTTCAAACCCTGAAACTACCAGAAATCCAACCCCCCCATCAACATGTTTGATTCACCTATTTGGACATCATTCAAAAAAAAACTGGATCATAAACACCCCTCAGAAAACCTCATATAGTCATGGATATGTTCATTTTGGTGTTTCATTTCAACCTCATGCGGAGAACACATGCGGTTTTTCAAAAAATCAGCCAACTATGCATTCTATGAATGATGATATAGCCATTCACCAACCATTCACCAACCATTCGCCAAGCATTCTGCGGTCGCCCGAACCTTCGCCGTGCCGACCGCTCCCCCCGCTCCAAGCACCGGGGACCCGAGCACTGGCCAGGTTCGCCAGAAAGCTGGCGGAGGTCGTCAGCGAAGTGGCCAGGCCTCCAGGTTGCTGTATATCAATGTATATATAGTGTTTACATATGCTATGTATATTCATAGTGTACATATAATACAATATTATATTATATTATATT
>Ga0126342_10002428_pt1 | contig 29052 bp, 14 predicted proteins | sample Cyp1metagenome_FD_92528 | JGI IMG/M metagenome (GOLD analysis project Ga0126342, IMG submission 92528) | Coral microbial communities from Lord Howe Island, Old Settlement Bay, Australia - Cyphastrea 1 metagenome | ecosystem: Host-associated > Invertebrates > Cnidaria > Coral ... | reverse complement strand
CCCCCCAGCTAAAGCTGATATAGCGACTGCTATATTAACAAATGTCATTGAGCATTTAGTGTTGCTGTTTTGCCCCCCAATAAGCACGCCTTCACCGCCAAAGCGGTGTGGGCGGATTTATAACCTACCTATGTAAAAGAAGGTAATTAACTTGGTTTTTTCTGTGATTTCCCACATTTATGTACATTTATAATCGGGAAAATCCGGAAACTTACCAGGCTTATTAGCCACTTACTAAGTGAGTGGGATGATCCTCCGTATCTTAAGGGGTACGGCACCACTGTTCACCGCTGCGTCTCCAGTAAGGTGCAAGAATGGAACGGCATCCATGCGAGGGCCAGGGAAAGCTGGGGCTGCGGGGCCGTGCAGATTCGGGGACAACGCAGTGTTCAAAACCCCTTTTGGTTGATGATCAGTTAAGAGTTTTACCCTCTGGTAAACTAACATAGCTATGGAAAATCACAATTTTTAATGGGAAAATCCACTATAAATAGCAATTTTCAATAGCTATGTTAGTAAGAGTTTTATAGGATTTAAACCACCAAACCATCAATAATTATCATCATATGCTCTTCCATAGGTGGATATAATGGACAAATGATGGTTGGTTGGTCATTTTGTGGGAAGTATAATTCCAATAGATATTGGTGATGATCATAATCCGTTATTGGATTCCCGCTCTAAACCAGGCAGCATAAAGGGAGGACGTTGCGGGTTTGGAATTCTGCTGAAATGTGGGATTATCACTAATGTGGGTAAAACAATGTCATAAACCAGCCCCCAAGTATCATAATCGCAATTTTTATAGGTGGTATAAACCATTCCCAATTATTGACCCACATTATAAGGAAGGGCACCCCAGGTTTCTGTGTATAACTTGGCCACGCTAATATGGTGGTCAAATTTTATCGAACCAGCTAGGGTACTGGTACCCAGCTTACAACGGAGGCACAGAGTAGTAAATGGGAAGTACCCTCGGTAAGCCAACAGTTTGCTATGGAAAATCACCATTTTTAGGAGGTAAATCAACGAACTAAATGGCCATGTTCAGTAGCTATCTTAGTTTACCAGAGGGTAATTACTTGTACAACAAGTATGGGAAAAAAATATATAATAACCATATAATAACCATATAATAACGATATAATAACCATATAATAACCATACAATAACGATATAATAACCATATATTAACCATATTGTTAACCAAAACACGGCTGGGGATACACAGCAGATGTAGCACCCTTGGGGCTGGTTGAACTTCCGAAGTTCCATCCTTTGAGGTCACGAAGTTCAGTCGTTTCTAAAAGCATCCATGAAACCTTCGACGAAAGGTGGTTTGGAACATGAATTAAAAAACAAATCTATATATTGGGAATTTCATAATCCCAACTGACTTTCCATGATTTTTCAGAGGGGTAGGTGGAAACCACCAACCAGTCTATATAGATTATATCCTCCCATTCTGCAGTCGAATCGCGGCGTTTAACATGGGGATGAGCCATGAAAAAAAATACGTGGCGCCCAGTGATGTTTGTTGGTCTATTCGTCCATGAATTGTAGATATATGATGATATACTGTATGATATATATATATAATTATATACATAGTTGATGGGGGTTATAAACATATATATATAGTTGATGGTGGTTATAATTATAAACAAACTTAAAACTGTAATATAATCTGATATCAAGGTATCATAGACCCAACAGTTTTCTGCAACTACCACCTTAGCGCCATTCCGAACTGTCCCATTTGGGGGTGCGGGCCCCACTTAATAAATGGGTGAAAAAAACAGTTATAATGAATGCAATATCCCCAGTATATATATATATATATATCTATATGGGATTATACGTGGGGATATTCCATTCATATAATATCCATATTATGTAATGATATAATATAATATCCACTTGTGTATAATATGGGATGAAATATGGCGGCTGATTATTGGATTGAATCAACCACGGATCCTAAGTCAAGAGGGACGCACATCCCAAGTATAGTTATATCCCAGTTGAAGAAAGTCCTATGGTTTATTAAGGTTTAATAATGGTTAACCATATTTTGTCCCAACCCGATTAATAAATATTAACCATATTAGAATAATCTTAATAATAGTTTGATAACTGGGTTCACTGACCATTTTTAAACAGGTTTAATAGGGTAGGTAAAACATGAATCAATGGACCGCTTTTCATATCTATTTTAAATTACCGGAGGGTAGACAGTCATGGACCCTGGGGGAAAACATGGCTTATTCGCCAGGAATCCAATTCCAAACAAGGCTTTATCAATGTTCAACTTTTTTTTGGATGGGTAGCTCAACCCTTTGATTTGTTTGGTTTTTTTTTCTAACAGGAATCCGAAATGTTATCATCATTACAATCGTTTCCCTAGTTGTGGATCTGGTTTCAGTAGAACCGAACTGATTTTAGCAAGTGACCTCCAAGTTGGACGTATATCTCTAAGTAAAATCACCACACCTGGCAGATTCTGGCTCCGCAAATTCCCAATTACCGTCGTGGTAATTTCTACCATCTTTTAGATGACTAAAACAGCAAACTATGGGGTTAATATGATGGTTTATAGGTGGATATTGGTTTGATAAATTGATGGTTTGATATAGATAAAATTGATGTAGATAGATTGTCATACAACTTGGCTTAAATTGATATAGTTGTTCATTATCAACCAATTTTGCTTTGATAAATTGATGGTTGGCAACGGTGCTTTTCTAAAAAGTCCCGTTTTTTTTTTCGGAGGTCTCGAAGCAGAACTACTACTGTGGATCCTGCGAACCTTGGACGTCGAATTTCGGGGATTGACCTGCAGTTTGAGGAAAGGAAAATCCATCGATCCGGTGATGACTTAGGATTTTCCTGGCAGGGGAATTGACTGGGAATAAACCAGTTCTATTTGTGTGTCCACTGGGGAATGAAGTGGTCAAAGATGGCTATGATGATTTTCCTGTTATAAGCACGATGTACCCTCTGGTAAATTCATTTGGGTATGGATCAATACCTATAGATAAATTTTTAGTGGGATGAACATCCATTTACCAGCTATTTTGGGGTTCACTAGGGGTACAAGGTTTTGACACACTGCCATTTGTTGACCCTGAAAATAGCAATGAACTCTTTAGTTGAAACTAATCTTCCAACCCGACAAACGCCAGGGTCTATGTCTATGTTAATTTACTGGAGAGTACATGTAATACTGGATATGAACATGTCTAATGTAAACTCGGGACATTTGCAATCTATGGCGAACAACCATCATTCGTATTGGCGTATACCCCAATTTACATCCATGTACTAGCCAGTTAACTACAGTATCTCGCCAAATCAGCGGCTTTGTTCTGAATTTTGCCATGATCTTCAAATCAACATGTTCAAGAGGTAAATCCTCTATCAGGGCTTGGTAAATGTCCCATTTTGGACATCACTTTCAAGTATTTGTTGGAGATTATATTACTGTATATCCCCAATAGTTGGGTGATGTTCAATTAGGACATTTGCCAACCCCTGTCTATTTCTATGGGCCAGCGAGCTATACCAAGGCTATGTCAAGCTTCGGCACGTTTCGGCTAAGCCATTCCCGTAGCTATCTCCCATAGTATGTCTGAAACATATTCCCATGTTCCCATTATTGTGGTATATACCCTCTGGTAATGGGCCATTTTCAATAGATATGTTATATAGTTTACTGTCTGGTATGTTTTTATATAATGTGATTAAAACAATAGTAAACAATCCCCAAGATCACCATAAATGGGTGGTATAATCCATTTAAAACGGGGTGGTTTATTATTGTTTTAACCACATTACATACATATATCCATTGCTGGTTGGTGGTTTCAAACCTCGTCCAACTATGCCAGCGCGCACAGCAAATGGTGAACAACTGGTGGTTTCAAACATTTTTTATTTTTCCATATATTGGGAAAAATCATCCCAACTGACTTTCATATTTTTCAGAGGGGTAGGCTCAACCACCAACGAGATTTACATGTAAACAACATGATGATAGATGTTTTTAGATGAGTTACCTATATAAAAAATGGTGATGAATGGCCCATGTATAGATGTTTTATGATGGCCATTCATAAATCACCATTAATAGATGTATCATTCCAACAATATAGGTCAACCACCAACCAGATTATGATTAATCATCATTAACCATATAATCACCATTAATATTAACCATTATTAACAGCATATTATTAACAGTATATTAACAGTATAACCATATCACCAGATTGAATTTCCGTCTTTTACCCAGTTAGCTCAAGCCCAAGGGCCCAAGGAATTGGTTGCGTAAAAACACCCCATCACTTCCCAAGGAGATATTCCCAGTATCTCCAACACACATTCCCATTGAATGACCATTACATCTATAGTGTGGTTACATCATGACATAATTCTGATAGATGAGATTAATGAGCATTACATGAAATATAACATTGCACAAAAAGTATATGTATAATGGTTAATTCCAAGCATTTCCATGCCCATTATTCTGTGATTTTTCTAACGCTTGGATGGTCCCATGATATTTACTTAGGGGATCACCCCAGCATGGTCCTCCAAAGCCATAGTTGTTTTTTCTTATGGGACACATTCATTCTCATATACCCATTCAGAATCCAATTATCAAATGGGGATCCTCGCCGATGTGGGGAAAAAAATCAAAACATCCTTGGGATTTCCATCAGCATTTCATCCCATATGCTCCATGTATGGAATATTTACCAACATTTGCCCTAAAAATCACCCAGTTTTGTAGGTAAATATACCAGCACCATGGAGCATATGGGCATGGTATTTTCATGGGATTTCACGGCTTTTTGTTGGTGAAATTTCATGGGATTCCCACCCTAAACCCAACCACCGAAAAACCCACAGGAGTTGGTGGAGCATGGTGACATCCCTCCCGGCAGTTGCCTGAACTTTTTGGGCCACACGGCGGATGTTGCGGTGGCGTGCTGTCAACAATTCTAAATATGAATGTGGATATCATATGATATTTCATGCATACTAAATAACTATGTATATATATATATATATACGTTGTAAGTATATTATGTATACACAGAATTAGATTCAAGCCATATAAAAGCTTGCAAGAGAAATATCATCATTCATTGACCCACAATTGAGCATCTTTGGTTAGTGGATCATCAAAGCCGGGTCCTACACAAGTTGCTGGGCGGCGCCTGAATCAACAATGGCCAACATGTGATTTGTGGCATTGTTTAGGGTTGTGGGTTGCCTAATATCACATCTCATCATTGAAATATCTCTTGTTTCATAAGGTTTCATTGTTTTTTCGAGTTTTGTTTTCAAAGATCAAACATGTCAAACTACAAACATCACACCTCCCAAGGGATACAAGACTGGCTGGTCAAGCAGGAATTTCCCAGCTCATGATGTCATGGATTGTGATAATCTCCAAAGTAATTTGGATAGTATAACCCCAGAACTAATCATCAACCAACCATCATTTATCAGTTTTATCCACTTATATCATCTGACATCCCCGTAGTTTTAATGCTTTAGGTTCTTATAAAACCCTGAACTATCCTTAACTAATCATCAACCAAAAGGGTTTTTAATGGTTATTTTCAACCCTTCATTTTTTCAGCCACCGTTTTTTTTTCGACGAGTTGGATCAGGTGAAGTGGACTGCGAGTACAGCCTTCTGACATCAATGATCCTGAGACCCTGTGGCAGGTGGGAGCCACAAAAGATCCGTAGCGTGCGGAGGTCGTGACTGAGTTTTTGGACTTTTTTTTCGCCGTTTAAGCATCTTTAATGATGGTGAATACAGTAGTGGTTAACAGTGGTCAAAATTGATGTTATTTTATTGATGGGGAAGAATGGCTAATCGTTAAGAATGGGAAAATCATCAACAATAGTGGATGAAGAAGGGATAATTGGAGTGTACCCTCTGCTTATTCAACATAGCTATGGAACATGGCCTGCTGATGATCTACATGATCAAATTTACCTATCAATAGCAAGGTGCTTTTCCGCTATGCTACCCTCTGGTAAACTAACATAACTATGGAAAATCACAATTTTCAATGGCTAAATCCACTTTAACTGGTTATTTTCAATAGCAAACTGTTAGTTTACAGAGGGTAAATAACCAGATGGTTTTTCTACGACCTTTGTTGGAACTCTACCAGCTTGAGAATTTTTCACTTGAGAGTTCCCTTAAATTTGTTTTGAGGGGTCTATAAAACATCACTGTTTCACGGTTATTAGTGGTAGTTGGCTAATCATCAACTATCCTAGCATCATGGCACCATAAATTTCCATCAATTCGGCTAGTTGGCTAACCATCCTCCATGGGAGTTGGCTAACCATTGTTGGTTTTACCACATGTTTTAGCGATTTCGAGGTTCAAGGTCTGCGGGATGTCTCACAAGTTGGAAGCCCCTCAAAATTGGACAAAATTCCCATCTAAAATGATGGAACATGGCAATTTAACCACCAACAAATGGGATTTCACGGGATTTATACTTGAGTTATGACAGCTAGGTTGACGCACATAACTTGGTTCTATGGTTGGTTAGGGGGAGAACTCTAATTAATGAGGTAAAATTACCAATCTATACACTGTGGAGGCCTCACCTCACCTCAGTCAGGGACATGGCACCATAAAGCTCTGGTGGCTCCGTGTAAAAAGCCGCTTCCATTAGGACTACATCCCACCAGTTGGAAGGCATCGAGTTTGCCATCGAAGAACGGAAGGGACTTCCTGTTGGACTAATATACTTATATTATATATATATACAGTTTCTTCAAACATCTTCAAACAATCCCCCACACTATGAAAGACCTCCCTATAAGTTTAGTATTGGATGTGTTCATGTTGGGGACCCAGATGTGGGGCATGTAATATTATAATATACTATACATTGGCTATATAATGCTATATTAAAGCTATATATCACAAACATATTCCCATTTCAGGATGGTGCAGCCATCTTAACCATGATTAGACCATCATTTTAATGGCTGCAATCCCTGTTCATGTATATATATATATATATTATTATGTATATATATATATATATTATTATTATATATATATATATATATTAGTGGAATGGGATTCCTCCACCTAACAACCATAGGTGAGCTTTTTCTGGTAGCCTTTCTGATCTTGGAGGATCACCCCCACCCAAAATGTCCCAGTGAATTCTCGTTCTGGCTGCCATGGCCATGGCCAAAAAGACCCAGGTCCATGTGGCTGCAGAAAAAGTTCACCGACCTTGTCGTAGGCAGAACCGAGGAACTCCTGGATTGGGATGGAAAAACATGAGAAACCCATGGGTTTCTCGAGGTTTTCCCTGAATTTTCATCCAACAAGAATGTCCGTTTGTCATGGATTTGATTGTATAAATAGTTTCGGCCTGTTTCTGGCTCTCAAAAAATGGGGCAGTTCCATCCCCTTTTTCTAAACCCCGCATTTATGGGATCGTTAGATGAACAGATCGAATCTACATTTTTTCCAACCAGGGTTTTTGGGGTTGACTATTTTGGGGGAAGTGATCAGAAGTGATCATTATCAACCAAAATATGGTTGGTGGTTTGACATACGTATGTTCAGCATTTTTCAACCATAGAAATTGATGGAAATGGGATGCTACTGGGATGCTGATATCCAATTCTTGACTTTCCAAAAGAAAATACATCCTATTTTTCAGGGTGGAGTTTAGCCACCAAGCAGTTGGGCTTTTCCCAAAAACCCAAGATGGGACCCGATTTTTACCTCAGGATTCAAGACCCAAAATTTTCGTTGGATCACAGGTCTCTGGAGAGAAATGTCAACTCTCCCAGGTTGTAATTGTAACGGTTCAATCACATTTTTTGGTTGGGCAAATCCAATTTTTCTTGCTGCCTCATTGTTCAATACTTCTTGGTGAATTTTCTGCGTGTATTGCTTGAATCTCAATTTGTCTTCCTCAGATTTCCAATTTTCATGCTTCGACTTTCCTGGAGTAAAACCCTCTTCAATCACAACATTTCTTCAATTTTTTATGGGTTAAAACATATATATATATATATGTATATATATAGAAACAACTACATATAATTTTCTTATTTTTTTATAGGCTAACACCTCTAAATTCACAATTTTTCCAACATGTTTCGTCCTTTCCACCCCCAACATCTTCCAAGCTTCAGGCGTGGGCGACGATGGTCAGGAGATTCCAGTGCATCGTGCTGTCCTTGCGGCCAACTCAAAGGTGTCGCTTGGGGGTTTATGCAATGTGGTGCCCCCAAACGTTATAAATTGGTATATAAACCCCATGAATACTCTAGTTATAGGTACCATAAACCACAGTTATTGGAGTTATGTGCACCAACTTAACTATCTAGGGGGCACCACTTTGTGGGGATGTAACGTGATCTGGTTGGTGGTTTCAAACATTTGGATTATTGTCCATAATATATGGGACAATCCTGGCTTAATATTTGCCTAATATTTTCAAGATGGTTAAAACCACCAACCAGTGATATTTTGACACCCCATAGACATGGTGGAAAATGATACTTAATGCTGAGTTCTAAGTCGAGTTTGTGAGTGGGGCGAAACTAAACCAACGAAGTTATACTTAGTTGCTGAACATAACTCGGCATTCTATGGGTTTTCGGTACATGTATGGTTTATGGTCCAACCACAACCTTCGGGGCTGGAGGATCATCCCCCGAATCGCCGGGATGGCAAGGTCACCCTCCAGTTTTCTCAAACATGGCGAGCTGCAAAATCCCATAAAATCAGAAAAAAAATGAGTTTTTTTCGGATTTCATCATCTGGTTTCAATGGCCATTTCAGGAACCGATTTATTGGAGGTACCTACTATATATTTTTGGCCTATTTTTCAGGCCTATGTAAGGGAATATCCCCGCAAAATATGGTATTATATGCTACAGTACCTCCAATTTAGGATCCTGAAATTATCATCTGGTTGGTGGTTTGGAACCATGGAATTTGATGACTTTTCCATCATATTGGGAACAATAGCGCGGATGTTCACAGGCGGCCAGGCACAGCGAACAGTGCCGCATCTATTGGGAACAATAATCCCAACTGACGAACTCATATTTTTCAGAGGGGTAGGTTGAAACCACCAACCAGATTATGATTAACCATCACTAACCATATAATAACCATAATATTAACCATATATTAAGTGGGGGACTTTCAAAAATGTCACATTTGATTATCGATATCAGAAACCAACCATGGGGATACAACTCATACAAGCTATGCATTGTAACTGGGCAGGATCACCAGTTGAAGCGATGCCGGGGGTTCAATTTTTCGCAGTGTTTAGAGTTCCTGTTGCTGAATTATTGCAGGAGGCGATGATTTTTCCATATTTTTCCATTAAAACCTCCAAAAATAATATCCACATGAAATATCCCAATTTTCAATGGTTGGCAACCTGCCAAAAAATATTCTGCCAATATATATATATATGTTTCATGGCTAAGCTAAATCTTCACTATCTCGTCCCATTCTTCCCTGCACGTCCCATTCTTCCATAGTCATTGGCGGCTGAAATCCCATGAAATCCCCAGTTTTGTTGGTGATTTTCCCCATGGAAAATACCATCATTAACCATTACTACAATGTGGGGCCCCCGTTTGCGAAAGCTGAGTTGGTGCACATAACTCCAATAACTATGGTTTATGGTACCTATAACTATAGTTAATGGGGTTTATAAACCATCTTATAACTGGGGGTGGCCACATTGTAAGCCCATTTTTTTCCCATTACCAGAGGGTACAGGATGGTGCCCCGCAGTGATGTGAAAGTTGCTTTATAAACCCCATGAATACTAGTTCCTGAAATATCTACCATTTTTACCATAGTTCATTCGGCCACAAGCATATCTCAATGGATTGGTTTAAGGGAAAATTTACAGGAAACCATAGATTTTCCCATTAAATATGGGGCTTTCCTGTAAATTTTCCCTTAAACCAATCCATTGAATATCTCAACTTGTAACCAGTTCGTGTGCAGGTCTTTGAGCGAATGCTGGAGAGTGAGATGAAGGCCAGCCATGGCCGGATATAGGGGGTCCTCAAGCGAGCATTGGATGGTTTACTTCCTGGAAAATCCCATGAAAATTTGGATGATGACTAGGAGTACCCCTATGATAGAGGAAACCTCCATATAATTCTAATTGGGGTACATTATAATACATATAATCCATATATAACATAATCAACCCCATATAACACTATGATAAAGGAATTAGACATAACATGTTATAAACGTGGTACATTATAATTGAGGTGATAATCTATATCCCCTATTGTAATTGGGTTTATAATCGAATCTTTGCTAAACATTGGGATCAAACAATTTTTGGGATATAACAAGTTAGGAATGCCACTATATAGAAAATTGCATCCATTAGTATTTCAAGAAATTAGGATATAGATGGATATAATTGGGATTCAACAATACCATAATAAACGATTAACGATACTAATCACAGATAACATAATCAATCATATAATAAATAAATAAATATATATATATATATATTTACAATATTTACTATTATGATATATTATGTGGTATGCCAAATAATGAACCCATCCCCAATAGAGGTATATTATTGGGTGTACCAGATTAATTAATGGGAATAGAATTGGGATTAAACAACACTATAATTGGGGTTTTGTATTTATCATATATATATATAGAGAGAGAGAGAGACTGTAATCTGTATATATATATATATATATATTTAAGTCACTATACTTCGGACTAATAGGGATTTCAAGTGGGAAATCCCATGGATAGTCGAAGATTTCACGACTGAGCAGTGACTGGCTGTGGTTGAGCAGTGCCGCTTATTGAGCTACCAAGCTTATTGAGGATCACACGTGGAGGATCAGGCCACTTAATAAGTGGTTAATAAACATAGTTACCCTACGGTAAACTAACGTAGATGTGGAAAACCTTTGGTTTTCCTAGGACAATAATATTCTACAAATGTCTGATTTTACACATCTATGTTAGTTTACTCTAGGGTATATATGTATATATATACAATGTGGGCACCCCAGTTATAAATTGGTTTATAAACCCCATGAAAACTAGTTCGTTATTTGCGTATCATAAACCATAGTGAAATTGGAGTTATAAACGCACCGACTGAACGCAATTTCGTCAACGGGGGCCCACTATATATATATATATATAACACCAGTTCATAGATGAGATAACCAAAAATGGGGACTAGGTAACTTTAAATATATATAACCTAACTTCAAGGGGTAATCTCCACCTGGTTAAAGTTACCAGTTCATCTCCCCCTAGATTTGATAAGCCACGAAAAGGGGACGAAATGGGGACGAACCTCAGGGAAATCCACCAACTGATGGAGGTTTAGTTCGCAAAAAAACGTGGTTAATTATGATCTACAAATAGTGGTTAATTAATCATTATTATCCAACTATTATGATTATGATCTATAATTATGATCTATTATTATTATCATTATGATTATAATTATGATCTATTCATCACTATTAACCAACTATTAATCATCTATCAGTAGTGCTTGATAATGATGAGTACTGATAGTGATTATTGAGGACTTACCCTCTGAACTATTTAACATAGCTATGGTATAAATGGTGGATTTCCAATTGCTATGATTACCAGAGGGTGAATAGAAAAATCTGAGATGATTGTTTGTTAGAATATGGCAGTGTGTCAAAACCTTGTACCCCTGGTGAACATCAAAATAGCTGGTAAATGGATGTTCATTCCCCTAAAAATGGTATTAATAGGTATTGATCCATACCCATATTGAGATGATTATGGGATAAATATGTTTTTTTATTAACCATCCCCAATGCTGGGGATACGGTTTGTGAAATTAGCAACAAAAAAAAACTGTTGGGGATGATTTCTGCATGTCACATGATTGGTTACTGGGATGGGAAACATCGCTAGATTATTGGATCCACATCATACCCTTCTGGTAAACATACACATAGCTATGGAAAATCACTATTTTTAATGGGTAAATCCACTATTTTTATGGTGATTTTCCATAGTTTTTTGTAAACGTTTGCCAGAGGGTAACTTTTTGGCCAACATAGAAAGGACGGACTTTGAAAAGTGACTGTCCACTTTTCAGTTCTCTGGTAAACGAACATAATTATTGAATACCCTCTGGTTATGTCAAAATAGCTATGGAAAATGGCCATTTATAGTGAGTTTTCCCATTAAAAATGGTGATTATCCATTGCTACTTCAACTATAAAGGACCGTTTTCAATAGCTGTTAAAGTAGCAGAGTGTACACCCCCTGAATATTCAACATGGAAGCCATGTTTATGGCTACATCCCTGAAGATCATCTTCCAGACTCCATGTTTTGGGGTTCAGAGTGAAAGATGGGGAGAATTCATGGCCACAGAGAATTTTACCAGCGAAAATAGGCACATGATTTGACATGTGGGAAGATCAGCATTTTTTTCGTGGTTGAATAGTGGTTCGCCCCTGACCAGGTGATAAAACCCAATGCCATAATATAGATACCTTCCATTTGGGAATGATTGATACTAGCGATAAAAATGGTGATGACTTGGGGATGGCTTATGACATTGGGTGAATCCCACATTGGCCTCTTCGATCTTGCTTGATGAAATTGACAGGAGTAGCTTCCAAAGCCAATGTTGTCAAGGATAGTTGATTCTTATCCAATAAAACACATCAATAAGTAAACCTATTAGCAAAGCAATGTCATAAACCAGCCATGTTTTGATGCTTCAAACACCACCCATAAAACATATGCTGAAATTGGGGATTGTATACATTATTGTTTTGTTAGCATTATCCAATAAAACATAATCTCCTCTTTCCATGAATCTCATAGAATCTTTTCATTCAATGGCTACGTCTCTCGAAAAACTCGGTGGTTCTTCAACCTCTTTGAGGTAGCCATATGTGAGTACCCAACATGTGGAAGTACCGGAGAGTCAAGTAACCCCCCATAAAAGAACACAAAGGAGAGAAAAAACTGGGGTTGGGTATGATTTATACCTGGTATGTACCAGTAGGATAAAAGATAGAAAGCCATACATCACCTATTTCGGGATAATTTTTGCATTCCTGTCTTTTTTGGGTTTGCTATAGAGTAAGCATGTGGGTAACCGTTTTGATTGGGTCCTTGCCCATTACTCAAAAATGAACCATTAAGAATACCCTGTTGATGGGTCAATATATGAGCACATACCCTTGATTGGTTCTCGGGAGTTCGATTCTACCTGGCTTATTAGCGATTATGAACTGATCCATCTGGAAACCTATCAACCAATTGAATCTGGTTGGTGGTTTGGAACATGAATTTCATTTTTCCATATGTTGAGAATGTCATCATCCCAACTGACTTTTACTCATATTTTTCAGAGGGGTTGGTATACCACCAACCAGGAATCCAATTGATACTTCATGCGATGGGATAAGGCCAAGGCCATGGTTTGAAAAGCCGGTCGTATTGTGAATTTTGAACTCACCTGGATACTGGAAATCTTCCCATGATTGGGGATTCTTCCATCTATACCCGCAACCAGGGCTCAGCATTTGCCAGATCAATGGCCATGCAACAGGATCCGATTTATTGGAGGTACCTACCATATATAAGGCCTATTTTTTAGGCCTATGTAAGGGAATATCCCCAGAAAATATGGCCTTATATGATACAGTACCTCCATTTTAGGATCCTGAAATTCCCATTTACCAGATGTCCTTGTCTTCCGCTGTTTCATCGAAACTAAAAAAACACACTTTTTTGTGGGTAAACGCATGGTTTCAAGCCTGTTATTGTTCCCTGAAATCAATCCATTCCCAGGGATTTTCCATGTTCCAATTGCCATCACATTCCGCAAAAAGCCCACATGTACCAGGGGGATGATCATCATTCCATGAATCGGGATTTTTATGGCATTATATATACATAATTATATACATATATGTATGTATGTATATATATATATATGTATGGATATATGAGGTTTGTTCTCAGGTTCTAAAATATCCCATGAGACACGCGTGATGCTCCCTCTCATTATCATAAGTTAGATCTCATTACTTAGTATATACATTTCCCAAATCACACATTTTTCATGTAACTTGACCAATATATCCTCATATATCCCAGATTACAACCCATATTCAGTGGTTCAATCTTCCCATTTTGTTGGTTGAATTCCACACGATCTCCGCCCACATGCTGCCGGTTCCGGTTCGTCCAGGAGAGCAGTGAAAGACGTGTGGTGCTCCGGGGCGTTAGTTGCTCGCTTGATCCGGTGGGTTTTATCAATGGATTGGTTTAAAATCTGCAGGAAACCTCAAGAAATTGTTGGTAAAAAGCATGGTTTCCAGTTAAGATTTTCCCTTTCACCAAAGTTTCCCCCTTGTACCTGGATTCGGCTTTCTGTTGAACATGTTTGTTCAACAGAAATGCGGAGTTAACACATAAAGCCAACACAAATGGCGGGTGAACGAGCAAACAGGTGATACAAGTTAGCAATCAGTTGAGCCATTAAAAATACCCCTATCCCATCTCATACTAGTTGGTTGATAGTTTCCCTACTATGGGTTGTCATAATCCACAATAAATTTGGCAGAAGTCCCACTTCATAACCAATTAGCCAGGGTATTTTGTGGCTCGGACCTGAATATAGCCACTTCAAGAGAGATATGGGGATGAGTTACCCTCTGGTAATTTAACATAGCTACTGAAAATGGCCATTGAAATAGTGAGTTTTCCCATTAAAAATTGTGATTTTCCATAGGTTTTTGTATGTTTACCAGGGGGTAAAACCTCTGAAATTACCATATGGCTGGGGGAATCACCGCCCACTACAGTAACCAGCTATGACTTTGGATGCCGGCAATTCACTGTGGGATGAACGGTACATTTTTTTGGGCCAACCGGGGGCGAACGGTAGGTAGCCAACCTGGTTACGACGAACAGAAAGGGCCATGGTATTTTCCATGGCCCTAATCGAAATAGATGGTTTACCTACAATGTGGTGCCCCCAAACGTTATAAATTGGTTTATAAACCCCATGAATACTATAGTTATAGGTACCATAAACCATAGCTATTGGAGTTATAAACCAACTTAGCTATCTAGGGGGCCCCACTTTGTATGATCAAGACTTGGAATTCAGGGAAATTTGTTCGTGCAAGTTCCATGGATGACGGCATCATCTATGATTTGGCACCAAGCTCCTTGGTCTTCAGCCACGAAGGAAAGGAGATTCTCACCTTGAAAGGTGCGGCAAGGCCAAATGCACCCAAGTCCATGGGTACAAACCCTTTGCAGAAGGTGGCCTGGAACTGTTAATATCAGATGGTAACATGTTTTTTTCACACAATTCCGGCTGTATCCATACCAATCCCCTGAAAGTGTGGAGTGTGAATTTTAAGTAAGGAATATATAGCTTTAAAAATATATGAGAATACACTATTTTTGCTAGTCCAGGATGATAAAAGAAATGCAGCCATCATTGGGTAGCAATATATCTATACACAAATGTACAACATTCATATTTATACATAGCCAGGAGATAGTTAGATAGATAGATAGATAGATAGAATTATAGACATAAATATAAATAGAGGATACATATACTCCATGATCATAAACTTGGGCTTTCTGAGGTGCCAAAGCTGCACGGGCATTTCTGGAGTTTCTCTACACTGGGGCACTGCTCTTTGGCATCCTTTGGCGGAGAGGGGGTGCCTGAGCGGTGCGCATCGCGGTTGGTTGTTTCATACGTAGCTTAGTTAGGGTTTACCAACTTAGATACTATAAATTTAGTATCAACTTAGATATACTATACATCTATACACTACACAACTTTTAGGGTTTAATGTAGTATTCATCACATGTTTGCCATAAAACACCTGCGGTTTTGGCAAGGCCATTGATCCTTGCCTTGCCCGAAATTTGTCCATCAAATATGGGTATTTAGCCAACAAAAAATGGTGGCATAATGTAAATACAATGGGAATATCATGGATAAAAAAGAATGACACGTCGCGGCGTCACCGGACTGATGGTTGGGAATGGGGGTAAGTATCCCGGAGATTCCCGGATTGTTGGCCTTAATTCAGGTTGGTGAATGACTATGATTTATCCACCAAAATTATTGGTAGGACAAATCTGGCTCAGTAATTAGCCAACCCAACTGTCCCACCAAACCCTACAAATCATGGCAAGTTGCTCAGTTGCTCGGTATAATTGTGTATGTGCCAATCCAACATGCTCCGTGTGGGGTATTTGCCAACATCAACCCCCCAAAATATTAGATCCAACATATTTGGCATGGGTCAAAACCATTGTGCCCCAAAAAAAACGAATCCTACTTGCGGGTGCGGGCCTCACTTAGTAAATGAGTTATAGCCCCACTTATATATGGGTTATCCTCAGTTATACATATATAAATATGCTAATGATTCATTTTTGGTTAATATGTTTATACTTTATATTCTATATACTATCTAATCTATCTTTAACCCCAGTAATACATAGTAATACTGTTATGGAATACCCATAGTTATATCTGGGTCATAAACCAGAGCCCTGTGAAAAACCCTGGCCTAAACAGCGCCCTGGCCTAGGCCCAACGAAGACTTCGAAGCCTCGAACGTGGCCAGCGGTCGGATCTCATACTTGTCGGATCTGATGTACTTGGCTGAGCAGTGCCCCGGAAGGGGCCAAAATTGGGCCGGATATACTGGAATTATGCCGAGGATTATTTTGAATCTAGATTTTATCATAGATTCCAGTGAGTTTCTATTGTTTAATCCAGTTGATCATTCTTCATGAATTGGGACTATATTTTTTTTCATGGGAATATCATAGAGGATTCAGTGGGATTTAGTTGAACTGAGATTGGATTTAGTCGGATATAGTCGGATATAGTCGGATTAAAAGGGATTTCTTGAGGGAGGACAAGCTGGTTGAGTCCTTTGAGATGGGAGTTGACCATCAATTGGTGCGGATTTAGTCTCGGTTGATCATAGGTTGACTGACAAACATGATTTAAATGGGGATTTAACCTTGGCTGGAAAATAACATGGGGATGAGCCATCGTCGGGGTCTTAACCATCATTTTTTTGCGGGCATAGAATCAATGGGAATTTCAGGATCCTAAAATGGAGGTACTGTACCATATAAGGCCATATTTTGGGGGTATATCCCCTTACATAGCCCTTACATAGGCCTTATATATGGTAGGTACCTCCAATTTAGGTTCCTGAAATGGCCATTGATAGAATTTATAAATGGTTGGGTGTGATATTGATGTATACTACCTTGGGATGATAACAAGCCATTTCATAGAGTAGCTATTCAACGCCAAGGTTTTTCCTCTATCCCAAAATGGCGGTCTACTGAACTTTGGCCAGAGAAGAGACGCATCGATATGGAGGTTTTCGAAGTCATGGGAGTACCCCTAAATACCTTCAAATCATTAATTTTAATAGATTTTTCCTTTATACACCATCCAGCTATTGGGGTATCCCGGTATCCCCATTGTTAAAATCCTCCATATCTTTATAGGGGGCGTGGGTGCAAGCAGCGGCCGAAGTCGTTGACATGTACCCGTCCGGACTCAAAAGACGAGTGCTGTCTTGCCGTTTATGTCAAAATCGGCACTTTGGGGTTTGTCTGAAGATGGTGGATACATATATATATATAATATATATATATACACATAAAGTATCATATATACCCTCTGGTAATTTAACATAGCTATTGAAAATGACCATTTATAGTGGATTTTCCCATTGAAAATGGTGATTTTCTATAGTTATGTTAGTTTACCAGAGGGTATATATATATATGTTTTAATGCGGAAAGTCATGATCAAGGATTGATCCAACACAGGTACGAAGCGCCCAACCTGACGACCATTTGCGCATCGCAGCTGGCTCGATTGCCACTTGGAAGTTGTGGATGCATGGCCGGGGTATCTGGTTGGGGATTCAACGAACCAACCACCTCCAACCACCTCCTATAAGGTGACGCCTACTAATTCTCCTCCAAAAATAACATGAAACCCATATCAACGGGAATTTCAGGATCCTAAAATGGAGGTACCTACCATATATAAGGCCTATATAAGGCCTATGTAAGTGAATATCCCCACAACATATGCCCTTATATGGTACAGTACCTCCATTTTAGGATCCTGACATTCCCATTGACCATATTTATGGCCATGTCATTTTGTTTGCTAATGATAGAACAGAGCATCAACACTGCCAAAGCGAGATATGAGGCATGAATACGCATGACATGTTTGTATCTCGTGTAACGTCTGAATGGCTTTGAACAAAAAAAACAAAAACAGGTCGGAGATGGATCACCCGAAGGGACCTTTGGCGCCCGGGCGAGATGCAGACCAAAGATGCTGCTGAGTTTAGCGGCAATGACGGTTGGAGTCCTTGGTCTTGCTACGTATACGAGGACGTGGATATCGCCGCGCTGGCAGAGCGCTCGCCGGAGGATCCGGAATAACAGAGAACATTGCTCCGGAGCATCGAGGTGCTAGATTGGGACTTTCACTTCTGCTTTGAGATGGCGTTTCCCGAGGGAAGATGACTTCTTCATCCTCGAAGAGAAGGCCCGGAGACAAGCGCTGGATACTTTGTCTGGGTAGTTGCATGGCTTGGGAGCCCCCTACAAAGCAACCGCGGCCATCAATGTCGCCGCATTTGCGAAGAGGCGGGCATGCGGAAGGAATGTTGCCAGATAAGGGGTGTTGCCTAAAGCTGGCGCTCCTGCATAACATGAAGCTGTGTGGGTGTCATCTGACAACGCGAAATAGTAATGTCTCCTTGCAGATTACTGCGCGGGCGCAGCCCCAGCTCAGCTTGTCCCCCTGCCGGCCCAGGCCAAGTCACTGAAACCAGCTAGTTTCATCTAGCAAACCAAGAGGTGGCAGCTGGAAAATAGAATGCTAGCACGGCAGCACCCTGCAGAGTCGCGCCTATAAGATCGCACCCCACAAGATTTTCCAAAATCACGTGCAAGGCACACGCGCAAGCGCACGCACACACACACACACAAGCGTCAACCCATGATCGCTGTGATTTTTGGGAGTGGTAGGTCTTAGGTCTTCCTTTGCACTATTTAGTTTGTTTGTTTGATGCCACATCTAAGTCCGGAAAAACATCTTCCAGGCACGTTTTTCCTGATAAAAGTGGTTGCTTGTGTATTTTCTAGTAAACACTGTTTTTGGTATCTTTTTCTGAGGGTCACATGTGGGAGCTGGTTGAATGCCCAGCGATCATGTCAACGGCCATTTCAACAACCGATTTCGTGGAGATACCAAGGTCCCTACCATTTTTCCAAGGCCTATGTAAGGGCTAAATTTCCGGGGATATAGCACAATACGTCTAGTTTAGGTACCTGAAATGGCCATTGATCATTGGGGCGTAGTGAACCGACAATGTGAGGATGCCACCAGCAACAAACATGCGAACTATGGGGGTACAATCAGCAAAAAGGGGCATCACAAACAACAATGAGAATATCAGCTCCGAAAATGGGGGAGTATGAACCAACACAATCGGGGCAATCTGGCTGAGGGTTTTCGATTGTCTATGTTGTGTGTCGATCTCCCGGCACGGAAAATTCATTTGCACGTACTGGGTATGGGTCAAATGAGGTACCCCCAAATTGGATGGTTAATATTATACTCAAGAATGACAACCACTGCATATTTGACCCATACCGTACACCCAAATGTGCCGTGAAAAGTTGGATTTTGTATCTGTATTAGGGGATGGCCATTGGCCATCCTACCGAAGGCGTCAATATACCCATGGTAAGGATTCCGATTATGGGAGATGACAATGACCCGAAAAAAACATGTTTGGACTGCAGGAAGCATCCAGTCTTTGGCCACTACTGTACAGGCACAGTTTCCCGTTTTGACTCCCATGTGAAAGGAAAAATCAAACATATCACACATTGGGTCGTAAAATGTGGTAAACAAATAGTAAAAACATTCGTTTCCCGTGGATTGTCACCGAATTCAACCAGTTGATACATACTTAGATTGTTTTGTTTCGAATGACTCTGATTGAGTCCCATGACATCCCGAGTCTCTACTTTTGCCCAGAGGCGCATACCGAATTGAAATTGTGAATCGGAAACTAACTGGAACTTGTTCTATGCAATTGGACAATATTTGTTTTTTTTCCATACCTTCATGGTTTCAATTGGAAATTGTAAAATCATGGTCTAAAACCACTGGAATTGCGGTTTCCCAAAATTGTTGGACAAACCCGATTTGATGGTTTCCCCAATGAAATGTGAACCAATCAAATGACCTAGATGACAACTGGGCCCCCAATTTCAGCAAGGAATCCCCATACTTTCCACTAAATACCTCATGGTTCTATTTCAGCATTCTATTTGCCAAAACTATTCCATTTTAATCCAATAAAGTTTATAGATATATCATAATATATCCCGTTATAGATGCCATCCGACCCTGGCTGGAAAACATTGATGTTGTTGGGCTATCTACCACCATCAACTCCTACACAGTGAGGCCCCCGTAAACGAAATCGCTAAATTGATGCACATAATTTGGTGAGTTCTATTGTTGATTAGGGGGATATAACTAAGACTATTATTACCGGGGTTATAGAACAATTTATAACTGCGAGGTCTCACCTTGTATGAATGTTGCGTATTAAACCCCTATTGTTGGGATTTACCAGTATAGCAACCCCCAAAAAGATGCCAAAAAGTGTTTCCAGATGGTATATAATTACATAGATGATGCTTCCCCCATATTTTTCAGGTTTCCAACTTTTCTACCTATGACTGGGGAATGTTGAACTCTTTAGACATCAAAAAATAGGCCTGCCTTAACTATTGGTCTAAGTCTAAGTAAGTTCTCTAAGTGGCTTATCCCTCTACAAAAAGGATTCTCACTAATGTGGTTAAAACAATAATAAACTACCCATTTGGGAATGGTTTATACCATCTATTTCTGTTGATTTGGGGGATGGTTTCTGGCATGGATTTAACCACCTTCTATGCTTATGGTGGTAGAATCACCTACCTACGATTGGGGCATCATATGACCCCGAAAACCACCGTGGCCCTTGTGGCCACCGTGGCTAACCAGGCTCTGTAAGGAGAACGTGGCCGAAATCTTCCGACTCTTGCGCCAGTACAAGACGCACCATTCCTCAGTGAATCGGATCTTTGAGCAGCAGGCCGCACCGGGCATGGGCTGAGAGCCGTGGCTGATTTTGGAGGGAAAATCTGGGATGATTTTTGGGTTACCCTCTGGTAATGACTAACATAGCTATTGAAAATGGCCATTTATAGGGAGTTTTGTCATTAAAAATGGGGATTTTCGATAGTTATGTTAGTTTACCAGAGGGTAAAACCGTAAGAAACCCACATAAGATGTGCAAAACCGATGACCAAACGTGTTTTGTTTGGTGAAAATGGTGGGGTGTTTCGACAAGTCCAGGCCGCGATGATGAACAGCCAAACAAATCTGACGCTAAGGGTGTCACAAAAATCCATGAATTCCCATGAAATATCAATGTTTTTTTTTTTTTTAATAGTTATATATGTCCCATTAGTTCATAATTAGTTAATAATTAGTTAATAACTAGTTAATGGTTATAAATCAATGTCCCATTAGTTAATAATTAGTTAATAGTTATATATATATATATCCCGTGGGGTACAACCAACCAATAGAATTATAAACAATATATATATATATATGTAAATTATAACGACCTCAATGTTCGACCGAACCCTGGAATCATGGTTAATAAGGGGAATCATCCCAAAATTGCCGAACTATTCAGCTTAGTGAATTATAGTAATTTGCCCAGAATGATGAATTGTCATTTTTTTCTAGTGGATTGTCCAATCAATGACATTTCCAGTAATGAATCCTGGAGGATTTTCCAGTCTGAATTTTCCAATGTCATCCCACTTCGGGCGTGACTCATTTCTTCGAAGTGTGGCAAGTCATCGATCGTCTTTGGCACTTTTAAATTGGTCAGTTTACTTCTTGACTTAGCCAGTTTCCCTCCCTACTTGTGGCATGCAAGGGATACATAGGGATACTGGATACGATGAGAGTTACCAAATATGAGGTTTAATCATGAGAAGTAGGGGGGAGTTAGCAACAGTGGGAATGCAAGCGTAGATCTTTGAATAGCCGGCGCCGGCACTTTTCCAACCCAGGGTGATGGTGACGGACTATATCTGAATGAACCAGCTCGATAGGGGAATTTTGTAGCAGCTAATCTCTTTCCATTTCACATTCATGACGACTAACTGATTGGATGACTAGTTTGAAAAAAACTAACCACCATTGGACCAGCATCAGTTTTTGCGTATCCAAAATCTGGTTGGTGGCTTGGAACATGTTTTATTTTTCCATATATTGGGAACAATCATCCCAACTGACTTTCACTCCAGGATTTTTCAGATGGGTAGGTAGGTATACCACCAACCCGATTATTATTAACCATCATTAACCATATAGTAACCATATAGCCATATATTAACCAATATTAACAGCGTATATTAACTAATATGTTGACGGTTTGTCAAAACCCAGCGAATCACGCGGGTCCCCAACAGCAAGTTCAGCGGTGTGCCGCGGATTGGCGTAAAACACCACCTTTGAGCTGCTGCATCTGGCTATGCAAACTATAGAATTATATTAGACACCCTTGGTGATTCAACGAGATTTTACCACTGGGATTTAAAAAAATACATGTTTATGATGGTGTTTAATATGAACATATATCTGGGTAAATTTAATCACGACCTCGCTGTTCTCCCTCACTGGAATCATGGTTAGCAAGGGAAATCATCCCCATTCATGGCCGCACTATTCAGGTTAGTGAAATATTATAATTTACCCAGATATATGAACAACAAAAAAACAACTATGAGATGAATCCATCCCCCATCCAACCACGAATCCCATGGTCCTTAGGTGCGCAACATGCGCGCCTACGACGAGCTCCTCTTGAACCTTGTGGAGACATTCTAACCGGCGCCGTTGCGCCGCGAAACCAGGTCAAAGAGCAGCCGGAATGGACTTAGAACAGCCAGGTTGGTTTTTGTTCAGATGGAGGTTGGTTTATAAATGTGGGTATCCCAAAAATGCTTGGTTTATAATGGAAAATCCATTGTTATGTTTCTTTCAGTTTCTTTCATGTTTGCTGAAAATGGTGTCTTATGCATTTTCTTTTCAATGCTTTAAAGGGTGGTTGAGGGCTTCCAATGGTTGACAATGGTTGTTTGATGGTTTTAATTTGGAAGACGACAAGCGGCGCTTTCTTCGATGTGCTCTACGTCTGCGACGTCTGTGTTGGGGTGATGCCACATCTTTAGTGACTGGTTGGTGGTTTGGAACATGAATTTTATTTTTCAAACAGCAAATCACATCACCATTTTCAATGGGAAAATCCACTATAAATGGGTTATTTTCAATAGCTATGTTAAATTACCAGAGGGTATTGGGAATGTCATCATCCCAACTGACGAACCCATATTTTTCGGAGGGGTTGGCTCAACCACCAGGTGAAGATTGGCAATGGCTTGAAAATGGATCCAGTCCAACAACTAAGTCTACGAGTCTACCATTCATTACAGCATAGGCATAGGGCTTCAATCAGCAAAGATTAAGATTTGCAGTTTCGACTTTGATGGAATTCTAGTTTAACAGACAAAACATATTTTTTGTGGGTCTCTTTTTTTTTGGACAAGAATCAACTGACTTCGGACATGGTTGATGAGATTGGAGTCCGGGAGTCCTGAAAAAAAAAACATATTTCTCCCATCAAAAAAAAAACTAGAGAGACGACTATTTCAATGGACAACATGCTGGGTCAACTGGGTACAACTGGACCACCTGAAAATCATGTTGCGACTTAGGAATATCAGATATCTACTGAGGTTAGCTTTCAGAATTTCAGAATGTCGTTTTTCAGTTTTGATGTGTCTTTTGCAGGGTATTCAAGATTGGCAATGGTGATAACATGCAGTCACCCCTTGCATTGCTGTGTACCACAGAGCGCATCCTCCCCCGCAACGGATGTCGCCCAGCGCAGGGTGAAGCATGTTCGTTTCAGCGTTAGCCAGAGGGCCATGGAAGATGTTTCAGATGGAACCTATGCTTGTTGATTGGTTATGAAATAGGGGGTTATACTATTTAACATAGCTATTTATAGTGGATGTTAATAGTTAATAGCTCTGTTATAGCTATGAAATAGGGGATTATACTATCAATAGCTATATATAGTACCTGGTAATTTAACAGTTTGCTATTGAACACGGCCTATTTAGTTCGTGGATTTTCCCAGCTATAAAATGGTGATTTTCCCATCAGTTATTTCCATAGTTATGTTAGTTTACCAGAGGGTACAGTACCTGGTTTTTCATAGGGGCTAAAAAGATCAGCCAGGCAGCATCGGGAAACCGGTTTTAACCAACCTGTATTTCATCAGATGGATCATGGATTATTATAGTAATCCCCAAGTCAAGATAGAAACGTAAATAATGCTACTGAAATAGTGGTGATGATTTGCCTTTCCATCTTTTTGGGGATTACCTATGATGAGAACGATCTCATATAGTATCAGATGATAAGTATATGCATAGTATCAGATGATAAGTATATGTATAGTATCAGATGATAAGTATATGTGTAATATATATATATATACAATCCTATTTAGCATGATATACTAATCTGTGCTTGGTTGTTTCAAGTATATCTTTCTATCCTGAGATGATGATCCAACATGACTATTCTGTGCGTTGAAACTGCCAACAGATAAGTTAGTTTTTTCGACGTGTTTCTCAAACTCTTTTACAACAGAACTTCACTAGAATAGTGCTACTGTGAAGCTGAAACTGGTGGAGGATTTGTAAAGTATCAACTGCAAGTCTTGCTGTTTAACTGGAGAACATTCTTATGCTACATCCAAACGTTGGATACAAACGTCCCGGAATGAACATTGAAGGAATCGGAACAGACGGGCCAACACACATGAGGGATTTAAGCAGCTTGGTGATTTTTCAGCAACATGTTGGTTTACCCTCCAGTGAGTTCAATGGAAAAGACCTATGGTTTCCAAAGGAACATTAGCAATGGAGCATTTCCATAGCTACGTTGTTTGATTGGAGAGTGGCTTCTGGCTCAAGGCGTTAATTTCCTGGCAGTGATTCGTGGTTGTAGTTTCAGGTTCATCAGAGGATTGCTTTGGCAGAAAAACACCTGTGGATTTGGTGACCGCATCCTCGGCACAATTGTGCATCGCTGATTCAATGATCAGTTGGTGAAGTATCGCTGATTGGAAAAATGAACATGATCTGAACATGTTTGGAACACATTGATTATGCAATTCTTGATTATGACAAGAATTCATAGACCCACATGGAGGTTTCCTAAAATGCGAGTACCCCCAAATCATCCAAGTCATTGGACCATTTTAGTATTGAAACCTATTGTGACTTGGGGTACCCCCATTTTAGGAACCCCCCACATGTCCATTGGTTGTAAGTATACACCGGGGCAAGTCCCAATGCTGACTTGAAACCACCGATTGCTTGGACGTTCGATCTCTCGGCAATGCCCCTCAGATTATTATTTTCTCCAATTTTGCGCATTCAGCCCCATTCATATTTCAACTAGGGATACGACAGGGATACCGCCCAAGGATAAGACTGGGAGTTGATACTTGGACTTACCCTTGGTTGATGAGTGATCTTATGGGAAATCAACCGTTATTCAGGTATGCATAAGGGTTTCAACATATTTAAATGGTGAAATGCATAGGGCATAAATGTTTAAATGCTATCATGGGGTCGATAAAGCCCTGGTGGATGAGTGATTTATCCGCCTACAAGGTACTTCCAGTAATATATTGGAATATATGGGGAGATCACGCCTGAACCACCAAACAATAGTGATTTATGGAAAACTGAGAATAATCATTTTGATATACTGGGAGTATACCTTCCAGTCAAACATCACTAGCTGGAAGATCCTCATATTAGGCTTGACTGGGAAATAGAATGATCAATCAATGGAACGATTCTTCCCGGATGAACATGTTTTTATAACTGAGTAAATCTAACTAATAGAACTATTCAAAATCACCATTATTTAATAGGTTGATAGGTGAAATCATCTGTAAATGGGCCGTGGCTTCCACAGCAAACTGTAAACGTTTACTGGGGGAAGATCCGAAGCTGTCGCCAAAAAATAGGGGTATATGGCAACCATTAGTGGTAATTAATAGAACAGGGATGAAGGGAATATGGTGTGGGAATATATCATATGGGATTTGCCGTCCAATCAAATCTGGCTAGCTGGAAAATCCCCGAACTAGCCATGGAGGTTTATAACTGGGTAATTCATCGAACTAAATGGGTGAAATTTAATATGTGATGATATTTGATGAGTGATTGAACAAAACTGAGAAACCCTGTTTACCCTGCTTTTGATAGTGATTATAAAACGGGGTTTATTTACCCAATTTGATAGGTAAATGAAATCCATGGTTTATCACATCAATCAAACCAGGATTTGTGAAGTATCAACCCCACTTTACAAATTGGGAAATATCAGAAAATGTTGGGAAGACATCATATTACCCTCTGGTAATCGTTTACATAACTATGGAAAATCACCATGCTATCAATGGGAAATTCCACGAACTAAATCACCATTTTCAATAGCAAACTGTTGACATAACCAGAGGGTAATAAATAGGGATTCAGAACATGAATGTTTAGGCTATCATGGTGAGTTAACCAAGCAACTATTAGGTTTACCCTCTGGTTATGACTAACAGTTTGCCATGGTATAGATGGCCCATAGAAATAGATGGTTTACCGTTCTTAAAAATGGTGGATCTTTCCATGGCGAACTGTGAATGTCATAACCAGATGGTAAGTGATTGATGAACTGTTTTCCCCTTGTTTCTTCTGAGCGAATTACTGGAGATTTCGCCAACAAAAAACCTTTTGGGTACGGAAAAATCAACCATTTGTGATGGTATAAATGGTATGAATGAAGGACATATCATATGGGTGTTACTGTAATATAACCAATGATATCACCATTACAACACCATTACATCCCACTTACATCATCATCATCATCATCATCATCATCACCATCATCATCAGATATCCAATGTTTTCCCTCATGAGCCCTCCATATATCCCATTTTATGGTTGTTATGTCCATTGTATGGAAGTCATTATATCCCATTGAATCCCATAGTATTTCACCATTTTGCCCTATCAAAAAATCAGGATTCTAAAGTGGAGGTACGTTAGTACCATATTTCCGGCCATATATTTAGGGCCATATCCAAGGAAAATCCCTACAAGGTGGTGCCCCGCAGTTTTGTTGGTTTATATTCCCCCTTAACAAAAGGCCCTAAGCCAACAGTTATTGGAGTTACCTCGACTTCGCGACTCCGAACTGGGGCACCACCATGCCTGCCGCAGGCGGGAGATTTACTGCGCCTGTTGGTATGGCAGGGGTGTCCCAGCAGAACCCGGATAGGTGATATGTGGCTGACATATGGGGGGTTCTTGAAAATGTGGGATCACCAAAACCATACGTTTCAATACTCAAATGGTCTATTTTTTATTAATTTTGGATGATTTGGTGGTACCCCCATTTTAGGAAGCCTCCATGTGGTTATGATACCCTGAAATGATAGCTGATTCAGGAATGCGTATTTCTTCAACACCTATAGTAATTCATAGGTTTTGACCCATAACCATATCCCCCAACATTTTTTACAGCCCCCAATGGCCAGCATGGTTTCATAGGGGATGAAATCAGATGTGTGGGACAATGCCATAGATTCCATCAGATTCCATCAGGTTTCTGACTCAATGTTTTGGTTCCAATATCTTCCAGTTCGGGAAGGTATCAAAAAGTATATCAAAAAGTTCCAATCTTCCAAGATGTTTATCTATGTCTCTGCCCCAATTAATGTCAATGGGCTAGACTGTCCTTGATATTTGGAGGATCTGAATTGTTCAGGTGTGAAATCGAGGAGATTTGGTGGATGTCTTGGAGAATCCTCTTGGAGATGCCCGGTTCAACGCAAGTGCACGAGATTGTAGGGAACTCCCCACTATATAAGGCCTAAATTTCAGGGAATCTTCCCACAAAATATGGCCAAAAATATGGTACTAACGTACCTCCATCAATTGGATCCTCAAATTCCCATTGATTGTAGGGAACTAGTCTAACATGGCCTTGATTGACACTCCTCTTGTACGGGATTAATTCATGATGAAACCAAGTAGTGTTTGCGTTGGGATATGGTGGGATATTCTGCCCAAAATAAGCAGCCGGAAGATCAGGAGCCACCAATCGAGGAATGCCAGTTTTCTACTACAAGTTGTAGCAATGTGTAGTTGTAGGATCTTAGTGATTTATTTCTACTATAGATTATCCAAAGAACATGGAAATCTCAATTTTTGTGATTTGCTGGCAGAATTCGCGCTCCTGGCTACATGAACTGTCGCACCAGCTGCAGAAAATTTTGGCTTTAGGTCCGGCAAACAAAATCCAGTTGTGTCCAAAAGCGATTGAAACCGACAAGAATGCCAGATAATGAATATGATGGTCGGTAGCGTGGGGATATTTCACTGAAAATCATGGTAGCACTGTATGCAACTCAGAAAGTAAAAACAAAAATGTCGCATTAAAATAACAAGTAGGAATCTCGCTGTCTGTTGTCATTGCTGTTTGTATACGATACATTTGGAAAGTTGAATGGAACATTAACGGGGAGGGATTCCAATTGCTTTGCGCAGGTCTCCTCTGTTTCCGTTGGTCTCCTCTGTTTCCGTTTCCCTCGCACCTTGCAAAGTTTCCGTTTCCCTCGCACCTTGCAACTTTTCCTTCTCGGGGTTGTGCTCGGCTTG
>Ga0126342_10002427_pt1 | contig 29052 bp, 24 predicted proteins | sample Cyp1metagenome_FD_92528 | JGI IMG/M metagenome (GOLD analysis project Ga0126342, IMG submission 92528) | Coral microbial communities from Lord Howe Island, Old Settlement Bay, Australia - Cyphastrea 1 metagenome | ecosystem: Host-associated > Invertebrates > Cnidaria > Coral ... | reverse complement strand
GCAAGCTTATTTTCACAGCGCTTGAGCCAAACATACAAGGTGCGAAAGCAAAATGAGACAATGCAACATGACACGTATGAGCTATACATGAGAAGGGGCTGGATTCCCTGTGTTTTCTCAACTATCAACAAAGCTATTAGGGAATATTAAAATGCCACCCCCGTTAAACTCTACATTCATTTGGGAAGATCAACAAAGCTATTAGGGAATATTGACATAATCCACCCCCCGTTAAACTCTACATTCAACTGGGAAGATCAACAAAGCTATTTTATTAGGGAATATTAAAATAGCCCACCCCCCGCTAAACTCTACATTCAATTGGGAAGATCAACAAAGCTATTAGGGAACATTAACATCTACATTCAATTGACGATGATGATGATGATGTTGTTGTTGTTGCTGTTGTTGTTGTTGATGATGATGATGATGATGATGCGTTGCCCGTCGTCGTTGCGGTTCGGGGCAAAGCCCAGGCATTTGCCGTATATATCTGGGCAAATTATAATAATTCACAAAGCTGAAATAAAGCCATTTTGGGATGATTCCCCTTGTTAACCATGATTCCAGTGAGGTCGCAGTGAGGTCGCAGTGAGGTCGTTATAATTTACCCATATATATATACATGTACGTGAATGTGTGCGTATGCATGTGGGTGCGCATGTATGCATCTATGCCTATATGTACACCTATATAGAATATAGAAATGCAGGTGGCAAATGCTGCCACGGCGCTTCAACCTGTAAGTAAGAAGCCTCATACTATTTTTTAAAATTTTACTGGCCACATAAAGTGCAACCAACTTTGAAAGTGCTGACCGTGGCTTGCATGATCCAAATTTTGTCGTTTTATGGTTTCGCGCTGGAGAATTTAAAGCCGTGCAGAAGTTTGCCCACATGGACACTTGGATGATGACGCAGCATAGTCCAGGTCCCTTGCGCACCCTTTGCATCCGACTGGGTCATTTCTGCATTCTCAATTTGTTCATCTCTGTTAAAAACTTTCCGCGGGCTTCACATCTGCAGGCGCTGGGAAAAAACAAGTTAAACATAGGTGATGAGCCTTGTATTGGAAGCATCGCAAGCCAGCACAAAAATAGTGATCAAATGAGTTTCACATCTTTCTGACCAAGTGCTGGACAACTGGATCACATGATATTCCTTCCTTACATCTTGTGGCAGCATTGAGAGGCGCTTGCTTCCGAAGCTCCTATTCCACAAGTTTTGCCAGCCACAACTCCTGATCGCTGTACCGAGATTTGGGATGATGCATGAGCAACCAACCGAATGAAATTGCGATCGTTCATATTCAACAGTGCAAGACCCCTATTCACGGCCAGCGTACCTGAGCAGAGGTAGATGCAACCAAATGGGCCACAAGCACATGCACACCTATACGAAAGAAAACAAAGGTGGATGCCATTGGATGCCTGATAACTGATAAATGGAAAGTTTAGTTAGCAAACTTCCAAGTTGCGGACATGGGTCAAGAGTACGTAGCTTTTCAGCGCAGCATCTCAGCAGCCACACAACTATACACAAGTAACATCCCTAGTTGGGAAGTTGACGCGGGTAGTGGAAGCAGTAGATCGCGGTAATATCTGTCTGCGGAGGAGCGCGCGAGAGTGTAGCGATGGATGAAAAATGCAAAAATAACCAACTGACAACTCCTGAAAGCTGAAGTGGGGAGAAATGCACGGCACTGTAGCAAAAGCTCTGTTTGGACGAAAAGGTATTTAATAATATTTTATAATATTTTACAATAATGTACAAATCACATCACATCATCCACCATTTGATAATTTGGCCGGACCACTTTTGGAAGATGAGGGCACAAGACTGTAGCGAGAGCGCAATTTTCAAAGAATCGCGAGGGTCCGAGACTCGCGCCGCAATTGAGCACAAGCGATTTGTGTTGCGAAAAGGCAGGGATTTGTTTGCGTGCCCGTGCTACTCGTATGTGGGATTGCGCTGGTGTTGGCAAGACGATTGGAACTGAGCCGTGGATAGTCTTGATGGGAATCGCGCACCTTGCGGGAATGCAACTGGTGGTTGCTAAACATGGTAGAAGTGCTGCGCCAAGGGGCTCAGAGTAGCTAACTTTAAGAGTTGCTTGGCTCAGAGTAGCTCAAAGATGCTCAAAGTTGGCTTGGAAAAGAAGCAGCTCAGAGGGCTCGGGGAAAAAATGGCTTAAAGAAGTACAGTAGCTCAGAGAAGAAGTGGCCCAGAACAGATGTAGCTCCTGACGGAAGATGTAGCTGAGGGAAGAATTGGAGAGAATATGTGCTTCAGAGAAGCGGTAGCGCACAGAAGAAGGGGATAACAAACGAGGTAGAGTCGCTCGGAGAAGACAAACCCCAAACAAGAGATAGCTCAGAGTCAGAGAAGTAGCCCAGAGCAAAAGCAGCTCAGAAAAGAGTTGGCTCGCGGAAGAAGTAGCCCAGAGAAGAGAACAATAGAGAACGCTCACCCAGTCTAATCCCTGACACGTTAGTCATTCAACCACGCATTCTTTGAGTGGCCAACTCAATTAGTCAGTTACGCGGTCAGCCATTCCTTCAGTCATTCAATCAATCAAACACTGATGTCAGCCAGCTACCTTCAATATACTGTAAGGCAATGTAAGGCATTCATTTCCTACAGCCACAAAAGACCACAGAATATCATCGAAACTTCCGCCCAAGCGCGGCCGGGAACTTAGCAACAAATCTACAAACAAGTTTCGTTCTGCTGGTGACCAAGGGGTGTCAGGAAGGTGTGCTGAGACGTCCGGTCTACTATGGCGGAAGTGGCCCAAATACAACTGTAGTCAACAGAGCTTTGGGTCACCTCAGAGAAGGAAACAAGCCATTCAGCTGCAAATCACCTGCCGAACCAAAATTAGACCAAAGAAATCCTGTAAGAGAGTATGGCACCCATGCCTCTCTTACTTTCCATGCATTCACAGACCCAAAGTGGCTCTCAACATCTCTCAACCGTTTTCTCATTGCATATAAAAATGTACGACCTTTTTAAACTGCTACAGACTTGGCAAATTTAAGCAACCTCGGTGATCTGCACCTGGAGCTGCCCGAATTTTGAAAATTATCAGAGCAATGCAGTGGCTCGCCTCTACAATCTCTACAGCTGCAGGGTTCAGCATAGGGTTGAAACCCTATAAAAGAAAAGTGCGTCCCTTAAAAAACAATGAGCACGTAGCACGTTGTCACAGTTCAATTCGTTGCACATTCAAATATGTTGAAACAGTTGCAGGATGTTAATTGCAAATCACTGCAAAGTGCATTGGTCCATCAACATCAAAGGCTACTATGCCGACCCGGCTTGTTGTGGCCCAGCTTTGAACATTTGCGGGGCCAAATCCCTTTGCAAACTCAATGTAAACATAATTAACAGAAAAAATGGCATCCGAACACTCGCAAACAATATCCATTTGCATGCTGTGTCCTACGGGTGGCATTGGCAACTTGAAGTGTCTTGATGCTGGGCACAAATACAGGCTAGTTGTTTGTCTGCATCGCAAGTCTTCAGCATTCATCGCCAAATAGGGCTTACAACTTGGACTTTCCACGCTATTCAGTCGGAATCTTGTGCAGTGACTCTTGCAATGGACCAATGCATGGTACGTGCATTACAACAGGGTAAATGATACATTATGATACATTTGTTAAAATTATGTACAATGATCATACAAGCATTTGAATGGTCATCTGAACATGGTTCAAATCCAAGTTGGCTCCAGCCGGCTCCAGCCAGTCCACAAACGTGTGTAAAGCCACCCAGCCGCATCTTTTCGCCTTTGAGTTTTGTCCTAGTCTACTGGTTGAACCGGTTGAACCTTTATATGCAGACTTACCAGTACGTGTGAAATGCGAAGAGAAGTTTCTTCTGCGAAGAATTTTGCCCTACTACAATGTCCTGTCCAACCGCTCATCTCCAGTACTGCCGCCTTGCCTTGAAAACACTTCAAGGCGTCATGGATGGTCATGGAGTCATGGATATCATACAAGATCATACAAGTAGGACGTCAAGAGCTTAGCACAAATTAAAACATGTACGTGAAGCAAAATACAGAGTCCTCGCGTTGAGAAAATGGCGGCATTTATGCTTCAGAAAAAATCATATACAAAAGTAGCAAAGGAAACAAATATAAAAAAAATTGCAGGCAAGGAGTGCCAGACAAAGGCAGGCAAGGCTGTGGGAACTGTTGGGTTCTTTGGTTGCTAGATGTTGCTACCGCGTCAAATCAAACCAATTTTATCTAATCGTCAAAAACACAACATTTGATGGGCACAAATACATGCAAAAAATTGATCCAAACACACACCAAATCCGAGAAATCGGACGTTTTCGCATCTGTAGGCCAGCTGACTCTTGTCACGTTTTGTTCCTTCGGCCGGGATCCGAAGCCATGCGAAGCCCGTGTTTTTCGCCTTGCAGCATTTCTTGCCGCATTTCTGCTTTTATTGGATCCTTTCCTTCTCATCTCACCCCTCAGCCTGCACAAACTATTGAGGTCTTCGGCAGCGCAGCTGGCAAACCTCAGGCCTTTCAACCATGCAGAAAATCCGTGAAACATGTTGCGTTGAGGCGTTTGAGACGAGGCAGTTGTGAGATGCCATGCATCTGTCATATTCTGTCATGGGATTCTGTGTTTCGGCTGGGGCAAATTACACACAAATTGAGTTGCAGGATCTTCAATGCTGTGACTGTGGAGTCTAGCTAGCTTCTTACATCTTGTTATCGCTGTCGAATTGGTAATTATCATGGTTGCAGCTACATGTTCCCTCTTGGCCTCCATCACGGGTGGCCAAGACTGCTACTTTCCACTGGATTCAAAGGAGCTGCCGGGCGAGGCCTCAAGAAACCGGAAAAGTCAGGGGACTTCAGCTGACTTCTCAAAACATATTCTACGTGTATATGTTAATTACATAAACATAAACAAAGGAAATTTGAAAATCTAACTTCCGTGGTGCGGATCTTTGGAAGTCCAAACAATGGATGTCACAGCAATGGATGTCACAGCAATGGAGGTCACAGAAAAGGATGTCACAGCAATGGATGTCACAGCAATGGATGTCACAGCAATGGATGTCACAGCAATGGATGTCACAGAAAAGGATGTCACAGCAATGGATGTCACAGCAATGGATGTCACAGCAATGGGTGTCACAGAAAAGGATGTCACAGCAATGGGTGTCACAGAAAAGGATGTCCCAGCAATGGCTGTTCCAGCAATGGATGTCACAGCAAAGAAGCCTCACAGCAGTGGATTTCACCGAAGAGGATGTCACAGCAATGGATGTCACAGCAAAGAAGTCTCACAGCAATGGATGTCACAGCAACGGATGTCACAGCAAGGGATGTCACAGCAGCAATGGATTTCACAGTGTCACAGCAACGAATGTCACAGCAATGGATGTCACAGCAAATGGATGTCGCAGTGTCACGGCAGCGGATGTCACAGCAAAGAAGTCTCACAGCAATGGCAATGGATGTCACTGCAGTGGATGTCACAGCAAAGGATGTTACAGCAATGGATGTCAAAGCAAAGAAGTCTCACAGCAAAGAAGTCCCACAGCAAAAATGTCTCACAGCAAAGAGGTTTCACAGCAAAGAAGTCACACAGCAAATACGCCTCACAGCAAAGAAGTCTCACGGAGCAAAGAAATTTCATAGCAAAAAGATCCCACGGCAAAGAGATCTCACAGCAAAGAAGTGTCTTGAGGGAAGTCTCACACAAAAGCAGCATCTTCGACTTTTGTTTTTTCAGGGAAGCCTCGCACGAAACCTTCGCTGGCACATCTTCAACTTTCAGATTTTGAGGGAAACCTCGCAGGGAAGCTTCGTTTTTACATCTTCGACTTTCAGCTCTTAGGGGAAAGCTTCGTTTTCACATCTTCGCCTCGTCACCAATCGCAAAATCGACAGCTTGCATGCCATCCTGAATCGCCTGGATGATGCCATCGTGGCCGCCGAAGACTGACTGCGCGCGTCATTGTGGACCGCGCAGGCAATCAGCTTCCACTTGAACTTCTGTTGTCCACATAGAAAAAACATGAAAAAGCTGCTGCGGTGTCTCGTGGGAAAGGGGAAGAGATTTGATGGAATGTCAGCGATTGTAAACATGTAAGGAAAAAAAAAAGTCAATACCGAAAGATGAGGTGAGCTGAAAGAAGAAGAGAAGAGACTCGGAAAAATAGTACAGCGGCATCAAAAGCAGACTTGAAATGAGACGAAAGAAAGGAGCTGACGCAAGTCTCAGAAGAGCGAAAACGAACTGCGAAGAATGGGGACACTGAGAAGGGCTAAAAAGGGAAGAGTTCTGATGAGCAGTGATGAGACGAGAAAAGCTGAGATGAACTGCGAATAGCAGAGAAGGCATGAGATGAGCTGGGATGAGATGAGATGGTGAAGAACGCTGAGAAGACACAACATGAAATGGGATGAGATGAAATTGGCTACGATGAAATGAGATGACATGAAAGGAGAGGACGTGAAGTCGGATGAGAATACGAAAGGAGATGATGGCACATGAACGGCAGTTCATGAGCATGTTGCTGCCAAGCACAGAAGGCTTTCCGGCACCCTGTAGGCACAGTCTTTGTTCCGCTCTATAGGCTATAAGCGTTTCAATTCTGAAACTTCCGCCCCTGGCTTGCCCGGGTGCTACTTGTTTATCATGACAATAAAGAATAGCTAGGTTAACAGGAAAGCTGTGCTTCATCTGCAAGATTCGAGATGAAACATGGTGAACATGATAGACCTGACTCTGAAACATCGCGGACAAAGTCAAGGACCCTGCTCCGTAGTCCAGCTTTGTAGCAGAGAATTTCATAGTCAGCAACTGCATCGGATCCTGCAAAACAGCAGCAACCTCTTTGCCTTCTTGGTGCTTTTGGTTAACGCTTATAAGGTTGAACACACGACTTGACCTCACATGATAATGTAATAGTGTGTAATTAATAGCCATGTTCCCCCTACCCAGATTTGAAGGCAATATTGCGCTGTGGCTACTGCAGCGAACCAGCCAATTCAGTTTCAGCATCCAGACAAACATCACATGTTTCCATTGCGCACAGAGATTGGAATGGATTCGTTAGCTGTGACTGTGTCGCGGCAATGCTTTTCAAACAGGTTGAATGCAGGAAGTGATCAAGAGAGCCGGAGTTGATGTGGTCATGCCTTTAGTGGATGAGTGGTCTCAGGAACATGGTTAGGTTTACACCCGTCCACAGCCATCGTGATCCCAGCCCTTTTGATCCCTTTTGGCTGTCTTCCTGGCATGTCTACCTGTGCGGATCTGGAGCTTCTTCATCTTTGTGTCTTCCGGTGGTTCAAGTTGCCACCTCCCAGAATGGGGTACTTGGGGCAAGGGATCACGTTTGCATTTCAACTTCGTCAGGATGTCGGCAAGCATTTGACCCGCGTCGGCCCATGTGTTATGTGTTACAGGGTTCGGCACTCTCATCATGTCATAATCATTTTCTATCATTTTCTCCCATCACTTATTTCACCTGGGACACCCGAATTCCTACTCTTTTGTCGGCTGTCCCGCGTCCTTGTTGAGGGTGCTTTCCAAGCTCTTTGTTTGCACCCGTAAAGCAAGCCATCATCGCCTTCTGAAATTGGAGGTCCAAGCCGAGAATCTTCTTGCCAGGATACTTGAGCTCGATCAGGAAGGAGACTTCGCAAGTAGTCACCATCTTCAATACCAGTTAAAGTAATCCCGTCGGCTCGGCAGCCAGAGTGCTTCTGCAAACACGGTATGATGGAGGCTTCATACACTTGCCCTTCGCCAGCACAGTAAAGGTCGTCAACGTGCGTGATGATCAATCCAGAAAGTTTTCCATCCAAACCAAAAAGGAGAAGTGCGGGCTCTATTTTGGACATGCGCCAGCCAAGAGATAGAAGCGTTTTGTAGGGCTCCTTCCGTCCCATGTTCTCATTAAATCATCAGCTTGAACACCAGGAGGTGGTGGCCGTGGAGGCCGCAACAAAAGCAAATGCCTGATGCCGTGGGACTGCAAGTATGCCGTGGAAGCATCACAAGCCGTGATGATCCTGTTGAACATGGTGGCAATGGCGCAAACCAAATTGAAGGCAAGCAAACTGGCTGTGGGACTGTTGGTCCGGATGCCACTGGGTTTTCTTCTTGGTTACCTTGTACAGCCATGCGGCTCTTGGCTTCAAAGGGAAACTCGTGGGTCCACACTGTCCACACTGACAAAACAAGAAACCACCACTCATGGCTGAGCTCCTCTCCAAGAAGACGGGGAAGAGCAAACCAGCAGATTGCTCACGTGTCCCAATCACTTCAGCATCTTCTGGGAGCTTGTCAATCTGCTCGTTGGTGAGGATCCCGACGGCATCGAAACGCTGCCAGGAATCCCATTCTTTTGCCATACTTGCATCAAACTTTCAGCGATGTTCAGGAGACAAGCCGCGCAGGTTCACCTGACACTGAGAGTCCTCAAGGAGTTGATGGCGCGACCAGTGAGGAAAACATCGCCAGCACTAGCATGAGCCATGGGCTGCTCAGAGCCTGAGTCATTCATTTCACATGGTTGTGATGTGGTGGTTGATGTTCAAGGTCAAGTGGCGCTGGCAAAGGCAATGGTTGTTGCTGCACAAGTGGCGTTTGAACATCGGAAGGTTGTAGTTGGGGTGGCTCCTTCATGAAATCGTCATCATCTTCAGGAACTGGTGGCAGTTCCTGGTTGATGTCAGGCGCAGTGCTTGGCTCATAGCCATCAGAAGGTGTTGGTGGCATTAGTGGAGCTCCTGCAGTCAAAGGAGCTGTCGGAGGTTGGTCATCAGGACCATCTTGTAGTTGATCTTGTACAGGAGGGGTACTCGAATTCTTGAGGACTTGTATGGGCTGCAATTAGCTCGTCCTCACTTGCAAAACGCAGTTGCTCATCCGTCACCAAGACCACAGTTGAGCCATAGCGAAGCCAATAGCTTCGGGGTTGGCCACCTTCACTTGGCATCTCATCGGAGTCTGCAAGTCGGGCTGGCGCGCGAAGTTCTAAACCAATGAATCTTGCAGGGCCAAACCATCGATGGGGTCGCTGGCTTCCTGGAGGAGCTTGAAGTCGCAGGAATACACACGGCTTCCAGCTGGAAATGGGCCCCTGTTGACTTGAGCAAAAGAGCTTGGCGAACCCTGGAGCCAGTGTCAAGCCGAATCTGGGCCACACTTCTCGGATCTGAAGTGACTTGGAAAGGGTTGATCGTGGATCTTAAGCTGCCTCCAAAACTTCAAGTCTTTGCGACTCCTCATCAGTGAGAAGAGAGCCTGGGAAACCCATTGGAAAAGAGTTTCGGCATTGGGAGAACATGGAAGCGGCCAGGATCATGTCTTCCAGGCCCTTGTGATGCCCTTGGGCTGCACCTCATAAAGTGTTCGGTTTCAACTTCTACTCCAAATTGTTTCGCGTAGCTGCTGAATGCTGCCATGAACTCCTGTCCCAAGTCAATCTGAATATATAGGGTTGGGGAGTCCGGCCCATGAAGACCATGAAGTCATGATGTGCCGGATCACGGCTTTGCATGCCGGTGGCCCCTAAGGAACCCAAACATGAAACGACCTGGAAACCCTGTTGCATCATCGATCATGTTGAGGAAGGAGAAAGAAAGACCGGTGATATCCTTGCAATAGAAAACGTCCATGAGCAAGTGGTTGTTGAAGATGCACTTGGAAGGCAGTCTAACAGGCTTGGGCCTGCGACGTCTAATGCTTTTCCCCACAGGCATCATATGCAAGCAAGTCACTTCTTGACGCGCACCTTGACGTCAAAGGATTCGTTGCAAAATGGTGTTGCTTGGATGCTCAAAATTGACAACCACCAAATAGCCACAGCCTATACTCTACCAAATAATTCAAAATATGAAAAGACAAAACTCAAACATGTAAAATCATACCCTACAAAAAAACGACATGTAACTTTTCCAGTTTAGATTATGCGCCGTAAGGAAGGGAAAAAGAATTTCAACTTTTTAGTTTTACATTGTTATGGAAAGCTAAAAGAAAGGGGAAAATGCAACTGTTTGAACTTATAGAAATCTTTTTTGAGAAAGCAAGGGGAAATACATGTAACATGTCGAATTTCCAAAAAGGCAAAAGAGGAAAAAATGCGATTCGCAAATCGAGATTTTTGAACATGCAAAAAGTGTCGCATGTAATTTTGCTTTCCCGTACTTTTGATTTTTAGATTTACATGTTTTCTCTTGTTGGTTTTTGTTCACACAAAAAAGTTACATTTTTAGATTTACATGCTTCTATTTCTTGTCACATGCAAAGTTACATTTTCATGTTTGCATTTTCTATATTTGTTTTAAATTCGCGGCAAAAGGTATATATTCAGGTTATATGATATATGTTTTCATATTTCTGCATATTTTGAATTATTTAGCTATTGAAAGTTTTTTTTTCGACGCTAGCAGATTTAGGGCATTTCAAGCCCAAAGTTGACATGCAGAGTGCGCGCAATCTTGCGGACCTTTGGGTCAGTCGCCAACCATTCTTCACATCTTTTTTGGGCTGAGTTGAGCCGCAGGTCAGCATCATCTTCCAAGGAAAGAGCTGGTCCAGGAGGATCCTCTTCTTGAACTTGAAGGTGAAGTGATGGAGCGCCGCAAAATTGGATCAGTGAGAGGGCTGACCCGTCGTTTCCTCCTTCTCTTTGGCGGTTTAGGACCAGATTGGTGGCGGTTGCCGTGCTTCAGCAAGAAACATCTCCTCAGCATTGGCCGTAGCCGATTCTTCAATTGCAGCTTGTTGCAGAACGGTCTCAAAGACCAAACGGTTGAGCTCATCTGGCCAAACTGAGCTTGCGCTTGCGAGGCCCGAAAACAGGGGCACCTTCAAGAGGTTGGTGCCCACGAAACCCCTCGCAAAGTCGCTTGGTAAAAATGCTCTCAGCAGCAGCCATTGAGGCCACATAGATGGGTGGGTTGTGATGCGGAAGTCCGAACTCAGCATCATTGTATCCAACGCAACATCCATGGACCATGATGAGAATGAGATCACTGGAGTCTATCAGGGCTTGCGCATCAGCAAGTTCTGGTTCTTCCAGCCAGGAAGATCCTTGAGGTTGTTCAACAAAAACATGTCGCTTTGCCTTCAGGCTGACAATTTGTCGTGTTGATCATGACCAGTGTGGGGTGTCCTTGTTCTTGAAGTTGAAGGACAATGATTATATAATTATTATGGCTGAATTGCCAGTTTTAGCATGCTTTGGCTACATGGAATCGTGCCCAACTTCCCGGTAGCCCACACGGCTGTGTGACCACAGTCACCAAAAGGATCTTCGAATTTGCTGTCGTTGTGCAAACATCGTTGGCCAGCTTTCGTAGAGGCATCCCGTGTGGAAGAGCTGTGGTCCAAAGGCACCCCAACACGCATGCCATAGGCCACAAAGAGGAGAGGCAAACGGCAAACCCATCTGGCCTGCAAAGAGCTGCTTGATCCATGTTTTTCCATGTGGTGGAATTCTGGAAACAATGCTTCGACCAGGAAGGACTCTGAAATTTGCGAGTCATCTGCAGTCACCTCCATCCACAGCGTTGGACATGGCCTGAATCTTCTTGGTCTTTCTGTTGAGCTGAGGCTGCTGTGCCATCAGGGCCTCAAAGACATGAGAATCATCGCGCGGCTGGCCATCATCTTGAACATCACGTGGATGGGGACATGGATCGCCCCATGAAAGTTCAGCTCGGATTTCTTGAAGGGCCTTTTCGGCATTGGCAGCTTCTTCACGCCAATGGTCAAGCTCAAATCGGTAATCAAGCCAATCGTCGGGATTCCATCCTTCTCGAACTTCATCATATTGTTGCCCTGAAAGGTGTGCATCGGCAGCTGGCAAGACTTTAAAACTGGTCAAGCTTCGTTTTGTCAAAGTCCAAGAAGATGACGGCAAGATGACCTCGAGCAGTGCACAGAAGTGAAAGGTCATCCTCGCCAATCTTTCTGAAGCTGACGGTGTTTCTGCCGATGTCGATGTTGGTGTCCAGCTCTTCCTGGACAACAAAAGCGAGCCTGGGCCTGGAGTCAGCAGAATGCACTTCACTACCAATTCAGAAGATATTGATTGTTTGGCTGCTCACTTGACCACCCACGCCAGAGAAAAGGCTGGTTGCTGTGTCAGCTAATTATTGGGCGAAAGTCCAAGGGTGGCAAGGCCCTCTTCGAGCACCGTCAAGGACAGTCGAGGCGGATCCAGGTCAGTGGTGGCATAGGCCTGAGCAATGGCATCGTTGTCATCCACATCGGTGACCATCATCACTTGGCAACTCGCTTCTCACGGAAGGAGCCGGCATTGCAGCTTCGCATGGTAGAGCTGTAGACCAGCTTCATCTTCCCTGACAAGTAAAATCCAAACCTGTATGTCCCAAGGCGCAGCGCATTCTTGGGGTCCAGTGCTTAGACCCAAGCCTGCTGGCAATACCATGCGGCTTCCAAACATGATGGCACCTACATAGGTGCTGCGCTCAAATGGAGCTTCAGGGCCAAGCAGTGAATCATCAGCTGGGGGAAGCTGCAAGATGTCAAGGTCCTTGTCCTCCGAAGTTGGAGAGGCTTGGAGCCCATGCAAAATATGCAAAGACGACGACAGGTAGAAGCCATACCGCCAAAATCCAGGATCTGGGTTTCGCAAAATCTTCGTGGCATCTACCTTGCCGCACCCAGCTTCCAGCTGGAGCAGAATACTTCAAAGGAGCAGGAAGAGGCAACCTAAGTCCACGTTGCTCTTCATCAGCTCGGGTCCTTTCACGGCAAACACTGCTGAAAAGCTTTCTTATCTTTCTTCATCTTGCAGACTGTCCAAACTTTGCTCCAAGTGCAACTTGGACAAGACACGACCACAACTGAGAAGGTGTTTTGTGGTCAGCTTTGATCACATTCTTGTTGCAGCCGGGCTCCTTGCAGCTGGCAAATCTGCAGAAACCCTTGGCGCCTTGGTGAAGTCGGCGCTCTTCTGGCTATTCTAGACAGCATTGTACATATTCACACAGGGCCACGCAGGGCCGTATCCTTCAGTACCATGAACGTAGTTGATCGGAATCAGTCAAACTAGCTCCAGAGCAAGTGCCATCTTCAGCCACAATGGGGATCTTATGCTCGTACTTAAAAGATCTTAAAAGCGGCCTTGCTGTCAGTGGGCACGCTCAGGGCGGACGCTTTGGGCTCGGTTTTGGCAAGTTCCCTGGCATACTCAGAACTGTCATGAAGCGTCCAAGGCATCATGCATCGTGTCAATTGCAGAAACTTCCAAGGGGTCCAAAACCTCGTTTGGGGCAAACACGTCCTGGGAATACACATGAACATCCAAATTCTCAAAAGATTTGGCATTCACATGAGCTTCGGAGGACTGTGGAACCTGGGCACTGGAAACAGCTGCATCACCGTCAGTGACATAGCAGCAAGTGTTCAGCTTTCGCGCATCATCCGACTCCAGCACATGGTGAAGCACAAGAAAATTGCTTGAAGGCTTTTTTGTGGGAGAAGAGGAGCGAGAAGAGCTTTTGCCCTTGAACTTTTGAAACTTTCCGTTGTTGGGCCTGCCAGATTCCTTGTGGGGCAAGCTTCATCACCATTCCAATTGCCACGGGCACCAAAGCTGGTACATGGCGTCACGCTCTTGTGGAACTGGACAGCTTGGCGTTGATTTTCTTTGGCCTTCGCATCAAAGGTGCTCTCCAAATCCCTTGAAGTTGAAATGTTTCCACCTCCGCCATGGCGCTTGGGGAGTAAAAGGCTGTGAGGAAGAGTTCATTCACTTTCACAGGGACGGCATCGGCCAAAGCCGTGTTCAAAGTACTCAACAGCAACTCCATGCCATCTGAACATGGAATTCCGCTTTCCAAGCGCAAAGCCAGCTCCGCTTAGCATCAAAAAGCAGCTGGCAGCGCAGCGCTATCTGCTGGGGCTTTTGGACCTGAAAGGGCGCCCTGTGAGTAGGATGCGGGTACCTGCAGGAAGTGATCAAGATAGCTGGAGCTGATTTGGTCATGCCTTTCGTGGATGAGCGGTCTGAGGAACATGAGCAGACTTACATAATCAGATATAATGAGTAACTACTAGTACCCTTCCCTAAACGGTACATGGTATTCCAATAGCACCCAAACTTGAACCAGCCAACTGGGAAGTTAGAAACGTCCATCAACAGAGGTGATATACTCAGATGCCCTTTCTCTACTTTTTCGCACTTCTCCCCTGAAAATTCCATGACATAAAGCTGGTGTTTCAATTCAAATTTGATTTGACCACCACGAAGGCCTGCACACCCACAACCCACAGAGCCCAGGGAACTCATAGAAGTCGAAGCAAGACAAAAAGAAAAGGGGCCAAGGAAAAGAAAGAAACAGACCAGTGCAAACCTTCATTGTACACCATTATATTTTCATTTGTGACACTTTTGGGCCTAAATCTGGGTTTGGGCCTTTGGTGTGCCAAATTTGGCACCACACTGAAGGGTGGGCACACCTAACATTCCGGGATGAAAAGTGGAGGCAAAACCGACACCTGAAGGTAACAGACGCGTTCATTTCTGACATTGCTGGGCCCAGCTAGATCTGGACTTGGGCGTTTTGGTTCTGTCACACGGTCACATCCCAGATCCCAACGATACAATTAATCTACATTCCCCTACAGGCAACCAGTTTTATTTCTTTCGCACAAATTAGATAGTGTATTCACAAGCACTGGGCGAAACAAAGTCATTGTTAGTGACCCTTGACATCCTGACACCACATTTCACAGGTGGTCTCCTGGTAGCCTCCTCTCGCCGACTTCCTCAGGCCCAACATGGTCTGCAAATGACATTCCGCGCACTTCAAGAAGTCCCAGCAACATGTTCTCGCTTGGTTTTGTGAGGTATGCAAAGATCAGTGCAGCAAGTCACATCAAAACCATTGCCCACCACAGCACACCAAACGATCGAAGAAATGTCACAAAGATCCTTTTTAATCATATCAAATGTGCTCAAAACTGAGGTGCCGAGAGTCTCCCATGGCTCCACGGCTGCTGGTGGGAGCAAGAAATCGTCGAATTTCATGTCCCCTGCGTAACTCCACAAAATTAGGCAATTGAACCAGCCCGTGCGCATCGGCTAGTTCCAGGACGCCATACTGTCATACTCTTAGAGAAAGGAAAAGGTAAGTGCAAAAATGCGAAATGAATCTAAAGGAATCGGTTTCATGCCATTGAAATGTTTTAATAAAACAATGGGCCCATGGAAGATTACGCAAACAACTACTTCTGCTGCGTCTGCCTCCCCGAAGTGGTTTGATGACGGGTGTAGGCGGGACCTGCGCCATGCGAAACCTCAGGAAGGGCTCCAAGCTCCAAGTAATGATCCCGACCGCACCAGACAAATAAAAATAGTTTGGGCAAGGCCAAATTTTGTCCGACTCTGGGCACCATACGGCATGTCTTCCAGCAGGATTGGAGGGGATGCGTCAGTTGTAATGCATGATCCAGCTTGATATTGAATTGCAACGCAACCAAGCGCAAGAATTCTACGCAGAACTCACCTTGGCTTGAAGGGTAGCAATGTCGTGCAATGCTGGCCGGAAAAAAAAAACTTTGCACAGCATGTAACACTTGTAACATCTATTAATGCAAGGTTGCGATGGGGACTGGAATGATGCCAAAAGCAATGGCGTTTGTGTGACGGCCTGTCTTCTCCAGGGTCAGTTGAGATGATGCAAACCCTCTCTGACCTTATTCGGCAAACGCAATAGCAACAACAGCTGCCGTGCCATTCTCCCCTACTACAGTATTTCGGAAGCGTTGACAGCTGGGTATTCTTATTTCCTTACAATGCGCATACGCACACACACACACACCGCTGAACGAGTAAGGACTAACTTTGTAATTGAAACGTATAATGGTGAGGTTGTCGTCGCCTTTCGAAATGCCTAAGAAATCCAACCCAAGAAATCCAATCCTGAAACCAAGCAAACCTTTCATGACTTGAAACAGCCTCAAAGAATAACAGGTGATCATAGCCAATCTTGCATGCTGGAAAAGCAGCCTTCGTTGGCGCCAGCTTCACTCGATCCCCTAGTGCCCCGTGCTTGCCCATGTATTAAAACGGAATGGAATGTTTGAAAATAGTTCTTCCCCGCTGGTTTTAGAACACACAGACACACAGGGCAGCGTGGTTGACCATAAATCCCTACTACCTTAGACGGGGGGGACCTAAAAAATGTAACATACATTTTCCATATGCTCAAAATGCAGGTTTTGGAAATTCTGCATCTACCCCCCCCTAAGCACGTAATCTACCATATGTAACCCGATATAGATCTAAGACACCTAAAAATGTAACGTTACATTTTTAGGCCTTTATAGCCTCCAAGACAGATCAACATACATTCAACATAGCTAAAAGAAACATGTTTCATGTTTAAAATGCTAAAAATGTAACATGTCCAGTTGGGGTCACAAGCACGTAAAGCCTTTTTTTCATCCCCTTGCCAATACACCCATTTAACCTGGGCGTTCCAATTTTATAGGGGACCCATGCGTATCGTTTGAAAATTGCCTTCAGGGGCAATCTATAAAATTGTTTTCTTCCCTCCTTGGTGCCAAGAAATCATCCGTGCATGCAGCATGCAGTCATATTGGAAAATGACAACGAAAGTCTCACAACATTAAAATATCTCACAGCATGTCCAATCCCTTTTGTCAAGGCATTTCAAGGCCTATCATCCACTGAATTGTGAATTCGTTCCAACTCACAGACCAGACGCGCTTTATATATATATATAGTTCAAGGTAAAAAACAATAAAATATTATGTATGCATGTATGCGCATATAGATTGTCATTGTCGCCGCGTACCACATCTCAAACGTCACTACCTCTGTGATTCCGAGCAGTCGCTGTGTTGCCTCACTGTACAGCTGCTTACAACTGCAGCTGACAGGGTCAGGACCTTGCAACAAGTGATTCATTTCTCGCAAGGCCGACTGCCAATGCAACTTAATATCAGGTGGGCGCTCAAGATATGTAAGTCAAAAGGATGTTTGCGCACAAGGGGTTCCATATTCTTTGGCACTTCAATACATCATGTTGCACATTGATTAGTCTGATGACATCTCAACCCTGCTTGAGATTAATGCGCTCAAACTCCGTCAAATTCGATCAAATCACACAAAATCCAACGCATGCACTGCAACCACCCTTGAGAGGCCCACTGCCACCATATGGGCAAAGCCTTGCTTGACAAGGGCTGCCAATTTTTCCAAATCAACACGCCTCCTCTCAAACTGACTTGCAACTGGCTTTGTTGGTCAAAGCCTTGATGATGCCTTGATACTCCGTGCCTTTTGGATGCTGGTCTACGGTTGTTTGGCGGAGTCCAGATGCTTGCATTTGCTCGGCTCATTGAAAGCGAAGTGCTTTGTGCAAGCATAAATGGATGCGTACATATAAATGTATATGTACATATACACAAATAAACATGAGAGGCAGTAATCTTTTGGCTATTGTTTTGGCAAGCAGAATGCTTTGATCTGGTGTACTGATTTAGAGAGGAGCAAGCATGCGAAGAAAGACAAGTATTGAAACGGGTTCGGTTGTTCTGAACTCAAGACGACAAAGAGCACGGATGTCCGATACCATGAGGCAAGGAGGCCTGATGCCACTATCATGACGTAGGATGACGTAAGGGCCGTAAGGGCGTCTTGAGACCGTAGTTTGTAGTTGTGCGTGTTTTTAAATCATTTTGCTTTGAAGTCTGTACATACAAGTGAGGGACACCCAGCGAATTCAAAAGCCATCGCAGTGCGTCCATGACCGTCAAATTAAAAACAAACAAATTGCGAAGCCTGGACTTCATCCTCAATATAGCCCAAGATCTCCCAGAACTGCGGCGTCTGCAGCAACATGGGCTCAACCTTGGAAGGGTCGGGCAGCCATGCTATCGACAGCTCAGAATGATTCGGAAGTTCTATTGCCGTCTGATGCCCTCAGCTCCTCAGGAAGGACGTGGCAGCACGTGCGCAGAATGGCAGCTCCATACTTCTCGTCGCAGCTTGTAAGAATAGCACTTGCGAATCGCTTGAGACTACTTAAGATATCTTCAGATCCACTTATCATCAAAGGAAGTTTAGAAGCCTATACTTCCGTGTAGCGGATTTTGAAAAAATAAAAGCGCAGGATAGCGCAGGGATGTCAAAGCAAAGCAATGTCAAAGGGATGCAAAGCACAGGGATGTCAAAGCAAAGGGATGTCAAAGCAAAGGACTGTCAAAGCAAAAGAATGTCGAAGCAAAGGGATGTCAAAGCAAAGAGATCCCACAGCAAAGAGATCTCACAGCAAAAAAATCACAAAGCAAAAGGAAGTCTCGCACCAAAGCTCCGTTTTCACATCTTCAACTTTCACTTTTTTGAGAGAGGTCTCGCACGAAAGCTTCGTTTTCATATCTTCCATTTTCGTTATTTTCAATTTTGGAGAGTCTCGCATGAACGCTTCGTATTGCTTCGTTCTCACATCTTCAACTGTCGGAATTTGAGGGAAGTCTCGCACGAAATGCGTTTTTGAGAGATAGCGGATGCACGAAATAATGGTGTGTTTTGCAGGGCAACACGTGTCCCGGAAGATGGATGGGGAAGCTTGTCCAGCGGACGGGTGCGAGACAGTCCCGGGTGTCCTCGGATCATTTTCTGATCGGACGCGCTGTGGAACTGACAGTTCAAGCGTCATTTTCACCACTTCAACTTTCAAAAACTGAGGGAGGTCTCGCACGAAAGTATTGTTGTCACATCTTCCACTTTTTGAGGCAGGTCTGCACCAAAGCTTCATTTTCACATCTTCCACTTTCACTTTTTGAGGAAGGTCTCGCACCAAAGCTTCGCTTTCACACCTTCCACTTTCACTTTTTGAGGGAGGCCTCGCACCAAAGCTTTGTTTTATTTTGTTTTCACATCTTCCACTTTCACTTTTTGAGGGAAGTCTCGCACGAAATGCGTTGAGATAGCGGATGCTCGAAATGCTGTGTTTTGCAGGGAAAACGTGTCCCGGAAGATGGCTGGGGAAGCTTGTCCGGCGGACGGGTGCGAGACAGTCCCGGGTGTCCTCGGATCATTCTCTGATCGGACGCGCTGTGGAACTGACAGTTCAGGCGTCATTTTCACCACTTCAACTTTCAATAGCTGAGGGAGGTCTCGCACGAAAGTTTTGTTTTCACATCTTCCACTTTCACTTTTTGAGGGAGGTCTCGCACCAAAGCTTCGTTTTCACATCCTCCACGTTTAGATTTTGAAGGAGGTCTAGCACCATGCAAAGCTTTGTTTTCACATCTTCCACTTTCACTTATTGAGGGAGGTGTTGCACCAAAGCTTCGTTTTCACATCTTCCGCTTTCACTTTTGAGGGAAGTCTCGCACGAAATGCGCTGAGATAGCGGATGCATGGGCATTCAAAAGACATGGCATCAGATTGGCAAGTCGGGAGCTTGTTGCTGCGAAGCACAGGAGTCTTGTCCATCACCTATAGCGCAGCCTTTGCTCCGCCCTATAGGCTATAAGCGTTTCAATTTTGAAACTTCCGCCCCCGGCTTGCCCGGGCACTACTTGTATCTTATCATCACTTATCACTTAAAGAGGCTGAGAGTGGCTGCGAGAATGGCTGAGCTCTGCGCGCAAGCCACTCGATGGCTGAGATCAACCACGTGAAACCTCGCTCTGTCTCACTCCAATGCGCTGGGCACAGGCAGGAAACAACAAACAAACACAAGCAGATTCCCAACAGCGTAAAACAGTCTTAACAAGACCCCAGAAATCTCAAAGCACTGGTAGAGACGTGAAAAGCCGGTAGTATCACATCATATTACGATAACTGATAACTATCCATATTTATCAATGTGTTACATGCATACACTCCAATTTGATCGAATTTTGTTTTCTCAGGACCCAGCTCTGTCAGAGTCAAGTACAGATGGGTCTCGTACCAACGGGCCAGCCGAGCCATGGCAACAGCCTCACACGTTGAGCGCAGCTCCACTGTTTCTAGATGTCATCAGGGCTCTCAAAACTTCTCCAAGACTCTAAGGCTCTAGGAATTCCAAGGTCATGCAAGATCATCCAAAATCATCCAAGATCCCAGACGCAGCTTGCAGCTCCTATGGCAATGGAAAGGGGGCCGCAACCTTCTTTGTCCCAAGTCTGTGAGCTCCACAGCCTCAGTGTTAGCACCTTCAATGGTAAAGTTGCACGGGCGACTTGCCACTTTCCGAACTATGCGCGTCCTGAATCCTGTCCCATCCTACCAAGCACTTGTAATATATTGTAATACCAATAGTACCGCACAATGCGGTGGCGGAAGTTTCAAAGATAGGAAACCTTTAGGAAAGCTTGGTTGTTGTGACTCATGGATGGCAGAGCGAGCCCACTGATGGATCGAAAGGTTGTTGGAGCGTCGGGTTATCTATCTGTCTGCCTGTCTATCTATCTATCTATCTGTCTATCTATCTATCTATCTATCTTTATGTTTTCTATTAATCTGTCTATCTTTCTGTCTAACTATCTATGCGTCTATTTGTCTAATTATCTATGTGCCCATCCGCCCATGTATCTATCTATCTACCTGCCTTTCTGTCTAATTATCTTTCTATCTGTCTAATTATCTATCGATCTGTCTTATTACCTATCTACCTGTCTAATGCTATCTATCTGTCTAATATCGATCTATCTATCGATATATCGATATATCTATCTAACTATCTATCTAACTATCTATCTATCTAACTAACTATCTATCTATCTATCTACAAGGTAAAAGTAGATGGCGCAAAAAAAATAGCGACGGTAGATGGCGCAGCCTGGCCGTAAAATCGCTATTTTTGGCAGATGGCGCCGGCGCGACCCCGAATAGCATCGCTATTTTTGGTAAATAGCGATTGCTTTCTTTTTCTTTTGATTCTTTCTCCTCTCTCCTTTCACTGTCCCTTTCCCTTTCTCCTTTCTCCTTCTCCTTTCCCTTTCTCCTTTCCCTTTCTCATTCCCTTCCCCCTTTCCCCTTCTCCTTTCCCTTTCCCCTTTCCTTTTCTCCTGTCCCCTTCCCTTTCTCCTTTCCCTTTCTCCTTTCCCTTTCCCCTTCTTTGTTCTCTCCTTTTTTCCTTTCTCCTTTCTCCTGTCCCTCTCTCCTTTCTCCTGTCCCTTTCTCCTTTCCCTTTCTTTTTCTCCTTTCTCCCTTCCCTCCTCCTTTCCCTTTCCCTTGATAAATGGAACGCAGTGGTAACCTATAGATGGCGCAATCCACAGCTTTGGTTGCCCAAAATAAATCCTGTTGCCTGTCCCTTTCCCTTTTTCCTTTTCCCTTCTCCTTTCCCTGTCCCCTTTCCCTTTCTCCTTTCCCCATTTCCCCTTTCTCCTTTCCCCGTTCCCTTTCTCATTCCCTTCCCCCTTTTCTTTTCTCCTTTCCCTTTCCCTTTCTTTTTCTCCTTTTTCTTGTGTCGTTTCCCTCCTCCTTTCCCTTTACCTTTACAAATTAAACGGTTCGGTAACCTATAGACGGCGCAATCCACACTCATGGTTTCCCGAAAAAAGACAGGTTGCCTGTCCCTTTCCCTTTCTCCTTTCTCCTTTCACTCCTCCTTTCAATGTCCCTTTCCCTTTTTCCTTTTCCCTTCTCCTTTCCCTGTCCCCTTTCCCTTTCTCCTTTCCCCATTTCCCCTTTCTCCTTTCCCCGTTCCCTTTCTCATTCTCTTCCCCCTTTTCCTTTCTCCTTTCCCTCCCTTTCTTTTTCCCTTTTTTCCTTTCTCCTTTCCCTCCTCCTTTCCCTTTCCCTTTACAAATGGAACGCAGTGGCAACCTATAGATGGCGCAATCCACAGTTATGGTTTCCCAAAGAAAAATCCTGTTGCCTCCCTTTCCTTTCTCCTTCTCCTTTCTCCTTTCCCTCCTCCTTTGGTAACCTATAGATGGCGCAATCCACAATTATGGTTTTCCAAGAAAAAATGGACCCAGATCTTAATACTAAGTTTAAACTAACCTAGAGGAAAACAGGCTGTTTTCAACAACGTGTGTCGGGAACCTATAGATGGCGCAAAACACCCCATCCCTCAAGTGGTCTGTAGATGGCGCATGTCAAAAATTAGCGCCATTCACTTTTACTTTGGAGTATCTACCTATCTATCTACCTATCTATCTACCTATCTATCTACCTATCTATCTATCCATCTATCTATATCTATATCTATATCTATCTAAATCTATCTAAATCTATCTATCTATCTATCTATCTATCTGTCTATCTATCGATCTATATCTATCTATATCTATCTATATCTATATCTATATCTATATCTAACTATATCTATCTATATCTATCTATCTATATTTATTTATCTCTCTCTCTATCTACCTACCTACCTACCTACCTGTCTATCTATGTATCTATCAATTTATTTTTGCGCCAGGTCATACGAAGTGATGCGCACGTCACGGAAAATCATCTTGGCAAACCTGAATGCTGCAAAATGCAACGGTTTTCAGTAAATTAGCGCCCTGACCTCTTAACATGTTTGCTGGATATGTCTTTTGTACTGCGTTTGCCAGGCGAAATACATCTTGTATCCCCTATGTATAGCCCGCTAGGATATTTGGGGCCGAGTCTATACAGAATAGCCTGGTATAAACTGGAATGGCCACATTGTGGGGGTGTATAAAGTGGAAGGTTATAAAGTAACAAACCAACGTTGTATGAAGTTGCCTGGCCATGTAAAAACACAAAAGTCGATGTGGATTTTTGAGGGTATTTGTGAACGTTTCCCATCACTATAAGGTGAGATGTGCAACATCCAAGCAATAATACTTGTGTCGAACAGTGGTACTATACTGTGGATTACCCAGTAAACAACGATTGTTGTAATACCGAAGGTGCTCTTAATCATAATCACGTCGATGGAAACATCCACATGATTGTGTATAGTCGACGGGCCGCGTTCAAATTTTGGGGGAGTATCATCGATCTGCCAGATGGGGACGGGGAACTCAAAAAACTTCGAAACCAAATGAAACCGACAGCCAGACAAACATCGATATCGAAGTCGTTAACAACATCGACTGGGGCAACACTGCTTTGAATTACGAAGGGATGGAAGGGGCTGGAACTGTATAAAGTGGTCCAGCCAACATCGATCGGTTTTTTTTCAGGGGTGTAACCCGGTCAGGCCACTTTATAGAGGCATTCTCTGCTCGGGAGCGGCTATCAAGTGGCCCAACCAAAATCGATTCGGGTTTTTTTAGGGCGTAAGCCGGTCAGGCCACTTTATAGAGAGGGTTTGGGGGCTCGGCCTCTGCAGACGGTGTCAGGTGACGAGGGGTCTCTTTCTGGTGTACTTGGAGCCAGAAGATTCCAACTTCATGTGATTTGTAGCGATTTCTGGTGTATTTTGCCACAACATCATTCTGAAGTGGTTTTGGTTTCATTTTGTTTGGGGCTATATTAGTCCCCAAACCAGAATGGTCAGACCACCATTTCTGCCACAGCAGGCTAGACCATGCTAACCCATGATAGAATTGGTATTTGTTTGGTAGATATACCAGTAGTACCGCACAAGGCGGTGGCGGAAGTTTCAAAAATAGGAAACCTTTAGGAGAGGTTGGTTGTTGTGAATCACGGATGGCAGAGCGAATCCACTGATGGACCGAAAGGTGGCTGGAGTTGTGTTTTATGGAGTGGTTGCAATGGTTGCAGTGGTCACCTCACCACAACTGTTGGATGTAGTGTGGTGTAGTGCAGTTGTAGTTGTAGCGTAGCGTAATGGAGTTGTAGTTGTAAGTTGTAGTCCTTATGTGATGTAATTAGTGTAGTGTAGCTGCAGTTGAAGTTGCAGTTCTAGTTGTGGTGTGGTGTAATTAGTGTAGTGTAATGTAGTGTACTGTAGTGTTGTGTACTGTAGTGTAGTATAGTGTAGTGTAACCTAGTGTAGTGTAGTGTAAAGTAGTGTAGTTGTAGTTGTAGTGTATTGAAATTGGTGTAGCGTAGCGTAATGCAGTGTAGTGGTAATTGTAATGAATTGTAGTTGCATTTGTAGGAGTAGCGTAATGTAATGTAAATAGTGTAGTGTAGTGTAGTGTTGTGTAATGCTGTGTAGTGTTTTGTAATGTAGTGTAGTAGTTGTAGTTGCTTGTATATTTGTAGTTGTAGTGTGCTGCAGTGTAATTAGTGTAGTGCAGTGTAATGTAGTGTAGTTGTAATTGTAGTTGTAGATTTGGTGGTAGTAGTAGTAGTAGTAGAAGTAGTAGCAGTAGCAGCAGCAGTAGTAGTAGTAGCAGTAGTAGTAGTAGCAGCAGCAGTAGTCGCAGTAGCAGTAGTAGGAGTAGTAGTAGTAGTTGTTGTTGTTGTGGTAATTGCAGTAGTTGTAGTTGAAGTTGTAGTTGTAGTTGTCTGGCTATCTACCTTGTCTACCTTATCTACCCTATCTACCTTATCTACCTTATCTACCTTATCAACCTAATCTACCCAATCTACCTAATCTATCTATCTATCTATCTAACTATCTATCTATCTGTCTATCTATCTTTCTATCTATCCATATATCTTTCCATCTATCTATCCATCTATCTATCCATCTACCTATCCATCTATCTATCCATCTGTCCATCTATCCATCTGTCCATCTATCCATCTATCCATCTATCCATCTATCCATCTATCCATCTATCCATCTATCCGTCTATCCATCTATCGATCTATCGATCTATCGATCTATCGATCTATCGATCTATCGATCTATCTATCTATCTATCTATCTGTCTATCTGTCTATCTGTGTACCTGCAAGCTTCAAAACGAAGCTATTCTGCGAGACTTTCTCAATTTTTGAACTTGACAACGTCAAAAACAAAACAATTCTGCGAGACTTCCTCACTTTTTGAACTTGACAACATCAAAAACGAAGCAATTCTGCGAGACTTCCTCAATTTTCGAAGTTGACAACATCAAAAACGAAACAATTCTGCGAGACTTCCTTCAAAAATGGAAAGTTGAGTGCAGAGCTGGCGGCCTCGTGCCAGTGCGTTTTGCGATTTTTCCATTCCATCTGTCTAAAGTGCTGCACCTGCCACGAAAAAGTGATGCCAGGTCATACGAAGTGCTGCACCTGTCACGCAAAATCACCCTCCCAAAACTGAAGATCTGCTCCAAAATGCAACCCATCTCAGGAAATCAACGCCCGGACCTCCTAACAGCTCTGATGAGCATGTCTCTTGCATTGCGCCTGCCACGCGAAATGCATCTTTGCAGATCCTCTGCATATGTCCCACGCCTGCCATCGTTTCTGAAACTGCTACAAAAACCATCACGTTTTGCCCCCTTTGGCTTGGTGCACAATCCCTTGCGCCTGCCACGCGAAACGACATCTGAACGTCCAAAAGTGCTCCGTACCCGTACCCCTCAGTTTTTTGCACTTTTGACTTCGAAATGTGCTTCGCACCACAACGGCGTGCACTTTTTCGACATCTCAAGTGATCCGAACATGAGGTGCTTTGTACATTCTGACTTGCACTTGGACATGTGCTTTGCGCCACAACGGCGTGCACTTTTTCCACATCTTAACTTCAAAATGTGCTCCGAACTTGGTGTGCTTTGTCATTTTGACTTGGAAATGTGCTTTGCGCCACAACGGCGTGCACTTTTTCCACATCTTAACTTCAAAATGTGCTCCGAACCTGGTGTGCTTTGTCATTTTGACTTGGACATGTGCTTCGCGCCACAACGGCGTGCAATTTTTCATCTCTCATCTGGCCAGCTGGCTCTACACCCGTTGCTTTGGCGAGCCTACTTTTCGACCCTCCGCAGCCGCAAATCATTGGAAAAACGCAATGTTTCCCGACTTTCCGACCTTTTCGCGCACCGGGATTTTCTTTCTTCGGAGACTTTCTCTTTTTTGATCTTCTTTCTTCTTCTCTTCTCTTCTCTCCTCTTCTCTTCTCTGACTCTTCCCATCTCTGCTTTTCATCTGTCCATATTGTCGGAAGTTTGACTTCTAAACTTCCTTCGATGAAAAGTCACGTGGGTTCATGAACCAGCACATCTAATCACGTAAGTTGTAGATATACCTATCTATAGTTTGTTTATGGTATGAATACCCAAGTTCTATCACCCAATTTATCGAAGATGCAGCAGCATCAAAAAATGATCGGCTTATAACCAGCTTGTATATCATAGCAAAGTTAGAATCGTAACTTTGTGTGGGTTGTACTAAAAGGGACATTGATTATATATATATATATGATATATTTATTTATTGAAATATGTATCTAATTGTGCTGTAATGTCTGGTATATGATTCATATGATGGTTTTTTACGGTATTATATGATGCTATACATGATAATTCTTCTTCTTCTTCCATGAGCAATGAAGTCCAAGACTGCGCTCTACATATATGAAAATATGTGTAAATAAATTGTTCTATATGTAAAATGCTTAAAATGTTCTGCAGCAACTTTCTTTCTATAAAATGCCCTGGCTGCAGCACAAGTTCCCTTCTTAAAGGGTAGTCTTCCCTCCATAAAGTGCTTTGCCATGTATAAAGCTCAACAGAAAAAATACTGGCTCGAAATCATTGGGGAGGCATGTTTCTATAAAGTGGATGGTGTGACATGTTATAGCCATTCTTTGAAAGGAACCAGCGGTCTATAAAGTGCATTGCCGCATATATTGAGTCATTTCCTTGTAGGAAACCAGCCGGGTGTATAAACTGAAAAACAAACGTTGTATAAAGTCATCTTGCCAGCTGCAAGGGCATGTTTTTTTGCGCAAAAACACGGCTTTATCCCACATGCTTGGTGTATAAAGCGGCGACCGGAAACCCGCTTTACAGATGCAAAGGATATCCAATTTATAGGGGGCTATGCATGGGGGATCATCTTGTCAGATCCTCTTCAAACATCCCATGCCTGCCATCGGGTTTTGCAAATGCTGCAAAACCCACACGTTTTACCCACTTTCTTTGCTCAGTACAGAATCCCTTGCTCTGTACCAGCAAAAGTGACGCTTTGAACATCCAGAGGCGCGGACATGTGGTGTTTTTAGCATGTTCACTTCGAAATGTGTTTTCTCGCCACAACGCCATCCACTTTTTCAACATCTCAACTTCCAAAAGTGGTCCGGGCATGTGGTGTTTTTAGCGTTTTGACTTCGAAACATGTATCGCGCCGCAACGCCGTCCACTTTTTTTCCAGTCTGGTGCAATTTTCCTTGCTATTTGCCTGTACTTTGCTGAATTTTGGAGCTAAAATGTGCCATTTGCACTGTTCATTGATTTTTCCATGGTTTTAGCCGGTTTTTCCATGGTGTTCATTGATTTACCCAAAGTTTTCATCGATTTTTCCAATAGTTTTCATTGAGTTGTCGACGGTTTCAATTGATTTTTCCATGGTTTCGATCGATTTTTCCATGCATAATATGCACCTGGTGAACATGTAGAATATAGGTTGAAGCACAACCGTGTTGGGTCTAAATAGTAGCATTGGATGCTATCATAGTGTTGGTTGGTTTAGGGTTTATATATTTAGGGTTGGTTTAGGATCATTTAGGGTTGGTTTAGGCTTTATTTAGGGTTGGTTTAGGGTTATTTAGTTTAGGGTTGGTTTAGGGTTTATTTAGGGAGGGTTATGTTGGGTTGGTTTATGGTTGGTTTAGGGTAATTTAGGGTTATTTTAGGGTTTGTTTAGGGTTATTTTACGCTTGGTTTAGGGTTGATTTAGGGTTATTTAGGGTGGCTTAGATTTATTTAGGGATGGTTTAGGGATGTTTAGGGTTTATTTAGGCTTGGTTTATGGTTGGTTTAGGGTCATTTAGGTTAAGGGTTTATTTGGTGTTTGTTTAGGGTTTATTTAAAGTTTATTTAGTGTTTATTTAGGCTTGGTTTAGGGTTTATTTTGGGTTCGGTTAGGGTTTCTTTACGGTTGGTTTAGGGTTTATTTAAGGTTATTTAGGGTTGGCTTAGATTTTTATTAGGGTTGGTTTAGGGTTTATTTAGGGTTGGTTTATGGTTGGTTGAGGGTCATTTAGGTTATGTTTAGGTTTGGTTTAGGGTTTATTTGCGGTTGGTTTAGGGTTTCTTTAGGGTTGGTTTAAGGTTATTTGGGGTTGGTTTAGGGTTGGTTTAGGGTTTATTATTAGGGTTGGGTTGGGGTTTATTTAGGGGTGGTTTACGGTTTATTTAAAGTTTGTTTAAGGTTTATTTAGGGTTATTTAGGGTTGGTTTAGGATTTGTTTAGGGTTGGTTTAGGGTTGGTTTAGGGTTTACTTAGGGTTAGTCTAGAGTTTATTTAGGGTTGGTTTAGGGTTATTTAGTTTAGGGTTGGTTTAGGGTTTATTTAGGGAGGGTTATGTTGGGTTGGTTTATGGTTGGTTTAGGGTAATTTAGGGTTATTTAGGGCTAATTATGGTTATTTAGGGTTGGTTAATGGTCGATTTAAAGTCTGTTGAGGGTTCGATTAGGGTACATGTAGGGATACAAGGTGTGTAAATAAAGATAGATAGATTGATTGATAGATTGATAGATTGATAGATAGATAGATCGATAGATCGATAAGATAAGATTAGATTAGGTATGATTAGGTATGATTAGGTATGATTAGGTTAGATGAGATTAGATTAGGTTAATAGATAGATTAAATAGATAGATTAAATACAATTAAATAGATAGATTAAATATATATATTCAATATTTAGATCAAATAGATATATTAAATAGATAGATTACATGGATAGATTAAATAGATAGATTAAATAGATAGACTAAATAAATAGCTTAAATAGATAGAATAATAGATAGGTTAGATAGACTAGATAGATTAGATTATATAGATGGATGAGATAGATTAGATAGATTTGATAGATTAGCTAGATTAGATAGATTAGATTGGTTGGATAGGTTAGATGAATTAGATATATTAGAAAGATAACCCCCTGTCAATTAAGGGGTGGGGCTGTGCAACCATTTTGTAGTGAAGAAACGGCTTGCATAGCCTCAAGCTCTACTAAATGGATGCGCATGCATGATCGAATTTCACTACTAAATGTG
>Ga0126342_10002426_pt1 | contig 29056 bp, 26 predicted proteins | sample Cyp1metagenome_FD_92528 | JGI IMG/M metagenome (GOLD analysis project Ga0126342, IMG submission 92528) | Coral microbial communities from Lord Howe Island, Old Settlement Bay, Australia - Cyphastrea 1 metagenome | ecosystem: Host-associated > Invertebrates > Cnidaria > Coral ... | reverse complement strand
TAGATAGATAGATAGATAGTTATAGATGATAACATGCGTAGTTTTAATATAAATGCAAATAAATAAATATATAAACACATAGATAAAATAAATCTGTCTATATATGTATATATATTATATTTTTTTTCCCCAGGGGGCATCTGACGCAACGAGAGCGTTTCCACAATCACTAGGATTTCATCCCCGGGGTTTGGCAAGCAGGTTGCATGCCACATTTCGGGCATTCCAAAACTTCAACAAACTACAGACAACGGTCTATTAGTATAGAGATGGCGATGGAGAGAGATTATGAGTATAGTAACGCCCCAAAAAAGATAGAATCATAGTTTAGTCAGATTTTGTTTGTCTATCTTTAAGTCTTTTGTAGGGGTTGTGGACGAAATGTTCCTACAATGGTCCGAGTCCAATGATCTTTGCGAGGCGAGCGTTCATGTCGGCGCTGTGGAAGAGCCGTGAGAAGTGGCCACAGGAGCAGAGTACGGTACAATGGTTACCCGGTATCTCAATTTGTTACATGATTGAAAATCCACCATGAACATATAATTACGGTCAATCAATATCCATAATTTTCATAAGCCATTTTCAATAGCTCTGTTAAGCTACCAGAAGGAGATCTCATGGCCGTGGAGTGAGTGGAGACTCAGAGAGGCGGCACAAAGGATATTTGTATGATCATATTTAGCCCAGAAAAAGGGATTCAAGCAACACAAATGGTAAACATGGGAATATGGGGATTGGATGAATTTGATCACGTGAGATTAGGATTGGGGTAGCTGTAGCTATCCCAGAATGGCCCCAAAATGGCCGTCGGCTGATCGCTGGGTCCTCTGCTTCAGGAGGACTGCGTGGAAACGGTGTGGCTGCTGACAAGCATCCTGAGGCGTCCCTTTCAACGGTAGGTTGACCAGCCTTGAGCCAAGGAGCCAAGGGGGCTGCTCAATGCTACTCAAGCGACCAACTCGACTCATGTCGATACACACACACACATATATATATATATATAAACATATGTTGATGTATATATATAATTAAATATAACTATAAATCTAAATCTAAATATAAATAAATAAATAAATAAATAAATACATATATATATATAAATATGATTATGTTTGGATGTATTGTAGAATATGCTATGGCTGATGCCTGATTGGGGTCCATTTGGGTCAATTTCATATCACCAGGGCAATGCACCTGTGAATCTTGGTGATCCAAAAAGAGCTATCCATTCGGGTGTCCTGTAGATCTATCATCCCCTCTGAGTAACTTATGGAATTGGACGATGTCACATTATATTGTCTGACATGGAACATGTCCACCCATTGATCCCATCTATGAATCCATAGTATCCAACTTCAGCTGTGGCTTACGGGCCAAAATCCCATGTTATCCAATCGCATTTATATCCAAAAAATATGCAACAGTTTCCGTGGCTTCTTGCCTAGCCATAAAACCCAACCCTAATGTTCAGGGAGTTGGATGATGGAAGATTCACTGTGTCAAAAAAGCAGGCCAACTATGGGCCATGGCTATCCGAGTATCGCTAGTCATTAGGCCCAGGCTCCCCATTCAATGGCAATTTTATGGGTTTGACACCATTTTCAGACACACAGGTGACACACAAATCTCAGATTGTTGATGATGTATCCCATGAATATTCCCATTGATGTTCCCATCAACCACTTCATATCCCATTAAAAATAGATAACCCCCTGAAATCCCACTTTCTTTTCATGTTCTTTGGAGGGTTTCTCTGTTGCCCACTGTCAGATCTGTCAGGCGAACGCCGTTTCAAGCCCTGGTGCCTTTGGACTTAGTGGCCCACGCTACTGCGCATGCAGGACACCGTGGGGAAACTGTGGATGAAAGAAATCCTGCACCACCGAAAGGATGGTGGAAAAATGTTGAAAGGATCACCAACGAACTGGTGAGGGATTTCGCAACCATCCACAGTATTTCCAGCAACATTGATGACTTAGATCTACAAGCAACCATCCGGTTGGGGCGCAATCGTGACAGATCGTAGTGTAATCGAATGTTTTTTCGATCAAGAGATGCCCTTTGGTAACTTATCCTGATGTATGAACATGGGCACATCGTGAAACTTCTAGATCAACATTGGCAATTTTCCATTGAGCCGAATACTTTCGGTACCCTGGCGAGTAATCAAACATGTACCATGGCTTGCTGGAAAATCCCCCAGCGAGGATGATTATCCCATTGAACTTCCAATTTTTGGGAGATTTGTTCATACTTTCAGCCATGTGGTCATGGATTTTTGGTTGGTAGATGTCCTTATCCAATTTGTCGAAGGGTAAGTCCCATTGAACAAACACATTCGGTAAAGGGTACCAAACCAACCTGCTTATTTTTTTGCTTTTGTACGCCATTGGTCGGTACCCCGTGGGGAGAATACTAATGGAAAGTCTTAACCCATAATGTCAAGCCCCAACCGCATGTTGGTCCCAATTTCCCTGAATTGCTTTAAACGACGCACAAGCCAAGCATCTTCTGAGTAACATTTCGCCAGAAAACCAACAACCATTAAAGATCCAAACCGCCGTAGTTTTTCCCCTTCCAATTTTGGTTGGCAAGAAAACCTATTTTTGCAGGTTTACCCTGGGGTAAACATACAAAAAGCTATTGAAAATTGCCTTTTTATCGTTGATTTACCCATTAAAAATGCAGATTTTCCATAGTTTTGGTTGGCCATCAGCAGGACCGACGATCTCTCATGCTGACCCTGTGGAGACTGCTTCCATGCTGCGCCTTGGCTTTGGAAAAACACATATTTTCCCAAACGTACACCAGGACTTGTTCCGTTTCTTTTTCTCTGATGAAATCCAAGTGCAACACCAGAAATCATGGTTTCGCGGTTGATGAAACCACATATTTGGGACCGTATGATATCACAAAATGTTGTTTTTTAATCCTCATATAAGGGGGGTGAATATCGTGAAACCGCTTCTTTCACCATCATTTCCATTGTGTTTTTCATGCAAGGCTTTCTTGTGGACTTGTGGTAACATTGATTCGTTTGAAACCACTTTTGTTCAATGAGACGTTTAGTGAAACCACATGAAGCCACCAGAAGCCAACTATTTGGGCCAAGACTTGGTAAGGGGAAATTGCCAATTTAGTTCGATGATTTAGCAAATTTAGCTGTTATAAGGATGATTTTCCGCAGAAACCTATTAAATTGTTAAATTACCAGAGGTACCTTGTATTCGCATGTATTCGGCCCTAAAAAATGGCATATCAATGGGAAACTCGCCAATTGTCATCAATTTCCAGAGGGATCCAGAGGTACCACCTCTTCATCAAAATTATCACAAAGCTCGATTGCTTCTAATTAGATTTCATTAGATAGTATGGTATCAATTAGGTATCAATATCATTTCATTTTATATCACTATCAATACATAATATATCATAATATAACTAATATGTATATTTAATATAAAACATCATTAGGTATCAATATCCTGCACGGGCTATCACGGATCTCTTGATTCCAGCGGATCAATATTTGTAAATCTCCTCCTGGTTGCCGTTTCCAGTGGCTAGGTTCGCTTGAAAACTAACATCGAATTTTTCAAACCCATTGTTTTGGGGCCATGAAACCGTCCACACTACTTCTGACGCCAGAATTAATAGTGAGAATAGCAATAGTGATAATGGTAATAATGGGAATAATGATGGTAGTGGTAGTCATTCCCGACCATTTCATAAAACCATTATTGCAGGCTCATAATTATAGTAATATAAGTAATAATCGTGGGATATCATATAGTCATAATTTGTTTTACAATTGTTACTACGATTACGATTGTCATCCCTATTGCTATCATTATATAGTAGTATTGTTATTTCTATAATGTGATGCCAACAATAATGACATCATAACGATTACTATGATAGTAAGAATTATAAACATAATATATATATATATATACATAAACATGATAGTAATGGGAATTATAGTAGTAGTACGAATAACATAGCAGTAAACTGACATGATAATGATTTCTAATAGCTATTATTACCATATTAACATTATAATTACTTACATTATTACTATCTACAGTAATACCGTTAGCACTAATATTGTAATATAACGGTAATGAGATATTATGATAGGGTTTCAATCCCATTAGGGCTTCCCCATTAGGGCTTCAATTATCATATCATTATTACTTATTTAGTAGTAATATATATATATATTTATAGAATAGTACTTAATAATGGAGAGAGTAACTAATAATGATATCATCTACTAGTAGCAGCAGCAGGAGTAGTAGCAGTAGTAGCAGTAGTAGTAGTAGTAGAAGCAGCAGCAGCAGTAGTAGTAGTGGAAGTAGGAGTAGCAGTAGGAGTAGTAGTGGTAGTGGTAGTGGTAGTGCTGGTAGTAGTAGCAGTAGTAGTAGTAGCAGCAGCGTAGTAATCATATTATTCTAGGAGTAAGTATGATATATATATATATAGATAGTAAGAACTGTTTACTATCATTTCATTATCATTAGGGCAAACAAACTGCTATCATAATAATCACTACGATTATTACTTCGACATATCAGTACAGTGATAATTAATGAGGGTGATGAATGGTAATTACTGATAATGACTGATAAATATGATGCATGGTAACAGCAGTGTTATTACTATTGTCACAGAACATTATATAATGCGATAAATTACTGTTCACATCAATAGAGAATATTAAGTAATTGGAGAATATTAGGTAATTCCATGATTAAGCCCTTAAACTAATGGAACTACTACTACAAGTATTCCATTTACGCCAACATTACCATATTTAGGGCTTCACTATTGATATGGTAATCGAATAATTAGTCCTTCACTAATTCATTATTCATATTATTATTACTACCTAGTAGGGTAGTATTAATACTAATAATATTATATAATCTAGTACAAATGGTGTTTTTTCCACATCAGGTTACTTATTAATCATATTATTCTAGTACTAATCATGGTACTAATCACAGAAAGTTTTTTTTTTTTTTAATATATATTAATCGTTAATCTAGTACTAATGTGGGTAAAACAATAATAATAAACCATCCCCCAGTCATCACCATAAATAAGTGGTATAAACCATTCCCAGTCATGGCTGGTTTATGGCCTTGTTTTACCCACATTAATCATATTAATCTAGTAAACGTTTACCCTAGGGCCCTCCCAGGCTTTCCCTCGAACGCCTCATGGCTCCTCACGCCTTTCGCCAGGCGTGCCAGTGGTTTCACCATGGGAAACACCACGGACATAGCCATGGTATAGATGACTAATTTATAGATGGCTTACCGTCATTAAAAATTGTTATTTTCCATGGCTGTGTTAAATAACCAAATGGTATATATATATATATATTTGTTTAAAATTAGTATCTTGGATATACATGTCTTGAAGTGGTTATACATGGTTATTTTCTTGAAAACAAACGGATTTTTGATCTTTTTTTTAAAGCTTTTCTTGAGTTATAGCTGGTTATAAATTGGATTTTCCTTCAGTCACCCGAATACATTTGGATTAGAAGGGGATTATCAGATTACAATAGGGTTCTAATGGGAATATGAGGGCTTAATGATGATGCAGCCGACCTTAAAATTTGTTTTAAACTCTTATTTATTATATAACCCACAACATTGGGGTATAAAACCGAGAATAGTGGGTATGCAATGGGGGATATATATATACTATATGCATTTATGGAATAAACCCTCCAATGGTGAGCCATTCGGGTCACCTTTGGCGGGTCCCATGACTTGATGTTGGTTAGTTCGGGCACTATTGGTTGGTCAAAAACTATGGTTTTCTAGCATGAAATATCCACCAACATCCATGAAAACTATGAGTTAGTTAAAGTAAGCCACATTTCCAGTGGACCAAACTGAGTGGACCAAACTGGACCAAGCCTGAACAGCCAGGTGCTGTGGCAGCACCAGAGTCTGATTCGCGCGCGGCTGAGTGACGACACCCCTGCTGTGCTCTTGGGTGCGTTAGCGAGAGGCGCGCGGCCGGGTGGCGGCCGTGAGATGCCGTGAGCCCCTTGGATCATCATCTAGGATCAGCATATCCCATAGACTTACCCGGCCTGGTAAACTGTCCCATAACGAACTGGAAAACCACCATATTTTTCATGGGTAAATCCACTATTTCTATGGCCATTTTCAATAGTTTTTTTGTATGTTTACCAGAGGGTACTAACCAGGGTTGTTTTCACCAGTTACTAAGTGGGATGATCCTCCAAGCAGCTTCCAGCACTGCTGGATCGACTAGTCGGTTCCCTAGATCACTGGGGGAGTATCTCCACACGGGAGCAGGTACATGCAGCAAACATGATCTCTGTGCTGAAGATCAGTATGTCAATATATCCCATGACGGATCCATGGTGCTGGTATATTAATGCTAACATGACTGGGGTATATTGATGGTAAATGTTAGCAATGGGTATGTCAATATGAATCAATACGAAGCATTTCCACTTCCCCGCCATAGCATTCCCACCACATCCGGATGATCCAATCACATCCATCGCCCGAAGGTGGCAGGAGCACTTCAGAGATGCCACCCTGGTGGCGCGAAGAAGTGTTGAGGCCGGCATCAGCCCAGGTTCAACGGAAGTGGCAACTTTGCAAAGTCAGGCCACGCCAAGGCCTTTTGGAACTTTTCAGGTCAATTTTCCAATAAAGATTCTTCACTGTTCCATAACTTTCCCATAACTTTCCATCAACCATATAAAGAACTTTTCCTATAACTGACTGAAGTGGCAACTGTCCCAACATGTCCCAACTTTCCAAGAAAAAAATGTCAACAAACTTTCCATAACCACCATTAACCACCATTAACCACCATTAACCACCATTAACCACCATTAACCACCATTAACCACCATTAACCACCATTCAATCTGTTGGATTCTTGGGAAGCTAAAACCGTCCCATTTTTCGGCCCCAAAAAGAGGCCCTGGGGCCGCCACCTGCGACGACTTTGCCGCGCCCTGCGGGACTTCACGGTGCCTTTCGAGCGGCGGCTGCCGCGAGCGCAGTATGCCCAGGAACTGCTGAGCTTTCAGGCAGATGGGTGGAGAATGTGAAGATTGGGACGTTTTATGGATTTTTAATGATTTTTATCTGGGTTTTGCATGGTTTGACATGATATTTACATATAATGACCTATTTTGTGATATTTTCTTCAATCCACAAAGATGAATGAATCAAGGATTTTATCATCTGTCATGTCTGTCATGGCCTTCCAGTTGGCAAACTGCAAGAACTCACCGGGTTTCGTGTGACCTGCGCGGCCAGTTGGCAGATCTGGGGCTGGTCTGGCAAGCGCCGCTGTTACGGGCCCTGGGGGTGGTCCCAGCCTCAGGAGAGTTCGCGCGCAGCGCGGCCAGGGAGGTCTTGAGGCAGGGTGGAGTGATGGATGGATTTTGGATATGGATGGTTTATGATATTTGACGGGTTAACCATACTTAACCAGCCTATTGATTTATGATATTCAATGAATGGATTTGATGGTCAATATTGATGATATATTGATATATGGGGGGATAACCAGCTATTGATTATATAAATAATTAACTATCACATGATATTTTCACCAATATCAACCAATATTTGAATTGACCAGTAGTATGATGGTTAGTATTGGTTAATGTTGGTTAATATTAATATTGAGGATGTTTAAGGCATTTTCATGCTGGGACTTTTTCGCGGAAAGCCCTAATGAGAGATGGCAAAAGACATGGTTTGCTGTAGATTGATATGAATTGTAAACCGGGTAGGTTGATGGATTCATATCTTGGCTACATAATGGGATATGTAAAATGGAGGGCTATGTCATGCGCTGAAAATGAACTTGTAATGGGCACGGACCGGCACGGAGCTGCAGATTGATTTTTATACCATCCGGTGTCATCAAACATGGCTGGGAAATCTGCTGATTTTACAAAGATAAAGCTCCATTTTTCATTCGGGATTTCCCAGACGATTGCCGAAGGGAAAGATCCTAATTATCAATCCTCATCTACTGTAAATTAACTTGGCTTTACAAAATTCACTAGCAGTCACTAGCACAAATCCCATGTAAGACTTGATATTGAGTCAAAAACGAGTCGAACTATGGGGAGTGGCCACCACCTTGGTTGAAGAAGCAGCTTATTTGATCCTGCCTTTGGGTTGGATTCCCATTCTGCTTTTTTGCACAACCATCACGGAGCTATAATACTTGTATTCATGATGCCCGGAAAATCGGAAAAATGAGCCTGGTTGATTTCAATCATCCCTATGATAACCCTCATTTCCAGGATGCTGAACAGTGTTTCCAGGATGCTAGTTCGATGATGTTTTCCCTGTAAATTCCTGCTTTCCAACTCTTCCATTTGTTTTGGGGGTGCTAAATTTTGGTCAACACCTTTGTATCTTCATTTGTAAGCCGCCAAAACAGGGTTGCTCCAATTAAATGTTGGTAAATTATAGCTACACGGCAAATGAGTCATCTTACCACTATATTTCGCCCATTGATATAGTCCCTTGTAGCTGATCATAGCTCTGTTGGGAGCCCTTTCAAAATGGGGCCTGGAAGGCAACGGCGTCGCACCGACACATCAAGTCCTTGGGCCTTGCGCGCGCTGGGAGTCTTGTCATGGGACCTGCGTTGTCGCGGAGAGGGCACCGGAGCGATGGCAGGCCCTGAAAATTTGGCTGGGGAGGTTTCTATCGTTTCTAATTATAGTGGGACAGGCCATATATTTCATGGCCATGGCAGGCGGAAATGATGAAATTTGGGGAAAACAAATCGTGTTCAGAAAACCCTAATTGATCCGATCATTGATGTTTTATTCAATTTGGCACAACATCTACTGGGACATTGAATTGAATAATATAATACAGTAATAAGACTAAGATGTTTATTTTTCCCGATGTTCAATCAAAAAAATCGAAGTCTTTAGGACCAAGCAATGTCGAGATATGTCAAATGCTGAATCTTTGCGAACAACGTTTTAACACCCCAATCTTGCCAACGTAAAATCTGGGAAGAAGATCCATGAAGATCCTATGATTCCGCCAGGGCGCAAGTTGGTCTTCACGGCTGCAAGGAACATGAAAGCGGAAACAGATGCAGCACGGCAGTTTTTGGAAGCTCGGAAGGTCGGATGCGAAAAATGGATACTTTTACCATCTTTGGCTGCCACCGACAGCCTGAAAGCTAACTGCCATTATCGCAACCAAAGGGCAAGGAAATGCTTCGCCACAACATATGATAACATATGCGAATATTATTCGGCATGCGGCATACGTGTTTTGGCACGTATTTCAGTTGAGCGTCTTGAAGGGTTGGGGATTCATACTTGAAAAGGGGATGATCCCATCTTCCAACTTTTAGATTTTTTGAGATTCTGATGAGTGGCCCAACATGGCCCAACCACCAAGCAGATGTTTCACAGGAGCCGCCCAAGACTTCTATCTTGGGGCGGGTGTCCCCTTCAACATTTGGCATTGCCAACTCTGGATCAAGCCGGGTTGATGAATTTGGTTCGTCACCCCGAAAAAAGTGATACTTTGCTCATCTTTGCTCTGCTGGAACCTTGAACATCTTGCAGGCAAAACCTACATTTGGAGGTACAAACCATGGTTTACTCATGTTTACTACATATATGATCATACATATATATATATAATATATATATACATGCATAAATTTGTATATGATTCCATCAGCTAAGCCATGGAAATTTGGGGACATGATCGCCCAGGCAGATCGGCTCCTGAGCGTTGACCTGGGTTATGTGGATTCTTGGATTGCCAAGGGGACGAAATCCCCAGTCGTCACCATGAAATCATGGGGATTCCGCCCAAGGGTCGCTGAGTCGCTGGCCCGAAGAATTTGAATCGCGCCGCCCTTTTCAGGGTTTATCAACTTCCAACAACCCCACAGACACACACAGATATATATATATATATATATATATGTGTATAATGTGTATAATATCCATCTATATATATATAAATAAATAAATATGTGTGTTTGTGTGTAACCGTTTGCCAACCGGCTATCATTGGGGGGTCACTGCTCGTGTTGCGGTTGACGCAGCCCAGTGGGATTGGAGCAACTGCTCATCAGGCTGACTCTCTTTGAGATTCCACACGTTCCATCATGTTCCCCAGTTTCAACTCAATCAAACAGCTTTGGACACTGCTCCAGCTATAGTAGATGTTTGTTCGATGTTCTTCCATTAGAAACATCCTAAAACATCCATTTACAATACATAAATACATATAAATACAACATGTTCCTGAAACACTCAGGGCTTTTCCAGCAGCTACGGTCCCTTCCCAGGAGCGCCAGGCCTACGGGCGCTTGTACCGCCGCCATGGGGACGTAGAGCGAGTGGCCCTGCTGGAAGTCCTGCAGATCTTGGGCGAGAGGTGACGTTTGTGACCTCCACGGCCGGTGTCGTCGTTTTCAAAAAGTGGGTCACTTTTTGGGGAAAAATCTCTGGGATCATCCTAATAGTGGGATACCCATTGGGTGAGATTATGGGATTTTCCAATAGTGGGATTATCTCACTATTAGGATTACTATGGGATTATCCCAATGAGATAATCCTAGTGGGATAATCCGAGAATCCCAATGGAAATCACACAAAAAAAATCCCTATAGATTCAAATTATATCCCTATAAGATGAATTTCTAGTGGGGATATAATGGAATTTATAGGGAATCTCTAGTGGGATAATCCCAATGTATCGAAAATGTCTGATAAGGTCGTAACATATGGATTTAACCGGCAATCATGGGATGAAATGGGAATATAGTTGACAAGTTGATCATTTTGTCCCACTCATCCCAATATAGTTCATTCATGGGTAATCAAAATAAGGTTATAGTCTGGTTAAAAAATGGATGCCCAATGGTGTTATACCCATTTCATGTTGGTTATATTGGTATATATTGGTTATATAATTGATAGGTCAATCAATGGTTAATCATGGGGGTAGAACCAGCAACAGTGGATGATTAATGTTTAATTGATGGATCATTGGAATAACGTGGCAAACGAAATGCCATAAACCTACCATTTGGGGATGGTTTTTACAACCCATCTATGGTGATTTTGGGTGCGGTTTATTATTGGGTAAGATTATGAATCAGCGATGTGGTCTAATACCTGATATACATTGCAAGCCAGCTAATCATTGTTAACCAGTAATTCGCATAATCATTGGAAATAGATTACAGTAATCTGCACTACTTGAAATTAGTTGGCGCAAACACTTGAAAGAATTTTCGTTTTGCATCTGGGAGTAAACCGGTAAACTTTAGGTAAACCTTGGTTAAAAAACAAAAACAACAACGGTGCCACCCATGGGACATCCGAAATCTCGGATGTCCCATGGATTTCATGGATTTCATGGCTTGGCCTGGCGCCATAAGCCTACCGTGGATGGGTCTTTTTGGTATCCATGATCCATATCCATGATGCGAATTTCTGGTGATTTTTGGGATAGGATTATTAAATTGCTTCAGTCACTCTCCCATTTATTTATAGTATCTATTATTTAGTCTATCCCATGATCTATAATCACCAGGATTTATAGTATCCATTATTATTGAGTTGACCAATCTTGACCACATTCCTCCTTATAGTACGAATTCGTGGCTCGTTTTTCTATGTCAGTTTGAAACTTGTCAGGAATATATGCGCCCCCCATCTCTATGTTGTTGTTGCTTTCACATCCTATCTGATTTGAACGTTCCATCACAGATTTAGATGATTTAGGATATTCAAATGTGAAAGGATATGAAAGGAACAACAGCATAGAGATACATTTGGGTATATATAATAGATATAGACCCCATATGAATGTTCCAACGCGTCAACGCCGACGCCACAAATTTCGGGTTCGACAAACCGACAAACCTGAGAAGTCCAGGGTACAACGGGTGATTTTTTCCAGTTGGCAACCTGTTTTATTTTCTAGATGGACAAAAAACATCAAAAACCAATATCCCATTCATATCTCATTCATATTTCATTCATAATTATCTCATTCACATCTCATTCATAATCCCCATGTGGCTATCCCCCATGTTGTAAAATCCTCATGTGGCTAGGGCCCCCCTGGCCCGGGTTAAAACACTTTTCGCGTCCCGCAGGTGTGTCCTGAACGCCCATGGATCGAGCGCTGGCACCGTGGAGCTCTTTGTGGATCGAGCGATTTGTCTCAGCTGCTTGGGTGTCTGGCCGACAGATATCGACAGATCGGGGGTCCAAATACCCGGCCTGGTTATGTCAAAATAGCTATGGAAAATCACCATTTTTCATGGGAAAATCCACTATAAATGGCAATTTTCAATAGCTATTTTAAATTACCAGAGGGTATAGCTATTGAACATGGCCCAGTCGAAATAGTTGATGACTACCCAGCTATAAAATGGTGATTTCCCAGTTCGTTATGGGACAGTTTACCAGAGGGTACTAAAATACTCTGGTTGGTGGTTTGGAACGTGAATTTTATTTTCCAGAATATATGGGAGAATCCTTCCCATTGACGAACTCATGTTTTTCAAGATGGTTAAAACCACCAACCAGTACTGGATGGGATTTCACGCTGAAACATCTGGGAATATTCGAACCATAGTTGATAATATACATATAATATTGGGAATTCAATGTTGATCATGGGAATATTCAGAATATAGTTGATATATATGTTGAGATACGCATCAATATATAATATTGGGAACTTTTGTTGATATATAGATACTCTGACTTGAGAACATGTAACTGATAAATATTGATAGTCATGATGCTGGTTGTTGGCCATAGATCTTGGCCAGGGAGAACAGGACAGAGTTCAAACAAAGATCATGTTGCTGGAATGATGGGGAGGAATCTTCCAGCGGAACTGACTGTTTGGTTGGCAAACTGTTACTTTCCAGATTTATTGGTTTTCTATTCAGAGGATGATGGCATATATTATATATATATACCATATATAGTTGCATGACCAACCTGTCATGACTCCTTAGCACTCATGCTCAAGTGGTTAAGTAAGTTCATCCCTTGTGGTCGCCGCTCAAGAGGTGCAGGCGAGGTTGTTGCTGCGGGGCCTCAGATCATAGAAGAAGGCAGTTCGCCTTCTGCTTCTTCAGTAGATAACCTGGAGAGCGCTGGCAGTGGAGTGTCAACGAGAGCCGCGCAGCACAGTGCCTTAGATACCCCCCTGGCTGGAGGACCAGCGGTTTTTGTGGTCAACTGGGGTGATAGCGGAACCCGATTGGGGTGCCGCCGGTTGATTCCAGCTGCCATTGACATCGCCCATCCTGAATTCAGAGTATACGCTGTTTGGGATATTCCAGGGTGGGGTCAAAGATTTGCTGGTTTGCACTGGGCTTTGGGTGTGAGGGCATACGCAGGCATCCTAGAGCTCAACAACCGTCAGTTCCAGGGCATCAGGTGGAGGCGTGAGTCTAGCCTTGAATTGGCAGGGATCCGTTATTTGGCTGAGGCTGAGCGATTTGAGCTGAGCACTGAACAGATTGCAGTGTTCGGATGGAGCACTCTGGAGTTGGAAGGATAGGGTATGTGAAGTTGGTAGACAGTGAGCGGCCAGCATGGAGAGAAGCCCTACTTTTGGGTTCCAACAGTGGATGGCTCCAACTTTTGATCAGAACGAATTCAGCCAAGGAGATGCCGGAAGGAATGACAAAGATAGAACACAAGGGAAAGACATTTTGTCTTTTGGGGTGCCCCCCAAGCAAGTTTGTGGCCTTTTGCGAGAAACAGAGCTTGCTGAAACTGGAGTTGAGTGCCGAAGAGCTTCTGGAAAAGGGGCAAGATGCCCTAGCTTCAGAGACAGAGATGGTCTTTTTGTCTGCAGGCGAAAGTGCCAAGGCCGAGAAACGGCGCCCTGCACGCAAGAGTTTATCTCGCCCTCAACCACAGGATTCAAGCAGCGAAGAAGAGAGCAGTCAGAGCAGCTCTTCCCGCGACTCCGATCTGCAGTTGACACTCGGGAATCTGAAAAAGAAATGGCAAGACAGTGGTACTCGTGGAGAAGGTCGCAGCAAGGAGAAGCAGCATTCTCGAGGTGGCCGCCATTCTCTGCTTCAGATCAAAGACAAGGGAGACTCAGGAGAGAACCAGAGTCGTCAAATGATGCTCAAGACAATGGCCTCGGAGCAAGATCCGCTGAAAGCCTGGGTGACTCTCCAGGTGTACAAGGATTTGCAGAAAGACCAGCGTCGAAAGCATGGGCGTCGCCGCCAACACAGCGACGACGACAGCACTTCAGACAGCGCCGTGAGCAGTTCTGGAAGAGAGGAAAGAAAGAAGAAGAGTGGAGCTGCTCGAGCAGTCGAGGGCTTCGAAGCGTCAAAGAGGCGCATGAAGCGTCACCCACTGCGCTATGTGAAGCGCTATGTCCGAGATCTGGAGAAGGAGCTGGGAGCCCAGGGCCGCCCCTTTCGCATCCACGAAGGATCGCGAAGAGTGCCATGGGGCAAACAAAAGACTCTGCAGCGGTGCCACTTCATGTTTTCAGAAGTGCTAGAGCTCATGCTGAAGGAGAAGTGGGAAAGAGCAGCTTTGCAGGTCGTCCTTTGCCTCAAAAGTCTGCACCAAACTGCAGTGGACGGCGGCGATTGGTCAGTGGGGTGGTTGCTATGCCACCTCAACGACCCTCTGAACAAAGCAAAATTCGGAGGCTCAGTCGAGGAACTAGGACATGTAACGTCCTATTTGAAGAGCATGGCCGAACTGGAGAGGAACACAGAGAAGCTCCGCAATTCCAGCTATGCGGGGAATGCCGCCTCGAGCACCCCAGAGAACACAGAGACCAGTTACCGCAAGGACACCAAGAAAGGCAAAGGCAAGGGCAAGAACAAAAAGTCCGACGAAACCAAGGACAGCAAGGAGGGCGAATCCCAGAACTGAGTCGCAGTGATAGCATGAATGAGTCTTCTATGAAACTAGGAGCTAATTCGGTTCTTGAAGCACTTTCCAAATCATCAGGTGCATTTGGCCGGTTTTATCAAAAGATGCATGGAAAATCTAGTTTAGATTTGGGGCATAGGACCCCTTCTTCACCGGAGGGTAATAACCTATTTCCGTCCCGACTGGTCGTGCCAGCTTCAGCTGTGGCAGACCGTGGCACCAAGGGTGCTCGTCAGGGACGAGGCCGTAAAGTTAGCTGGGAATGGACCCAAATGCTATGGTGTTTGTTCACCTTTTTTGAGGGAGGAAGTCCAATCTCTGAAAAGGACCAGTTGACCTTGGCTAGACGAGCATTCGGTGCCACATGGACTGAGCAGCATGGAGCACTTGCAGACTCGTTGCACCGTCAAATTCATAAGTATACTCAGCTTAGATGCCATGAACCTTTAAGCAGAGGTACTAAACAATTAAGTGAAATAATTCATAAGATCCGACCGCATAATTCAAATTATCCCAACGCCAGCTATAACCTTGAAGAACTAATGAATAATGCCACCTATGTCAGACCAGATAGGATGTCACTACCCACTAAAGCTGGGGTGTTAGACCCAAGAGACTTTTTGCGGGGTGAGCATCTTGAGGCATTCAAAACCATGCATGAATGGGCACCCCACGATGATCCGCCTAATCCACCCACTAAAGCTGTTTTCAAGGTTCTCCCACATGATCGTGAAGCCGTTTTCAGAAAACTTCTTGAGACAGGTGTGGCCTGTTTGATACCAGTTGAACAAGCGTTGCACGATGCAGCCGGGAACGTCATTTCCGGTGGTCTCTTTGCAGTCCCCCATAAGGCTGAAACTGACAGGATCATCCTCGATCGGCGTCCACAGAACGAACTCGAACGTAGACTTGTAATGGCCAGATTACCCCATGGTAGTCTACTAACCCAACTCATCTTACCAAAGGGGTTTTCCATTAGAGGATCTGGAGATGACCTATCCAACTTTTTCTACTTGTTGAAGCACACTGAGGAATGGCTAGGTAGAAATTGTGTTGGTGAGCCTTTTGATGGCGGAAAATTCACCGATTGGGGGGGAAAAAAGGGTTGCAAGTACATGTTGGCGTTTCGTGTTATCCCTATGGGCGATTGTAATGCTGTTGACTTAGCACAAGAAACCCATATGCAGATTCTCCGTGATTGTGGAGCCATGCAGGATGATGAGACCCTGGCATACAAAAAAGTTGTGCCAGCTTCTCACACCCTTGAAGGACTGTACATCGATGACCACCTCGTGATGCAGATACTTCCAGGCCGAAAAACTAGACGTAGCCGACAAAAGTTCAGGGATGAAGAACTGATCACCAAAAGCCGGAATCAGTACAAGCACCTTGGACTTCCCGTGTCAGAAAAGAAGCAGTTCACTAAGGCCTCGAACTTCACAGCTTGGGGTACCAATGTGGATAGTGAAAGTGGTAGGGTGGGGGTAGCCATTGAAAAGCTAAAAGGGATTGGCGGATTAGTCGTTGAAGTGTGTAACCTAAAAAAGGTAACCAAAAAATTACTACAAAAAGTAGTAGGACTCCTAGTACACCCAGCCATGCATCGCCGCTTACTAATGTCTTTATTTCAAGAGGTTTACCAATTCATTGGTAGGATGAAACCCAAAAAGGAATACTATCTCCCCCCAAGTGTTCGTGAAGAGCTGCTTTGGATGTGTCTGTGTCTGCCAGTTATGCACAGTAACATCAGAATGCCCGTTTCTTGCCGAATCGGCGCAAGCGATGCTTCACTGCAGGGTGGAGGCAGGGCAGCTTGTTGTACTTCGGAAGTTATTGCACATACACTTTACCGATATAGTGAACACAGTGGGGAACATGTGAGATTAGATTGGGCCTCGGGGGCGCTGGCCCCCCCATCAGCGATGCGCAGTGCACCTGAAGAACTAGAGAGTCTAATGCAAGCCCATTGTTGGTCGACCACCGAAAAATGCCGATTCAATCACAGACAACACATAAATGTACTAGAAATGCGCATGGTAAAAGCAGAGTTGAAGCACCTTGTTAAAACCTCTATAGACCCACATCGTGCAGTTCTGCTGGTAGACTCCCGTGTTGTGGTTGGAGCCTATAGCAAAGGCAGGTCATCCTCAAAGCAATTGAATCGGTTGTTAAGGTCGATGTTGGGTTGGTCAATAGTAGGTCAAAAATCCTTGCATCTAATCTGGGTAGGCACTAAGAGTAACCCTGCTGACCATCCTTCACGAGGTGTCCCAATTCCTCCTCCCACACCGAATGATCCAGTCCTTTTGACTCAACTTGGATTTATGCCTGCAGCAGAACGAAGTGAACTCCAGACACGAAAGTCTAATCGTCAAATTGAACGTGAGGCGAAAGCCCGCCGTGTTGATAGCGAGGTCAGTGCGAGGCATAGATCCAAAGAGTCAGGTGCAGCAGCAGGTTGTGAACATCCTGCATTGAAAGCCTGGACCTTCCGTGAGATCTTCGCAGGAAAGGGAGAGCTGACCAGGGGAAAGGGTAAGTTTGGTGTCGCAGCCCCAGTTGAACTAATCCAAAAAGGTAGGCCCTCAAAAAAGCATGATATTTTGAATAACGACACCTTCAGACAGTTATGCGAAGATGCCAAAGCACCGAGGCAGATTTGGCATTTTGGCATGCCATGCGGTAGCTTTTCAATTTTGCAAGGGTTGAATAAGGGAACTAGGAGCCAAGAATCGCCTGCAGGGGATGGTTCACTTGGCCGAGAAATATATGGAAATGAAATCTTACGTAGGACTGTCATACTTTGTGATATTCTCCATGAACATGGTTCCTTCTTCACGATTGAAAATCCGAAAAGCTCTTATGCATGGTACATGCCAGACATGACATCAATGTTAAGGAGAACTAACAGCCAGAAGGTAAATTTAGACCAATGTCAGTACGGTCTCATGATACCCGACTGCCAAGGGCTGCCTGGTCCGGCGCGTAAAGCAACCTGCTTTGCAGGAACGTTGCCCAGGCTTGAAAACTTAGCAAGACAATGCGGTAGAGACCACCAGCACGTTCAAGTCATTGGGGGTGTAAAAACAAAGAACGGGTGGCAACGGCGCTCAACACTGGCTGGTGCTTACCCGAATCGTTTGTGCCAGAAATACCAGAGCATATGCCTGCAGATGTTCGAGACATAGGTATAGCATAGGTGCGTAGTTTTTTATCTCAGCGGTTCATGAAAAAATATTTGCATGTAGTTGTTTAAAGCATAGGCCAGCCATGGATAGCAGCAAATTGCGGTTGAACAGATATAGCAAGGCTTATCGTAGCCGGCTGCTTTCTGGCGGACAGAAGTTGGAAAGATTTCTGAGAGGCGATGGCAGTACACTGAACAAGTTGTTGGATAGCCGCCCGCCTGTGGTGGATGAAATCCTGGAGAGTTTTGTGATGGCCATGCATGGTGAAAAGAACAATGGGGTGAATATGAGACAAGCAAGGCATGCAGTGTTACTGCTTCAGATCCTGCGTCCTGATCTGAAACACCAGCTTAAGAAAAGCTGGGAGACCCTAAAAGCCTGGGAAGAGAGCCTACCAAGCGGCATGCGTAGCCCTTTGCCGGTGACTCTTTTAGTAGCGATGATTTGCCAGGCGAGGATTCTTGCCTTCGAAGCAGACGATGATAGCAGCAAAGCCAAAAAGTGGCTCCGAGTCAGCATGCTGTTAGGGTTAGGTTTCTTTGGCCTGTTGCGACCAGGTGAAATGCTGTCATTGAAGCGAAAGCATATTTGTTTTCCAAACAGTGTTACATTTGCGTTGCCAGCAGTGACAGTGACTATTGAGAAACCCAAAAACTTTAGGCAGCTTGGCACCAGTCAGTTTGTGACCATCAAACAACCGGACACTTGCAACTGGATAGTGTGGTGCTGCCATGGCATGAATGCAAAGGACCCACTTTGGAGTTTTTCTCAGAGCGAGTTCAGACGCTCTTTCAAAATCCTGTTGTCCACTCTGTGTTGTGATGAATGCAAGTTTTCTCCAGCCTCGCTACGAGCCGGAGGGGCCACATTCCTCTTCGATCAGTGTAGTGATATAGGCCGCCTAAGACTTATGGGGCGGTGGGCCAGCATGCAATCGTTAGAGCACTACATTCAGGTCGGCAAATCACAACAGCTGCTTCAAGAACTGAACAAGAAATGCATGTTGAAGATCAAAACGATACTCAGAGATGAAGCCATTCAACAGATCGACTCAGCACTGGCGCCGACCCAAGTGACCCATGGTCAAGCGTCGACTGAACCCTTTCCCATGGGACCGCCTATCACCAAACAGGATTATTTTCTGCATGCAATCTGTTTGTTGCTAGGAACAATTTTTGGACGTCATTATAGGAATGCACCTTTTTTGGCCCGCAATCCTTGATTAGAGCCTGTGCATGGAATGGTTGGAAAGGGTGGACTCAACAGTTTGTCTAGCAAGCTGCAAGCATCACTGGTGATCCATTCGATGCGAATTCGCCTATGCCTTCGTGCCAGCCTATCAATGTTTAGCAAGCTGCAAGCATCACTGGTGATCCATTCGATGCGAATTTGCCTATGCCTTCGTGCCAGCCTATCAATGCAAGCACTTGACATGTTGTGAACCTCAGGAACGCCCCTGCACAAAAAGACATTGCAGCGTGCTGGGGGGGAAGAATCAAGGAGGCCAAGGTGTGTCATATATATATGTGTGTATAGTATACCATTCGGGGTTCGCCCGAAAAATCATTTGAAATGCGCATTTCTGCATCTCTGTACATTCTGAAAACCGAAATGTTGGCCCCAAAAGATCGAAACATATCCAAACATATCCCAAACTATTCCGAAATCATGTTCCAATTTCCATGATTTGTATTCCGTCACTGCCAAGTTTTCAGAGAATCCCGAAGCAATGAAGAATGTATCTATGTCATCACATTGTGCCGGTGGATTTTTGTTGGTCCCGGCATGATGCCTTTGTCCTTGGCACACAAGGAGTGCTGGCACAATTTCGGGCCAAAGTGCCCGGCGTGAAGGCAGGGCGGGGGTCCAGCTGGCCGCCACCTACATGGGTGTTTCCTGGAATGGGGTACCCAAATGGATCGTTAATGGACAATCTTACTGAAATGGATGATTTGGGGGTACCCCTTTTTTTAGGAAACCCCCTTTTTCTTTAACCATGGATCCTCAATGATGGATATCAATGGATATCATCCATATAAATCCATATAATCTACATTAGGCATATGGCGGTATATTTTTCCACGGGGAAGCTCCAGATAGCATCATCCCCAATGACTATTCTCACAGGTGCCGAAAGGTTATTGGAGTTATGTTCACCAACTTAGCTACCGAATTGGGGCACCAAAATCAGTCATCACAGGTTATAATCTCAAAACAAATCTCAAACCATACAGTAAGTTTCCCCATATTTGGTGCTTAAAATTCCATTATAGCCCAACCGAACCAAAAATATCTCATAAACCAACTCCAATTCTCCTTGAACCCCCCCGTGTTGGTACTCAACCATTCCCCAATTTTCCCATTCTAACTGCCAAATCACCATTCCCCAATTTGTTCCATCAACTATGCAATGAAATCACCATGTGTTTCTTGGTGAAAGATGGTTTCCAGTCGCCTTTCCAGTCACCATGGCCCCAGAAGTCACCTTTCCAGTCACCATTGGTTAAGTCATCCCAGATGTCATTGATGGTTTCCAGTCACCATTGGTTTTCATTGGTTGAGTCACCATTGGTAAAATCATCCAACCAAAAAGATTTAAAAAAACATAAGTCATTGGTTAAGTCACGATTGGTTATGTCATTGATGGTTAAAGTCACCATAGAAAAAATATTCGTGACTTTATATATATATATATTTTTTAATAATGGAGACTTTACCGATGGTGACATAACCAATTGATGGTTTATTATACCCTCTGGTAATTCAACATAGCTATTGAAAATGGCCATAGAAATAGTTGATTTTCCCATAAAAAATGGTGATTTTCCATAGTTATGGGACAGTTTGCCAGAGGGTAAATAATCCATTACTGGTTGGTGGTTTTAACCATCTTGAAAAATATGAAAGTAAATGGGAAGGATTATCCCATATATTTGGGAAAATCAAAAATATTTGAACCAATGATCAGTTTATTATAATCAACCAGAGGGTAATCATCTAGAATGAAATCCCTCAATATAATGGGATATAACTGATATCACCATCTGTAATGGGATAATAATTTTTGATAGCCCCAAAAAAAGCCATTTAAGGGATTTAATGGGATACAATCTAATCTGTATCCCACATTAACATACATTAACCATCCAGAAAAATGGGATACAGATTAGATTGTATCACTATAATCAATGGTATACATTTCTGGTGGTTAATAATTATTAGATTGTACCCCAGATGTTAATGTATATTACTACATGATAATGGGATAACCAATGATCAACCACCAGAAAAATCCACCGCGTCAGCTGCGCGTCTCCTCCTTCGGCGACTTCGCCCGGCCGCCGCCCGTGTGGCGCACGGTGGGGCGACTTCTCCGGGACGATGCGCTGGACACGTCTTTGGAGGAGCAGAGCGAGAGCCACAAAAACCAGGCGATTTTCACGGGGAAAATGTGGATTTCACCGGGAAAAATAGGGGTTTTAGCATGATCTAGCCGCAAAAAATGGTGAATTTCGATGGGTGAACCAGCATATTTTAGAATCAAAATAGGAGTTTCACTTGTTTAACCGATAAGATATAGAGATTTAGCTGATTTGAGCAACAGAATTGGGGTTCACCCTGCCATGAATGTAATGAAAGTGGATCAGCAACTGGGATAGAATCAGCAACAGAGTTACACTGATATAATGGGATAAACTTCGGATTACAGAATAACCAGTCCTTGAGCAGATTCACCAGGAGCGTGGCGTGGCAATCCAGTCATGGCGTGTCCGAAAAAGGAGCGACGAAAAGAACGAAGAAAGGGGGGTGGAGACAGGCATTGGTACGTTTAAGGCAGTTTCAGGGATCAGTTTCCAGGACACATTTGCAGGAAAGATGGCTTTGAGATAGTTTGAGTGATTCAACATCAAAGGTTTCCTGATAGTTTCCTGAGGCGCAACACAGTGAAAAACGTCATATCATATAGCCAGCCTGTTGCATAACATAGAACTATCTAATCATATAGTCAAGTCATATACACACATATATACATATATGTAGATAGATAGGGAGAGTTATGCATATGTGTATATATATATATATATGTATATACAAGCGCATACATCTATATAGTGTTGTTATTATCATTATCATCATGAAAAACAACATTATGCTACACTATATATAAATAATATTACCAATCTGTTTATATGAAAAAGCACATTTTGTATAGTGTATTATACATCTATGTAGTGTTATTATTACTATCTATATATGTATTATATAACTTATATAACAATATAAATGTATATCTATTATATATAATCATTATTATACATATATATATATATCTTATTAATATATATATATATACACCTACTGAGGTGTGGCGCCTCCACCTCAACCTTGCTGAATGATAAGATGCCATCCATTCAGAGGTGACAAACGACGACGGAGCGGGCGGCAAACGTGGATCATTGTGATAGTAAATCCATGCCAATCCATGAAATAACTAGCAGGAACTATCATAAATCCATATAAATCCATAGAAATCCATATAAATCCATATAAACCTATAGAAACCCATATAAATCTATGTAATCCATATAAATCCATATGAACCCAAAAAAATCCATATAAATCCATATAAATCCCTAAAAATCCATATAAACCTACATAAATCCATTATAATTACCGAGGTTCGGCTAAAATCCATGACTTCTATGAATCTTTTTGGGGGAACTTCTGACTGATCTATGATAGTTATGATGGATGCCGATTTTGGCCATGATTCATGACTTTTCTGCTGGAAAAGAGGGGGAGACACCAGCCAGACCAGTGGCATTGCAACAGTTTGGCTGTTTTAGAGCGACCTCTTGGGCCTCATAGATCTCATAGATGGCACTTATGGTTTGAACATGGATTACATCCCTGGATTTGGAAGTTGGAAGTTGCAAGTCAGTGGAAATCATGCCTGAATATGCCTGGCATTTCCCATTAATCATGGGTAAACGTGGTGATTCATGGTGATTAGTGGTTGTCAATGGAATTTGATTTCATCAAACATGGCTTGCTGGGAAATCCCCGAACTAGCTATCGAGGTTTATAGCTGGGAAAATCATCGAAAATCCACATTTCTGCTGCCAGTCGGTCAATTCATCAAATGCCCTCTTCGTGCATTGCGTAAACAATTTTTTGAACACGAATCTGCTCTTGATTACACACACACAATACACGAAATTATACATCTCATTACATCCCAGGATATCTTCCATTCTTTCCCCAGTTCCAATACGCCATAGGTTGCAAGTGGTGTCCGCGCTGGCCGTTTGTGCCTTCGCCTTGGCTGGACTTTGCGCAGGGAAGAGCACGCACGCGCCTGGGCAAACCGTGGAGTGCTGGAGAATTCCCGAACCGAATGAAGGTTTTGGCTAGGAAAATACTCTATAACTATAGGGGATTTATAGGGGATTTAATTATAGGATTTTCCATGAGCTTCCATTTTTGATTCGGATTTATGGGGATTTCAAAACACCGGGATTCTCACAATCCATGAGCAGGGAAATCCGTTCTAATGATTGGACGTGGTCCCCAAAGTTGCTCCCCAAAATTGTTCCCCAAAGCTGCTGTCCAAAGCTGTTGCCCCAAAGCTGCGATTCTTCAAACCTATACCCCAAAACGGCTCCCCAAAGCGAAAGCTGCTCCCCAAAGCTGCTGTTCTTCAAAGCAATTGTTCCTCCAAGTTGTTCCGGAAAGCTTGCCAAAGCTGCTCCCCAAAGCGGTTCCCCGAAGCTGCTTCCCAAAGCTGATGAATGAGATCTAGTCATTTTTTCGGGATGGCCTTATTTTTGTGGAAAAAAAACCATGGCGAACCCCCAGGAAATTAAAGGTGGATTTTCCATATGTTAATCAACAGTAGGGGATTTAACCAGCCCGATCAATGACTTGATTGTGATTTAATCAAAAACTGTGGGGGTATAAACTCAAGTCTCACACTTCTGTCTCGACCCTCAGACTGAGAAAAAAACCTGGTCGGAAGGCGATAGATTCCAATAGAGAGAAACTCAATTTCAGCGGAGATAATAACTGGTTGGTGGTTTGGAACATTTGTTTATGATTCCATATGTTCGGAATTTCATCATCCCAACTGACTTTCACTCCATCATTTTTCAGAGGGGTAGGCGAAAAACCACCAACCATATTAGTATTAACCATCATTAACCATGTAATAACCATTAATATTAACCATTATTAACCATCATTAACAGTATATTAACCACAATGGTAGGCCAACCACCAACCATGGGCTATTTGTTGAATGGGATCCATGAGATTAACACTCCTCTTGGGGATATAAAACGACGAAAATCAGGATACCCTCCAGTAAACTGTCCCATAACTATGGAAAATCACAATTTTTCATGGGAAAATCATGGAAAATCAGCTATTTCTATGGCCATTTTCAATAGCAAACTGTTAAATTACCAGAGGGTAGAAACCAAGAAAAAAAATAGACACATGGATGATGAAGCAGCAAAGGTCTGTTTCATGGCGTTCCTCATCTTCGAGTTCTGCGTGGGAGTTTACTTCCCCTCTATCGGCACGGTAAAGAGTGAGTTGGTGCCAGATTCTTGGAATGCATCATGTTACGGTAAACCTTCCGATCCGGGAAAGAACCCGCAAAATGGGACCAAATGGTGGGTAAAACTACTGGAACATGATGATAAAAACTAGATTACTAGATTTTGTTTTTTAGGTGATTTATACCCTCCAGTTTATATTTCCTCCATCATATACTAGAGGGTTTTTTAACTACTGGAACTAATATTAGCGTCAAAAACCCTCCAGTACGCATACAAAAAGCTGTGGAAATCCATTGGGTTCCCGGAAATGACTGAGCCTGAAGGGCAAGTACTTGAGGCACATGTCATATTATGTAATTACTCGTCAATGATGGAAAGTTGGCCAGCACAGCCAGCTGATTAAACGAGTATGTAATGAAGATAATTCTTGGAATACTACAGGATACCCTCTGGTAATTTAACATAGCTATGGAAAATCACTATTTTTAATGGGAAAATCCACTATAAATGGCCATTTTCAATAGCTATGTTAGTTTACCAGAGGGTATGTCATGAACAATGATAATTCATATCCATCATCGGAGTGGCCTGGGATTGCCTTGGTGGGAATCCCATGTTCTCAACAGAACTTCTTAGTTCCCTCTCCAATTTTGGCTTCCGAAAAGAACATGTCAGTAGAAACGGTGGATCATAAGTGCGAATGGAGTAAAATGCAATAACCAATACATACATACATATATATATATATTATATAATAATAATAATAAGAATAATGCTACTACTACTACTAATAATAATAATAAACACGCTAATAAGCCTCCAATCAGGAATGGTTGTTAGTGTCCGTTGGTTCAATTGGCGGTTTATGATTCCCCCAGGAACGCATTCGAGCCACAATGCCTGGGAGCCCGGGTGGGTTGGATGGCCAGAAAACGGCTGACTGTTTGGACGGAAAATCATGGAAAATCGAGACCCAAAAGGTCGGTTCTTTCGTGTCAAAGGACAAAGGAGGACAAAGGTGACCTCTTGACCATAAAGTGGCAGCATATTTTGGTTTCCAGATGTTTCACGCTCGTTTCATCCACTGAATGAGACGAATCATACCATGAAAAATGCACTGCAAGTCTTATCAAAATGTATTCCAAAGTGGTTTTCTGATGTTTTCTGGTGAATTGGGCCCCAATTCGAAGCCCTAACACTACGTATATATTTATTTTTGGCTATCGCAAGGCTCGCAGCGTGGATTCGCGGAGTTCTTTGGATTGATCGGTCCCATTTCCATCCGCCAAAGATCTTCCCAGATCTTCAAACGATGGATCATTTGGATAAACATGTGGAATTACATATGGACTGGATCCATTTCCATTCTAAAACATGAGCACAGAATGTTCTTCAAGTTACGTGCTGGTCATGAAAAACCTGGTGGTTGGGTATATCCCAGTTTTTCGTACTTCTCCCCCCTGTTTCATTCATTTTTCCTCAGTTTATCCAAGGTTTCAAAGATGTTTATCATGGGAATATCATGGAACATACTCTCTGGCAATTTGTTACATAGCTATGGAAAATGGCCCATTTATAGTGGATTTACCAATTGAAAGGGTTATTTTCCAGTTCGCTATGTTAGTTTACCAGAAGGTCATCATCTAGAATGAAATCCCTCAATATAATGGGATATAACCATCTATAATGGGATAATAATCTTTAATAGCCCTATTATAGCCTTTCATGGGGACATTGTTTAGCTTCAGCGTGCCATCTCCAGCGATTTGGCGCCATCTCCAGGTACAACATGTGTCGCGTGCCATTGAACGCGGTGGTGGTGGGGCTCTTGCTCACGAACCTCACGGTGATCCAATGCTTCAGGCCTGGGTTTGGGAAGATCAACATATTGGAAGTTGAAAGGTATGGGGATGAACAAGTAGGGGAAGAGGTATAGGGAAAAGGCAGGGAAAAGGTAGGGAAAACTGAAAGTTACTCAAAACACTAGTGATTTATTATTTTGATTTATCGAAAACAGGATATGGACATGCATTGGAAACGGGTCAAAAGACAAGTCAAAACTATCAAACAAGTGGGTCAACATCATTCAACAAATTCAAAATTCAAACTATCAAACATTCAAACTATCAAACAAGTCAAAACTGTTGGACAATTAACAGTTTGGATTGGATGCCTCGCAGCCTGGTAACTCACTTCTTGCAACAATTCTGGGATGCGAACGTCAGGGTGTGTCTCTGTGTGTGTAAAAAAATGGGCTGTTCCTAAAATCAATTTAAATAGAATTTTCCATTATAAATCATTACTGTAGGATTAATAATAATAGATGGATGGTTTATACAGTAATGGATTTCCATCAATTTTCCATGTTTATACTGTATAAACCATCCATTTTGGGGTACCACCATCACCCCCAAAAAAAAGGTTTGGACCCATGCCCAGCGCTGGGACCGAACCGATGAGGCTGTGCGCAATCTTGCTCGCCATTGTCTTCCTGGCAGCGTCCGGGAACATGGCGATAGGGATGGGGATGATGGGGCGGCTGTGATCCGCGGGTTATCCGAATCATTATCCCATATATAAATGATGACATATGATATATGATATATATATATATAATGGATTATATGAATGTGTATATATATATAACTATATATATATATTATATATGTGTGTGAGCCACCGGAAAAACCCCGGCAATACTAAGTATGTATTGGACGGACATTTGTTTATGGAAATTGATGGAAATTGTTAAAAACACACGGTAAGCGATGGGACCTTCCCAAATTAGCGATACCCCTTTTCAAGGTTATGTCATTATATTTCTCTAATATCCACATTAGCGATACCCAAATTAGACGTTGATGTCTGTGAATTATATATATATATATATAGTTTTTTTTTTTTTGTGTGCAGTTTAGATCCTTTTTGGAGACCCCTTAAAAGGACTGGATAATCATGGATTAGATCATTTTGATATATGATAATGATTGATGATGGACCAATGATCATCTACTTAAATGATCCATGATTATCCATAAGTTCATTTTGTTTCAAGGACTGGATCTACATACTGGAAAACAACTTGGTTCAAATATTGGATCAGGGCCTAAGGGGTCCTGAGGGGTACCCCTGGTTCTTGGGCCCAAGTCATCTCTTCATCCCCCAACCGACATGGAGATCTACCGATGTCGGCCTAGGGTGGGTGTGAAGCGCTCTTTCTCGGAAGCAGTTCCTGAAGTATTTGCCAAAATGAAGTGAAACCAGTTGAGGCATGATGGGCTCTGCATGGCTCGGCTAGCTGGCTGTAGTCCATAGATTTTCCGCCTTAGCTCCACGGGATTTTTCGACTGGAGCTGAGGGGGGTACCTTTGCTCAGAATCTTGCTGTGGTTACCTGGAACTGAGAACAGCCGGATAAACCTTGGTTTGGGATGACCGATAGTCTAAGATCAGCCTGTAGATGATTAGAACAAACAGGTGCCACCTGGGCCCGGAGTTTCCAATCTACTCCGGGCCGGCAATTTCCGCACTGCCGCAGTGCACCATGAAGCCGGTGCACCGCTTCAACGCGCTTGTCTCGCCTTCTGCGTACGGGCGAAAAGGACAGGAACCCCCAGGGTGACCCTTCCAAGATTTGGATTGCTCCATCCAACCGCTAGCAACATCTAGCAACTGCGACCATGCAGCAACTCCACTATTTTTCAGCAAAATCATTTCAATCAATGCAGTAACTGTAAATATATGGTCAAATTATTTGCTTCTATTTAATATATGGGGTTCACAGTTTTATCTTTTGGCACACTTTCAGACTTGTTCTCCCAATCCAGAACGCAAACCAAACTATCTCACGGTTTTAATATGTTTCAATCATTTAAAATCCACTACCCAATATTTTACCCTGCCCATCTACCAACATGGAGACTTATTGTGCTTCATGTATCTTCATGTTATATACACTTTATACTTTATACTGTATAATCACGTTCCTTTAATCCACAAAGCAACTGTTGTGTTCCCAGGCGATGTAGTTTATCGTAATCGGCAGAAACGAATATAGAAACTCAGGCAGCTTACCCAATTTAGGCAAGGGTCAAAACTGGTCAGAAAATCAAGTACCAGCCGTTGTATCTCCACAAAAGTCATCCAATTTTATCCACTTTAACTAGGGACACATGAATGATAATTCAGTTCATCATTCACTTTATAACTTGTTTTTGTAAAATCACCTCACCATAAAACACACATGTAAGCTAGTTGCACTACAGCATTGCGGCTCAGTTGGAAAAGGTGTTGCTGAGTCGTTAGCTTAACGGTTTTTTGTCCTTGTTCTAGGTTTAT
>Ga0126342_10002425_pt1 | contig 29058 bp, 22 predicted proteins | sample Cyp1metagenome_FD_92528 | JGI IMG/M metagenome (GOLD analysis project Ga0126342, IMG submission 92528) | Coral microbial communities from Lord Howe Island, Old Settlement Bay, Australia - Cyphastrea 1 metagenome | ecosystem: Host-associated > Invertebrates > Cnidaria > Coral ... | reverse complement strand
TGTATGTATATGTATGTATATGTATGTATATGTATGTATATGTATGTATATGTATGTATATGTATGTATATGTATGTATGTGTATGTATGTGTATGTATGTGTATGTATGTGTATGTATGTATGCGTGTATGGGTGTATGCGTGTATGGGTGTATGCGTGTATGTATGTATGTTTGTATGTATGTATGTATGTATGTGTGTGTATGTATATATGTATGCATGTATCTAGGTAGGTAGGTAGGTAGGTAGGTAAGTAGGTAGGTAGGTATGTATGTATGTGTGTATATGTGTTTATGTGTATGTATGTATGTATGTATGTATGTATGTATATGTATGTATGTATGTATGTATATGTATGTATGTATGTATATGTATGTATGTATATGTATGTATGTGTATGTATGTATGTATGTATGTATGTGTAGTAATCAATTAATATATGTCGATACCATACTGTTGGTTGTCATATCTCAGCCATGAAACGCGAAACTCTTCGCCAAGCCCATTGGAGGTGTGCCATGCACGTCCTGGCCCATTGGAGGTGTCCTAAGTCATGGGTGTACCCCCAAATTATCCAATTTGTTTGGGGCTTTTCCACTATAAACAATCCAGCTAGTGGAGTACCCCCATGACTTCGGAAACCCCCCGAATGTGTATATGGAGCAATATTGAACCCGAAAAATCTGAGATGGAACACCTCAGACTTGGATGTGTTTACTCAAAAAAAACATCGCTTTTTGGGGTTCAATGTTGGTTTTGACCGGGGGGGTTAAATGCTGACCTGAAACTGCAACCCAATGGATCAGGTGCATCTGCTGTGATGGCGCGAGGCCTCTTCCCATGTCAACAACTCGGGGCTTTGCGCCTTGGTTCGGCCCCCTGGGCTGTTGAAGTTGGGGATGCATCATTTTAGTAGCAGAGTGTCACGGTTTTTGGAATGATTCCCCCCAAACAAATATCAATTATAACAATGATTCACTAGCAGATGAATCAGATTATCAACAATAATAGTGGTGAGAACTCTTGTTAATAATCTGATTAATCTATTAAAACATATTAAAACTATGATAATCATGATGAGAACCCCCAAAATAGTGAAGCCCTTGGGTTTCTTCATCGCTTGAAGGAATGACTTGCCACGGCCGAGGTTTCGGCCACGAATGGGCTACTCCCGCTGGCACGCCGTACACGTTGGCTCCGTGCTGGCCTGCCGACGTTTTTTTTGCTGCTGGGTGTATTGAAACATGTGCGCCTGTGGTAACAAATACCCTCTGGTAATTTAACGTAGCTATTGAAAATGGCCCATTTATAGTGGATTTACCCATTAAAGATGGTGATTTTCAATAGCTATGTTAAATCACCAGAGGGTATCATGTAATTACTTGTCTAGAAATAGATCATATCATCCCATATCTATTCAACTATTGACGGTATATCGGTACATATATCATATTTATAGACATGGGCGTGTTTTTTCGTGCGTGATATTGATCCATCCATCCGTCCGTTATCTCCCAGCAATTGGATCAAATTACCCAGCCCTGTTGGCTAAGCACCACGCGTCCCTAGAAAGTCCCGCGTGGCTTTTGACCTGTGAGAGGGTCACAATGGTCACAGGTCAAGTATGGTCAAGTCATGCGTCGGGCAAGTGCTTGGGCATCTGAAACATGGAATGTGCAAACTTGAGGCGATGGAATGATTTGGAAAGATGGTTAGACTTTGCATTTTTTTTTGAATCAGCATGAAACAATTGCAAACCACACCGGCCGACTCAGTACTTCAGCGGTGGCTAGAAAATAAGGGGTGTTTAACGGTGTTTATATGTCTTAATGATGTGTGTAAATACACAGATTGAACAATCCCCACTAAGAGGATGATCATGATGATCTGACTTGGCTGTTTTTCTGGATGAATGGAAAGTACTACCAGAAACAACAGTGCCCTTTTACATCATGGTGAGAAGATATGGGCCGATGTCCGAACTGGTATATAGGTCTCACCTCCAGCACTCAACGTTCCCAACTGGATGTCACCGCCCATCTGCACCTCCCAACGCGGGTAACCCCTGAGCTCCGAACGGAGTATTCCGATTCAACATCGCAGGGCTGCGGCTTTCCCGCAGCGGCCTTCCCGAGCGGCCCAGCGATGGACGGTGCCCCCGTTGAGCTGAAGCTATACGGGCCGGGGCTTGGGTAGCAGTGCTTTGAATTTTCGTGATCTTCATGGTGTTGGTCCTCCATGACAAGGCACTGTTCCTGTGATTTTCTATGATTCTACACATGCAGCACCACACAATCATTGCCAGTATGCCAGCAGATTCTTCACATCTTCAGTTTTTTTGCCAGGGCAGCCTGTAGGATGTCGAATTCGCTGTGGCCTCAAATCGAGGCCCTCCGATTCGCTAAAGCATTGGCATCGCATTCACCTAAAAAGAGGGGAGCACTAAGAGAACACCAACACACTTCGCGTCAGAGTCGCCCATCATGTTGTTTCCAGCGTCAACGCCATTCCAGTGGTGGACAAACATCATCATGCGCTGTGTTGGCGCTCACTCCCCCATCTGCGATCATTTCGGCGGCTACGCCCAGCACATTCCGAGAGACCTTGGAGCTGCACGACTCCGCTGTGGTATGGCTCTTAAAACTGAGGTCATGGCCTCTGTTGGACTCACTTCAACAACATGTTCCAGGGGTATATAAATATGTGTATATATATATTACATATATCATATATACATATATATGATATTATATACATACATATATCTCTATAACATGCTATATGTAGTCATATTGAAAGAATCCAACTTCTGGGGGATCCAGCTCATCAAACCATTGGAGCATCCAAGGATTCCTTAAGGTTTGCCGCAGCCTTGCCGCGCACTGAGGGCCCCTACATCGCCTTGGGTCGTGGACCCTCACATTGATCCACCTCCCAAATAGCGAATGACTCAGATCTTTAAATCTTGGACCTGGGTTTGATGAACCTGGAAGAATCGAAGAGAAAAATTGTTTGTTTGTTTGCCACATTTTGCCACATTTTGCCACATTTTGCCACATTTTGCCACATGCACTCTGCGACGGCTCGTGTTTTAGAGAGTGAAATCAATCGAATTATGAGGGATTCCAACTACTAGTAGGGATGAACAAATTATAACAAATTTATCAATTAGTTAGATCTACCGATCGCGGGTTTGAGGACCATCGGCATGTTGACATCGGTTGGCTGTGTGCTGGGACATGGATGAATGACACCCGCATCCCAGCACTCAACACATGAGTGCTTTTTCCAACACAGCTCCAGTCACACAACCGTCAGGGCGTTGCTTTTGCAATTGCCGGCTGAGGCAACCTGAACTGCTGAGAATTGTTGAGCAAGGGCATCCACCAATGAATCAAGCAAGAAGTTTGTGATAGGGACCACCATGGCGTCCCCCTTAATTGAATCCAAACACGCTACTACAGCTGACCCTTGCCAAACAAACAATCAATCAAAGCTAATCATCCAATTTCAAAGGGCATGAGGGCATTTCGTGCTACTCTATCTTGCAGCCATCGCTTGGGTTGGTCTGGAAATATGGTTTACATATGTTTATAACATGTTATAATAACATGTTATATCCCATTGGGTTCGGGAGCTGTTTGCACAATTTTCAGACCACCCCACTTGGCTCACTTGGCACTTTGGCGCGACTTGACTGAGCCTGTCATCGGCCTGCTGCCTGTCATCGGCCTGCTGCCTGTCATCGGCCTGCTGCCTGCATTGCTTCCACCAGTGCTAGGAGCCTTCGCCAGGTCCTTCTGCTGGGCCTTCAACAACTCCGCGTCCATCCGGGCCTCCAAGGGGGTGGTGCTTGAAATCATTTGAAATCCTATCCTTCAAAGCAACAGCCGCAGGCCAATGACACATATTACAGGAATTAAATCCACTGTTTACATACAGGAATTGAAAGTAAACATCTCGGCACATGGGCTGTTGACCCAGTTCTGCCTGAGCTTCTGCTTCAGCTTTTTGAATTTCGGCCCGCTCCTCCTCCCAGATCTTGCGCCATTTCTCTTCATTTTCACACCTGGGATGGTGGTTCTCCCAGCAGGTAAAGGTATTCACTTGGGTGGCATATAATATGGCAGTGTGTCAAAACCTTGTACCCCTGGTGAACATCAAAATAGCTGGTAAATGTTAATGGTATTAATAGGTATTGATCCATACCCATATGGCGGCAGCATGCCAAAAAAATCCGAAAAAGGTGTTCAACCGAACTGATTGGCAACCACAAGCACCACCATGAAAAGGATACTTTAAATGGGCTACCGGGCTATGGGCCAAATCCTGGTCGGCCCTGGTAAACATCAAATCAGCTGCTAAATGGATGTTGCGCAAATACTATATTGACTGATTCTCACCCATCCCTCAAGCTAGCGCAGAAAATGACCGCTTCAGCTAATCAAAATCCCAGCGGCTGCATGGTGAGAGCAATGAAACCGACCCCACGTGAGGCCAGCATGATGCCGCGGACGTGCGGGGCACCGACAGGGTCAGCCGCTGAGCCAAGGCAAGCTTCCCCACCCGGTTATCCCTGCAAAGGAAAAACTTGGAAAAAAACAAAACAAAAACACTTGGGCCATCTTGGGCCTCCAAGTTCCATACTTGGCTGGATATCCACGAAGTTTGAATTTCCTGATATTTCCTGATAAAGATGGAGGTCGGAATCGGTGATGCATACATGTCCCCGCACATGTCTCCAGACATACTGTGGAAACATAAATGAAAAATGATGAAGAAAAAAAACGATAAAAAACGTGTTTTTTCAATGCACTCTTTGTTAGCACACAGAATTTATCACCCTCCAGTAATCAAACATAGCAAGGCAGCAAGGGAACATGTTCACATCCTTTGATCCTTTTGCAGCCCCCCAACTTATGGCAGGCTGAGAAAGAGCACGTAAATGATGTGTGCCCCAAAGAATTGCCAGCAAAAGCAAATGTCGATTCAAAATAATGGCAAAGCATGGCAAAGCATGGCAAAGCATGGCAAAGCTAACATATTCTATCTTTCTCTTTGGGGGCTAAGGTACCTTACCAACCCTTACTAATACCCTTGAAAATGGGTGCTTTCAATAGCGAATCGTTCCACTTCCCCGTCACCTTCACCGGGTAGCTTTGCACCACGGCTTCCACATCTTCCGGCCTGGCATCGTTGAACCCTGCTGAACGCAGGGTAGATCTCTCTATCCCATGATATAGTTACCAACTGGTGCAGGATTTCGCAACCATCCACAATAGGTAAACTGTCACCAGCTAGAAACAGCGTATAAATCAGCCAATTTCGGGATGATTCCCTCAAATTGAACCAAATTTGTTCGATGATGCAACTTATTTGCTTGCAGTCTATACATGTATAAAATCATTGTATATTACTGATATACTGTAGCCAAATCTTTGGTTGAGGATGTTGAGTGAGATCTCGCTGGCACTTCGAAGATATGTTGTGCTGTTTCATCGCAGCAGCAGCTCACGCAAACATTTATGAAACCAGGCATTTGGCTGTTCGTGGTGTTCCACATCGTCACATGTCTGCAGTGGCCAAATCGAATTAACTGGGCTTTGCCTGTAACACCCCCCATCAACAGAGCCGTCAACATAGTTTGGAGGAGTCTGGGGAATTAGTGGGATGCATCCCATCATCATGGATACTAATCCTACCTTCCAGGAAATTATTAAGGTCCAAGATTCAAAACAAAAATCTTATATACCCTCAAAGTCAGTCTCCAGCTCTAAGACGGAGGATGCGCAACATTGTGTCAAACTTCCGTTGCACAACGTTGCGGTCGCGTCATCGAAAACCTTGAGGCGCTGATTGGACTGGGGCTCCAGGAGGGTGGAAGACGGCCAGCATCGCAGCGGACTATGGTGAGCGGTACGATACTACATGACTACATGATTGCTTCTCTGCACATTGGTCATTGATGGTCAACAATTGTTGAAAACATGTCTGTCTGCCTGCCTGGATGTATGCATGCATGTATGCATACCCTTGGCCCTTGGGAATTTATGATTGTCCCATTTCTCATGAAAGTAGTGATGGATAGTGCACGTTTTCGTATCGTGCCGCTGACTGACTCCAGCAAAACGGGTTGGCCAGCTCAACAACGGGACGTCAGTTGGACACGGTGCAGATTTTCATCGCCTTCAATCACCTTGTGCCAGAATAACATCATTGACAAAAACCTATGGAGGGAACTTCCAAATCATCAATTTATAGATATTTATAGATAGACATTTATAGACCATCAGTGGATTTTCCATGATAGACATTTATAGACCATCAGTGGATTTTCCATGATAGACATTTATAGACCATCAGTGGATTTTCCATGATAGACATTTATAGACCATCTAATTTTCCATGATAGACATTTATAGACCATCTATGGAAACCTCCAGAATGAAATCGTGAAATGTCAAAGCCGCTGGCACAAGGCTGCCGTGGCCACGCTATGACAATCCCGGGCCCCCCAAAATGTATCCCTACTACAGTTTCCAAGGCTTCAAAAACCCAAAGGCATCGTTTTTACATGTGTTTTATACATTTCTATACTATGCATGGGGAGCGAATGATGCGAACATATAATACTCTTGTTGATGGTATCCGATGGTAGTCGGAACCTGCCGGTGGGTTACTAAGGACGATTTGTCTTTCCCGCGAAACCATAGGAACGAAATAATATATATTACCCACCAACAAAGAGAAACGTATTTTATCACTATTTTATACTATTTTAGTAGGATGTTGCTTGTTTACGTTCTTGGGGGTTCCTATAATGTGCCGAAAAAACTCTGTTAAACTTAAACTGTTAGCAAGAAGTCATGCACAGAATGGCCGCTGTTTTCTTCTGAATCTGCCTGGGCAACCATACAACATTGTAATTGGGGCTCTCCCTTTTGTGATGGTTTGCACCCATGGTCACAAACCACTTATCCCTCTTCCTTTGCTGGCGTTGGGAACAAATACAAATATTTATATATACTCATATGCGTATATAAAAATATATATATACATACATATTATGAGTATATACTCCCATCGTTCCTGTTCATATCACCGCCAGTTATCAACTAAAAATCAAGGTCTTGAAGAAATCACCAGAGATATCACTGACCAGGTCATATGGTCAACCATTTCCTCAACTGGGATGATTATCGCAGTGGGCCATTCAAAATATACCTTTATCCTATCCCATTGTACTGGATAGGGTGGGTTGTAATCATCTCAGTTGAATAATAGGTAGATCTAGGTAGTATAACCCCCTATAAAATCCATACGGGGGTATGAATGGCTCAAGTGGGGGGTCCCCATCTGTCACCAGGCCTTTGCCTGGGGCCGGTCCCCACTGGTTGGCAGTGCAGACGTTGAGGTCTGGTAGAGATCACCAACAAGTGGTTCGCAAAGCCAAGAGTTTTTTGGGCAACATCTGGCTTTACCTTAAATTCTACAAGGTAAGTTACACCACTTTACATCCAGTTAGTGATCATCTAGATGGTCAACAGCCCAGGGGCAGCCCAAGATTCCAGCAGGACCTTATCCACCTGCAAAACTGACTGAAGACTGAATAAACAGATTCAAAATGATTCAACAGTCTGCATACTTACTTGCCAGTACAAGTGGCAACAATCTTCTCCAATCTGCATCTCGACTCTCCTAACAAATCTAACAATACCATTTCATGCCTTTGAACAGTCATCCTAATCCTAAGTTGTTCAGGCTGTGCCGACGCACTACTGCCAACCACGGAGACAAACAGCGCTCAGCTTGTGCTACAGAAACTCCGAACAGCTGCAGCAACAAGCGACCTTGGGCAGCCGGCGGGGTTGAGAGGCTGCTTCCACTGGCATGTTGCTTAACAACATGTTATAACATTCTAAAACTAATTTGTACCCACTTTGGTGAACTGGGGAAGGGTACCCTCTGGTAATTTAACATAACTATGGAAAATCCACCCATTTTTCATGGGAAAATCCACTATTTCGACTGGGCCATTTTCCCCACGCGATAGACGTCCTTAAAGCCGCAGCTTCCCGTTGGGGCACCATGGGGTACCCAACCTCATCCCCGACGAAGCTTCAAAGTCAGAACCTGCCAAAGGCTCCCAAAATAGGAGCTACCCGGCCTGGTTATGACTAACATAGCTATTGAAAATGGCCATTTATAGTGGATTTTCCCATGAAAAATTGTGATTTTCCATAGTTATGTTAGTTTACCAGAGGGTACCCTTTGGTAAATTTGTGCCATAGCCATGGAAAATAACAACTTTTGAACACTTTTGCACCAGGTAAATCATCTGTAAATGACCATTTTCCATAGCTATGGCACAAATTTACCAGAAGGTCGTGCAGTTTCAAACGGGAAAATCCTCTTCCAAACCCATTTTCCCGGCTATGAGTTACATTGCTCGGCAGGCCTGATTCTTTTTGCACTCATCCACCAGCTGCAAAACATCCTGCAGGGCCCGGACTTCTGAGTCGTTGGCGATTGACAATCGCAAGTTCAAGAGAAAAAATGCGAGTCACTCACAAATCAACTATCTCCAGAAAACAATCTATCATAATCTGAACATCTGTTTAAAATAACGATGACAATAGAATATCAATGGAATATAACATTTATATTCACATGGTTTTATATTCCATATAACCATATAAAATTTTAATATATAATGGAAGGATCCATCATCCACATGTTTTTTGTTGGAAACCTCCACATCGCCTTGGCGATGCCGTTCACCTCGATGATGCGGTCGCCCACATGAACTTTGTCCTGGCGATCACCCTGAGAAAAAAAAAGTGGGACAGTTGCAAACGATACAGATGATATATGATACATGTGTGTAGTTACAGACCTAAAATATCCGAAACTATTGTAAAACCCTATGTTCATATGTACTCTATACATCTATATAGGCAACATATTATACATATGGGTGTGTCTGAGAATGTGGTATACCACCAAATGGCTTAATAGGGAAAATATGGGAAAATCATGTTAACAAATGGATGGAAGGGGGTAACCTATTTTCAGACGAACTCATATTCATAGACATCAGTCGTTGGTGATATGCTGTATGCACCTCTGGCCGGTGGAAAATGGGATCAGCCCAGGTCCTGATTCGCACCCTTCTCATTCCAATCCTGCGAGCTCGATGGGCCATTTATGGGGATTTATATGGATTGAACCCCGCTAAGCACCAAGCATAGAGGTTTACAGTATTTTTTCCCCTTCAAACAATGCAGGGAATCACTCGATGCAACTTTCTCTTAAATTTCTCAAAATTTTTGACGCGAGATATTTTGAGCATTGCGAAACCTTTGGAAAGACCCCAATGTTCTGTGGGTGAATCAGCATCATGCCTGTATGTTTTTTTTTTCAACTACCAGGCTTATTTGAAAGAGTGCCAACACTTACACCCAACATGCTATGGTAATTCATTCTTATCATAAACAACACCATAAGATGTTCATTTAAAAACAGGAAAAACACATGGTATGGTACCAAAATGTTCCGTTGAGCTCCACTACAGCAAAATGATCATCTATGTTATATCATGTTTCCAATGTGTGGTTCTATCACAATATATCAACAAACGGGTGTTCATCCATGAACCAAACAATAAATATCAGTAAGTATAATAATCATGAAGAAAGTGAAGAATGCCTTGTTCAATGGATTGTTTTAAGGGAAAATCTACAGGAAACCATCGATTTTCCCATTTTTGCTATGGGGGTTTTCCTGTAAATTTTCCCGACTAAACCAATCCATTGACTTGTATAAAATTCCTGGTTTCCATCAATCTGGGTAAATTATAATATTTCACTAACCTGAAATAAGGGTATGTTGGGGATGATTCCCCTTACTAACCATGATTTCCAGTGAGGTCGCAGTGAGGTCGTTATAATTTACCCAGATCAATGTTTGGTTCATCCTTCCTTCAAAAAGATCCGCTGGATCTCAGTGGATCTCCCGGGGGCTCGGCCCGGCAATGCCCGGCACCTGGACCAACCCTGGGTTGATCACTTCGATCAGCAACGTCTCGCCGTCCTGGTCTCGCTTTATAAATGAAACGTGCGTTTATACCATATTATATGTAGCATATAATAAATGGATTTTATATCATAATATATATATCTCTCATATATCACATATCATAATATATACATCATATATATATATATATGTATAAATATATATATATATATGAGTATATATGTGTGTCTGGGTGTGTGTGTGTAACAATATGGGTAACCATATATCTTGGCACGTAGAAGTGGTTGACCAATCGATTGGTGGTTTCCTTGTGGTCCACATCGATGCTCAGACGAGCGCCGGTGGACTTGTCCAAGAAGATGGTGTAGTCCCCAGCGGAGCCCTGTGCTAAAAAAGGGCCTTGTTGGTCTACCATGGGATGAAGGGGTAGTTAGTTAACTAACATCCAGTGATTCAATGTTAGTTCATGTTAGTTCATGTTAGTTCATGTTAGTAATCCCAATATTTAGTTTGTTAATGTTGATGTTGCTTCGTATCAATGGATTGGTGCAAAGTCGGGAAAATCTGAACACCGGATGGTCCATCTATTTTCCCATTTTTGCTATGGGGCTTTACTGTAATTTTTCCCGACTAAACCAGTCCATTAAGAATATGTTTAATATGTACCCAAAAAAAACATATGATATGATTGGGATATGTGAAAAGACCAAGTCCTGGATATAATATTGTTGGTTATACGGTTATAAAACAAATAAAATTATATACCCACTTTATAACAATGGGAATGCCTTTACACATATATACACCATCACTTTCAAACGAATAATGGGCATCTCTCCTTCCATCGCCATCATGGGTTTTTTGTAACCCTTATTTTCCTGGGGGATTTCTGACCATGGCAGATGTGGAAGGTTTGGCATGCTTCCGATGGTTCACGGTTAAGGCCGTTAAGGCCGAAGTGAGTCCTCGAAGTGATGGTTCCCTGGATGAAGTGACTGCACAAACATACACAACTAATTACAGAAACGACATATCAAAAAGGGCACGGTGACCTGGAAAGAGCTTTCTTTCAGCCAGTTTCAACGAGGGCCACGAAAGGTCCATTTAGCAAGCCAAGGGGCACCCCAAAGCCAGGATATGCCAGGAGCTGGAGAATCCCCCTAAAAATAGTGGTTTTTTCCATGGCACATCTGTGTTTCGTTAAGATCTCGAAATTGCAGCAATTGATGGGTGATTTTCCCATGAAAAACATCTTCAAAGCACCATTTTTGCATGGCACGGCCTGGGCGGCCACCGGGGCATTCACGTCTGGGCCTGGACCAGGTTTCTTGGGGCGCAAATGCTGTTGGCACTAAGCTCTGCAGAACTGCTGTATAATGTCTGCATATATGTATAATATATATATATATATATTATATATATATTATACATACTAGTAAAATTAATAATGATAATAATATATCTGTGTGTGTGGGTCGATCATGACACCATGTTCAGTACTACCCTGTGCTCCGTCGTGCTGAAAATGGGGTACGCGATTCCATCCACTTGCGAAAACATTATTTTCCCTATAAAACCACCTGTTAATTTTATCACTGGTTAATCATGTTCCCCTAAATCCACCAAGTAATCCACTGGTTAAGTGCTACAAGTAGTTAAACACCTTCATAAAGCTACTCACCATTACTGCTGAAAATAGTGTCTTCATGACCTGGTAATCATCATTTTCCGTGTTTTTTAGGCATTTGACATCATTTGACAATGGTAAATCCACTGAAGTTTCCTCTTAAGTATCACTGGTACATCATTTCCCTTGGTACCATCTGGTTATTTAACATAGCCATGGAAAATCACAATTTTCAATAGGTAAACCATCTATAAATGGGCCATTTTCCATGGCTATGTTGAATAACCAGATGGTAAACCCACTGATTGATCATCATCTTCCCCATTAGACTTCACCATCTTCGGGGCACCATTGAAAAAGCCACGAAAAATGGCACTCACCTGGCAAGTCTGCAACACCAGGGGCGGCGTCCTAAAAGGGGGATTCGGCTATGGCGAAATACCAACGCCCATGGTTTGCCTGCTAAAATAAACACATAACAAGGAATGTACAAAGAGGCTATGTATCTGTTTTGGTGGATGCATATAGATATTGTGTGTGTATGCATAAGTATGTATGTTTGTACGTAGATATGTAAGTAAGTACGTAGATAAACGAAAAGACACAGTTATCTATATGTTTTTACATGCCATCCATTTCATTGAAAACAGTTCAAGATGTAATTGGTGAAAATGTGAAAAGCCGGAGCCCTTGGAGCCTCATGTCCAGTTTATACAACGTATACACGCACATGATACATAATCTATAATGTATAACACCGCCAAGGGTTTGACATCGCCAAATCGCCACACGTAGCTTTGACGGGTACCGGCGGTCACATGGGTATGGGCCAATATGTGTGCATATACATATACATAGTTTTAAATAGATAATATATATATAATTAACCATCTATACAGTATATATAACCATATCTGGAACTTAGATCTCATCACATACCCTCTGATAAACTAACATAGCTATTGAAAATGGCCCAGTCGAAATAGTGGATTTTTCCATTAATAGCATGGTGATTTTCCATGGATTTTCCATAAATATAGGTTTTCCAAAACCAGACATCCGTGTTCCCCGTAACACGTTCGCTGCAGTCCTTGCGCGTGACCTCTTTCAGATCATGATCCGTGCTCGCCTTACCACGACAACAGCCCCTGGGAAAATCCATGGGATTTAGCAACCAAGAAAATCATGGATGAAAAGAATGGATAGTAAATGATTTTAGCTATAACTATCCATATATAACTATCCCATACAATAGCTATATGGATCATAGCTATATCATCTGGTGTTTTTTATCAATAGCTATTGTATGGAAAATGGCTCAGTTGGAGATAATTTACGATGATTTACCATAGCTATGTCAAATCACCAGAAGGTAACAAAATATCAAAGTTCAACCAATGGATACATGATGGGATGCTTGTGGGTACTTGGGGAAGTGTATCTTATTGGACACATGCTGGGTACGCATGATGGATGCATGATGAATATAAATTATGTAAATGTATGTAAATGTACTTACAAGATGGGCCTTAATGGCTGCTTCCATTCAAACAGCTCTTCCGATGTGAAGATTCTTCACCCTTCACCATTGAAAGGGCGCACCACAACATCCAGATCTGCGCCGAATATCTACAATTCACATGAAATCACAAAGCAGAAAGATGCGATTCTTAATGGGATAACGCTCTAAGATATGTCCCTATATAAGCATCATTTGTGGTGACTTATGGTGAAATGGGCCATGGTTCAGTCCGCGCCTCAGTCCCTGTGCAGCAGGCAGAGTTTCCCATCACCTGCCAACGCTTGGGATGTGATACTAACCATGACCATTTTACAGTTACATAACAAATAAGGGTATACCGGTATACCCAATAATAAGCCTCTATTGGGGATCAAGATGACTAATAATGATTAATTTATGTGGAAAACCAACCGCCATAAACCATCATGAACCTATCATCACCTGCTAAGCCATGGTTACTGAGGTGATTTATATTCTGGGGAAGGGATTACTAACATCTACCAAGTATTGAATCGCAAGTTTCAGGCACTGGGACCCCGCAGATCAGGATCTGAACTACGACCCAAGCTGTTGGACGTGTTAAGCGCGGACGTGTTGCACCCGGCCTGGGCCTTTCCAAGAAATCTGGGCACAAGTTTCGCGGTGGAAACAGTTCTCCCTTCCGTCCCTTCTCTACGTCTGACTGAGCCAAACAGAAAAATGCTCTTCCAGTCTCTTCCAGCACGCAGAGCCCAGGCATACAGGAAATCCGCAATCCGGAATCTGTACCCAAAGAAATTAGGATAATAGATTGATTTCTGCAGAAAATAGATGTTTACCCTCTGGTAAACTAACATAGCTATTGAAAAGTTGCTTTACCCATTAAACATTGTGATTTTCCATAGTTATGTTAGTTCACCAGAGGGTAGCACTCAAACAAGTTGGATTGTAGCAATTTTCACGCCCATGTCGCAGAAACCGGTCGCCAGCTTGGCGGGAGGTTGGCGATGACACGGCCCAGAAAGATATGGCTGAACTCTGGCAGGTTGTTTCCCAAGCCCACCTGGCAGCGGCAGAGATAACTAACGTGGATGTAATATGTATAATATATATGAATAAAGATATAGATGTAATATTATATATATATTACGATACATGTATCTGTGTGTGTGTCAATATATACAAATATCTATCCATCTAGCTGCAGCTATCTGCGTTCATCTTACCCTCTAGTACTCAAAGCTTGGAAAATGTCCCGATCTTCTGATCTTCCGAAGATGGTGAGGTTCCCTTGCCATGCGGAGCCCTCCACCGAGCGCCGCTTTCGATGTTCTTTTACCCCTCGCAGCAATTCTAAGGTGCGGTTCAGCTCAGGGGCCAACGACCTCGAAGGAACCATCTAAGGATGTAGCTCTAGTCTTTTTGATGCTACGAATACCATCCTTGAACCGCAGGTGGTCGTTAAAACCAACCAGTGGCAAGAGGTCTACATGACATATGCCTTCGAACCTACATTATGTTCAGACCAGCCACAAGCAACCGGTGGCAACTGGACATCTATGGAACTGCCATCTGCCCGCTCTGAAGTCATCCATCCAAAATGAATCAATATGCCATCAACAGCTGCTACGTGTATGGGTCCACAGCAATTTCAAAATAAATGGATTCAAATAAACAGTAAATAGTTTTTTTCTCCAGGAAACTTAGTTTTTTTTTCCAGTATCATCCCCAAATAGACAGTAAATAGATACCAGATACATGTGTACCCCTCCGGAATCAAACATGGTTTGCAGAGGTGCGCAGCCGGGTTGAAGGGCTGGTTGTCCAAATCGCGAAGCAGCAGGCGGTAGCAATGGAGGAACAAACCTCATTACATATTCACAAGGGAATAGAATAGCCACTTCACCCCCAAAATAACAACTAGTGATACAAAATGATCATAGAATCTGTTTGAATTCTGATAAGTCACCAATCTGAAAATAGCTGAAATAAGGCTATTTGGGGATGATTCCCTTCGATAATCATCATTCCAGAATATTCCAGAGACCTGGAAGCCTTACCGCCGAAAGGTGGCTGGACAGTGCAGCTAAGTGGCGGGGGCACCACTTGGCCACATAACCACCCTGCACCGCAACGACTTCCATCCATGAAGGTCAGACGGAAAATCATGAGACGATCTCGCAGTGCAAAACTGAAGCCTTCCCTCATTTAAGCAAAAAGCCAGGAAGTCGTACCGGAAAGCCACTACCGGCAATATCTTCTTCATGTGATTCAAACATTGGTCTGCATCTACATCTTTAAAAATACCAACATTTTGTGATGATAATAATTCTCATATGTTATCATATGTTCTCATATGTTCTCATATGTTCTCATCCTCATCATCATCATCATCATCATCACCACCATCTCACCAGAAACCGAGGTTTTTGCTGATAAAGAAGACAGGGGTCACAGCTAGAGCTGCCAGGGCACATAGAGCGGATCCCCCATTACGGGACGCCCCAGCCCTGCCAAATGGGCACGGATCTGATGCGTGCGGCCTGGCACTGAAACGCAGCAGATCACCCACATGTCTATGACATGTGCGGTATTTGTTAAGAGGATTTTAAAGGATCTTGGATGATTTTGATGATTCAAATTGATAGATGATAGATGTCTCATGCAAGCCTCAAAAACCTGTTCTCCTATAGAACTCGAAATTCTGTTGAGGAGTTGGACGCCTTTCAAACATTTCTGACAGCTGATGATTTCGTGATTTTTGGGTAAATCCAGGTGAAAGGAGCCTCCGTTGTCTCCACACAAGGGAAAGGTCCCGCATCTGGCCCCGCCCCGCCTGTCAAGGGCTTCACCAAAAGCAACGACAAAGGAAACCTTGCTGTGCCGAGCGAGGGGGGAAGACAGTCAGACACGGCCAACGAGATCATGTTCCAACTGGACCATCCCCAAACGCTGGGGAAAAGCAGCATCCCAATGTGCCTCAAATGCCTAACATTTCTCAAGCAGAGGACAATCACGTGAAAGAACATGTAAGAAACACCATGTTTGAATGAATAAGTAATCATAATTAATCAAAACTTTCAGCAGGTTTCAGCAGTTACCCTCTGGTAATTTCACATAGCTATGGAAAGATCCACCACGCTATTAGTGGGTAAATCCATGTAAATCCACTATTTCTATGGCCATTTTCAATAGCTATTTTGACATAACCAGAGGTAAAAACTCAGAAACACCGAACTTAATTGGAAGCCGCAGCACTCGACCCCGAGCGAAGTGGAGCGAGGGAGATCGCTCAGCATGGCACTTGGAATTGGCAGAAGATCCTGGAGCCACGGCCAAGTCCAAGTGGATCTGGATCCTGGGGTTAGAAAAACCATAGAAAAACCACAGAAAAACCATAGAAAACCATAGAAAAACCATAGAAATTGGTGGAGAATGATATGTTTGAGCATCCTCTAGTTGTTTTTTTATCCTGGAGTGAGAAAATCCAGGAAAATCCTGGGTTGCAGGAAAATGTTGCAGGAGTCTGCAGGAAAAACCCTAGAATTTATATTGAAACAGCACTCCTTTCCCGCAAAGGTTCCACAACAAACATGGTAAATGTATGTAAATGTTCCATCTGATTTTACCACAACTTGTGTGGAAGAACATGGACAGTGTAACACCACTCATCCATTCATCCCAGCGACTCCGATTACGCTGCAATCATCCAAGGGTGGGGGAAGAAGGTTGCGATGACTGACACCCAACCCTTTTTGACAGTTTTAACAGAATGGGACTGGATATTTCATGGATCAGAAAACACACACATATATATATATATATAAGATGCACCTACCTACCTACCATTCCATTCCATTACACTACACTACATAACACAACACAACATAACACAACACAACATATACAGTGTGTATATATATATATACACGCGCAAACATACATTACATACATACACATATATATATACATATGCATATGTATATGTGATTATGTGTGCGCGTGCATCTCAATATGCAAACAGAAAGTATAGAATAGGAGTAAGATTGTGTAAGTATTGATATGCATTGCAGTCATTGCGATTTATCCTCAATCAATTGTGGGTTCCTCTCAGTGGGCAGCGACCCATCGAATTGCACCGCCCAGGTTCCTTGACTTCATACTCCGTCCGCGCCTGCACAGCCGCGGAATGGCGGGGTACTCAGCTTGCAGATCTGTACGCATGGGTGATACAAGGAGAGATACAGAATATGAGTATCTGAGTATCAGATCAAATCAAGAACTGATAGTACAAATAGTGACTCACGTTTTGTATTTGAGAGATACACTTGATTTGTGAGAGGCTAATTTTTAATACTGTCTGATCAGATCGATTGATCTATGTTCCTTGATACAGAATTATGAATCAAGTGACCATTGATCAAGAGTGATTGACCCTATTATATCTATTATGTACACTATGGTTAAAGATCTAAGATGGTTTCCTCAGTTGCAGGTTGAAATGCAGAACCAAAAGGAGCAGCTGTGGATCACGATTCACTGATTTCCATTGATTTCCCAATCCTTTTCCCATGCCACGCGTGGCACGCGTGGCACCCTGCCTCCTTGCCCTCTTTGGCCCATCTTACCCGCAGAGTCGAACCTGAAGGATCCGCAGATGCCAACGTTTCGCTCAACAAAGGGCTGCTGATGACTCCTGCAGCCACGGCTTGGCAGTGGTGAGGTTGCTAAGAACATTTGTGACAATATACATCCATATACATCCAACCTAATCCAAGGTAATCCGATGTAGATGTCACCACATGTCAAGCTAACTTGCCAAGAGTATCACCCAACAAGTATGACTCAATCCAGAAACTATTGAGGCCATTGGGCCGTCCTGTGGTACCACGCGGCCCAAACGGCTCACCTGAGCAAAGGCAGACGTACTCCTTGGAGACCTCAGGCTGTCACCAGGCGGCAAGGGCTGGTTCTGGGTCGGTCAGTATGGGAATCACGTGAAATTCTATCTTGATGAAAAATCCTGTAGCGTACTGGACACCCTCGAATGAGCAGTAGACGGAGTAGACATCTTATAGTCGCGCCCCCCCCCAAAAAAAAAACAAACAAAAAAGCTGATGATTGATGCCTTTTAGGACATCGAACTCTTGGTCCAAGGCAACCGCAAAGCATGGAGGCATCCCAACAAAAACACGTGTGCATGCAGCCAAGATGCCATGCGAGCCGCAAACCTGTCGTCAAGATTGTGCTGTGTGCACATGAGTGCATCCCCGCCCTCTTTCCTGTCACCATGATATGTGTCTTAAAATGGAGGTGGGCTACCTCCCATTTCATTTATGGCTATTTTGATAGGGAAACTGATGTCAGAAATTGGTTTGTCCTGCTGAACATCACAACAACTTGTATAATAGCTGAATGTTCATCTCCTAAATTTTGCTGTCTTCAAACAAACCCAGGCCTCAAGCCCCCATTCTTGCCCGGTGAATTCCCACGAAATGCCAGTCAAATTCCATTTCATTGATAACAATATGATAAAAATCCCTATCTTTTCACAGTAAATCACCACAGATCAGCCCAGCCGCTGGAAATTCAACCAACAGCCACTGGGCGACGTCAGTTTCCCCAGCGCCACTGGCAGCACGCCGCTGGTGTCGCCATCCAAACGCGAGGCGCGCGTCAGCGGCAGCCGCAGGCGGTGGGATAGGCTGGCAACGGCCGCCTATGATTCACCAATGATGGGATGATTATAGTGGGGAGAGAGAGAGAGAGAGAGATATCATTCACTATATATCCCAATTATAATGATTATCCCCAATTATCCCAATTCCATGATATAGTGATTATATATTATTTAATTATATCCCAATCTCTCTCTCTCTCTCTCTCCATCGCCCTCTCCGGGAGTTCAGCATCTTGCTGAGTGAATGATATATATTCACTAATTTAATGATGGGATATGATGGGATGATTCTATTGATTTAATGATGGAATGGGGTACTATATGAGCATTATCAATGGGATGGTACCAATATGAATGGATTGGTCAATGATAACAATGATCCACCAACAATGGGGATTTAACATGATCTGACCAAGTAGGGGAATGTAATGAGATATAATGGAATACATGATGGATAGAAATGAATTGAGGATCAACTAATGATGTAGGTAATGTATAATTAAATGATATATCTGGGATGTAAGTAATATAAGTAATGATGAACTCGTCAACTAATGATTAACATGTGGGTGTGTCTGAAAATAGTGTACCCCTAAACCCAATGGTTAATGATCATTATCCCTATTAAATGGCTATAATTGGGAATATATTCCATGATATAATGATTATAATGATTATATATTCCATGATATAATGATTATAATGATTATATATTTCATTATATAATGATTATATATATTAGACAAACCCATGTGGTGGAATGGTGTATATATTGAAGGTTCACCGGGATTGCCGCCTCACTACTGACCCCAGCGGGCTTGTAGAAGGCCAGCATGCCAGCAGCCCGACGCACCACGCGCAGGCCAGTGGCATCTGCCTGTCATCGGCAGGCTGGCCACGCAGCTGACCGCAGGGGAAAATTCACAGGGAAGCCCTATGTCACCTATGTTTCATGGGGAAAAGCATGGTTTCTTGTTAGATGTTCCCTTCAACCAATCCAGTGAGATTTGGTGGAAATTCTGACAGAGAAAAACCAGCAGCATTTCTCCTCCTATCTCCAACCTATCTTTGGAATAACACATGTTTGAAAATAGAATGTATGTCATGTTCACTAAATTGGCTACCTTGAAGGGCTTGCTGGGCGAAAATGAACCTCTGACCTCCTCGTTCAAAACATTGCTGACTTCTATACCCTGCACAACAAATTAGAGATGATTTGAGTTTTCTGCTGGTTAATAATGCCATGGATATCCAGCTGGTATAGATGGAATACTAAAGATGGAATATAGCACAAGATGGAATACTAAAGTACCTATCTGACTGGACACAGGACACGACCCACCTTGAAGACCTCCGGCATTAGCTTCACCTTGGAGTTGCGGAAGGCCTTCTCTGCAGATGCAACGGGTGATATTTCTGTGGGGAAATGTCCTGGCTATGTGGTGGTATTATATACATATTATATATATACGTATATAAGTAGGCTTTACTTATATAATAAATAACTATAAATATATACACACTATGTCATACTCTATTGTACATTATCAATTCATTATCATACATTGTTAAAAACTTTCTTATGTTTGATTTTCCATTGACAACATGGCAAAACAAAACATCAGAAATCTCGGCCAAGTACTCCACAAGCGGAACGCCAGTTTGGAGCCAATTCCGCTTCCCAATAATCATCACATTTGCTGAGTGGGGAAATCCTAATTCTTTTCCAAGAAAATCTCAGTTGCCCTAAGTTACCCCTGAAAACATATCACAAAATCCTGCAAATATTCTTCAAAACATCAGTGTGATTTTCAGGATCCTAAAACAGAGGTACTGTACCATCTAAGGCCAGATTTTGTAGGGATATTTCCTTACATAGCTGGGTACCTCCAATAAATCGGTACCTGAAATGGCCCAAAATGGCCCAAAATGGCCATTGAAAATCTGCCCCAAAGCGAAGCCACCTCCTGCCAGTTCCCGCGCCATCTCCGCCGCAAGCGCTCTGCCAGCGCTTCCCGATCTTCGGGTGCCATGGCGCTGGCCACGGTGCCCCAAATGATGCCGTTGGCAGCACATAGGGAGTCCTGTCGCACCATGGATACCATGGCTGCATGGAGGTGATGTGATGCATTTTGGGGTTTATAGCACCCATGTAGAGTGATTATTGGGATGGTTTATTCTTGGGCCACACTACCAATTTTTTGATTGTATAGTAGTTCTGCAGGTTCTTGATATTTCTTGATGCTTTTCTACATGAGCGATTATGAAAACCTTAGGTTCACGGAAAGGACATCCACAAATTTGGGAAGGTCCCATCGCTTACCACACGTTTGTATAATAATGATATATGGTAAACTCGGGGGGTATCGCTTGCAGGAAATTGCTGTATTTATATATATATGTGTGTGTGTGTGTGATGAACTATGAATAATATGTGATATTTGGGTATCGCTAATGTGGATATTAGACGAATATGATGACATAACCTTGAAAAGGGGTATCGGTAATTTGGGAAGGTCTCATCGCGGTACCTCGTGTTTTTAACAATTTCCATCAATTTCCATAAATCAATGTCCGTCGAATACATATTTAGTATTACCGAGATTTTTACGGTTGCTCACATGCTTTATCCCTTCTCAACGGCCAGGTATCCTGCTGATACCTCTTGATACTTGATATCTTTTGATATCCGTTCCGGTGCTTGTCATCCATCCCAAACAGCGCAAAAGTGATCAAAAAACCAGTCATGCATGATCATCTTCTCGGGAGGGATGAAATAAATGGAAAAAATGAACTATGAAAAAATTGATCAACATGTCATAAATCAATATCATCATATATCATCCATATCAGCAATTAAACTCTATTCGGTCCTGTATATCACACCTCCACAACTGGCTGTTCCATTCGGCCCACGGCACCTCCATCTGCAACGTCAAAGCCATGGCCTTGGGCCACTGCATGCAGCTGCAGCAGGCGCTGATGGCGCTGTTGAAGCAAATCTCATCCACTTCCACAGCTTCTGTACCTGGGAGCCATGGCTGGTTGAGCCATGACATGCCATGACTGCCCATGCCATGAGGGCGATTTTTCTGTGATGTTGGCAGGGTCAAATGATTTTTGAAAAAACCGAAGCAAACAGCAATGGTCGTTGATGAGCAACAGTAATCGCACAGGAAAATGTCACCGTGAAACACTCTGTGTTTGGCGGTAGAACCTCCATGTATATAACCATGTGCCCTCTGGTAATTTAACATATATATATATATATAGCTATTGAAAATGACCATTTGTAGTGGATTTACCCATTAAACATGGGGATTTTCCATGGTTATGTTAGTTTACCAGAGGGTATGCCATTAAGCCAAGTGTCTCATTTCTCTCAGTAGCTGAACTGCATCATCCCAACGATTTTCCAAGGCCGTGATCACCGCACTGTAGCATGCTGTGTCTGGCACAACCAACTGCGCGTCCATTTGCCTTGAAGGGATGTAAGCTCAAAATCGCTCAACCCTGACCTGGAACACGAAAAACCACTACAACTCACGGAATTTTTTGCGGTGGCCAAAACACGCAAAAACAAGCCAAAATTGTCAGTTTCAACCAGTTTCCGGATGAACATCTTATCCTAGACGAACAACTGCTTCGGATGAAACTTCCCCCAGCTCACCTCAAAGTCGCGAAGGCCAGCTGCCACTGCTTCGCAGAAGCACAGGTGGTCAAAACGCTTCCTGGCGGCCGATGGCCCGATGGTCTCTGGAGTTGCCCCCTTCAGCTAGGGATGTTGCGGACCCCTCGGCCCTTGAGCTCCTTTGAAAATGATGTTCCTTTGAGAAATGGTGGGCTGTGACTGTATTTCCTATTATTTCCCATTATTTCCTTATGCCCTCTAGGAATCTAAGCCGCAAATATCAAACTCACTGTTCATCATTGTTCATCGCCATTTATAGATCATGTTCCCTCCAAAATGAAAGTTTGCTAGTACCTCTTTGATTACCGGAAGGTAGCCCATCGAAATAGTGTGGTATATAATGTATATAATATACCTTATTTGTTTAGATATGTTTTTGGGGCTCCTGGTTCTTTGAATAGTTCAAGAAAAAACCAATTGGAGATGGGGTTTGTCATTAGGCACACCCTTACTTGGGATGATTTATGATAGTCAGCTTCTATGGTTCATACTTGGGGGGCGCTGTTTCTTTTGACATGGCAATTTCAATTTGATATTCTTAGCATATTCAAAATAGCCACCAATTTGCTCACGAAAACAAAATCCCAAGCAATATGTCCCTAAACTTAATTGATATATGTCAATGGTTCTCATGGTTAAAAGCATGTGAAATCCCAATGTTTACCCTCTGGTACACTAGCATAGCTATGGAAAATCACCATGTTTAATGGGTAAATCAACTAATTATAAATTGTATTAAATTGTCATTTTCCATGGCTATGTTAGTTTACCAATGTTTCCTCCAAGTGTCCATAGGTACTGACACTCTTCGGCAGCTTTTTAAGATTCATCTCCTCCAGCAGTGCCAAAACCAGTTGCCACAGACCGGAGAAGGCGCAGGCGTTCATGGCGGTGTTGTAGCCTGAGGTTCCCACACAACGAGGATTTCATAGGAGTTTCATGGGACCTACTGGGGATACAATGAGCATATAATCACACAATAACTAGAATTAACTACGTAGATATAACTAGCAAAAACTGGGATTTAAACCAACAAAGACTGGAATTTAGCACGAGTTGGCACATGAACATTGTGTTTTGTTTGGGATCAAATGGGAATATTGATGGGAAGGAAAAACGATCAACCCAACTACAAGGGCCACCACCGACCGGGGCAGAACTCTCGAGTTTCCTTAGGCCAGGTTTGCTTTGCCAGGCAGCTGATGGAATCAGGGAACAGATCCTCACTTGGCATCTCCCGAAGCAGATCCACAGCCACCTGATGACAGGGAATCGCTGCCAAACCAAAATCCTTCCTTTAATCAATCATAATCACTCACTATTCACTCACTTTTTGATGCCTCGTAAGCAATTCTTTATATTCTTCGGGTAATTAGTGACCCAGGTCCCAGCAAAGTGTTGTCACCGGTGACTGGCAGTAGTGGTATGTGTTTGCGGAGGCTACTAGGTGCCTGCAACCTCATGGCCGCTGCAAAGCAAGATAAGGCAAGTGACAGATGATTGACCCCCTTTGCCACAAGCACTCATGGCCGCATTGTAGGTCACTTCGGTTGGCAGTACCTCAGCAATGGTTGCTCGGGGCATGTCACGACACATCCTCCCTGGGGTCCCTGCCCTGTCCCCAGCTGATTTTGGAGCCCAGGTACCAGGCGATGCTTCATGGTGCTGAGCACTGAAAGCGCGATGTCCCACTTGCCTTTCTTCTCACATGCACTGATGACGCTGGTGAAATGGAAGTGGTTCACGTCCTGACATACATGCAACAATGAGGGGCTTCCAGAGGGACAGTGAGAAACCAGAAACAGATAGAGGATGCGCAACTGATGCAGCTGGAACTATCATCAACATCACCCACAGCTTTTGTGTATGGAGTGTCCCCACTTCTTGGTGATATCTCATGATGCCCCCAGCACCGACCAGCCTTGGTGCTCCATGTGAATATCCCTGGCTTTGTTGGTCAGTCTGTTAACTTTCTAAGCTTGTTGGCTTACCCTCTGGTTAACATAGCTTTGGCAGCTATGGAAAATGGCCCGTCTATTCTGGATTTGCCTAGTAAAAATATGTAAAAAAAAAGAAAGTGATTTTCCCCAGCTATGTCAAACTACTAGAGAGTAACTTCGCCAAATGAAACCAGTCGTCTTATTGTCTCATTGGTCAAGATCCTCAATATCCCCAACTGATGGCCTCCCCCAGTTTGTAAATTGATGTGTAAACCCATCATAACCCATCCAACTACAGATATATCATTGACTTGTCTGCCATTATCTGCCAAAACTCCACAGAAATCCTAGTTCGCCTACTTCACCTGGTTCAAAGCCAACTTACCTCTCATAAATCAGCATAAAACCAACCATCAATCCTCATTTCTCTTGACATGTTGCCACCAAGCTTCCACTCCTTCTTCCAGCATCAGCCGGAGGACCTTGGTCGACACGTCCCACAGGGCACGCTTCGCCAGGCCCGTGAGGACTGCGGTGGCCGCCCGGGGATTGCTGCGCCAGAAGTGGAAGCAGGGCCGACAGGCCGTGCCGACCGCGGATTGCGAGGGATGTGGGCCCAAGGCAATCCTGGAAGCGGAACAGGACACAGGGCGCAGTGATGCGCAGTGAGACACTAAGATGACACGAAGATCACTAAGAACTGTTGGATCTGTTGGCTTTATGGTGCATCTCATGAATCCTCATGATACATCGAACTAGTTGATAGTTGATGGGATAAACGGATAAACCAACTTATATATACCTGAGGTGGGGCCCAGCTTGCAGGGAACGGAAGTGGAGATGAAACAATGAAATCTTTTGGAAGTGCGGAGTACGGTTTGTTGAGGGGAAACTGTAGACACTACAGCGTCTTGAATCTTGAAGATCTTTGAGGCTCACCACCGTGTAGCTCTGCCAGAAATCATTTCGACTCAGATACTGTAAGCCGAAATTCTCAAAATTACCTGATTACGGAGCTCGACTATTCGGCTAGACATACCTCGAGATTGATCTACGCCAGCTAAAACAAGCACTGAAGTGAAAAATGACACTGAAACCTGGCCCCATGATTAGCTCTTTTAAATGTTGCTGGGCTGGTTTACCTACGCCAGTATCATCAATATCTCTCTCCATCCTCATATATCTCATTTGTATGCTTGCAATATGGCTATGGGGTCGCAGCACAACGCAAAGGTATGCCCATCCCCGTATAAATCCTACAATTCCAGTGCTTGGTCCAAGCATCAGCGTCTGCAAAATGTCTTGCCCTCGACCCCTTCGACTCGTCGACCTCCAATTGGGCCCTGACCTGCCAGATCCATCGTCGCGAAGCCATGGCACGCCACCACCAGGAACCATGGTCACTGAACCAGCTGCAAGGACGCAAGAGGGTGATGTGGCAAAATCCATCAAAATCCCATAGATCCAATAGCAAGTTCCACCTGTTGGAGGTTCATGAGACCCTCCCAATGCTGGTAAAATTGGATAGTTTACCATTGGGTTTGCCACCCCCATTGCTGCTCATGAACAAATTAGATCGACATGAGCAAGCGATCGACCATGCCAAATGCCCCCGGACTCTGAAGTTGTTCATTCGAAAAATAGTGTTCTTTCGATCCATGCTACAACATGTCATATACCTCCGCCTATGGATGTGAATGAAGGGTCTCTGCAGCCTGAAATGCCCCCTGATCTCGATCATTTCTAGATATTTCTAGTAGCCAAACATAGCCAAACAATTCAAAACAGTTCCAAACCACCCAGAAATGATTAGTTGTTGTTTGCTCTTTGGGCCCCAAATTGCTGCTATCATCACCGAGTCCCTGACCATGTCCAGCAAGCTATCGAGCTGCTCCACGAAACTTCTGGTCTCCAACCACAGGTCCACCGACAACCTCAACCGCCAACCCTCTGGGGCACAAATGGCACCAGTTGGGAACATCAAAAGGGTGTTTAGATGGCCTCCAAAAAGTGGGCAGAACATGATGGAAACATATTTGACAAATTACCAACATGCACTTTGGTTTAAATTGGCTTAACTGGCTTAACTCTAAAATTAACATAAATTAACAGCACCAACTCAGCAAATCCAGCTGCGACAACTGGTGGCTGCACTTGGCCCCCTGCATTTCGTGCCCGTGCGGAACCTGCCTGGGGGGACCAGGTCGGACTATATAGATCTATATACATATACTACTAATTATATGTATAAATATATATGTACTATAATATAGATCTATATAAAGCTGAGTTTCTGCCCCATCTGCTTAGAAGTTATATCTATCGCAAGGCATGACCAAGCGGACATGGCAGGCCGTTCCGGGAGCCGGGCACTTCCAAGTCCTGGCATTTTTTATGCCCGGGCACTGCGGTATTTTGTGTGCAACTGGTGCCTTGGGAATCCAATGAAGAAACATGGGCAGACTATATATGATTCGATATGATATGAGATACCCGATCGTCTTTGTGGATAGTTGGCCCCAATCCCCATCCACCCCTGTGTATATATATAATACTATACACCTATACACCATGTGAATCGTATTAAAATGTGCTGGGAAATGATTTTGTGCGCTTGGGTTAGCTTCTTTTTCCAAACTCTCCACCGTCACCGATTCGTTATTTGTAGAGCTTCTACCTGGAACAAACATTGGATGGTCAGATGCCTTGCCCAGATTGTCAGAGAGTACAATAACCACCAAAAAGGAAGAAACACATATAGTTGAATTGAATTGAATCACAAATATAGCAGGATGTCATTTTGATATTCTCCTTTTTGGGGTTGCTACAGTCCCATTTTTTGCGACATGTCCTGCTCCCATCTCCAGCGTCCTCGTGGAAGTCACACGTCAGACGGGCAGAGTAGCGGCCATCGCTGGCCACAGCACGGCTGTATTTCATCTCCTCAGGGATGGCGAAGTGGCTGGGAAATCCAAGTCCAGTGGGACAATCTTGGGGGCACATCCCATGTACATACAGTACAATTTAAAATAATATGATATTATATTATATCAAATATATTATATATAGACATATATCTCTATCTATGTGCATGTGTATATTAAATTATATATAGACATAGCCCAAAAAAAAACGATCATTTTCCATGAAACAAAGATGGAACACGGTGTATTCCGTCACCATGGTCACCAAGGGCCCAAACGCGGCGTGCGCTGGCTGGCTGCCCTTCGATCCATCCTGGAAGAACAGTGGGGAGCTTCATGATTTACATGAGCTTTCGACTTTGATGATCTCTATTGTGTATATATTAATAACTAATACATATATCTATATATGATATATGTATGTGTGTGTGTCTATCTAAATATATATATAATATATATAATATATATAATATATATAATATATAATATATAATATATAATATATAATATATAATTATATATATACACAAAGTTTGGGATTTAGAATGATCTACAATTAGGACCTCTGCAATGAAAACATGGATTTAGCCAGCACGAAACCAGGATCTTGCTGATCTTGCAAGTACGAAAAAATACACAGCTTCACTCAGAACAAATATCGGCATAAAAATTGACCACGATCACTTGGGATAAAGCCAGTGAAGAATTGATTTGATGTCACTTACTGGTGCTTAGTAGGGAATGGATGGGTTGCTGGGGGAATGGGATGATTATTACTAGTGATGAAATGGATCATTCCCTCATTCCCTACGTTTAGCACCAGTAAGATAGTAAGTTCAGTTTTTTCCCCGAGTTCTTCCCTCCAACCCCCCCCCTCAGTTTGGGGATCCAGGCGAATCGCCGCGCGGCCGGCGTGCAGCATCACGCGGAAACCGCTGGTCTCAAACCTCGCGGTCCATTGGAGGCTGCAAACAAACAGCCGGAGGGTCGACCGCAGAGGATTTGCTTAACAGCCGGAGGCTGCATTTTTTGCAACAAAAATATACAAAAATGAGAGAAAAACTCAGGGATTTGAGACGTATAAAAAGCGAGATACAGTAGTTGTGGATTTTTAGGACTTCAGCACCCAAAAAATTGTCTCAAAGATTGACCTGAAATTTCCCCAGGGATGAGAGGAAAACATGAAATTAATCACCCAATCACCAACCAAAGACATCCAAAGACTGATTCAGTCAGTCGAGTCAGTCGATGGAGATAGTTTCTCAACATGCCACGAAAGTATAGTCAGCAACATTTTTCTCCCACCCCACAGGCTTCCAATATCTCGAGGCTCCCTGACAGACCAGGCGTGTATCCGAAGCTCTCAAACCTGAGTGAAAATCACGGCAAAGTCTGTGTGGCCCTTGGATGGGCATGGGGCAATTTCGACAGAAATGATGCAAACTTGGCTGAAATATGCTGAAATGGTTTGCCAAATTTTCCAAGCGTGGGTGTGAGATCACGTTTTCCAACAAATCGAAGCACGGGTGACATGATATATATATATGTTGTTGATCCAATGGGTCCAAAGGTCTGTACATGAGCTGTTCGGTCGAAGGCACTTTCAGGGCCAAGCGATGAAAAGGTGCGCAATCGGCATTGCGCTTGCGTTGGGTGG
>Ga0126342_10002424_pt1 | contig 29062 bp, 25 predicted proteins | sample Cyp1metagenome_FD_92528 | JGI IMG/M metagenome (GOLD analysis project Ga0126342, IMG submission 92528) | Coral microbial communities from Lord Howe Island, Old Settlement Bay, Australia - Cyphastrea 1 metagenome | ecosystem: Host-associated > Invertebrates > Cnidaria > Coral ... | reverse complement strand
TATATATATACTGTATACATATATATATAAAGATTCCTTAACTCGTTTCCACACTTGTGATGCACATTTTCCCCGGTGAAAAAAAACAAGCGTGAGCCACGAGTCTCAGATGGTGAAGATTCGGCAGTGGTTTTTGGTGGGTTCTCCCAGTATGTCACAATGAAATTTCCCAGCATGGTTGGTTGACCCTGCATTTTTGTGGTGAAATCCCGAAATCCCCCATTGACAGTGAACATTTCCATGATTCGTGGGCGAAATTAATCAATTCCCCATTGATTTTGGGCTAAATCCAACATTATAGCGGATTTCATGCCATTTATTCAACAGCAGTGCTTCTGGGGTTTCAATCTCTAGATAATGGACTGGTGCATCACGGATCCTCGCAACTAGACTGGAACTTTCGAACCCTGGAACCCTGCAACCTGCTGTTGGCTTGCGAAGCTGGATGAATTGTTTGATGAAGTTCCCACAAATCATCACAAATCTAGGTTTGAACCCATCAACCTCCAAGGAATTTCCCATAAATCACCAATTTCCCATATGTTTTGAACCCATCAACCTCCTATGAACTTCCCATAAGTCACCATTTTTTTCATGATTTTCCCCCAATAAATCACCCATCAAACCCTTGCGCCCCGGCGCCAGCTCACCGTGAACCGCAGCTTCAGCTGCGGCGGCAGCGTCATGAAGGCCATGGCGTTGCTGGTGACCGGTGCCAAGCGAATCGAGGAGACCCGGGGAGAGCGCCGTTTTATCCCTGGTGCCCCAGTTAGGTAACTTGGTAAACAATAGCTAGGCCAACTGTGGGGTAACTATACATGTATTAATATATATATATATATATTATATGTATATTCATGTATCATATATATATATACATATGTATCCCATATATATATATATATATACATATGTATATATATCGAATTGGTTGACTGGGTTAGCTTATGACTGTGGGACAAGACCTTGTAAATCGAAGACGGAAACCCTTTATGGCCACGGCGAAGTTCGGAAGGTCATGTTCCAAACCCAATAAACTTGGGGTTTCATGTTTAAAAAAATGCAGGGTGCAGCTGCAGGAAGGGCCCCTCTGAAACGATTTCTGTTGATCACTAGGACAACGATGGGGTTTATGCTGGATATATAGAACTAGTTTGAGGGGGGTAAAACGAACTGAGAACTAGGGGGGTGCCTCCTGTGTGAAGTCACGCAAAGATGGTGGCTTTACCAAGCCCAAAATCGCAGTTCTAAGGAGAGATGGGGATGGGTCAATACCAAAGAATGACCCTAACCCTAACAGGGTTTGACTGACACCTGGGCACCCATCAAATTTTTGCCATTGAACATGGGTTCAAACCAACATTTGGCACAGGGATTTCTCACCAGTAAAAAAAGAATCTGCATCATGCCAATGGGCAAGTGGATAGAAACTTGGAAATTGCCCACTTGGGATACGTCCAGAAACAGGGAACTTTGCACCTGTGCTTCCCACGGAAGCACGGTGCGGTGACTAAAAAAAACCGCTTTTGCTGGGTAAAAACCGAACAACTACATGGAAAGGCCCCTCCAAAAAGAGCAGGTTCTGATTTTTGCTCCAACTTTGGATGTTTAGTTTGACAGGAGTTGGTAAATCTCTTGGGCTGTGGGTCAAAGCATGGCAACCTTCAGAAGCTACAGAAAACAACTCCTATAACTCCTGTAGTTCTGAAGTGGTTATGTAGTGACTAAGTGCTTCATGGCTACCTTATGTAGTCATTTCTTAAGTGGAACTGCAGTTCCAACCCTGAAGTTGGAACCGCCAGGACTTCCCATTGATTCGGGTGGCCTGGTCAGAAAGTGGACAGCGATGGTACTCCGCGGACAACCGGAGGTTGTTCATCTTCAAGGCGACCTGGGGCTGGAGATGGGAGAGTCACATCCAAATCCATGGCCAGTTGGATGTTTTCTTTTGTTGAGATTAATTACTATATGTTGATACAGGAACCATTATTAGATTACTGTATGTTGACAAACCATTCTTGGGGAATATGTTTTTTTCCAACAATCAACATGTATCAGATTTTCCCGTAGCAATTCATGGCAACTCAACATGCTGTGCCATGAAAAAAAAGTGTTTCCCGAGGGCGGATGATTGGACTGGACTCCGACCGACCTGCGTGGCACTGCGGAACCTCACTCGTGGACCTCATCACTCAATATATAGGTTGTTAGTAAGAGATCTGTCCCCGAAAATATGATGGAGTATTTGTTATAAATTATAAATAATGTTTATGGATGTTTATGGTATGCTTTCACAATATATCTCCCAATGGATTTGTTCCCAATACACTGGTTCATTTCAGGTTTGCGGAAGATTTGCGATAGTTTGACGAGTCCCCATGGTTGATGGGTAGTCTCCATTGTCCCCATGAAATAATCCCCGAAGTAAAGTTGCTTGCATCCATTAAGTAGGCTAGTTGAAGCAATGCTGTCTTTGTGCACTGTGAACATCTTGAGAAAACTCAACAGGAACATGATTTTCCAGAGGCGTAGGTGGCTTGGGGTGTAGAAAAGGTCATTGGATGGATTTCTTCCAAAATTTGATTGAATATGCACCAAACATAGGATGATCGCGGGGGGGACATTTTGCTCAAACTCGTGGCTGAGGTTCCTCCCAAAGTGTGGCTGAGGTTATTCTGTTTCTGATTGGAAACCATTCAACCGAACATTTAATGTTTGGTCACTCCAACATCCATATTGCCTGTTTTTTGGGCCGATTACTCAATGTTTGGCAGTTGTTTAGCCTGACCACCATTCTGAAACTCACTTTAGGATTGCCATAATAAACATTGCTGCTACCTCTACCATTTTGGTCACTCTAGTAACTACTGTTTGATCGATGACCTCATATTTTGGCACCCCAAAAATCAATGTTTCAACCAAAAACATGGTTCAGTACAAGAGGTAGTCTGGTCAATGATATGAATCTAGGATATCTTGGCAGGAATCATCAATTCTTTACTCCAGTCCAATTGGTGATGTGTGTTGAGTATATAAACATCAACACTGCTAAGTTTACAGGAACCACAGTGTCCAGCTAAAATCAGCAAGAATCCATCATATAACTCATCATAAAACTCATCATAAAACTCATCTTGGATATCTTGGAAGGAATCATCAATTGTTTGCTCCATGTTTCCACCAAAATGGTCCAAACGACTGGCAGAAGCCACCTCTCAGGTGGTCGCACCTCTGCTCGACCTGGAGGACGTGGAGGTGAGGATGGCCGTCCGCGGAAGATCTTGGGAATTTCATGGGGATTTTAGATGGGATGTTACCCGGCCTGGTAAAACGTTGACAAAAAACGATGGAAAGATCCACCATGCATTTTTCATGGGTAAATCCACTATTTCTATGACCATTTTCAATAGCTTTTTGTTTGTTTACCAGAGGGTATATTCCATTAAGTGGATTATAATCCCATTAAACCCCATGAAATCCCAATTAAACCTCATTAAATGGGATTTAAATGGGAATTTCATGGGATTTATTTTTGTTTTCAATGGGATTTTGGATGGGATTTATGGGGGAATTCGTATCCACTTCATGGTACTTACCCTCTGGTAATTTGTTCAATAGCTATGCAAAGTGGATGGAAATGGACCATTTATTTCGATGATTTACCTAGGAAGAATAGAAAATTCCCAGGGGTTGTGTTGAATTACCAGAGGATATGTTGGGAAATGATTTTTTTCCCCCTATTTTGCCCGGATGCTGATTGCCTCGTATTTTTTGTGGATGACCTGATTCATTCTGGTTTCATTTTATTTTTTATTTGTTTGTTTTTTGATCCCATAGCAATTTTTGAACATCCAACATTTTAGTCAAATCCATCTAGTTTTGCTCAACATCAGCTAGTTTCTTGATGGGACACTTGACTTCAGCCGCCCTTTGCGTGACTGTTGGGCCGAACAATGTGGCAGGGGTTGAAACTAAGCACCCATGGGGGTGAATCACCTTTCATGATCCATCACACTGCTTCTCTAGATGCAGAAACGGGTGTGGCTGAAAAATGCTGAAAATGGTACCCCACTGCCAATGGATAATCCTCATTTTCCTCATTCAATGGACATTTTTAGATATCTCCTATTTTTCGAACCCAAAGGACCAGTCTTTTTTCTGGTTGGTGGTTTGGAACATTTTTTATTTTTCAATATATTGGGAATTTCATCATCCCATCTGACGAACTCATATTTTTCAGAGGGGTAGGTATACCACCAACCAGAATATTTTCTGGGTCGATGGTTACCCCAAGTTTGAACCATGCCAGGTGGCAGTCATCAACTGGACTTCGGAGTTCGATTGCAAGAACAACCAGAAGGATCTTTGGGCCATGCGGCGTGGGTGAACTTGGAAAAGGACATGGTCGTATACCAGCAGATATATGAGCATCAAATTATAGGGAAAATGATGGTGAACATCATCGGGAATATGATGGTACCCTATTTTAAGACAAAGCCACTTGTGGTTCTTTTGGTGTTTGCGTAGTGTTTTTGAGTTGTGGCTGTGGTCGTTGCATCATTGTCATCATCGTCGTCGTTGTCGTCGCCGCCGCCGTCGTCGTTGTCGTTGTCGTTGTCGACGATGATCTTGACGATAACAATAACAACAATTATGGAACGCTACTAAGAACAATAACCATTTACAGTGACAAAAGCCACACAAAAATCATCAGAAAACTCAACAAAAAGGACTTAAATCAACCACTTCGAACGACCAACAAAAACATTGAAAAACATAATCATTACCATAAAACACCATAAATAAATACAAATCCGACCATCCAAAAAACATCGATAGAAATCCCAACTTTCCATCCTGAAACTATAGAAATCCCCGTCAAAAACTCATCAAAACGATAGAAATCCCCATCAAAAAATCATAAAACTGTAGAAATCCGTGAAATCCCTAATAAAAACACACAAAATGATAGAAATCCCCATGAAAAACTCATCAAAATCATAGAAATCCCCATCAAAAATCTTCCCATCCTCGCGCTGCCGGCGGCTCCAGGAGCGCTTTGGAGAGGTCTGGGCCACCCACGCGACCAGCGTGGCGCAGGTGCGGCATCAGCTGCTGGAGGCCATGGCACGCGGAGATGACTTTGGGCCGCCGGGGATGCCCAGGGGTTCGGGAAAACCATAGGAAAACCATAGGAAAACCATAGGAAAATGGAGGTTTACCCTCCGGTAAACTAACATAGCTACCAAGACTGGGATATTTGGGATCGTCCAAGATTGGGATAGGATCTGGTTATGACTAACAGTTTGCTATTGAAAATGGCCATAGAAATAGTGGATTTTCCCATAAAAAAATGGTGATTTTCCATAGCTTTTTGTATGTTTACCAGAGGGTAAGCCACAAATTCATTTAATGTGCTGCAAGCAATTTTCAGACAGGCCATATACCATGTGTCTGGGTTATATAGATATCATATATATCCCATTATATCCGATAAAATCCCAGTGTATCCAAGGAAATTCGCACATGGTTGGCTTACTTGGTGGTTCATCCCACTTACGATTCCGAATGTGTGAGGCACCCTTTTTTCCACCATTTTTCTTGTTTGAAACCGATTGTTTCACCTACTTAGAGAGTCGCATTCCACTTAGCAAGTGGTTTATAACATAGATACGCATACATCACCCATGTATAAACCATGTATATATATATATCCCACATGCATAACTGGGGCATACTAAGTTACTATGGTCATTACTCATTTCCCAAACCCGTGCCGACACGTCTTCCAAGGCCCGAAAGTGATGACCCAGAATTGCAGAGTCTCCCGGTCCCGTGTGGCGGTGTTGGATATATGGAAGATTTACTAGGGATATCATGGGATATGGTATTCAACACCAACTTGATATGATTTTTGCGGCTGTCTTTCATAACATGGTGTATTCCCCGAAACGGTGAAATGCTGATTAAGCAGTGGATTTGGGCCCCATTATCAGAGAAACCCATAGGTTGATCAAGGATCACCAAATCACAGACGGCTTCAAACGTGCTTTGGGTTGGCTTCACAGCAGGCTTTTCCTCGTGAAATGGCAGGGGTATGCTGCAGGGTCGGTTGGGTTTACAGTATGTTAGAATCACGGGGGACTCGCAAACATCTAGTTAGTCATCATTTTCTCTATTCAAGTGGCCATAGCTTGAGGTCTGCCAAAGCAAAATCGATGTAAAGAAGTACCCAACAATGAACATCCCATTGGGGATTGAAACTCAACTCAACCCAATTTTGGGTAACATTGAAGATGCTTTACCACTATTTACCTGGATAGAAGGGTTTGCTAACCCGGAAAGAACATCTTTATTTTCTGGTGGTGAAATTGTCGGTGAGTTTACCAACCCAGTTCTTCACCACTTAGCTCCAGCATCCTCGCTGCGGCGCCCAGGCCTTTATGTTCCCTTGCTAGATCCGGCTTTGAGCGCGCCGATCTGTGCAGAAAGCGAAGGGGAAGCGGAAAAGGAGGCCAGGTTCAGCCGGGAGGGGAGGAGATTCAGCCGCGTTCAGCCAGCAACATTTAAGGAGTGAAGGAGTTTTATCCATCAAACATAGGGGATTTTATAGTCAACAGTTTGGATTTATGCAGCTTGTTTTTGGGGAGTCCCCATCAGACGTGGGGGTTTTACGGTCAGCGGTGGGGGTTTATCCATGAAAAAGTCGGATTGAACCATCGAGTGTTGCGATGGCTTCAGTTGATTTCCTGTCTTCGAAATTAGACATCCATCGATGTCTTGAGAGTACATTCCAATAGTAATGGTGATATGATAGGAATATGATGGGGCATTCCTATCCCTAAACTTTTTTCTTTATTTTTTTGGGGGCATCTTTGAGCGAGGTTCAAAATGTTGTGGGGATACCACTAATACATTTGGTAAATCAGGGGCCCATCATGGTACAGTGGACCCTTGAGACGGCTAGTAGTAGGTTCATACGTTCATATAAGTTTGTTTTTGGACATATCATGCCCCAAACCTCTCTGGTTTGGTGGTTGATGATAATGGCTTATGCTTAGTGGTGTTTTTTAATGAAGTGGGCATCCGAAACTCCCTCTTGAGTGGTTTGAAAAGTCAAAAAGTCCAGACCAAACACATGTGAACCAGAAATCCCATATTTTCCTCATATCTTCCCATGTTTTCACGTGGTCTTCTCGATATTTTCCCATATTTTCCCATATTTTCCCAATGTTTTCCCCCCTGTTTTACCACCAATGCCCCGAGATCGTCCAGGATCTCTCCTGCGACGCCTATCACCTGCCGGCTGAGCCCTCGCGCAACGTGCGGCGTCTGGAGGGCGGTGACCTCGACGTTCTGGGCGACGTGCGAACGCTGCGAATGGCAGGGCGAGAGGCCGGGGACTTGGGAAATGGTGCTTGGAATGGTGAAAAAATGAGGAGATGATGGGAATATTATAGGGTATCTTTAATGGGTCATAATTTATGGTGAGATAATGGATATATAATGGTGATAGGGTAGTGTAAAATTATAGTGTATCTTTAATGGGTCATAACTTATTTTTTTGTGGTGTGATATCATGGATTTTTTTGATGGTGATGGGGCAGTCATTTATTGTTATTATCGTTATCATTCTCATGAATCATTGGCATTTTTATTATATATATGGTTATCTCTTCTTAGCATTGTATATAGTAACCACCCAAAAGATAGAAATGGTGATATGATAGGAATATGATGGGAATATAACAATTGTGGGATATTGTCGGGATATTATGGGGATATACTGATAGAACAGTATCTTACCACTATCATAAGACACCCTCTGGTCATTGAACATAGCGAACTGGAAAATCATCATTTCTAATCGGTATTTCGTAATAAGTAATCTATACATGGTGATATGATGGTGATATGATGGGAAGATTGTCGGGGATATAACGGGTATATAATGGTGAAATCATGGAATATTATATAATGGTGATAACATGGGCATATAATGCAGGATGGATAAAACCATCAAAAAAATCGTGGATATCATCTATAAATGGTGATGTAAAGGTGATATGACGGTGATCTAGGCAGCAACATGGGATATTATAGGGGATATAAGGGTGAGAGAATGGGCATATAGTGCAGGATAACTTGGATAACCCCATCAAAGGTTTTTTTTTTTTTAAATGGGATCAAGCCAGGATTCAGCCAGGGATAAAAGCTTTTCAAAGTGGGGGGAAGTCATCTATAATTGGGGAACACTTGGTATGACCAACACTTGGGCTTGCTACAGGTCGCTGGTGAATCATAGCCATGGAAACGTGTCATTTATCCTCCCTTTTGACCTGGGGTGTTGGGAGCATCTGGTTGGTGGTTTCTGCTAGTTCCAGCCATAGAAATGGGATCTGTATGTTTATTTTGAAACATAGAAATGGGATGGTGATATCCCCCAATGACACTGCTGTTTGAACCAGTCTCAGATGTCCACAAAAGTCGCTCACACAAAAATCAGCTGGGCAACCCTTCGTTTAGGCAGGGCACAGATGGCTTGTGACTCTCACTTCTGACTATCTCTAGAGCTCTGTGGAGACACGCTTTCTGTAGTACTTGGGGTGAGCCACTCCCTTGACCAAGTTCTCCCCATATTTGGGTACAGCTCAAAATTGTTTTCCCCCAGGCAAAACAATGGTCCCAACATGTTTTTTAGCAATCCCCAACTATCGCAGACTTGGGGCGGAAGATTTACTTACGGAAATCGCGAGAATCCCATCCCCTAATCTTCAAATAGGTATCAAACGAAACTTCGATCGAAACTTCGATCTATTCAATAGTTTAAATATGTTTAAATGATAGTTCTCATCCAAACAAAACTTGAAGATTCTTCAATCTTTTAGTCTTTGGATGTATTTGAACTATTGGTTTTGGGGGCCATACCGGTGGTATGGGTGCTATCCCAGCCAGGCTCGGGCCGAGATCCTACAGCTGCAGATCGAAGCCTTTCGGGACCAGGCTGAGGCGATTCGAGGGACGAAACCCGGAATGGTTACCCTCTGGTAAACATACAAAAAGCTATTGAAAATGGCCATAGAAATAGTGGATTTTCCCATTAAAAATGGTGATTTTCCATAGCTATGTTAAATTACGAAATTGTGATAAATCAACCCTTTAGACTTTTCTGCATTTGTTTGAACATTCAATTGTATAAAACATGCCGATATTCTATTTTGGTACTATCTGTACATGCTCTTCAAAGGCAGCACATAATAAATGAACAAATATCACGTCTACTTCACTCAAAGACTCAAACACCATGTTTGTTGAAAAGCATTTGTTGGGCGTCATGCATTTTCAGCACGACCTGCAGCTCAGCTTGAACAGTCCGAGTCATGGTCGACCTGATGCAGGAACATGAGAAATTGAAGGAGCTGCTGCGACCTTTGAACGTGACCAACTTTGAGCAAATCGGTTTCTGGATGGTGTTTTCATTTACCCTCTGGTGATTTAACGTAGCTATGGAAGCCATGGCCCATAGAAATAGATTCAGATGATTTATGGTGAATAGCCTATGATTCTAATGGTGAATTTCCAGTTCGCTACGTTAAATGACCAGAGGCTACATCTGGTTGGTGGTTTGACATACGTTCTATTTTCCGTCCAACAAATAGGATGTTGATCCCCCCCATTGACGAGCATACTGTTTGATTGGGGTTGAAACCATCAACCAGACACATTTTGGATGTTTTATCCCTGAAAGTGGTAAATGATAAATCCTTGTTGACATCAATTGACATTAATTTTCCAGTTGTATTTCCCCAAGTTTGGAGGATCAATCATCATTTCTGGACGATGAAACATCATTAAATATCGTGGTTCATAGTAATCCCGAAAGGTGACGTTTACATAGTTAGGTAAAGGATGGTAAAGGAACCCTTTTAAGTTAAGGAAAGGGACCTGGTGTATTTTTCGTCAACCAGGTTTGAACATGTCCTCGTGTATCGCGGAAGCTGTTCGTTTGTCGCTGATCGACGATGCGGAGAAGAAGCGGCTGCAGCTTTCCATCGTGGGAATACCCCAATAGCTGGATGGTTTATCATGGATCCGAAAATAAAATGGATGATTTAGGGGTAACAGTAACCCAATGTTAGGAAACCTCCATATTCCGATATTTAGGATCATAAATTGGAGATTTACTACTTAAACCTGAAGATATGCAAGACAAGCCACTGTTTACACCTTGGTCGGGTAGGTATTTTGTGCTATGAAAACAATACCGAGCTAGAAACCACATATAATTGTCTTTTTGTCCGAGACTGATCCTAGGACACTGCAATTTTGTGGAAGTTATTATATTTTATGGCTATCCTGATTTGGCATTTTTGGCTAGGCCCAAAAAGATAGGACACGCCTGTGACCACGCTGGGCCATCCCCTGCAGGCCATTGATGATAGAGGCAATTGTGCCAAGCATTGTCCAGAGAAACTCGAGAAAATGCTTTCAGGAGCATTTTCTATTTTCCTTGAAAGATATTGAAATTAGATATTTTCACAATTTCTTATATTTCTGGTGACCCGAAATTGTGTTTTCCATTTTCAGGAGCATTTTCTATTTTCGTTGAAAGATATTGAAAGGATAACCCCAACTGACTTAGATTCTTAGATCAGAATTTCCCCAACTGGGCCAATAGGGGCTTGGCATCCGAAAGCTTTGCACGGGGGATGGGTTTTGACAGCTGAGCAACATGATTTTCTTGACAAAAAGGTGGGGGATTCTGATCTCATAGTGTTCTGCTACTTCTCAGCCCTCTGGTAATTCAACATAGCCATGGAAACCGACCCATTTGTAGATGATTTACCCTTAAAAACTCCATTTTAGAGGGGATGTTCATGGATTTACCATATTAAACATGGCCATTTCCATGGCTATGTTGAGGATAGCCACGTTGGACCCCCTTTGTAACCACCCAAGGAGGTTGCGTGCCACAGCTGAAGATAGCGATGCCGCGCCAATGCGAGAGGATGACCCAAATGCTCCACACGGTCCACGTGAGCCGGTGGAAGCCTCTCAGCGGCGATTTTCTGGAAAGGTTGGACTTTTACCCTCTGGTTATGTCAAAATAGCTATTGAAAATGGCTATTTATAGTGGATTTACCCATTGAAAATGATGATTTTCCATAGCTATGTTAAATTACCAGAGGGTGCTGTCTGGTTATTTAACGGCTTGCCCACGGACGCCCACACTTGGATGTGCATCCCGCGACGCTCACCGCTCACACACCATTCACACACCATAGGTCTGGCGATTAACACACCATTCACACTCCAAAATTCACACCATTAACACGTATGGTTAATCCATAGTTACTGATGTGTTAATGGTGTGAATTTCTTATTCATGATGTACTCATACGTAATTCATACCATGGTTATTGTCCCCAGTACAACGGGAGATCCCTCCAAGGTCATCCATGGCGAAGATGCCGTGGAGCTGCTCCGTCGCGTGGGGCAGAGCTTGGCGAAGTCTCCGAACCGCCAGGAGGCGCGCGCGGCGCGCGGCGTCAGCGGCTGAGGGCCGTCTCGATTGGTGGTCCAAAACAATCCCTGGAGTGGCCGGTGAATGGGGAATTAACCACCAAATATGGGGATTTAGTTGTCATGGTGATTTTCCATGGCTATGTTAAATAACCAGATGGTATATGAAAATGATAGTAATAGTAATTATTGGATAGTAATTATAGTAATTATATGATAATAATTGGATTATGAACCTTATGGCTGGTGAATGGGGATTTACCCTCTGGTTATTTAACATAGCCATGGGAAATGGCCCATAGAAATAGATGGTTTACCGTTCTTAATAGCATGGTGATTTTCCATGGCTATGTTAAATAACCAGATGGTAACCACCAAATATGGGGGTTTCCTGAAATGGGTATATCGTGTATACCCCAATAGCTGGTTGATTTAGAACGGAAAACCCCAAAGAAAATGGATGATTTGGGGGTACCACCATTTAAGGAAACCAGCAAATATGGGTTTGGAGCACTAATTCAATTGGGGTTGTCCTTGATAAATGGTGGATGATTGGTTAATGGTTTTCATTGACCTACTTGGTTTATATCCTGAGAAGGTTTCTTAAAATGGGAGACCAGAGGGTAGATGCTGTGAAGATGTTTTTGTAGCCATGTTTTTTTACCACCACATCTATATGGTTTCATCGCTCAGGAGGTGGCGGTGTCACTGCTGAAGGAAGTCCTCGAGTGTCACTGCAAGTTGAACGACAACCAGAAGCTACCCTTGGACTTTGAGCTGTTGGAGTCGCAGCCGGAGGCCGGAGACGGTGTGAAAAGGCATGATTTTTTTAAGGATGAAAGTAGCATTGCACCACGTTCTTCGGAGTTTAAAAGGCTTTAGAAAAGGTCATATTTAACATGATCTAGCATTTTTAATTGACAAGTTCCATGTTTTTCCCCAGATTTTTCTCCCAGTTTCAGGTCCGACCCGAAAGCGCAGCCCGTCGCCGTTTCGTCAAAACAAGGCCTTTCGCATGGCCGTGGTCGTGGCGGGCCGCCGCTTTGAGGCGGCAGAATGCTGCAGTAGCAAGAAGGCGCCTCGGGGGATGATGGGTCATAACATGAACATTATTACTATCATTATCCAATTATAATGTTAATATAGTGATATGATAGTAATAATGTTCATGTTATACTATAGAAATAACCAGAGGGTAAATCCCCATTCACCAGCCATAATGTTCATAATCCAATTATTGGTATAATTAATATAATGATTATCACTATATTACTATATTATATCACTATAATAATCCAATTATGATTATGAACATTATGATAATGTTAGTAATATAGTGATAATCAGAATCCAATTATTACTGTATAATCCATTACTATCATTATCATAATGTTCATAATCCAATTATTATCATATAATTACTGTAATTACTATCCAATAATTGTTATTACTATCATAATTGGATTATAATTACTGTTATCACAATCCAATGAGTGTTATTATTGTTACTAATATTCTGGTTGTTGTTATCATTAACATTGAGGTTTAGAAAAAAGCCTTATCATTCCCATTATTGATGATGATGTATTGAATGGCAACATGGATGGGTTTTGGGGATGATCATATCCCCCGTTTGATCATCCCCACTCGCTCGCTACACTTTTTGATCCCACCCGAGGATAGAATTCTTGTCGTCGGTATTCGTTGGTTAAATCCCATTCTTCGGGATAAATGGTGTTGCGACCTCACTGTGACGTCACTAGGAATGATGGTTAGGAGTTCGGTAACTATCCCAAAATGGCCTTGGGTGGTTGAAATAGTGTTTATTCCGATTAAAATCCTCATTTGATGGTTAAATCCAATACATTCCCACACCACTGTATCCATTCATTTTCTTGTCTTGGGGTGTTATTGCCAAAGCAGCTGGACTGGGGATTCAAACCAAAAAAAAGGTATACCAACTGATGTATTTGGAGAATATCAACAACATTTTTTTGAGGCAATGATGATTGTCCCTGCGGTTTTGGACAAAGCAACATGAGTCTTTTCTGGGGTTTCGACAGTTTCCCCACCAGCTTTTGCTGCTGGAACTGTGGTTGAACCAGCTACCTTCACATCAATTTTTTCCGAAAAGAACCCCACACAATTTGGAAAAGAAGCTCAAAGGTTGGATGATGAATGCTGGTTTCACAGTATTTCAGGTGCTTTTTTCGAATGAAAACAGCCGCAGGAGGCCAAGAGAAAGGCAGCTCTGGCGGCCATTGATGGCTTGGTCCGCGACTTCCAGGGCCTGTCGAGTCCCCGGTCGAGTAATGGGTCCAGTCCCGACTCGGAGAGGTCCAGTGACTGGGAAGTCTTGGAGGACTATGAGATCTGTGAAGCTCAAGGTGGGGATGGGATGAAGCAAATGTCATGGGAGGCTTTTTTTTGTGAAACTCTGGAGACATGGAGACATGGTGGGATGATGGGATGAAACGATATTTCATGGGAGGCTTGTTTTTTTGTGGTGAAAGTTAATGGAGACCTGGAGATCCTGGAGACTTTGGGGTTGTGTTTTTTGTTTCAAACATATTATTGGGGAATGATGATCCCTCCAAGTGGAACAGATGGTTGGAGTTGGAAGGACCAAGAAATCTGTCTGGTGGGGATTATGCACTGTGACTCTTCGCCGTTTGGTGATCGATTCTTCTCCCGTGCCAGAACGGAACACGACTTTTTCTTTTGGACTTTTGGATCCTCCAGGGTTGGACAAAGCCCCAAGTCATTTTGCAAATGGCAACAATCCCCATGATATTCCCATGGTATCCCCATCCATTGTTCTCCCCCGTTTTCGGACAACCCCTGGTGCCACAGCCCCAGGCAGCGAGGACTATCTTCGCGTGGAGCTGGTGCTGGAACCCGACCATGCCACCAGCTGCCAGTGCTTTCGCCCCAAGGAGCAGCTTTTAGAACACCTGGAACAGCTTATGGGAAGGGCGCCCACGACGCAGCCTGGAAGCAAGGAGCGGGTCGAACCTTGACATTGGAGATACCCTCTGGTAAACTAACATAGCTATTGAACATGGCCATTTATAGTGGATTTTCCCATTAAAAATGGTGATTTCCCATAGTTATGTCAAATTACCAGAGGGTATCCCAACTGGTTGCTGGTTTGAACCATTTTCTTTGAAGTTTTGAGGCACTTATTTGGGATGATGATCCCGAATGACCCAGATTTTCCAGCCTGACATATTTGATAAAACAAATGAGACGATGCGTGGCACAATTCGCCAGCAGATGAGGGATCAAACAGGACAATCGATTCCTCCGTGTTTGAGATTCTTTCTCTTGGTGACATGTTTGAGGATCTTTCCCAAGATTGCAGTACCCTCTGGTAAACATACAAAAAACTATGGAAAAAAACACCATGCTATTAATAGGTAAATCAACTATAAATAGCCATTTTCAATAGCAAACTGTTAACATAACCAGAGACCAGAGGGTACCCCTTTTCACCATGAGCTTCTCTAACACGACCAACGGATGGGATGAACATACTTTGGGTCAATTGAAGAAACCTTTGAGGTGACCGCTCTAGTTGGGTTTGTATGAAAACAGCGTCTCCCCAAATCCACTGATCAATCATCATTTCATACCATTTTGCCTACAACAAAAACATTTGGGAGTACTGTATACTCAATTTTCAGTCACAACCATATATCATGTGGAAGTTTCCTGAGTCATGGGGGTACCCCCAGTTATCATCCATTTATAGATTGATTTTCCATTGTAAACCATCCATTTTGGTCACAAGCATATATCATATCAAGTTGGTGAAACACATCCCTCTCAGAATATCCCCAGTTCTAGATGATTTTCCCATTGGAAATGTCCCCAGTATCACTCCCGAATGAGCAGTGTTCAAAACCCCGGTTGATTGATGATTACAGTGGATTATACTAACCAACATATTAGGGACTATCATAATCCATGAATGGGGAATCCCGTTCTTGGACATCCAGTAAAATAGAATGACATATTCTTTTGAACACTGCTCAAATGCTATGTTTACTGGTTTATAACCCCCACCAACTAGATATAGCTCTAATTTTGATGAATTACTCATGTCGATCTATCAAATTATAGACACATCTATACATACAATCTCAAATGGTATATAATTAATTATATATATATATATGTATATGTATATATATATATGTATATATATATGTATATATATATGTATATATATATGTACACAATATCATATTATTATATATTCGATCTATCATTAGATCATTTGAAGGCTACCTGACAAATTTTCTCCAATAGTTTCGGATTCCGCACGGGGCCGAGGTTCGAGTGCCGCTTCGCCTTCAAGGGCTGGCAGCGTTTCTGGCGCTGCCGGGTGCAGCTGCAGTCCCCGCTGCTGGAGCTGCGCGGAAGCTTCGAAGGGACCCCTGCGCAGACGCCGGAGACGCCTGGGTTAAAACATTAGTTAAATGGAGGTGTAAACTGTCAAAACGGGGGGTTAAAATAGGTGAAATGTGAAGGATTAAGCAGCAAAAGTGACGGCTTCATGAGGTTCAAGTAGTAAACTAGGGGTGAAATAGGAGCAAAAATTGGGGCTTGAGCAATGGAAATCTGGGTTTCGAAGTACTAAGACAGCCTCGCAGTGGCGGACCAGTTGCCCCCAAAAATGATGCTTAGGATTGGAGGAATCATATGTTGAATTTGTGAAGCAGAATGATGTGCCAATAGTTGTAAGGGTATGGGTGGAGAGTTTGGGAACCACAGATGTTGGTCACTTTTTGTTAGTAATCCATCCCCACGTCCCCGTACCCATCGCCCCTTAAGGCAAGCTGAGCAGAACGCGGCCTGGAAGGTGTTGGAGAAGCTGAAGTTGATCAAAGTGGTTCCTTTGGCCAAGCCGCGGTCGTTTTTTTTTCTCCGACAATTGGGGGTGTCGGTTGAAGAAACTCGTTGGAGGTCTCCTAAGTCATTGGGGTATCCCCAAATCATTAGACCATGACTTAGTTCAATGGCCATTCCAGGAACCTAAATTGGAGGTACCTACCATATATAAGGCCTATTTTTTAGGCCTATGTAAGGGAATATTCCCCCAAAATATGGCCTTATATGGTACAGTACCTCCATTTTAGGATCCTGAAATTCCCATTGATTAGTATTGAAAGCCATGATGACGACTGGGGATCCCCCATGACTGAAGACCCCCCGGTTATGGTGAAGTTCTGACATTATCAATGAGTGAAGCGTCAGAGCTTTGCCGGGTGATCGACCGGTGATTTTAACCTTTTGTTTCTTGTCGTATCAACCCTGGATCGGTAAACCTCCCAGTTTGCTCAAGGAGGGGGATCCTAGATTTCAAGTTTAGTCCTCAGTTTACTCAGTGCTTCCTCTCCCGCGTCTCTGAGGTGCAGCTCCACAAAGACCAAGAACTGCAGGAGGCTTTGAGGACGCCACGATGGGAGGCTCCAGCAACTTCTTGGTGAAATCGAGATTTTTTTAGCCAGAAACAACACGGGATATAGCCATCTTTGCCATCTCTTTAGTGAAACCAGGATATTTTAGAGATAAACATGTTGTATTTCATCCATAATGGGTCAGTTGTTGTAATATCGCCATCCATTTTGACAGGGAATTAAGAGCATTTCATTCTCGGGAACCCTAAATTTTTGGAGAGATCCAACTGAAAAACCTCCACCAAATCAGCAACTGTTTTGGGGTTCACCAGGTTAGCGTTTTGAGCTATGGCCCATTTGACAAAGGCTTACAGGAGGATGGTTATCCCAAGAGCCCCGAGGTGGTGCCCCACAGTTATAAATTGGTTTTCGAAGCCCATGAACTGCATCAACTAGTTCGATATATCACCCGCAAAAACCATAGTTATTGGAGTTATGTTCACCAACTGAGCTATGGAACGGGGGCACCACCTTGTGTACATATCGCTCTATATATATATATATTCATACCAGCCATGTGACTTGACCATGGCACATATGGGCACCACGTAGAATTCCCGGGCGAGTCCAGGACTTTGCCCAATTCCAGCAATTTGGAGCTGGTTCAGGCGAGGCTGGGGGATGCTTCGTGGATGCGAGGTTGCCCTAAGGAGCATGAATCAACCAGCAAACATGGACCAATTGGATCCAATTGGGTGCAGAGAAGATATGTTCACAGGGACGAGCTAGCACTCCATCCATATTTTAGTGAACATTGAGCTATTGCCGAATGTTTTTCACGGGCCCTTAGCAGCATGAGTTCACCCACTTTTGGATCTCAAGGCAACATATGGCTGTGGCAACCCAAACATGGTCCATCTTGGTGAGTTGATATATTTTGAGCCATAAACAATCAATATATACAGTTATATACACATACATGTACATGTATATATATATGGATATATATATATGGATATATATAATTACATGGATATATATTTATACATATATATATGGATTATCAACCACTTGCTAATTGGGATGCCCATCCGAGTATAACATCCCAGCGCAAGCCTCGTCTCCAACTAGGATGGTTGCGTCGTCTCTGGCGATGTGCGAGTGTCGCAATTGAGTTCTTTAAGGCGCGGGATTTCCGCATCAACTGGTGGTACACTGTGGGTGGATTTCGTCCGATTTCGTCGGTTCTTGGCCTACTTTTTTTTTTGCCAATGCAGGAACATAGGAACAAGCTACAAAACTGATTTCTTTTACATCAAAGATCAGCTGCCTGGCTATGGATCCAACCTGGGTACCCGGGTACCCAAAATGGAATCATTGACTGCTAAGAGTGACCGGAAAAGAAGAGGTTCGGAACCCATGTGGTCAATGACAGCGAGGTTAGCCCTAGAGCCAACTAGTTCTAGCCAACTTACGACTCTTGTAACACGTCAGTCGTTGGGTCACAGGACTTTTGGTTTCTAGTGAACTTACTTGAGGTTCATGCTACTGGTTTGGGCGGATGACCTCATTTGCACTTGGGACAAACTCTACTGAAGGAATCTGCCAAGTACCCATGGTTCGAAGCTGCCTGGTAGCCTTAGAGGTTTTTCAATGATTTTGATCTAAAGTGATCTACAGTCTACAGGCTTCCAAAAAACCATAGACTCTCGTGGTTCTGGCGTGGTTCTGGAAGAGGCAAAACAACCGTGAAAACCAACGATTCCGCGATGATTTGGGCTGGTAGGCATTGGTTCTTCTGGATCAAATTTCAAGATGCTCCAGTGCTGAAACGAGCAGATTCCAAACAACATTTGGCATCGAACCTCAACGTTTGGCGTGCAGATTTTCATGCTTCGGCATCAAAACGCAAGAAACAAATCTGCTGATTTTGTTCCAAGCCCGCAGATTTCGGCAATTTTTGGTTTCAAAAGGTCCAGACCCAACAAATCTCGGCCAGGTTTGAGGTTCGAGATGCGGAGCCCTGGTGATCCAGGCAGGGTTGCGGCTTGCCCCAGTTGAACCACCCTCAACGAGCCTTCTGATTGTGCCATCAACGAGCCCCCGGGTTCTCCTTGGGAGTTGACGGTTCAGATCTAGGGATGTTCACCACAGTCAGAAACCTTTTGTTATTCAAACCGAAAAAGGATACTTGCTGGATGCATAACTGGTCATTTAGTATATTTAGTGAAGTTTCAAGTTTCAAAGAACAAATCACCATGCTGTCCCAGCAATCATTGCTCTTATTGACAAACGAACTACTTGATTTGCCACCGGAGCATTGGTCTACAGTTGATTGCAGCTAGGTCCGAAAGCTCTGGTCCTGAGTAAGCAAGAGTGGCAATCATCTAGAGAAAAGTCTGTCAGAACCCAAACAAAACTTCACACCTTCCACGGAAAAAAACCGAACATCCCAACATTTTTTCCTTTTTTCAATTCGACTGAGCCATGCCCAAGACGATCGTCTTCGGGGTCCGGGTGATTGGCATCGACGGAAACGTCCAGTCCCGTGAGCGCGTCCCTGCGACTTTGGAGTCTTGGCCGGAGATTTCTGCGGACGTCGAGTGGCCGAGGATCCAGCAGAAACTGCAGGAGTTTCGCAGAAAAAGAGGCTGGGACTGCACGGTCAAATTCCACAACGGGACAGAGCTGGAAGACCTGTGTGACTCGAGCAGCCTGAGGATCTTGGTGGAGGTGCAGCATGAGACCCTGCTCCAGAAAAGTGTGGAACTGCCATTGTATCTTTTTTCAGATCCAACCACTGGCGTTTCTTCACCTGACAAGGAACAGAAGGAGATTGTTTTTGAAACAACGGAGCAGGGCAGCCCAATCCTCTTGAATCTGCAGTCCGATCTTCAGCTTGGAGAAGGAGGTCATGGGACTGTGCGGCGAGCCAGAAATGGCAAAGACCACATCGCGTTGAAGGGGGCGCTTCCGAAAAATCCACGGTCACAGCAAGACATGAAGAAGGAGATACGCACTTTGCTTCAGCTGAACCACCCCAACATCATCAAAGTCGTGCAGCACGGATATGTGGTGGATCCGGTCAATGGTCGCCTCCCTGCGTACATGATGGACCTCTGCAGGTGTTCAGTGGCTGCTTTGCTGGAAACAGGCTGGCACACCAAGGCAGCTGCAGAGGCTGCGCGCAGAGATGTGGGTTCTGCACTGCAACATTTTCATTCTGCAGGCTTAGGACACATGGATGTGAAGCCAGGAAATTGGCTGGTGACCAACAAATCCACAGGGGCAAGTGGGGAAACCCAGCTGACACTCACACTGATCGATGCTGGTGGGGCTGGAAGGCTCAAGAAAGATAGAGTGACTTCGTTTACTGCAGAGTATGCGCATCCACTGCAAATGCGTAATCAGGATTGGTTTCGTCATTTCAGGGAGGCGACAGTAGAGGCCTTTTTCGATTGGTATGGCATGAAAGTGTCAATCTTCCAGCTTTCCCATTGCAGTTGGGACTCTGAAGATGGAGTTCGGAAAGATCAGGTTCTTGTGGAGGCATCAGAAGCTTTGGCCAACGACAAAGAGTTCACCCTACAAGCAATCCGGCAGGATACCCTTGCGCTGGCATTTGCCAGTGCGACACTCCGGAGTGACAAGGAGGTGGTCATGGAAGCAGTCCGGAAAAATGTCATTGCACTGCAATTTGCCAGTGAGACACTCCGGAGTGACAAGGATTTTTACTTGGAAGCAGTCCGGCAATATTGGTTTGCGCTGGGATATGCCAGTGAGAAACGCCTGAGTGATCCTGTAGCCCTGTTGCTGTGGTGACGGTTGGTGGTGCTTGGCTCAGTGAGGTAACATGATCCAGGCAGCAGCCGTGTCCATAGTGGATTGATCGGTGCTGCCAGAGGAACAATGGGCGGTGTTGGGCATCCTTGGGGCAATGTCTTGGGTGCGAGTGCATTCAAGTTTCGGCATTGCAAACTTGGAAGTGAAGGCGTTATGTTTTTTGATTTATAGATGATTTTCCCATTCAGATGCCCATCATAGGGGATTTTCCATTGCCATGTTTCATTACCAGAGCGGGGTACATGGTGAGAGCCCGGTCTGTTTAGGGTCCGAAATTTCCTGCAGACAGGCTTCAAATCCCTCCATCAATCTGGCTTTAGACACTTCCCTGAGCGAGGTTTAAGATTGACCTAGCCACAAAAGGATGAACTACTGGCCATTGTGAGTATTCACCATTCCATTTTGTGTATTTCGATTTTGGCCCACGCCCTTCTGAACACATAGCAGGATTATAACGAGATTTCTGCTCTTCTTTGCGTGTTGCTGTGACCCCATGGTCAACGGCGCAGGCAGCGAGTTGTGATGCGTTGCTGCAAACAGAGTGGACCAGGTGAACAGAGTGCAGTCTGGTTCACCGTTTCTGCCTGTGGGAAAGATTGGTGGATCTTGCGAGAATCATTTTCGGTTTGGAAGATTTAGGGCAAAACCCTAAGCTTCTGTTGTTTACCATCATTTTCCGATTAAAAAAGGATTTGGTGGTTTATACCACATTTTCAAACAAATGCACGTAGCAGGTTTCAAAGAGGCATCGATTTCCGAACATTGATGCCACATGCTTTTCCCTCGGCGCAGATTTTAGATTCCTTCGAATGTAGGGCTTGGATTTCGATGAAATATCAGAGAGGGCCTGCCGATCTCTGCCACGGGGGACAACCTCACGGATCACAAGTGGTGAGCGACGAGGATGAATAAGTCCTGCAAATGGGATCATTCCAGTAACATCTGAGTACACATCCCAGTACCCGTATTGGGTGAACAAACCACCAATATCAGGGGGGAGACCACCAACCTGTCCAAAGACAGTCATGCTGGTCTCAAAACGCTCTATTTGACAGGCTCATGGGAAAGTAAGCCCCTCTTCCCGATAGGAGAATCATCTTCCAGGGTAAGTTTTCAGGTTGAAGGGGATTTCTACTACGTTTGAATCCCAAACGCATGGTCTCTGCTGAAGATTTTCCCAACAAGACCAACTTCCATGGAATTTTCACTTCGAACCCTGGTTGCCCAAGCAGTTCCCGGACCATCTCGAGCAGTCCTCTCTGGTGACTGGCATGGGGTTTGAGCCCCGGGACGTATTGCGAACTTCTGGAACTTCTGGGGACCTTGCCACATGAGCAATCGCCCGGACACCTGGTTGCTTGATGGTTAGTTGTAGTAAAACAGCAGCCGTAAAATCTTAGTGAAATAGTGGCAAGCATAAACACCTTGTACTATCCTTCCGGGCGCTGAATCATGACGAAGCACGAGGATATCAAACAACAACCAAGATGTTTGTGTTAGCCTTGAAAGGGGACGATGTGAACTGTAAACTCTTAATGTCCAGCCCTCTTGTGATTGATGGCATATTAACCTGGAGCAAAATGGGCATGTTGACCAACAATGGATTGGAACCACCTGGTTATAGTACGGCAACCGCAAAATCCGAGTGAAATAGCGGCAAGCATTTAACCTTTTGCAATCTTGGGCACTGAATCATTGATGAAACATGAGGATTTTAAACAGCAAAGATATTTGTAATTAGGCTTATGTTTTTCATCATGAGCAAATGGGGATGACCAACACTGAATTGGAACCTATGATTGTTGGGTGATGGTTACAAAGGAGGTTATGCTTGTCAACGGGCACTGCTCACATGTGCAGAATGGCGAGGCTTCCCCGTCGGACGACGTGGGAGCAAAGACTGACCCAAAATCGGCGCGGTGCAGCGGGTCCACCAACTTTTTCTCGGGGCTCATGGAAGAGATGAACTTCTTTGGTGTGAGAGGAAGCCAGCGTGTGGGTCTAAAGATGTTGTGGAAAAGACCGAAATCCACAGGTTGATCATGATATTCATGCGTTTTCCCTCTTAGAATAGCCATAACTGGGGGGTAGGGGCCTCATAACTGGATCAGACTCCTCATGTTGGACGGATGGTACATCCGGTGGCAGATGGGGATAGTTTTGGGGATACAATGGTATGTGATATATGAATGGTATGGTGTATATAACCAACACTATGCTGTTTGTGTTCTGGTTTCCTGACCTCAAACTCTAGGGTACTTTTGTGGCCAAAGAACCCATCCCTTTTCATGGTTGTCTCTTTGGTCGTTGCTTATGTTATACCTCTCCTCCAATGATCACCTAAGGATTTTTGGGATTCCAAAAAGTTCAAGAATGAACAGATCCAACCCATTCCACTCCACCAGGGTTTCTGGCTGTGGTGTTTGTCATTAGTTTTTTTTAAATGATATATGATATGTCCCTATTGGATCCTATTGGTATACTTGCCAATTTACAATTTGTTCCTGGCATTTCATAGTTGTCTCCTGGGTTGTTGCTTGCAATACCATAAAGTAATCAAACAAACTGAATTCCTACAGCGATATCCACTCAATTACTGAAATCCTCTGGGTCTTTACCGTTTCCGATGCTTATAAATGATTCACGTCATCAATTGTCATCCAAAACCTATAAATAACCTATGAAAAATCTAACGATTTATCACTCTTTCTCCACCTTTCCCCATATTCTCTACAAAAACTTGGACCTCCGAGATCCTTACCATGACATGTCGCCTCTTTCAAATCAACGCCGTTCTGAACAACGCCTCGCTACCTTGGCTCCGCGATCTGTTTTCGGATGTTTTCAGCCTGAAGAGGCCTTTACGGGATACAGCAGAGATTGGGGGATTGGCAAAACATGGGGGGATTTAGTAATGCTAAGAGGGATACCATGGGGAGATATGAGATTCAACCAATCATTTTTGTGGGGACACAACCATGGATATGAGGATACAATGATATAATGGGATATCAATCATGACATTTACAGCAACCCCCGAAAAAATCATGCAGAGAAACGGTATTTATCACTCTTTTGGTATTGAATTTACTTCTCTCTATTTTTTTGTTGGGTTGCTCTACGGATGATTGGATAATCTTGGTCAAACTGAACGATTGGATATTTTGATCAAGTTTCAGTTGCACGATGTTGCCAGTGGGCAGGGTGGATTAGATGGGTCGATTCGATACCTGCCGCTGAATCGCACCTGGAAATGCCCGGAAATCTCCAGGTTTGACGAAAGCGGACAAGTTGTGTTGGCGAATGTGGTCAATCTTTGTTTCCAAGATATACTTGTGTATACACATGACATAAACAGAGAAATCCAGACATTCCTGGCTTTAGCAACCTGCCACCGCAGCCCTCAAACATGGCATATCTGGCACGACGTCGCAGGCATTTTCCACCTTGGGCCGCCTTATGCCCAGTGCCCGATCCTCAGGGGTTTCTTAAGTCATGGGGGACCCCAAGTTATCTTTCAAGATCAGTGGCCATTTGTCATAGAAAAACCAATGGTTAAGAGAGGGGTGCTACGATGTTTTGGACACATCCAGATGGAACAAAACAACTGGGATGTAAGCAGAATATGGGGATTTTCAGCAGCAAATATGCGGTTTCAACAAACCCAGTGATTTACATTGGTCCAATGGTTGAACTCCGGTTGTACCAGTGGTTAGAATGGGGACTATTGAAATCAGTGAGAACCCAGCCAAACAGTAGACTTCAGTAAACACAGATTCCTTTTGATAGTTTTCCCCAAATGATCAAAGCTCAGTTTCAAGCTGAGTACTGCAAGTGGGGGTGTCAATGATTTGATTTTCGTCTTTACTCAAAGGCGTGCTTGAAGATTGAGTAGTGATGTAACATCGCAACAGCCGCGGTCATAGTGGGTGTTGGCCTCCCGTGATTTTTAACGGCAAGATAGGCGAGAGAGGGAACAGCTATCCATTGATACTGGGATGATGATGACTTGCCAGTTCCCCAGAATTCTCCGCAAAATCGATGTGTTTTGCGTCTTCACCAGCCCATGTGAGTTGAAAGAAGTCATGATTTGGGTATGAAATTTTGCATCGCCTTGCGCCGAGGACTTCTTGTTGTTTGCACATTATGGCGAGCCGACGTTTGGCGACCACTCTACATTTGCTACTCGTCAGCGTCCTCGCTGGCCGACCAAGACATGCAAATGATAGTTGGCTTCGAGGGATTATCCCTAAAATTGGCTTCTATGTCTGGCTTGTGAAGTCATAGAAATTGAAAGGCGAGCAAACCACACTTGGGATAGTTTATGGATGTTTCTGGCATTTGGCTTCACCACGTGAATCCCGTTTTTGGTTGATCTTCACCCATCTTCACGGATTTATGATTGGGTTTATTGATGCCATGCACATGATCATTCATGACCTCCATTTCCCAGCGAGTCTTGAGGCTGTTCTGCTTGGCTGATGCCAAGCAGATGAATCAGTTATTACGGCGCGAGCCCTCCACCGTGACGGAGCCGGGAATGCCCAAGGGTGGGGGTTTATGGAGTAGCGCAAGCGCGCCGGGGCTTTCAGGTTCCGCATGAATCATTTCAAATCAAATTCTTTGCGCCTTCCTTTTTTTCAAACAGCATTTACTTCCACAACCCCCTGATGTGGGAAGGTGGAGGGTATCCCAAGAAATGGGCATGTCAACCAAGCAAACTTGGGATTTTAAAACAATACATGAAGCAGAGAACAGTGGATTTGACCAGCCAGTGTATGGAGATGTAAGGACCGCACATTGGGGGTTTACCCAGCAAATATGCGAATTCACCTAATATTTCTCCATTTACAGCACTCTTTTTTGAAGTGAACGAGTGGTGAATCCCACTCGCAAAAGGTCACCGTGCGTTGAGGGTGGGAATAGCACCACAGCGTTCGATCTCTTTGAACTTGCTCAGGGGTTGCGCAAAATTCTCCCCTGACGACTCCAACCAAAAACTCCGATTTTCGGAATGCCACCGATAAAACATGAAATCACCTCTTCCGGAATGTCTTGGAAGTTTAGGGTTTCATATATGCTTGAAGTTCGATGATAGTTGAATCCAAAACATCTGCGCTCAGCCCCAAGAAATGGTACCCAAGGATCACCCCTGCCTCCATCACGGCCAAAGTGGCCACTGACATCAGCTTCACGGGGGGTACCAACGGAGACAAGGCCGGTTTTGGGACTTTCGGATGTTGTTTTGCGTCCAGGAATGAGAGATATCCATAGATCTCCATTTCGAAGCAACGGATCTAGGGGTACCATATTTTTAGACACAGCACTTGTCATTCCAAGTGTCATGGTTTCCATTGGGACCTGGGACGGATAGTTTAGTACTAACGAATAATTTGTTATGCGTATATATATATGGATGTATACTTGTACACTTGTACTTGATGCACACACCTAGTTCCATTTTTTGAAGGGTATCTAAGGTTGGCCATGTTTCCAAGCAATTTTGTTAATTACACCCCCCGGTTGTTAGTCTTACAGTCCCCCTGTCCCTGCCCTTGCAGGTGCAGTTTGCCTTGGACTGCAAGCAGCTGAGCTCCAGTGGTTGGTTCACCATCGCGAAAGGCAAGGCCAAGTGGCTCGGCAAGGGGATGGGTCTGTTCATCTCAGCTTCGTTGTGGACGGTCATATTTCCCCAAATTGGATGTGCTGAACAGAACAGAAAACATTTATCTTGTGTATATGGATGTTCCATATTTTCCCGAAAATTGATGGAACATGATCAAAATAGCTTGGATCTGATGTTCCTCCGCCAAAATGGAAGGTTTCTGCTGGTTGTGAGCCAACCCCCAGTTGCCCAATGACAGCAGCTGCCGAGGATCACCCTGGACGACGAAGCCGAGCAACTGAAATTATGCTACCAGGTGCATGGCCCTTCCACGATCCTCTGGAGGATGTCAACAAGAATCTGTCGCATTGCTGAAACAATTTGACAACAGATCTTAGAGATTGATCTGGAGATCTTTGGAATGAAAAATCCATAAAAATCCGTTTTAAAGGATCTCATTGCACTTGCCCTCATTTCTAGTTTGGACATCTTTGGAATGTCCATGAATGTCCCCCTGAGATTTTGCTGCTCGAAAACTCGAAGCGTCGTTACCGAAGACCTGCAGGCGGCCGGAAAGGCCGACGCGGTGGAAGAGCAGAATGGCATTTCCCTCGCCGTTGCCGGGGGCCCTGGGACCATCCCAGATAACCTGAGTGATCCTGAGTCATACCAACTATAGGCATAGGGATAAACCGAATTTCATAAAGCCCAATTGGGGATGGTGGAAGTTTGGGTTTACCTCAAACATACCCTCTAGTAAACTAGGAATACCTATGGAAGTCAGCATGTTTAAGATGCAAGTCCAAAGCAACCTGTTTGTTTACTGGAGACACTGGAGACTTTTCGACAACACCTTGCAAATAATTTTATTTTACTGGAGAGGTAATTAATTATTCATTTTGACTTTTCGACATTTTTCGACAACACCTTCTTTACAAACCACCGAACCATGGCTTCTGTCAGCCCCTTGGATCGAGGGATCGAGCATCCCATAGAATTGTGGAATACCAAAAAAGGATACGTCCCGTGATAGGAGTCATTAATATAGTATCTGGTTGGTGGTTTGGAACATGTTTTTTCCATTCAGTTGGGAATTTCATCATCCGAACTGACTTTCACTCCATCATTTTTCAGAGGGGTTGGTTGAAACCACCAACCAGATATAGTATAAATGAAATGTATATGCACTATAAATGAAATGTCTAAGTTGTCATTTATGTACTATAAATGAAACGTAACAGTACGCTATCCTATGAGAACATGGGATGTATCAGTAGTATTCTATGGGAAAATTCGGAGGCATCATTATCCCAATGCCAAGATTACTACACCGATTATGTACCATAAATGAAGTTCCAATGGTGTTGATATATATATATAGATATTATATAATATTGAACATTGATATACATTGATATATGCCATGATGTGTTGATATACCCATGGTATATAATACTTTTCAATGATAAGTACCGCATGATATATCCCCACTGTTGGTGCCATATGATCAATATATTATCAATATAAATGGTAAAGTCTTGCTCGTGTCATAGCAATTGTACATCCCATTGTACGACTTGTACGAATGATATACCGAGCCAGCAATTGGCTTATGATGACATCCCATATATGGGCCATTGTCAAAGCATGGTTTTTCTGGGCTATGGCCCTCAATGATATGAACCCCTGTGATGGTTTAATTAATTCCTCTTAATGGAGTGACATCCGCATACTAATCCCAATCTTAAGATAAACTCAATCAATATATCTTGTCCCAAGTTTATCGAACACGCTTTTCTCTATAAGATTGACATACCCCATCGATTGTCCAATGAGATAATCGAAGTTTTGAAATAGCCAAAAATAGGGGTAGCCCTAAATCATCCCAAAAATAGGGGTAGCCCATTTCATCATCCATTTATAGATGGCTTTTTCCATGAAATAAACCACAAAGCTTGGGGATCCCCCATGACCATGGAAACCCCCAAGATTTGATATACTCAAATGGTACCTTCCCAATTCAACAGCCGTAAACGGGGTTTATTCATCCAGGAATGATATTACTATCATTATCATATAATTACTGTTATCATAATCCAATTAGTGTTATTGTTGTTACTAATATTCTGGTTCGTATTACTACTACTACTACTACTACTACTATTATTCTGGTTGTTATCCTATATGGTTTTACGGCCAAGCTGCGTCTCAACAAGCTGCGTGCGTTTTTGGGATCGACGCCGAGGTGGCTTCTACTAGTGGTGGCATCGTGACGGCCATCAGCCCCACTCAGATCGTGCAAGGCCCGTGGCGGAAGGTGGGTCTCAAACACACATACGTAGATAGACTATATTTTATGCATAGACTGTAGTATATATATATATGGTACAGGCCTGCAACCCCCCCCTTCCCCCCGCGATGGGGATGGTTCCTAGGATTGGGTGTACTACCTCCCTGGAATCCAACTATCATGCAAGGTACCTCTGCTTCCCCGCCACCCCCCTGTGGGGTGGGTTGGGTGTAGTATGTATGTACCTACGTAGGTTGGTAAGTATAGGCATGTATGTATGTATGTATGTAATGTAATGTAATGTAATGTAATGTAATGTAATGTAATGTAATGTAATGTAATGTAATGTAATGTAATGTAATGTAATGTAATGTAATGTAATGTATGTATGTATGT